>Ga0214919_10007371_pt1 | contig 14864 bp, 8 predicted proteins | sample LL1503_MetaG_FD_177994 | JGI IMG/M metagenome (GOLD analysis project Ga0214919, IMG submission 177994) | Freshwater microbial communities from Lake Lanier, Atlanta, Georgia, United States - LL-1503 | ecosystem: Environmental > Aquatic > Freshwater > Lake | place: USA: Georgia | collected 2015-03-15 | reverse complement strand
ATTATAAACATATCTTTTATTAATAAACTAATTTAAATGAGGTTATAATAAACACTAATTAAAAGAGTTTATTATAAACACGTCTATTATAAAAATTTTTTTTTCTATTCCTATCAAATGATCTGTAAAATAATTTGCTCTATGATGATCACCATTTGGAATTGTAATAATATTATTACATGTTAATTTTTGTAAACATATTTCAGTTACATCTTTTACATTATCTTTAATCCCGTATAAAATTATGAGTGACATATTATATTTTATGAGTGATAATATATTTTTAAATATAATTTAATAAATAATGCGTTTAATGTCAAAACTAAATATTTATACCGTTAAAGAATTATTAGATTAAATTTAAGTTTGATGAAAGTGCAATTGCTTTATGATATAGACTTAAAAAATATTTTTACTGGTAATGCAAAATATAGGTATTGATATTTTTACCAACACCATATTTCATAAAGTATTGGTTCATCTATTGGTGTAAATGTAATACGACTATATGATTCATATTATAATAATCATTTAGTAAAATGGTCATATTATATATTTTATTTAGTTAATAGACATAATGTATCTGTACAGCCCGAAGGGCATATATGTTTCTGAAATAAACTATATCTCTATAAGATATTACTGTTTTTAAGAATAATTATAATATTATCTATTAGTTTACCAATTCAATATTTTATATTATGATGTATAAATTTACTTTTAAGAAAAGGTATGCTAAGTATATACTCTTCTATCATAGTAGCTAATTTTACATTAATATTTTTTACAATTTAAAATAAACACTAATTAAAAGAGTTTATTATAAACATGTCTTATAAATAAATTATATAAGAGAATTACAATTAATAACATATGAATTAATAGTTATAAATGATAGAATAATTAGTATAGAAAACGTGCATTTACTAATTGTAAATTAAATAATAAAATAGTTAGAAGAAATAATTTTTATTTATTTTATGTTGCAAATGATGCATTTAATGGTAATTATAAAATAAAAGGTTTATTAAATTTTGTAAATATCTAACTAACTGGTATGAAAAAATCATTTTTACCAACATCATATTTCATAATATCATAAAGTAGTGGTTCTTCTTCTAATGGTGTAAATGTAATACGACCACCTGTTTCATCTTCAGTATATTCTGAATTTTCTAATTTCTTTGTATCTAATAACAAATCAAATACACCAGTACCACCAGAAATAACACGTCCAACAGCAATTTGTGAACTAACTGATTTCATTTGATCTTTCTCATTAAAAAGTGCAGCATTAACAAAGTGATCCATTTGCTTTTCAAAAGATGCTCTTGCAATAGGGTCCATATCTATTTTACCAAGTCCATGACGATCAATTGATATAATTTCACCTAGATAACACATTTGATCAACTAATACTGATAAATGATTTTGGTTAATATTTGATCCACCATTTGAATATGTTGATGTTAATTCGTGAATTAATATTTGTCTCGCTGCCTCAATACCATAATGTTTTAAAATATTAGCAATATCATTACATTTTGTTCGTACATGATCAATACCTTTCATCAATCTCATATTTTTAATATTAATACCAGCCGTATATACTAAATATTCTTTTTCAGTTTTTACACCACCTGTTTCTTTATCAAATTTAACAACAAGTTCTTGGGCAATATCAATTCCCTTTATATTTTCTATTCCTTTTAATGTAATATCATCAAAAACCATTTTAAGAAAATCAGTAATTATATTATAATTGAAAGAACTCATACTAAATCGGATATGAATAATTTGTTCTTTATCGGTTATATTATTTGATAAAATTGCACATCGTGAAATTCTACCAATTACATCTTTATCTGATCTTTTTAAGTTTTTAAGATTTGTATAATTTTTATACCAATAACTAATAAACTTTGTTTTAATATCTAATAATGTCGTTTCTTTATCAATCATTTTTTCCATATCCATTTTAATTCTAAATACAAATGGCAATGATGAAATTTCTGCTTTTTGATTATTAATAAAGAATGGTTGTGATACATTATCACCTTTTAGTTTCTTACCATTTACGTCATTTGTTCCAGCATCATAATATACTTCAGCACTTGATATTAAATGTCTAATTGATAAATGTTTGAAATAACTAACAACTTTATTTAATGCACTTCTATCTGTAGCATAGGGTTCATTGAAATAAATGTGCATTTGAGGAGTTTTAATATTCTTAGAAAAATGTACTAATTCTAAAATTCTTGAAACACCCATATTGGCTGATCCACCTTTTGCAACACCTGCAAAATGCTTTGTATTTAATGTATTATGTACTATAATACCTGTATCAACCATAAATGTTTGATTACCTGGTACTGTAAAATCATATACATATTCTGTTTGATCTGGTGTATATATATAAATATTAATAATTTCATCCCAAATAACATTTGAATTTACTGCCTGATTTAATATTGTTATTTCATGTTGAATTTTATTTACATTTTTGTGAGCTGTAAAAATATCAATATATTTATTTATAGTTTTTCTATGAATAGAATCTTTATTAGCATCAATCAAAATACTTTCATCAAATAATTCTAAAGTTTTACAACATTTAGCAATGATAACACCAAGACCATTTATCTTATCAATTTCATCTGTTTCTAAAATATTCTCGATTATACTAGTTAGTTTTTCTTGATTTAATAATGTTCCAATATGTTCTTGATATGCCAAAGCATAACAAGCATTTATTGACAAATTATAAATTGCATCTCTCTTAATATCATGTTCTTTAATAGTACAAAATATATCAAAGTAATTTAATAATAATGCAATATCACTAATTAATTGTTTATTTTTACTACATACTTTAATTTGTTTAATAGGTTTATCTACTTGATAATCGCCATAATTATCAATATATGCTTGAAGTAATGAAGCCTTAAAATTATTTGGTGCAGTGAATGCAAATGCAGGTATATTTGAAGTTGTAAATTTATAATCAACAAATAAACATGTTCCCATTGTATCAATTAAAAAGTTTACTAATATTTTATGTGTTAATGATACTGATGATTGATGAACTATAACAATAGCACCGAAAAAATTACTAAATTCAGTAATTTTATTAATATATTGTTCTGATATATTACTAATATATATAATATTTCCAACAATACTACCTTTTGCTAAATATATACCAACAAACCAACCAAATAATTTATCTAATTGATATTCTTTTTCACCAATATTAATTTTATCATTAATAAAAGTATTATCAATATGTTTAGTTACTGGAATACGCATACCAAGTTGTAATTCATATCCTGTAATAGGTTCAACAGTTTGATTTTTACGAATTAAGTGTGAATGTGATAAAGTTGTAATAGTCTTTCTACCACTTTTAGTAATTACTTCCATTAAATTACCATTAACAGGATGTCTAGTAACATGTGATATTTTATTCCAATGTGTACGTTCATTACTATCAACACCTACAATATAATATTCATTAGGTAATGTTGATAAATCTGTTTCTACACTATTTACATGACCTGTATTAATAGTTAATTCAGGATTAGCATTAATTATTTCATCACATAATTTACCAACTTTTACTGTTTGGAAATTAATATTTCCAGATTCTACATTTTTAACTACAATTTTAACCATTGTATCTTGATGGTTGCTCATTTGACTTGTTGGTTCACCAACTGATTGTGCAGCAATAATACCAACCATTTCACCTGGTTCAATAATTGCTTTTGTAAAACTCATTTGGATTTCTTTCATCATTGTTTGAAATTCTTTTTGTGATAATCCATATTCAAAAATACATTTAACAGGTGCTAAATATTCATTCAAAGCAACTTCTAATAAAAATTTAAGATTACGATCATCTTGTTTTATAAATTTATCAGTTGTTTTCATTGATGTAATTAATCTATTATCATAACTTGTTAAGAATGATTCTATACCTTCATAAATTTCAACAGGTGATAATTCCAAATGTTCTTTATTATTTGAATAATCTTGAGTAATACGAAATAAGTTTACAGATGTAACAAATTTTTCTGTAATAACTTTATAATTAAGTAAAGATCTTGTTTGAATATCTCTTAATTCATCACGAAATTGTAAAAGTTTATTACATTGTTTTTTATTTAATTCAGTTAATTCTTTATTTGATAGTTTAGTAACTTTTTCTAACTTTTTAATTTGTTCTGGTGAAAAACCTAACTTTTCTTTTAAAGTTTTATTATCCATTGATAATATATTAAATTGTAATTCTGTTTGTGTTGATTGATTAATACCATTTTCACCATAAACTGTTTGAATAATTATTCCCCGTGCATTACGATTTGTACCATCATATTTAATTGATAAATCTTCCAAGCCTTTAATTAATTGCCTTTGAATATACCCAGTTTGTGCTGTATCTCTTACTTGAAGACCATTTGCTAATCCAAAATTAAATGTTGATGGAATTGTTAAATCATATACTTTAGGATGATTTTTAATATCAATTGGATTAATTTCAACAATTTGATCTAACATTACATCATTAACCGATTTATATGTATCTAATTTATTAAAAATATAATGATTAGTTTTAGTTTTCTCAATATTGCCAACAATACCAACACGAGAACATAACATTTGATAACAGTTAGCTTCCATAATATTATCAAAAATAGGAATTATAGGTGAATATAATTCTAAATAATTATTAATTTTATCTACATTATTTTCACTACAAATTATATTTAATAATTTATTATCAGATAATTTAATATTATTTATATTATCTGGAATCTGACAAAGATTACGTGTAACTGGAACATAATCACCAACTTTAATTTCTGTTGTAAGAATTTCCTTAAATTGTTTAGTATTTTCATTCCAAATTAATAATGATTTTGATGCTGTTACAATAACACTACGACCACCACTAGTTTTAATTTCATATAATTCATTGCCTGGATCGTGACGAGTTATTGCTGATATTTCACCCCATGATACATTACCATAATAATCTGTTGTAGGAACATATATTGTTCCATTTGGTAAATCCATTAATTCCATATTTTGTTCATCCATATATTGAATTTTATCTGAATTATTTAATAGTAAATTATCAATCCATTTACCAATTTCAATATAGATAGGTTGACTATTTTCAATAATAACAATAGGTGTTTCCCATGTGATAGATTTAATAGCTGTATCAATAAGACCCTCACGACCCGCCATCGCATTATAGAAAAATTCAAATCCTTTTAATCCACTTAAATAAGAACTTTTAATAAAACCACGAGCTTCTGGTGTATCATCATCTTTATGCCAATATATTAAAGATCTACCTTCGATTTTCTTTTTAATACGAGAACCTTCAACGTTATTTTGTCCAAGTACCCCCGAAACTTGTGCCACATTAGTAGAATTACCTTTAGCACCCGATATTGCAGAAGTCCAGAAAAAGTTATCAATATTTATTTGACTCATTAAAATTTGTCCAATATTTGCTTGAATTGCACTTAATTCTGCAGACAATGAAGCTTCAATAGTTTCTAATGAAATTTGATCAACATCATTTTCATATTGTGTTATTTGATATTTTGATTCTAAAATTTTATTTGTTATTACTTGTTGTATTTTTTTACTAATATCTTCATTAATAACTGTGTCTTTTAATCCAACTGTTTGACCTCTACATAATAAATAATTTAATACAAGTCTCTGTGAATCATCAATAAATTTTCTTGTTTTAATAGGTCCATATTTATCCCAAATAAAATGAATAATAGAATTTTTTGCAAAACTTAGTGCAGATTTATCTAAATATCCAGAAATTAATTTACCATTTGTAATTTGTAAAGTGATTTTATCACCTGATTTTTTAGTAGTATTAATACCAGCAGGAATAATATGAGAAAATATTTCATGACCAGAATATTCTTTATTCATCTTAATATTAAACTTTGTATCAGATGTTGTATTACATAATATATTCGCAATTTCCCATCCAATTAATTTAACTGTTGGATCAGTTAACATATATGCACCAGATAAAGTATCTTGTTGACATCCAATAATTGGACTAGAATCTTTAGCACCAATAATCTGATATTGAACATTTGCAATACGTTTTAATTCATTTCTTGCTTGAATTGATTGTGCAAGATGTATATTCATTTCATCACCATCAAAATCTGCATTATATGGCTTACATACTGATACATTCATTCTAAATGTATTTAATTCATCGTTATCAATAACTTGAATTTTATGTCCCATCATTGACGGTTTATGAAGTGTTGGTTGACGATTAAACAATACATAATCACCATCAACTGAATGACGTTCAACAATATCATCCAAATTGAGTTTAATTGTTTTTTTACGATATTTAAGATCAATCTTTTGAATTTCTTGTTTTCCATCTCTATAATTAATTCTTAGTACAAAGTTAGCACCAGGATAAATATCACGACCATTCTTTACGAGACCAGATAAATATTTTATGTTGTACGGTGTAACTTCTTCAGGAATTGTTAGCTCCATTGCCATTTTTTTTGGTATACCAACTTGATCAATATCAATATATGGGTCTGAAGTAATAACAGTACGACCACTAAAATCAACACGTTTACCCATTAAATTACTTCTTATACGACCTGTTTTACCTTTAATACGATCACTGATTGATTTTGTTGGTCGACCACCAGTTTTAAATTCTGTTCGTGGTAAACTTACAGAATCATTATCATAAAATGTTGCAATATGGTATTGAAGCAAATTAAAAATATCTTGATTGTATGTTGATAATTCATTTGATACTGTTTCTTTTTCTATTTGATGTCGTACACGTTTATTTGCAGTAATAATATCTGAAATTTTTAATGTTAATGCATCTTCCATTGTTGACGCAGACATAAAATCAACTTTTGCTGTTGGTCTAATAATAGACGGTGGAATTGGAAAATTTTCAATAATTAAATCTTCTGGTCTTTGCATTTTTGGATTAAAACCTAATAAATAACAATCATTGTCAGATATATTACGTAATATATTATAACAATATCTCGGTGTTAATGATTCCTTTATTTTTTTAATATTATTTACATCATCTATATCATTATTTACATCTCGTTCTATCATAATTCTAATTGATCCATTATCTTTAACTTCACGTTTAATTTTAGGAACTGGTACACCGCAATGAAAACAATAATTAACATTTTTAGTCAACATTTTAATTTCTTTAAATCTTGATTCACATTTTTTATTTAATGCTTTTTTAAATTGTACATCTGATTTTTCAACTAATAAGTTGGAACATTTCAAACATACACATTGTAATAAGTTTTTTAAATGATTCAAAAAACCAAAATTAAATACTGGACTAGCTAAAATAGTATGACCAAAATGACCAGGACAATCAAGTGAATTTTGACCACATGTAGTACATGGCAAATAAATATCACATGTACCTAACCGCAAATCAACTAAACCTCCTTTTTTAGGTTCATAATTTTCATATGATTCAGCCAAATCAATCCCAAATGGATCACTACTTACTGCAGAATACAGTTTTACATCTTTATTTCTAAAGACACTGAATTCTATACAGCTGATTTTTTTAACATCTTCGCTATAATATGTAGGATTTACAGACATTGCTTATTGGTATATATTAGAAAACCTTTATAACATATTTTATTATCAAATTTTTTAAATTATTAATTATCATTTAAAAAATCATTTTATTGATTATAAACTAATTATGCTAATAATCAGTATGTATCTGTATTTGTTAATAATTAAGTTTGTTAATAATGGGTTATAAAACATATAAAATCTTTTTTTTATTAATGTTAGATAAAATTACAAAAGATTTTATATCGAAATTAGTTATAGAAATTAATAAACCAGAAAATAAAATAATAATAGAAAATGATGTTATAGCTCCTATATTTTCAAATTTTGCTGATAGGATATATCCTTATGTTTCATTATTATTTATTATGTATTCATTAAATTTAGTATTAATTATAGTTATTTTATTTTTAATCATAATATATAAAAATAAGTTAAAATAAACTAAAAAAAATATCTAATATGTTATATAAATGAACAATTCATTCTTTTGTACAAAAGATATTGTTAAATATCTTATTGTTTCAGGTATTATTTACGCTATATTAAAAATGTTACCATCGACTAAATTAGCTGATAAAGATTTATTATTATTACTATTAATTATTACAATTGGTTTTATATGTTTAGATTGTTTATTCATTAAAAATGAAAATCAAAATGAAATAAGTAATTTTGGAAATACAAATCCATTTAGTATTTTAAAAGAAACAGTAGTAAATTTATTTGGGGGTAAAAATCGTGAAGATATGAATGTAGAATCAACCGGAACCGGACAACCAGCACTACCACCAGCACTACCACCAGCACTACCACCAGCACTACCACCAGCACTACCACCAGCACTACCACCAGCACTACCACCAGCACTACCACCAGCACTAGCACTACCAGCAACCGGACAACCAGCACCAACACCAACACTACCGCCACCGCCAGAAGATCCAAATAATAAAAATGATAAAACATTTTATAATCCAACTGCAAATATTCAAAATAACTTACAAATGAATATATCAGAAAATGAACTAAATGATATTAAATATTTATTATATTTAAGAAAAAGTCATATAGAAGATTTAAAAAAAAGAAAAACAATATATGAAAATAATAAGATTATTGAAAAAGCTGTTGAAATTCAAAAACTTATTGATCTTATATATAGGGAAATACAAATTTTAGATGCACGTATTATTGTTACATCACAATTAATAGATAATACTAATAAATTGTCTTATCAAAGTTTGGATGCTAATAAAAAAAAAGAACTTGAAAATGATCGTAATTCAATAATAAATACTCATAAAACCCTTATAAACTCATGGAGATTAATTCTTCAAGAAAAATATATTATTGTAAATCAAAATATATATTTTGGTATTTTTTTAAATGATATAAAAAAAGATATTGAAGATGCTAAAAATATAATGTCTATATACGATATTAATACTAATGCTGTTACTAATACTAATACTGAATTTAATATTAATGCTAATACTAATGCTATTACTAATACTAATGCTGATATAAATACTAATACTAATGCTAATAATATTAAAACGAGTTGTGGATTAGAAGTTGAAAAAATTAAGAAAGATATGGAAATGCAAATATCACAGCTTAAACAACAAATTCAATCACAAACAGCTGTATCACCGTCAGATTCTACAATTGCAAATAAATATTTTGAATCATTAATATCTGGTTTAGAAAATAAAGGTATTTTAGATAATGTTGAAATTAATAATATTAAAACAAAAATACGTTCTAAATTATTAACTTTAGATGAAGTTATTGCATCACTTGAAATATTAAAAAAAGATGGTGAAACAAATAAAACAGTAAAAAATGATCGTGATTATAGTGAATTACCATCAGAATTTTATGATCCACTAGGTAATAAAATTGCAAATAATTGGGATAATGATTATACTATTTTAAATACAAATAAATGGCAAGTACCAATGGCAAGACCACCAGTTTGTATAAATACTGCACCTTGTAAAGTATGTCCATCGGCTTCATCTAATTATCCTGTAAATTTAAAAGAGTGGGATGATTCTCGAAATATAACAGGTGGTAAACTAAATAAAAAATGGGCTGCAGATCAAGGTGATTAATAATTATTTTTTTCATATGATATTATTTTATTATATATTTCCGGTAAATATTTACATTTTTTAAATTTAATACAGTACCAAATTTTAGAATATTTATAAGCATCGATCCATTCAACTTTAGCTGCTTCTAATAATCTAATATATTCAATACGTTTATTAAATTGTATATTCGATTCTGATACATATTGTAGTATAGTTACAGTATTATTCATATATTGTATGTTAATATAGTTAGTTTCCATTAATTATATATATAAAATATTGAATTAATAATATATAAAAACAATTTTTATATATAATTAATGCAAACAACTGAAACATTAGATAGTTTATTATATAAAGTCACTTCAATGTTCTCTAATCTTAATAATACAATTTCAGATTTAACACTTGAAAAATCAAATTTAAATAATGTTATCAATGATCTTAATAATAAAATAACAGATATTACACATGAAAAATTACAATTAAATAATGTTATTGATGATCTTAATAAAAAAATTATTGCAGCAAATTTTAAATATGATAATGATATAGAATTGATATCTAATAAATTAACTGTAAAACAAGAAGAATTTAATGATTTAAAAAAAGTTTCTTATATTACATCAATAAATAAACAATTATCTGAAAAAAATAATTATATTAAAATATTAGAAGGTCAATTAGAAAGACTTAAAAAAACAACACATTATATAGAAAAAATAGAATTAACACCAGAAATAAGTCACGAATTAATTTTAGAAACTGTTAAAGAAGAAACTGTTAAAGAAGTAAAGGTAGAAGTAAAAGAAGAAACAGATAATGAAGAAGTAAAAGAAGAAAAAGAAGAAATAACAGATGAAGCTGTTAAAGAAGAAACAGTTAATGAAGAAGTAAAAGTAGAAGTTAAAACAAAAAAAGTTAAAAAGTCAAAAACTAAAAAAGAACCTATTGTAGAATCAGACAATCAATTTGATCCTGATATGTTTGAAGATATAAATGGTTTTGAATTACTGATTTATAAACAAAAATATTATTTAAGAGATTTGGAAACAAGTGAAATATATGATATTGTTGATAATAAACAAAATCAAATAGTTGGATTAATTAATTCAAAGGGTAAAATTAAATTAAAATAAAATAATAAGTTTAAAATAATTATTTTTTTTTAATATTATATTAATATGGAAATATTAGTTGGTATTGATTTTGGAACAACAAACACAGTTATTACACAATTTGTAAATAATAAAGTATCAGTTATTACCGATGGGGTTTTTAAAACTATACCTTCAAAAATTGGAAGAATAAATGATAAACTATATTGTGGTAATTATATTCCAATAAATTGTCAAAATATAATACATAGTTTTAAAGTTACAATTGGAGATATTAATACATTTAATTTAACAGAAACAAAATTTACTCATACAGATTTATTAGTTATATTTTTTAAACATTTATATGAATTAATTTATAAAAACCTTAAAATATCAGATACAAATTGTACTATAAAAGCTGTTATTACCGTACCTTCTAATTTTAATGATTTACAACGTGAAATAATAAAAGGTGCATTTATAGCAGTTGGTTTTAAAGTAATTAGAATTATAAATGAACCAAGTGCCGCAGCACTTGCTTATGGTTTAAATCATTCATCAAGTTTAGATGAGATGATATTAGTTATTGATACTGGTGGTGGAACAATGGATTTTACAATTTTACAAAAAACAGATTTATTTTTTGAAGTAATACATAGTGAAGGCTTAAATGATTTAGGTGGTAATGATTTCACACAAATAATAGTTGATGATATTTTAAGAAAAAATAATATTACAAATAATAATATTTTATGGAATCAAGCACAAAAAATTAAAGAAAAATTAACTTATTTAGATACATTTGATATAAAAATTAAAAATTACGAATACAGTTTATCAAGAATTAAATTTGAAAATCTATCAAATAAATTAATTGAAAAAATTGAAAATACTTTATTGCAAATTATTAATAATATACCAAATATTAATTATATTATTTTAGTAGGTGGTAGTAGTAAAATCCCAATATTACAATCAACTATTAAACGGGTTACTGAAAGTTTATCTTTGACTAATATAAAACAATGGATTTATCCTAATTTAGAAACTGTCGTGGCTGAAGGTGCCGGTTTATATGCAGGTATTATTGAAAATAAATATACAATATCTGATGATGTTATATTAATGGATGTATTACCTTTATCATTAGGTGTTGAATTAGCAGATGGTTCATATTCTATAATTATACCTAAAAATACGCCGTTACCTGTAAAACGTAATCAAAGATATACAACAGATTCACCATGTGATACCTCAATAAAAGTTAAAATATATCAAGGTGAACGGAAAATTGCCAATAAAAATTTTTTGATTGGTGAATTTATTTTTGATAAAGTAACAGCTGGTGGTGTTCCTATAATTGATATTGCATTTAAAATAAATTTAAATTCAATTATTAATGTAATAATTACTGATAGAAAATCAGGAATAGAAAAAAATATTTTAATTAAAGACATTCCAGAAATTTGTATTAATGATCAATTATATGATTTAGCAGATATAGATCAAGATGAATTATTACATATTCAAAATATTTATTTAATTAAAACACATATTGAAAATGCATTAAGTAATTTACAAATAAATGACAAAATATTAGAAGAAAATAAAAATGACATATTAAATGAATTTAAATTAATTGAAGAACGATTAGACCAAATGAACAATTTACAATTAATTGAAACTATTAAATATCTTCAAGATAATTATTCAATGATTGGTACTCATAAAATAGATACACCTAACAATGATGATGATAAAATGGACGATGTTGAAAAAATGTTTTTAAATGAAAATAAAATAGAATTACAAAATCGTATTAATATTTTGATATGTAAAAAACCCGATTGGACTGAATTTTTACAACCAGTACTAGAAGAATTATCTTATAATACTGTAACAATAGATTATATTAATGATAAATTAAAATTATTAGATGAATTAGAAAATGATGAAGATAATGATGATAATAAAGATTATAAACAAGAAGTTTACAATTTATGTATGTATCTAAAAACAGAAATTGAGTTAGGTAATATTGATTTAGGTATTGATAAAAATAAATTATTAATTGATTTAATAAATAGTAATTTTGATAATTTAAATTGCGAAATATCACACACTACAAATATTGATTGGAAATATAATTTAGATTTATTAAATAAAAAATGTCAGGAAATTTATCAATCTTGATAAAAAAATCAATAAAATAAATTAAATAAATTAAATAAATTTAATTTATTTAATTTATTTTGTATTATAATATATATATATTAATATGATTAAAATAGCAGCTTTTGGATGTTGGAATATAGGATGCATAGATGGAAGTGGTCAAAAAAAAGTTAGTGAATTAATAAAAAAGAACGAAAAAGATTATGAATTTATGATAATATTAGGTGATAATTTTTATCCTATGAAAGATAAAGATAAAGATAAAGATAAAGATAAAGATAAAGATAAAGTTAAAGAAGATAAATCTTCTGATTTAACATCAATAGATGTTATTAATAAAGAAGGTTTTAAATGTCCACCAAATCCGCTAATAAATGATGGTGATAAACATTGTAAAAAAAAAGATAAAATAAAAGATAAAAAATTACCAGAAATAAAAATTGAAGATATGAAAAAAGGTTTTGAATGTCTTGCCGGTATCGATCTTCCAAAGAAATTAATAATGGGAAATCATGATATTAATGATGGTATAAATCAAGAATGTGTAAATCTTAAATATCAATTAAATGATTTGCCAAAATATAATCCAAAATCATTACAATATGGTTATGATATTAAGTTTCCATTTGGTTTTGATTATTATGATACATTATTAATTATATATATTGATACAACAATATATGCACCAGAATATAGTCTAGAAAAATCTTCTGGTATTAAAGTAAATTGTTATACAAAATTAAAAGATCACAATGATATAATGAGAACACAACAAGAATTTATCATTGGTGTATTAAATCATTATAAATATAAAATAAAACATGTGTTAATTTGCGGTCACGAACCATTATTAACATATAAAATTAAATGTGATATTGGAAAAGATGCAAATGAATTAGGTGAACGTGACAAAAGCGCAATTATTAAGCCATTAATTGATTTAATATTTGAACAAAAAAAATTTTATAAAGATATTCCTTTTACATATTTATGTGCAGATTATCATATTTATCAATATAGTAAAATATATAAAGATTCAGATTATATTGATCAAATAATAGTTGGTACAGGTGGTGGATCATTAGATGATTTAACACCATATACACGTCCAAAAAGTATAGTTAAAGATAAATATACTTTAGAGATACAAAAAAATAATGTTAAAAATGACTATTATAATACTAAAGTATGTAATTGTATATGTGATTTACATTCTCATGGTATTAATCATTTTGGATATGGAGAAATAATTTATAATGCTAAAACTTATGAATTAATACATAATTTTATTCCTATTGAAGATTGTAATTATTTTATAAATAAACAAATTAAAGATGAATCTTTTATGGATGAAGAAATTAAAGATGAATCTTGTATGGATGAAGAAATTAATTATGATTTGTTTAAGAATAAATACTTAAAATACAAAAGTAAATACTTAAAATTAAAAAAAAATAATTATTTATTCACAAAATAATATGGTTGATAGTTGTATAATGTTTCTATAGTAATATCGTCATCATCGTCATCGTCAGTTAATATATAATTATCAATAAATTCTTTTGATAATCTGGGTTGTGTTCTTAAAACATCATATCTTGAAATATTTTTAATATTATTTATTAATACTTTTTCACTATAAAATTTACAAAACAAATCAATATTTCTTATAATTATATTGTTTTCGTCTGTTTGTTCAAGGGTATTACAGTCATGCTTTGCATAACTTGGTAATAGGGTATTACAGTCATGCTTTGCATAACTTGGTAATAGGGTATTACAGTCATGCTTTGCATAACTTGGTAATAGGGTATTACAGTCA
>Ga0214919_10007370_pt1 | contig 14865 bp, 10 predicted proteins | sample LL1503_MetaG_FD_177994 | JGI IMG/M metagenome (GOLD analysis project Ga0214919, IMG submission 177994) | Freshwater microbial communities from Lake Lanier, Atlanta, Georgia, United States - LL-1503 | ecosystem: Environmental > Aquatic > Freshwater > Lake | place: USA: Georgia | collected... | reverse complement strand
TGATGGTACCGCTACGGTTGAGCAGCAAGGTGCCGTCCTTGGTCACTTCGACCGACGCCTCACCAATGACGCTTCCCACCAGTTTTTCCAGACCGCTATAGGCCCGGCGTGTGGTCAGGTACGAGCCTTCATAGATCTTGGCCTGCGATCCCAGTTCCGGCGTACCGGCGAAGGGCTTTAGGGTCGGTGTTGCGTAATATTGCTCAACGATGCGAGCCGGAAGGCTCGCCGCAATGGCGTCTCCGGTGGAGGTATTGGTCGCGATGAAGATGCCGAGGTTGAGGTCTGGAACCGTGACCATGTTGGAATGGAACAGAAGGGTGTCCCCTTCATGACCCTGGCCCTTGAACCCGCCGGGCAGCGGATATTCAATAAAGCCATGATCCCAACCGTTCTGGCTCGCTGTTTGATCGCGCAGCGGCGTGCGGAAGGCCTTGGCCGTGGCCTGGCTATAGATCACTTGGCCATCAATTGTCCCGCCATTGAGGATCAACTGCATATAGCGGGCCATATCCGCCGCTGTGGAGCTTGCCGAACCGGCAGGTGCGATCTGGCTGACATGCTCGAAGGTCTTGGGAACAAAGGACGCTCCGTTCCAATAGAACCCGTCCGAAACTTGAGCTGCTAGGGCCGCGGACATGGGGGCTGGCAGATCAGCGCGGGCCGCATAGGGTTCGCGGAAGGTGGTGTGGTTAAGGCCGAGCGGACGGATGATGCCGCCTTCGATCAGGCTCTCGAACGGCTTGCCCGACACATAGGACGAGATTTCGCCGCCAAGGGCTGCGCCATAGTTCGAATAGGTCGAGACCTGCCCTGACTCGCGGACCCGATCGGGCCGTTCTTGGCGCAGATAGGTGGCGAGCGGGCGAATGCGGTCGGCGTCGCGTTCAAACAACTGGCCCATGGCCTTATCTTCAAAGCCGGGAGTGTGGCTCATCAGATCGCGCACGAGAATGGGCTGCTTGAAGCCCTGATCCTTGATCTGCAGCTTTTCGGGCAGATAGAGATTGACCGGCGCGTCAAGGCGTAGATGCCCCGCCTCGACCTCCTTCATCAAGGCCATCCAGGTGAAGGTCTTGGAAATGGAGGCTAGCCGAAACAGGGTCTGGTCTGGATTGACAGCCTTCGCCGGTGACAGCTGGGCTAGGCCATAGCCCTTTTTCAGGACAATCTGGCCGTTCTGGACGATGGAGACGGTGACGCCAGCAATATGGTCACGCTCCATGCTGCGCCGGACCAGACCATCGACATAGGCTTCTAGCTCTGCCGGTGGGATCGCGGTTCCGGGGGCAAGACGCGCGCCGGGACGGGCTGGTTGGGTCGAGGTCACAGGCGCGCTAAGGGCAGGCGTCGCCTTGACGGGGGTCGCAATAGCGGTGGCGGTCAGACCCGCAGCGGCGGGCGCTGCCGCTCTACGCGCTTTGTAATAGGCCCGATAGGATCTCTTCGGATATTGACGCGCCTGCGTCACAGGCTTTGTGGCTAAGGGCGCGGTCACGGGAGCCGAGCTGATTGCGGGGGCTGCTGTAGGGACTGGACCGGTCGTCGTCTTCGCCTCTTGGCTCCAACCGGCCGTCGCAGTCAGCGAAAGGGCTGCTGCGAGCAGGCCCGTCCAGATCGTCTTTGGTGACAGTGACATCCGCTTACCTCGACCCTAGCGATTTCAGATGCCGCGTTCGGCAAGCCTACCCCTTGGTAATGGGCTTTTAGGCCACCCAACGACCGCAATAAAGGATTGTCTTGCCCAATCTGTATTATCGCGAAGGTTGGGCTGCGCTTGGTTTAGCAAAGGGATAGAGGGCGAGCACGGGTCGCAAATGGGGCCCGATGAACAGTTGCGGCTCAGAGGCGGGCGACACGCCCTCTCGACTTTCGCGATCCCTAACGCAGGCCCTTACCCCATTGGCGAGGGCTGGAAAGCCCATGGCCTTAGGCATTTCCTGTAGAAAACAGGTGTCAAAGAAGGTGTAGACATCAGCTTCGCCGCAGCCAAAGGAGGTGCGGTCAGGCCGCGCAGCCGTCAAGATCATCCGATCCGACCCTGCGAGCGGCGGAACAAAGACTCCTGAAAAGCAGGCGCTGATGACCGCGACGGTCGGCCGATCAGCACAGGTTCGGTTGACGATCTCAGCCAAAACACCGGGGGCGAGAAGTTGCTCGCCAAAGACAATGCCCTCCGGCGCGCCATGGGAGGTGATGTAGACAAGACATCCGCCCGTCGCCTTGGCTGTGAGTTGGCCGAGGGTCTCATAGAGCTGGCGCGGTTTGGTCGGTAGGGCCCCTGCCTTGGCGTAGCGCTCAGGACGGACGGAGAGCTGCCGCACATTATCCGCTGAAAAGCCGATATCGATGAGCGACTTGGCGATATCGCGCCTTGCATTGTCAAAGACTTCGGACGGGGCACCGCTATGGGCGTGCCAGTCGCCCGCAACGACAACGGCCGCCCAATCGGCAAAGGGCCCGACCTCGCCCGCCATGGCCGGAGCAGGCCGCAGGATCAGCAGGCCGCTGAGAACAAGCCAAACCAAACCCCGCCATAGCCCCATCGTCTGGTCCCTATTTTTTGAACTTGGTAAAAGGGGTGGGGATCGCCGTTGCCGTGGCCTTAGCCAACAATCGGCCTTCGGCGTCATAGAGCTCGCCCTCGGTAAAGGCGATGGTGCGGCCATATTTGATCACCCGCCCGATCCCGCGAATGGGTCCAGGTAGGCCCGGGCGCAGGAAGCTGGTCTTCATTTCAAGAGTCGGCAGGACGCAGGTCATGTCGGACGCTACCATTCCGGCCACAGACATGCACTCGTCCAACATGGCGCAAAGATAGCCGCCTTGGATCTGTCTCATCGGATTACAGAAGTCGGTCTTGGCGTCGAAGGCAACCTCAACGGTCATGGCTTCGCGATTGACTGCCACCATCCGAAAACCGAGCAGGGCTGAACCCGGCGGCGGGTTCTTGCTGGCTTGAAAGCGCGCAAGCAGTTGCTCGTCCGTCAGGACCACTTTCTCAGGGGCGAAGGCGTCGCTCATAGCTCTATTTCTTCCGGAATTGGTCGAGGGAAACGATCTTAGGCCCTTCGGACACAGGCTCGGCCTTGGTTTCAGGCTCAGGCGGGGTCGGCTCGACCTCCGGCACCTCGACATCGAACTGCAGCATGAACTGCACGCTGGGGTCAAAGAAACGCGATACGGCCACATAGGGCACGGTCATGCGCTTAGGCTGGCCACCAAAGCTCAGGGTGATCGAAAACAGGGTTTCAGCCACCACCAGATCCCAGAACTGGTGCTGCAAGACGATGGTCATCTCTTCTGGGAACTTGGCGAGCAAGTCCGCTGGGATCGAAACACCCGCGGCCATGGTCTTGAAGGAGACATAGAAATGGTGCGCACCGGGGATACCGGCTGGCGAGGCTGCGCGCTGCAGAGCCGCCTTTACGACCCCGCGCAGAGCCTCCTGAGCCATCTGTTCATAATGCATCTCGTCTGGGGTGATCTTATCTCTAGACATTAGGGGGCGTCACTTTCCAGAACCGGGTCGCACATTGAGAGGGTAGAATAGGGGATCAAAACCCTACCCTCTGTGTGACAAACCGCAAAGCGGCGATGGCTTCAAGTGCCCTCAGCCAAGTTGCCTGCGGTTTTTGCTGGCGCGAGTCTTTCTAGCGGTCCAAAAGCCTTGTCAGAGCCAGTGTGGGTTTGCGCCGGTCGTTGCGTCGTGTAGAAGTCGAGTTGCGTTCTTCCAGAACGTGGCGGGGGCGTCTTTTTCTAAGGGTGAAGGTTCGTGCTTCATAAAGCCTGGGGCCGCTGGCCAGTTGTCCTCGTTGCCCTCTGTGCCGCCTTGAGCGTTACAGCCTGCGCGGGAAAGCAAAAAAAGCCATCAATGGCCTATGAAGAGCGTCCGGTGGAACTGCTCTATTCGGTTGGATCAGAGCGTCTTGATGCCAAGATGTGGAACGAAGCGATCAATCTCTTCCGGGAGGTGGAGCGCCAGCATCCCTATTCGGAATGGTCGCGTCGCTCGATCCTTATGACTGCCTATGCGCACTATCAGGGCAATCAGTATGAAGAAGCCATCGGAGATGCGGACCGGTTTGTGTCGCTCTATCCCGGCAATCCTTCGGCAGCCTATGCCTACTATCTGAAATCCGTTTGCTATTTCGAACAGATTGTTGATGTGGGCCGTGACCAGGCCTCGACCGAGCAGGCGCTTGCCGCCCTGCGTGAGGTGGTTCAGCGTTATCCCCGCTCCGAATATGCCTCTGACGCCCGTTTGAAGATCGACATGGTCAATGACCAGTTGGCAGGCAAGGAAATGTCCGTCGGCCGCTGGTACCTTCGCAACGGCGAGACCTTGGCCTCGATCGGTCGGTTTAAGATGGTGATCGACCGTTATCAGACCACGTCCCACACCCCAGAAGCGCTCTATCGCCTCGTCGAGGCCTATCTGACGGTCGGCTTGATTGACGAGGCCAAGCGCAATGCGGCTGTTCTGGGTCACAACTTCCCCGGCGATGTCTGGTACGCCGACGCTTACAAGCTGATGGAAGGCAAGGGCGTACGCCCAGCCCTAACGCCAGAAGCCCGAAGTAAGGGCCTTGGCGGCATCTTCTTCAACCGCAAGCCACAACTGACCGCTGCGGCGACCGAAAAGGGTCCGCCGCCGCCTGAGACCGGGCTGCCCGACAAGGAGATCACCCCCGGTGGTCCCGTGCCCCAGACCAAGAAGAAAAAGCGCTGGTTCGGACTGTTCGGTAAGGATTGAGCCCAACAGTCATGATCTTGCTCACCGCCGATTGGCAGAATCAGCCCAGAGTGGCGGAATGCTGACGGCGCTGATCATAAGAGACGTGGTCCTCATCGAGAGCCTGGACCTAACTGTAGGTCCGGGCTTGACCGCGCTTACCGGTGAGACCGGGGCAGGCAAGTCGATCATTCTCGATGCCTTAGGTTTGGCAACAGGGGCCAGGGCCGACGCGGGGCTGGTACGACGCGGCGCGGCACAAGCGGTGGTCACCGCCATTTTCGATCTTCCTCAAGACCATGCGGTTTGGCCGATGCTCGAGGAGAAGGGTCTCACCACCTCGCCCGGTGAGGAGCTGATCCTTCGCCGTGTCCTCAGCGCCGACGGTCGATCTCGCGCCTTTGTCAATGACCAGGCCGCCAGCGTTGGCGTGTTGAAAGAGTTGGGCAATCTTCTGCTCGAGGTCCATGGCCAGCATGAGACGGTCGGCCTGCTCGACCCGCGCAATCACCGCCCCCTGCTCGACCATTTTGGTGGCTGTCGCCCCCTTCTTGTGGCCTGCTCGCAGGCTTGGGAGGGCTGGCGTCACGCCCGACAAGCGCTCGACCATCTGCGTGAGAGCACGCAAAAGGCCGCCGCCGACATTGAAGAGATTAGCCTTCGTTTGGCCGAGCTCGATCTTCTGGCTCCTAAGCCAGGTGAAGAAACCGAACTGGCAGGCCAGCGGGCCCTGCTCGGATCGGCCGAAAAGGCCCTGAGCGATATTGCCGCCGCGCGGGAAGGTTTGGCGGGAGACGCCTTGGCCAATCGCCTCGCCCAAGCCTTTCGGGCGCTGGAGCGGGCGCGGGAGCGGGCGCTTCAATCGGGCGCAGCCAGCGACAGCCTTGCCGTTCTGCGTCTGACCGACGCGGCCAATGCGGTCGATCGCGCCTTGGTCGAGACCCAAGAGGCGGCTTCGGCCATTGATGCCGCCGCCAATGAATTTGAATTTGAGCCCGATCAGTTGGAAAAGGCCGAAGAGCGGCTCTTTGCCCTGCGCGCCATGGCCCGCAAGTTGAACCTGACGGTCGAGGACCTGCCGGGCGCTCGCCTGTCGATGGCCCAGACCCTGCGTAATATTGAATCTGCCGACGAGGCCCTTGGCTTGGCCGAGGCCAAGGCGGCGGCTGCCCGCGGCGACTTTTTGGCCGCTGGTTCGGATCTTACGGCGGCGCGGATCAAGACCGGGCAGGCCTTGGCCTTGGCGGTCGAGGCGGAGCTCGCACCGTTGAAGCTGGAAAAGGCGCGGTTTCGGGTGTCGGTTGAGCCCCTGGCTGAGGATCGCTTTGGTCCGGCCGGGGCCGACCGGGTCGAATTTGAGGTCATGACCAATCCCGGCGCGCCCTTTGGCGGGTTGGGCGTGATCGCGTCTGGCGGCGAGTTGGCGCGCTTTGCCTTGGCGCTGAAGGCGGCGCTGGCGGGGCGCACTGATCAGGACCAGCCCCTGATGATCTTTGATGAGGTCGATCAGGGCGTCGGCGGTGCTGTGGCTGATGCGGTGGGCCTGCGCCTTCGCCGGCTGGCCAGCAGCGCGCAGGTTCTGGTCGTCACCCACAGCCCGCAAGTCGCCGCCCGCGCCAACGCCCACTGGCGCGTAGCCAAGTCTGGTGATGGGGCCGCCGTCGCCACCAGCCTCGACATTCTAAACCCCACCGACCGTGAAGAAGAACTGGCCCGCATGCTGTCGGGCGCCGCCGTGACCGAAGCGGCCCGAGCCGCTGCGCGCGCCTTGATGGGCTAAGTGTGACCCGGAAACTAAGGCCCTCACCCAACCCTCTCCCGCAGGGAGAGGGCTAAGAACAGGTAAGCCCTCGCCCCCTTGGGGGAGAGGGTTGGGTGAGGGGGACCTCACTCACCCCCCCTCGTAACAAAGCTTTCGAATCCCCGTCAGGCTCGGTAATCTGCGTCCATGCGCCAGACCCCCGTTGAGAACCTGACTAAAGCGGAAGCCACCGAAGAGCTCATGCGGCTTGCCGATGAGATCACGGCCCACGATCTGTATTATCACCGCGAAGATGCGCCGGTTATTTCGGATGCGGACTATGACGCGCTCAAGCAGCGTAACAGCGCCATTGAGGCGAGGTTCCCCGCGTTGGTGCGTGAAAATTCTCCCAGTCAGCGGGTCGGGGCAGCGGCCTCAGAGCAGTTCTCGCCCGTCGAACATGGCACGCCGATGCTCTCGCTCGACAATGCCTTTAGCGACGATGAGGCCCGCGAATTTGACGCCCGGGTGCGCCGGTTTCTGGGCCTAGGCGATGAGGCCGTGGCCTATACGGCGGAGCCGAAGATTGATGGGCTGTCGGCCTCCTTGCGCTACGAAAAGGGCGTACTGGTACGCGGCGCAACGCGGGGGGATGGCCGGGTCGGTGAGGATGTCACCGAGAACCTGCGCACCATTTCCGAGATCCCCCATCGCCTGAAGGGCTCCGGCTGGCCGGATGTGATCGAGGTGCGCGGCGAGGTCTATCTGGGCCATGAGGACTTTGCCGCCCTCAATCGAAGCGCCGCCGAGGCGGGCCAAAAGCTCTATGCCAATCCGCGCAACGCGGCGGCGGGGTCCTTGCGTCAGATCGATCCCAAGATCACGGCTCAGCGGCCCTTGCGGTTCTTTGCCTATGCTTGGGGCCTGACCAGCGCGCCCTTCGCGCAGGGACAGGCGCAAGCCTTGCGGGCCCTGGCCGACTGGGGCTTTGTCACCAATCCCCAGACCCAGAGCGTGGTCGGAGCCGAGGGTTTGCTTGCCGCCTACAGTGATTATGAAGGCCTACGCCCCAAGCTCAATTTCGATATTGATGGGGTGGTCTATAAGGTCGACCGCCTCGACTGGCAGCAGCGGCTCGGCTTTGTCTCACGCTCACCGCGCTGGGCAGTGGCGCGCAAGTTCCCCGCGCAGCAGGCCCGCACAGTGCTCGAAGCCATCGACCTTCAGGTGGGCCGCACGGGCGCCGTGACCCCGGTTGGGCGCTTAAGGCCCGTCACGGTCGGCGGCGTTGTGGTGACCAATGCCACCTTGCACAATGGCGATGAGATCGAGCGCAAGGACCTTCGCATCGGCGATACGGTGATCGTGCAACGCGCAGGCGACGTGATCCCGCAGATCGTTGGCGTGGTCTTGGAGGAACGGTCCGGCAATTCGCTGCCCTATGTCTTTCCGTCGGTCTGCCCCTGCGCCTTGGCGACGCCCTTGGTGCGCGAAACCACGGTCAGCGGCGCCGAGACGGTGGTGCGCCGCTGTTCGGGCGAGATGACCTGCCCGTTCCAGCGCACCGAGCATCTGATCCACTTCGTGTCTCGCCGCGCCTTTGACATTGAAGGTTTGGGCGAGAAGCAACTTCAGAGCCTTTTTGAAGACGCACTGGTGCGCGAACCGGCCGATATCTTCCTGCTCGAAGAGCGCGACAAGGCCCTGCTGAAAAAGCTCAAGGACCGCGAGGGCATGGGCGAGACCAGCGCTCGCAACCTGTTCGACGCCATCAACGCGCGTCGGACCATCTCGCTGGAACGTTTGATCTTCTCGCTGGGTGTGCGTCATGTTGGCGAACAGACGGGACGCACGCTGGCCAAGGGCTATGGCACTTGGGACGCTTTCTGGACCGCCGTGCAGGCCATGGCGTCGGGCGATGAAGCCGCCGCCGCCGAGATGAATGCGATGGATCAGATCGGTCCGACCGTTATCGAGACCCTCAGCCGCTACTTCGCCGAAAGCCATAATCGCGCCGCCGTCGAGCGGTTGGTGGCGCAATTGACGGTGCGGGAGGCTGAAAAGCCCAAGACGGACACGGCCGTCGCAGGCAAGACCGTCGTCTTTACCGGCTCGCTGGAAAAGATGACCCGCGATGAGGCCAAGGCTCAGGCGGAATCGCTGGGGGCCAAGGTCGCGTCGTCCGTGTCCAAGAAAACTGATCTGGTGGTGGCCGGTCCCGGAGCCGGGTCCAAACTCAAGACCGCGACCGATCTTGGCATTCAGGTGATGACCGAAGATGAGTGGCTAGCGCTTGTTCGAGATTAAGCCAAACCACCTCACCGGTTGACGCCGGATCACGGAGCCTGTCCAATCCCGCAAAATAGGGCAGGGATGGATATGAAACGCCAAGGTTCAGTTTTCGGCGGTGCGCTGGTCGCACTCATGGTCATGGGTGTCGGAACGGTCCACGCCAAGCCTTCGGGTCCTTCGGATGTCATCTATTGGGGCGGCGATATCATCACCGTCGATCCGGCCAATCCTTCGCCTCGGGCTGTCGCCGTCAAGGACGGGCGGATCGTCGCGGTCGGTAGCCGCAAATCCGTTGAGAAGGCTTGGCGCGGTCCCAAGACCCAAATGACCGATCTGGCGGGCAAGACCCTGATGCCCGGCTTCATCGATCCCCATTCCCATATGGCTCAGCAGGTCGCGCGTTGGGGTGTGCCGACCCTCAGCCCGCCGCCGGTCGGGAATGTGACCTCGATCGCCGATATTGTGGTCAAGCTGAAGGCCTATATTGCCGACAATAGGATTCCAGCCGGCACGCCGATCTTGGCCATGGGCTATGACGACTCCCTGCTGAAAGAAGGGCACCATCCCACAGCGGCTGAGCTAGACCCGATCTCGAGCGAGCACCCCATCGCCTTGCTGCATCAGTCCGGCCACCTCGGCGCGGTCAACACCGCCATGCTGGCCCTGATGGGCTATACTAAGGCCACGCCCAATCCCATGGGCGGGGTCATTCGCCGCACCGCGCAGGGTGATCCCGATGGGGTGCTGGAAGAACTGGCCCTCATGCCGCTTCTGCGCCTGACGCCGCCCAAGCCGATGGATGAGCAGGTCAAGACCCTCGGCCAGGTTCAGGCCTACTATGCCAGTCTCGGCATCACGACCGCCCAAGAGGGGATCGCCAGCTATGGTGATACGGCCCTGTTGCAGGCGGCGGCGAGTCGCAAGGCCCTGATCCTCGATGTGGTGTCCTATGAGCGGTGGGACAGCCTAAAGGACCTGACCTGCGAGGGGGGCAAGCCCGTGATCATCCCCAATCAGGGCGATCCGATGGCGGTCGGGGTCTATCAGAACCGCTTGAAGATCGGCGGCGTCAAGCTGACGGGCGATGGCTCGCCGCAAGGCAAGACCGCCTATCTGACCGCCCCCTATGTCCATCCGCCCCACGGTCTGCCCGACGACTATCGCGGCTATCCGGTTGCGACGACCGCCGCTGCGGATCAATGGTTTGCTGCGGGCGCGCGGTGCAAGGTCCAGGTTCTGTTCCATGCCAATGGCGATGCTGCTGCCGATACCATGATCGCCTCTGTGGCTAAGGCGCAGGCGCAATATGGCAAGAGCGATGTTCATCCTGTCATGATCCACGCCCAGATGATCCGCCATGATCAGGTGGACAGGATGGCTGAGCTTGGGATCATTCCCAGCTTCTTTACCGAGCACACCTTCTTTTGGGGCGACTGGCACATCAACGAGACCGTCGGTCAAAAACGGGCCTTCGGCATGAGCCCCGCAGGCTATGCCCTGTCCAAGGGGATGAAGTTCACCATCCATACGGATGCGCCGGTCCTGCCCCCCAATCACCTGACGGCCATCTGGACGGCGGTAAACCGGGTCAGTCGTTCTGGCGTCGTGGTCGGACCCGACGAGCGCATTTCGGTGATGGAGGCGATCAAGGCCGTGACCATCAATTCGGCCTATCAATATGGCGAGCAGGCCCAGAAAGGGTCGATCACGCCGGGCAAGCTGGCCGATCTGATCATCCTCGATCAGGACCCGCTCAAGGTCGCGCCGATGGCCATCAAGGACATCAAGGTCGTTGAAACGATCAAAGAGGGCCAAACCATCTTCAAGAGACCCTAGCAAAGGCCGCATGCCGCAGGGACAGGCTTTACCGCGCCTCATGTCGGGGGCACGATAGAGTCTGAACAAACCGCAATGAGGCCGAGTATCAACAATCGGCCACCGGTTTGTCGGGAGATGAAACATGTCGATTGATTTCGAAATTCCAGAAGATGCTAAGGCTGTTCGTGAGCGGGTCCGTCAGTGGGTCCATGATGAGTGTATTCCAGCCGAAGAACGCCTCGCCGCTGGGGCCGACTATAAGGCCCTGTTGAAGGAGCTTCGGGCTAAGGCGCGCGCCCAGGGTCTGTGGCTTCCCTTCATTCCGCTCGCCGATGGCGGTATGGGTCTTGGCCCTCTGGCCAACGCTCTGGTTCAGATGGAACTGGGCGAGAGCCATCTCGGCGCCCTGTCCATGAACAGCCAAGGTCCCGATGATGCGACCATGCTTACCCTTCTGGCCCACGGCACGCCGTTCCAGAAGGAAAAGTACCTCAAGCCGCTGTTCAATGGCGATAAGCGGGTCTGCTATTCGATGACCGAAAAGGCTGCCGGTGCCGATGCGACCGGTATGCAGACCACGGCGGTCAAGGACGGCAAGGGCAACTATGTCCTTAATGGCGAAAAGTGGTTCTCGTCCGCGGCGACGGCGGCGGATATCGCCGTGGTCATGGCCCTGACCAATCCAGAGGCCCCGCGCCATCAGCGCTATTCAACCTTCATCGTCGAACTGCCCAATCCGGGCTATCGCATCATTCGCGATATTCCGACCATGGCCGCGCATGGCCCGCTGACCTCGATCATGGGCGGCGGTCACTCCGAGATCGAGATCAAGAACCTGATTGTGCCTGAGGAAAACCTGCTTGGCGGCGAGGGCAATGGCTTCAACATGGGTCAGCACCGTCTGGCCTATGGGCGTCTGCGTCACGGCATGCACAATGTCGCCATGGCCCAGCGGGCTCTGGACCTTGCCACGGCTCACGTCACCCAGCGCTCAACCTTCGGCAGCCTCCTGTCAGACCGTCAGGGCGTTCAGTGGATGCTGGCGGACTGCGCCAGCGAGCTCTATATGGCCCGCCTGATGCTGCTCCACATTGCCTATAAGGCTGAAAAGGGCATGGACCTGCGGCAGGAAAACTCCATCGCTAAGGTCTTCCTCGCCCACATGGTGCATAAGGTCGTCGATACGGCCATCCAGCTTCACGGCGCGCTGGGCTATAGCCACGATACGCCGCTGGCCCGGTGGTATACCCACATCCGCTCGCAGCGCTTGGTCGACGGACCCGACGAGGTCCACCGCTGGACCGTGGGCCGCAATGTCATCCGCGCCTATCAGAAGTTCGGCACCACGGCGTCTGCCGCTGGCGGCGACCTGATCTAATAGACTAACTCCCTTCCTCTTCCCCCTTCTCCCTTCTCCCTTAAGGGGGAAGGGCCGGGGATGGGGGTGCAGCGGTCGGGGATTGTGCAACGTCTGTTCGTCTGTTGCGGACGATTAGCAGGGACGGCGGATACAAGCCCCCCATCCCTAACCCTTCCCCCTCAAAGGGGGGAAGGGAACTGGGGCTAGGCCTTGGCGGCCAGTTGGGCGGCGAGGTTGCTATCTTTGGTGATCAGGCGGGCTGAGACCATGTGGGCAAAGATGGTGATGACGTAGAACGGCACCAGCGCCATCAGGCCATATTGCAGGGCCTGAACCCCAAGCTCCGGCTTGAAGTGATCGGCCACCAGACCGACATAGAGCGGCCCGCCACCCAGACCGATCAGGTTGAGCAAGAACAGCAAGATCGCACCCGATGTCCCGCGCTGTGCGGGCTGAACCGCGTTCTGCACAACCGCAATGGCGGGGGCGAGATAGACCGTGCCCATGATGATCGGGACGATCAGGAAGATCATGCCAAGCTGCCAAGTCGGGGCCATCAGGAAGCCGATATAGAAGGGCAGGCTGACCACGAAGGCGGCTGCGGGCACCAGCGCGTAGGCGGCCCGATTGAACTTTGCCAACCGATCGACAATCCAGCCGCTGGCAAAGGTTCCCACGCCGCCGCCAAGGGCGTTCAGCGCGCTCCACCATATGGCAATTTCTGGCAAGGTCATATGCCGGTTGCTGATCAGATAGGCGGGCACATTGTTCAAGATGCCATAGCCGACAAAGGCGGTCAGACCGGCTGCGACCGCCGTCATCACGAGGGTCGGGTTGCTAAAGAACGAGGCAATGGCCGTGGTTAGCGGTACGCTTGGCTCATGCGTGGTCTTGCCTTCAGCCATGACGTCCATGCGTCCACGCTTGGGCTCGCGCACGATCAGCACCAGAGCAATGGCCAGCAAAACGCCGGGAATACCGACGGCCAAGAAAGCGGTTCGCCAGCCATAGAGGGCCGCGATCTGCGCGCCTGCTGCTGATCCAAGGGCCGTACCGAAGGGAACACCAAGGGCATAGATGGCTAAGGCCCCGCCACGCTTTTGAGGCGGGAAATAGTCGGAGATCAGCGAATAGGAGGGCGGCGAACCGCCAGCTTCTCCGATACCGACGCCAATTCGCGCAAGAGCGAGACTGACAAAGTTTGTGGCCATGCCGCAGGCCATCGAGAACAGGCTCCAGACCGTCAGGGCCGCCGCAATCAGCCGAACCCGATGGGTCCGGTCTGCCAGCCAGGCCAGCGGGATGCCGAAAGTGGTATAGAACAGGGCGAAGGAAAGGCCCGTCAGCATGCCCATCTGGGTATAGCTGAGGTTCAACTCGTTACGGATGGGCTCTGACAGGATCGACAGGAGCTGTCGGTCAAGGAAGTTGAAGGTGTAGACCACCATCAACAGGATCACGACGCCGTAGCTATAGGCACTGACGCGCGGCGCCGTGTCGGTCTCTTGGTTACTCATCTTCCCCCCATATGGCCTAAAGTAGGCCAACCCCTGTTTGTCGAGGTTGCGGCGAGAGACTGGCACCAAATCGCCTCGCCCGCCAGTGGTCTAAGGCGGCTGTAACGACGATTAGGCTGCGGCGCGGAGCTGTTCGATAATATCCGCAGGATAGGGGCTGTCGAACGCCTTGAGGCCGATGGACTGACGGATATCGTCCATCGACCGGTGCCAGACCTCTTCCCAAGGCAGGGAGACCAAGGATGGCGCGCGGCGACCGTGGGTCCATCCGGCCAAGATAATGTCCATCAGGAACGAGAAGGCCCCGGGATTGGGGGCGAGCGAGGTGTTGATCGACACGACCGCGAGGAACACCGCCGAATAGCCATGGCCGCACTGGGCGAGCTGGAAGCCGGAAATACCGACCTCATGCAGGCTCGTGACCTCATAGCCGGCAAGCAGGTGGATCAGGTCGTGGGACTGCAGCATCCGCGTATTGATGAAGTCATGCGGCGCGGGCAGGTTGGCTAAGCCTAGGACATCGCGGTCCAGCACTTCCAGATCGAAACTATTGTCGATGATCTGGTCATAGAAGGCGCGGCCGAGGGAGTTTTCGGGGCAGGCCTTCAGCGTCTCTAGGTCAAAGCGCGGCGGCAGGCCCTTGGCAGCGCTTTCACGCACCATCGGATAGGTCAAATAGGACTGGCCAAGACGCGGGCCATGTTCAGGTGGCAGCAGGGCCGAAAGGCCCGCCGTGCGGGTCGTGACCTCGAGGGCGCCGCTCATGGCACCCGCCGCGCTGTCATCGGCAAAGGCCCAGAGGGCGGTCCAAAGCTCTGCGAGCTTGGCCGGATCGGCGGCGTCTAGGACTGGAATAGCGATAGCGGGGCCATTGACCGCCTCGCCAAGCCAGCCTTCGGCGGCGGCATCGTAGGTGCGGGCCAAGGTCTCTGGCGTCAGGAAGGCCGCCCGGGCAAGAGCGGCGGCAAGGTCGCGCGGCTCACCAGTTCCGGCCTTGATCGATTGGGCCAGTGCCCGAACCTCATCAAAGCCCAGATCGCGGTTCACCGCCCGTTCAAAAGCCGTCGTGATCGCTGCGTCCATAACCGGTTCCCTTTTGCGTGCCGCGTTGAACGCGGTCTCGTTTCGTACCCTAAGCGATCTTATCGCCTCTCGCCAAGGTCATGCTTCGTCAAAGGGCGGTGGTAATTGGCCGGATTTAAACAGGATGGTGGGGTTTTCGTCATAATCGCCCATCTCTGTATCCGCTGACACAGAATAGGCCACGACGCCGAGGCGAAGGGTCGAGAGCCGTTCAGCCTTGCGCCGCGCCTCTTCGGCGTCCTTGCAGCCGACAGCCGGTTCGGCCTTCAGGCCCTTGCCGCGGCCGGCGACATAAGCTTGGACAATGTGAACCGTTTCG
>Ga0214919_10007369_pt1 | contig 14865 bp, 15 predicted proteins | sample LL1503_MetaG_FD_177994 | JGI IMG/M metagenome (GOLD analysis project Ga0214919, IMG submission 177994) | Freshwater microbial communities from Lake Lanier, Atlanta, Georgia, United States - LL-1503 | ecosystem: Environmental > Aquatic > Freshwater > Lake | place: USA: Georgia | collected... | reverse complement strand
TTCGGCGAAGGCCACGACTTCAATGCCGTTGGCCAAGCGCCGGCCTTGGCGGGCGAGTTCGCGCACACAGGCCATGGGCACCATGATTCCCATGCGCCCGTCGTACTTGCCCCCATTGCGCACCGTGTCGTAATGCGATCCGGTGAGCAAGCGTTTGGCCTTGGGCGTGTTGCCGTGGTAGACGCCCACCACATTGCCCACCGCGTCGGTGTGGACCTCGTCAAAGCCACAGGCTTGCATGCCCAAGGTCAGGGTTTTGGCACAGGCTTGGTGGGCGGGGGTCAGGTAGGTCACGGTCAACTCGCCTCTTTCGGCAAAGCCGGGGTCGCTGAATTGCGCCAGCCACTCGTGCCAGTCCCAGACCTCTTGGCCCAGGTCGGGGTGAACGCCGAGTTTGTCGTTGAGGCGAATTTCGGCAATGCGGTGGATGTTGCGCAAGGCCTCGGCGAATTCAAAGTCCACCGGGTTGCCCAAGCGCCTTTGCCAGGTGGCGATGATTTGCTGGCGCGTCAGCCCCTGGCTGCGCGGGCCCCGCACCGCCAAGAGGAACGGAAAACCAAACTTGTCGTTGTAGTCGCGGTTGAGTTGCTGGATGTGGGCCAACTCTTGCGCGTTGCAGTGGGTCAGACCGGCGCGGCTTTGCTCTTCGGTGGACGCGGCGGTGAGGGTGTTGCCCAGCATGGCCTTGCCGGCCAGTTCGGGGTGGGCACGGATCAGCGCCAATTGCGCGTCATGACCGGCTTGGCGCAGCACCTGCACCATGGCGTGCTTGAGTTGGGCAGCGCTGGCAAAGGGGCGCTGGGCCAAGGCTTGCTCGGCAATCCAATCGGAGTGTTCATACAAGCCATGCAAGGCCTGCACCGCCGCATCGGGCGGCATTGCGTTGAGTTGGGCAAGGCTCAGTGTCATGGGGTTTCCTGGTAGGGGTGGACTTTGCGCCAATGCTGGGCCACGTCAATGCGCCGGCACACCCAAACCCGGTCGTGGCGCTCGATGTGGTCCATGAACTTTTGCAGCGCCACGATGCGGCCAGGGCGGCCCAGCAATCGGCAGTGCATGCCCACGCTCATCATCTTGGGGCTGTCTGCCCCTTCTGCGTACAAGGCGTCAAAGGTGTCACGCAAATAAATGAAGAAGTCTTCGGCCTGGGCAAAGCCTTGGGCCGACGAAAAACGCATGTCGTTGGTGTCCAAGGTATAGGGCAGCACCAAGTGGGGGACCACTTGGCCGTTGCTTTTGGCCACCTTCATCCAAAAAGGCAAATCGTCGCCGTAGTAGTCGGAGTCGTAGGCAAAGCCGCCGTGGTCGACCACCAAGCGGCGGGTGTTGGGGCTGTCGCGACCGGTGTACCAACCCGCGCCGTGCACGGTGTCACTTTGGCCATGACGCTGCCCGGTCAGCCGCTCGATGATGGCCAGGGCTTTGAGCATGTGGTCGCGCTCGGTGGCTTCGTCCAGGTTTTGGTAGTGGATCCAGCGCCAACCGTGACAGGCGATTTCGTGCCCCAATTCATGGAAAGCGGTGGTCAACTCAGGGTGGCGCTCCAGGGCCATGGCCACGCCAAAGACGGTCATGGGCCAACCTCGGCGCTCAAACTCGCGCAGGATGCGCCACACCCCCACGCGTGAGCCGTATTCGTAAATGCCTTCCATGCTCATATGGCGGTCTGGGTAGCTGGCTGGGCTGAACATTTCGCTCAAAAATTGTTCACTGCCCGCATCCCCATGCAAGGTGGCGTTTTCGCCCCCTTCTTCGTAATTGAGAACAAATTGCACCGCCACCCGGGCTTGGCCGGGCCATTGGGCGTGGGGTGGGTTGCGGCCGTAGCCGACCAAGTCGCGGGGATAGGGCAGGGTGCTGTCGTAATTCATGGGGCCATCCAAAAAAATCAACGCAAGGCTTGCGCCACATCGTTGCTGGGCACGGTGCGTTCAAACATCAAGCTGTCTTCCACATGTTGCAAGTGCTCGGCCATCAAGGCCACAGCCAAGTTTTCGTCGCGCGCCGCCATGGCTTGCACGATGGCGGCATGCTCATCGGCCGAGTGCTGGGCGGCGTGGGCGCTTTGGTACATCAGGGTGATCAGGGCACAGCGCGAAATCAAGTCGTTGAGCATTTCGGCCAACACCGGGTTGTCCATCAACTCGGCCATGCGCACATGAAAGTCGCCCAGCAATTCGGTGCGGGCACTGACATTGTCTTGGGCGATCGCAGCACGCTCTTGGGCGACGTGATCATGCAAACTGGTCAGCCATTCCGGCTTGAGCGTGCGCACAAACGCACGGGTCATTTCGGCTTCAAGCATGCGCCGCACCGCAAACACTTGGCGGGCCTCGCTCACCGATGGGGTGGCCACAAAGGCCCCGCGCGCAGGCTCCATTTGGATCAGGCGCTTTTGCGACAGCTGAAACAGGGCTTGACGCACCAGGGTGCGCGACACGCCGTAATGGTCGGCCAACTTCTGCTCGGCCAGTTTGGCGCCGGGCTGCAAGCGGTGCTCGACGATGGCGCGCGTGAGGCCTTCGACAATCTGATCGGTGGGTGTGCTGGTTTCGGACATGGCTTGACGAGTAAGGCTCGATCAATAGGTTGAAAAAATTGTATACACTTTTGCTTTGACCACCGCCAAGGAGGGCCCCATGGGTTTGAGCACACATGTTTTGGACACCATGCACGGTTGCCCCGCCGCTGGCATGGGCGTGGCCTTGTACACCACCCATGGGGGCCAAGCGAGCTTGGTGAAGCGTTTGGTACTCAATGCCGATGGGCGCAACCCAGATGGGCCCTTGTATGACAACCACAGCCTGAAGCAGGGTACCTACCGCTTGGTTTTTGATGTCAAAGCGTATTTTGTGGGCCGGGGTGTGGCCCTGCCCGAACCCGCCTTTTTGGACCAAGTGAGCCTGGACTTTGGCGTGGCCGATGTGGGCAGCCACTACCACGTGCCTTTGCTGGTCAGCCCTTGGGCCTACTCAACCTACCGCGGCTCTTGAGCGGCGGGGCGGTTTTGCGGGTTGTCAGCCAGGTTTTTTGTCAGGGTCTGGAGGCTGCCGTCAGCTGTGTCCCTAAAATGCCTTGAAACCTTTTGCAGGCCCTTCAACCCACCCCACCATTTCCATGTTCCCAGTCACCAACACGGTTCGCTTTGTGCTCGACGGTCAGATCGTTGAGGCCAAGGGTGTGCGCCGCACCACCACGGTTTTAGATTACCTGCGCGAGCAGTTGCAACGCACCGGCACCAAAGAGGGCTGCGCCGAAGGCGATTGCGGCGCTTGCGTGGTCATGGTGGGCGAGCTCAACGCCGCTGGCCAGGGGGTGGATTACCGCCCCATCAACAGTTGTATCCATTTGCTACCGTCCCTCGATGGCAAGTCGATCAAAACCGTGGAAAGCTTGAAGCGCCCGGATGGCAGCTTGCACCCGGTGCAGCAAGCGATGGTGGACTGCCACGGCTCGCAGTGCGGCTTTTGCACCCCCGGCATTGTGATGAGTCTGGTCAATCTGGTGCAAATCAAGCCCCAACCCCTGCGGCTCGACATCACTGATGCGCTCAGCGGCAATCTGTGCCGCTGCACCGGTTACAAACCCATCATTGACGCCACCGAGCAAGCTTGCCAAAAGGGCAATGGGCTCAAACTCGATGACCAGGCTGATGTGCCGCTGTTACAAGAGATTCGCCGCGCCAGCGTGCCCACCCTGAGCTTGGAAGGTGAAATCATCTCCCAGCCGGTGTTGCGCACCCGCAAGGGCAACGAGTTTGTGGCGCCCTCCACCCTGGCCGAAGTGGCCGCTTATTTGACCCAGCACCCCCAAGCCACTTTGTTGGCGGGCAGCACCGAAATTGGCCTGCAGGTCAACAAGCAATACACCCGGCCCGACCACATTGTTTATTTGGGCAATGTGACCGAGCTGCGCCAAGTGCAAGACACGGCCACCGCATGGCGGGTGGGGGCGGCGGTGTCACTGGAAGACACCATGCATCTCATCAAAGGTGCCTACCCCGACTTTGCCGAGGTACTGCGCCGCTTTGGTTCGCCACCCATTCGGTCCACAGCCACCTTGGCGGGAAACATTGCCAATGGCTCCCCGATTGGCGACTCCATGCCTTGTTTGATGGCTTTGTCGTCCGTGTTGCACTTGCGCCGAGGCACCAAAACCCGCGCGGTGCCCTTGGAGCAGTTCTACACCGGCCAGAAAAAAACCGTTCTGCAACCCGGCGAATTCATCGAGGCTGTGGAAATCCCCAAGCCGCGTCCTGGCCAGGTGTTCAAGGCGCACAAAATCAGCAAGCGCTTTGAGCAAGACATATCGGCCACCTGCGCGGCCATTCGCTTTGAGTGGGTCAACGGTCGTCTAAAGAATGTGCAACTGGCTTACAACGGCCTGGCGCCGTCACCCTGCCGCGCTCCGCGCTTGGAAGCGGTTTTGGAAGGTCAAACGCCTGCGGCGGTCACACCCGCTGCCTTGGACGCGGCCATTGCCGCCAGCTTCACCGCACGCGACGGCTTGCGCGCCAGTTGGGCCTACCGCGCCTTGGTGGCGCGCAACCTGGTGTTGCAATTCATCGAAGACAACCAAACCGTGGAGGCTTGACCATGAACGCACCCAATACCCTTCGCGAGTTGTTGCCTGCCGGTGTGCAAGGCACAGAGTTGATCCACGAATCGGCCCATTTGCACGTCACCGGTGAGGCGGTCTACACCGACGACATCCCCGAGCTGCGCGGTACTTTGTATGCCGCCCTGATCAAGTCCCCGGTGGCCCATGGCGAGCTGATCGGCGAAGGCATCGACCGCGCTGCTTTGCTCGCCGAGCATGGCGTGGTGGCGGTGTTCACGGCCCGCGACATCCCGGGCGAAAACAACTGCGGCCCCATCATCCATGACGACCCATTTTTGGCCGACGGCAAAGTGGAATTTTTGGGCCAAGCCGTGGCCGTGGTGGTGGCGCGCGAAATGATTTATGCCCGCGAGGCCGCCAGCCGCGCCACCGTGGCTGTGCGCGAATTGCCAGCCATTTTGACCATCGACGACGCCATGGCGCAGCAAAGTTTTGTCATGCCCTCCAAGGGCATCAGCCGGGGTGATGCCGGCGCCGCTTTGGCCAGCGCCCCCCACCGCTTGCAAGGCCAAACCCACTGTGGCCAGCAAGAGCAGTTTTACCTGGAAGGCCACATCACCTACGCCGTGCCGCGCGAAGACGGGCAACTCACCCTGTATGTGTCCACCCAGCACCCCGATGGCAACCAGCGCGAAGCCGCCGCCGCTCTGAACCTGACCACCAACGATGTGGAAGTGATTTGCCGCCGCATGGGCGGCGGGTTTGGCGGCAAAGAGGGCAACGCCAGCATCTTCAGCCAAAGCGCAGCCCTTGCCGCCTTCAAGCTGCAAAAGCCTGTCAAGTTGCGCGTCAACCGCGACGACGACATGATGATCACCGGCAAACGCCACGACTTTCGCATCGACTACGACGTGGGCTTTGACGACACGGGCCGCATCTTGGGTCTGGACGCGACTTTGTATTCGCGGTGTGGCTACAGCACCGACTACTCCGGGCCGGTCAACGACCGTGCCTTGCTGCACATCGACAACTGCTATCACATACCGCACTTGAAGGTGATGGGACACCGCTGCAAAACCCATATGCAAAGTGCCACCGCTTTCCGTGGGTTTGGTGGTCCGCAAGGCATGTTTGGCGTGGAGACCATGATTGAGCAAATCGCCAACACCTTGGGCAAGGACCCATTGGACGTGCGGCGTGCCAATTTGTACCGCGATCCAGCGGTCTCGGGTGACCCATCAACCATGGTGACCCAGTACGGCCAGCGCATCGAAGATTGGATTGGCGACAAGGTGCTGGACCAACTCGAGGTCGAGTCCGCCTACCGCGCCCGGCGCGAGTCGGTCAACGCCTTCAACGCCAGCCACCCGCAGCGCAAGCGCGGCCTGGCCATGGTGCCTTTGAAGTTTGGCATCAGCTTCACCGCCACCATGCTGAACCAAGGCGGCGCTGTGATCAGCATTTACATGGACGGCTCGGTCAGCGTCAACCATGGCGGCACCGAGATGGGCCAAGGTCTCAACACCAAGATGGCCCAAGTCGCCGCCGATGGCCTGGGCATCTCTGTGTCCAGCGTGCGCGTGACCGCCACCGACACCCAAAAAGTGCCCAACGCATCTGCCACGGCGGCGTCCAGCGGCGCCGACATCAATGGCGCAGCGATCAACAACGCCTGTGACCAAATGCGTGCCCGCTTGGCCCCGGTAGCGGCGCGTTTGCTGGGTTGCGATGCCAGCGAGGTGCGCTTTCATAGCCATGCGGCGCATGCTGGTTCGGCCCAAGATGCAGCCTCGGTGCCCTGGGAAAAGGTGGCCAAGCAAGCGTGGTTGGACCGCGTGGGTTTGAGCGTCACCGGTTTTTACATGACGCCCGAAATCAAATACGACTTCCAAACCCTGAAAGGCCAGGCGTTTTATTACTTTTGCTATGGCGCGGCAGTGACCGAGGTGGAGATCGACACCCGCACCGGCGAGTGGTGGCTCAAAGCGGTGGACATCGTGCACGACGTGGGCCGCAGCATCAACCCGGCGGTGGACAAAGGCCAAATTGAAGGCGCTTATGTGCAAGGCATGGGCTGGCTCACCATGGAGGAATGCATTTGGGACAAAAAAGGCCGCTTGCTCACCCACGGCCCCAGCACCTACAAAATCCCGGTGGCCGGAGACGTGCCCGAGCACTTCAAGGTCAGTTTGTTCGATGGCGAAAACGTCAAGTCAACGCCCTTCAAAAGCAAGGCCACCGGCGAGCCCCCGCTCATGCTGGCCTTGTCCACCTACTTTGCGCTGCGCGACGCAGTGTCGGCCAGTGCCAACCACCAAGTGCTGGTGCACATGGATGCACCGGCCACGCCTGAGCGCATTTTGTTGGCCTGCGAACGGGTGCGCGCCCAAGCCAGCGCCTGAACCAGCGCACCCATCAGCGCTTGATCAAGCGCTGATGGCATCCTGACGCCAGTGGATCGGCCTCAGCGCTGACCTTCGGTGAGGGTGTCGAGTTGAAAGCGGCCGCTTTTGTCCCACAACCAGGTGTCGGTGTAGGTGGCTTGGCCCAAGTGAATCGGTGCCGGGTAGGGGGCAGCGGCCATCACGGTGCGCTCGATTTCTTTGATCACATCGGGCGCGTGTTTGGGGGCCCGACGCCACTCCACCCGCAACACATTGCCGCGCCGGTCGACCACCACATCCATCACGCCCACCGCCTTGAGCAAGGGCGGCAAGCGACCGCTGTAAATGCGGTGGGCGTTTTGCTCATAAATATGCCGCGCTGCATCTTTGCGAAACTCACGATCGGTGCGCGCTTTTGACACCAGCAGGGGCGCCGGTTCTGGCGCTGTGACCAATGGCGCCGGTTTCGGGGGTGCCACGATCACCACCGGTGCCGGTGGGGGCGGTTCGACCACCGGTGGGGCCACGGCCACTGGGGGTTTGCTCACGCAAGCACCCAACACCCAGGCCAGGACAGGCCAAAACAGTTGGGGTCGCCATTGACCGCGATGCGGGTGAAAGATCTTCATGGATTGCTAAATTCATTCGTGCACAACAAGCACGGCATTCACACAACAAAACCAGCGCATGCGCCATACTGTGCGCCTGTTTCACCCTTTGTGGCACAAAGGCAAACCCGGAGAAACTTTTGTATTCACTGTCTGACTTGATTCCTTTGTTGCAAGTCGCGCCTGCCATCTGGGTCAGCGTGCGTTCGGTGCAAGGCTCGGGCCCGCGCGAGGTGGGGGCTTGGATGGCGGTGACCGCCACCCACACTGTGGGCACGGTCGGCGGCGGTCATTTGGAATTCGAGGCCATTCGCCTGGCCCGTGAGGCATTGGCTGGCGCAATCGGGGACAAACCAGTCCCTTTTGAGCACCGCTTCGCATTGGGGCCCAGCTTGGGTCAGTGTTGTGGCGGCGTGGTGGTGTTGGGTTTTGAGGGCATCACCGCCAGCGACCTGCCGCGTTTGCAAGCGCAAGCCCAGGCGCAGGCGCACCCGGTGGCCTTGTTTGGCGGCGGCCATGTGGGCAAGGCCTTGATCGAGGTGCTGGGCCGCTTGCCCTTGTCGGTGCTGTGGGTGGACAGCCGCGACGAAATTTTCCCGCCCGAGGTGCCGGCCAATGTGCGCTGCGAGCATTCCGACCCCGTGCAGCAAGCCGTGTGGGACTTGCCCGCTGGCTGCCATGTGCTGATGATGAGCTTCAGCCACGCCGAAGACCTCGACATTTTGGCCGCTTGCTTGCTGCGTGCGCGCCAACACAATGATCTGCCCTACATCGGCTTGATTGGCAGCGACACCAAATGGGCCACCTTCCGCCACCGCTTGGAGGCCAAAGGCTTTGGCCCGGATGACTTTGCCCGCGTCACCTGCCCGATTGGCATACCGGGCATTGAGGGCAAACAACCCGAGGTGATTGCGGTGGCAGTGGCCGCCCAGTTGCTCCAGCGCTAAAACTGTATACACTTGCCACTCCTGTCGCAGCGGAGCGGGGCCAAACCCTTGTTCGCGACCTGTTCTCCCCCTCACAGCGCCCGCAGTGGTGAGGGTGACACCGTCACACCGAGCTGACCGAGACATTGACATGGAAACATACTTTTTAGACTGGGCCAACCTTTTGTTGCGGTGGGTGCACGTCATCACCGCCATTGCCTGGGTGGGCTCTTCGTTTTACTTTGTGTTTTTGGACAACAACCTGGTGCGCCCGAATTCGCCCGACTTGCTGGAAAAAGGCGTTGACGGCGCCATGTGGGCGGTGCACGGCGGGGGTTTTTACAACCCGCAAAAGTACATGGTGGCGCCGAAAAAAATCCACACCCCTTTGCATTGGTTTTACTGGGAAAGCTACAGCACCTGGCTGAGTGGTTTTGCCCTGTTCACCGTGCTGTACCTGTGGAACGCCGGCACTTTTTTGATCGACCAATCCTTGTTCGCTTGGTCGCCAGTGGCCGCGGGTGCCACAGCCGTGGGTTTGTTGGTCGCCTTTTGGTTTGTGTACGACGCCATCTCCCGCATCTTTGGTTTTCGCGAAAACGGTGAGGCCTGGGTGGGGGGCTTGATGTTCCTCGTGATCGCCTTTTCGTGTTGGCTCACCTGCCAGTTGTTTGCCGGTCGGGCGGCCTTTTTGATCGTGGGCGCGATGATCGCCACCGCCATGAGCGCGAATGTGTTTTTCTGGATCATTCCGGGGCAGCGCAAAGTGGTGGCCGCCATGACCTCGGGCAAAACCTATGACCCCATGGAGATGGCCATCCACGGCAAACGCGGCAAGCAGCGCAGCGTGCACAACACCTACTTCACCTTGCCGGTGCTGTTTGCCATGCTGTCCAACCACTACAGCTTTTTGTATACCCACGAAAAGCACTGGCTCATCTTGTTGCTGATGATGCTGGCGGGTGCTTTGATTCGCCAGTTTTTTGTGCAGCGCCACGCTTGGAACCACCAGCGCGCCGCCAATCCTTGGCCCTTTGCCGCTGTGGGTGTGGCCATCATCATTGGTGTGGTGGTGTGGCTGCGCCCAGCACCCGCACCAGTCCCCAGCGCCGCCCCCGCCGTGGCCACTTTGGCCCAAGTGCAAACCATCATCGCCCAGCGCTGTGTGTCCTGCCACGGCGAACAAGTGCAAATGAAGAACATCCGCTTGGACAGTGCTGACACCCTGAGGCAGCACGCGCAAAACGTCTACCAACAAGTGGTTTTGGCCCGCCAAATGCCCATGAACAACGCCAGCGGCATCACCGAAGAAGAACGCGCCACCATTGGGCGATGGTTTCAGGCGGGGGCGAAAGCGGATTGAGGGGAGTGATGGGGTTTGGCGCTGACAGGATCTGACGGTGGCTTGAAAAACGCCATCAGCTAGAGGCTGGCAGCGACGTGGTAACCCCAAGTCAACTGCTGAAAAGCTCCGAGTGCGTACCTGCCCGAACGAAGTGGATGCGGTTCTCAAGCACCTGGTAAATCAACAAAAAATCCCCGCCAATATGGCATTCGCGGTGGTCCGACCAGTCGCCCTTCAGGGGGTGGTCTAGCCACGCGGGCCCCAGCGGTGCATCGTTGGCCATCAACAGCAACATGGCCTCTTTGAGCCTGGCCATGTCGTATCGACCCGAGTGCGACAAGCGCTGCCAATCCTTTAAAAAGACTTTGGTGTAGTTGGCTAAACGAGGCGGATCTGCCCGTTTATGCCTGGCTGTTTTTTTCAAGATCAGCCAAGAGTTCGTCAGCTGTGGCAAAGCCCGCATGGCCTTTGGCCATCATGGCGCGGGACTCCTCCATCGCAGCCAGCGTTTCAGCGTTGGGCACTTTGAGTTCCAGGGGAAACGCTTGGTCAATCACCACGCGTCGCAAGAACAAACGCACTGCGTCAGACATGGACAAACCCATGGCTGACAAAGCCACCGTGGCTTGCTCTTTGGTGTCGTCGTCCACACGGATGTGGAGCATGGAAGTTTGTGCGCTCATCTGGCCTCCTGCATGATTGCGTGAATTTTGTATCTCAAATGAGATTTTGTCAAGGCCTGTTGTAGATTGGCTTTGCCTGTTTGCCCACAAGCCAAATGCAAATCGCGCTCTTCGCGCTCGGTCAAACGCACAGTCAGGGTGCTCATTTGAATCCTTTCAACGCCGTATTCAAAGGGGGGTAGCCCGAACGACAACGCAATATCGCATTCTCAAGCTTGCATATCCCCATGACCACTGCCACCCCGATGAAGGTATTTTCAGCAAAGGAAGCTCAGATAACGCGTTTTTGGGTTGCGCGTTGGTACGCCCAAGTGAACACCGGCCACAGCAAAATGACGATGGTGCCGATGGCCAGCCACATGGCGATGGGGCGGGTGAAGAAAACGAAAGGGTCACCATCGGACTTGATCATGGAGGTGATGAAGTTCTCCTCCATCATGGTGCCCAACACCACCCCCAAGATGGCGGGCGCGACTGGGAAACCGTTTTCTTCCAGGATGAAAGCCGCCAAGCCAAAAAACAAAATCAGGGTGACGCCCCACACCGAGTTGTTGATGGAGAACGAGCCCACAATGCAAAAAATCAAAATGATGGGCATCAAGATATTGCGCTGGACGCGCAAAATTTTGGTGGCGATTTTGACGGTCAACCAGCCCAAGGGCACCATGATGATGTTGGCCAATATAAAGACCAAAAAGATGGCGTAAATGTTTTCTGGGTTGTTGATGAAGATCATCGGCCCTGGGTTCATGTTTTTCAAATACAGCACACCAATGGCGATGGCGGTGATCGAGTCGCCAGGGATGCCAAACACAATGGCCGGTATCCAGGCGCCTGCCAATGACGAGTTGTTGGCCGCACCGGACTCCACAATGCCCTCCACGTGACCGGTGCCAAACTTTTCGGGCTCTTTAGAGAATTTCTTGCTCATGGCGTAACTCAACCACGAGGCCATGTCGGCGCCAGAACCTGGCTGAATGCCAATCACCGTGCCCAGGGCGCTGCCCCGAACCAAGGGCCAGCGGTATTTTTTGAGCAAGCCCCACATGCCTGAAAAAATATTGCCAATTTTTTCGGTGGCAATCAGGTGGGGTGGGTCCATGTTGGTGATGTAGCGCAGCAACTCGGAGACCGCAAACATCCCGACCATCATGGGGATCAACTCCACCCCGCTCATCAACTCTTTCAAGCCAAAGGTAAAGCGTGGCATGCCAGCGGGGTTCTCCAAACCAATGCAAGCGATCAACAATCCCAGCAACAAGGTGATGCAGGCTTTGAGCACACTGGCGTTGCCGATGAACACAGCGCCCGCCAGCCCCAAAACCACCAACCAAAAATACTCGAAGGAAGAGAATTTCAGCGCAATTTCGGCCAAGGCAGGGGAAAACAAAATCATCACCAAGGTGCCAAACAAACCCCCGATGGCAGAAAAAACCAGTCCCGCCCCCAGGGCGATTTCTGCCTGACCCTTGAGGGTCATTTGGTAGGCCTCGTCGGTATATGCCGCTGACGCTGGCGTGCCGGGGATGCGCAGCAGGGCGCCGGGGATGTCGCCCGAAAAAATCGCCATGGCTGTGGCCGTCACGATGGCGGCGATGGCGGGCACTGGCGGCATGAAAAAGGTGATGGGCACCAGCAAGGCGGTGGCCATGGTCGCGCTCAGGCCAGGGATGCAACCCACGAACAGACCAAACATGGCCGAGCACAGAATGACCAGCAATACATACGGGTCGAAAACCAGCCAAAAGGCTTGGAGCAGAACGGCTGTGGTCATGGGTTGTCAGTGACTCACCACTGAATGGGGGACAAAATGCCCCAGGGCAAAGGAACGCGCAAGGCTTTGTAGAAGATGGTGTGCACCACCAAAGTGACGATGATGGAAAGGGGCAGCAGCCATTTCCATCGAACCCCCAAAGCGATGAACATGGTGGCCAAAACCGCGGTGCTACAGATCAAAAACCCCAAAAAATCAGAGGCTGTGATGTAAAAAATCAGGCAACCGATGGTGATGAAGAAGTTGCGCAAGTGAACCCTGGATTTCATCCAGTCGCCCCACACCAGCCAAGGGGTATGCCGTTGTGTTTGGATACCTTTGAATATCAAGAGCACTGAACACAAGGCCAATAAAGCCGCCAAAAGCCCAGGGAAAGCCCCCGGCCCAATGTTTTGGCCGGGGATGTCTGGGTAGTCTTTGACGGTCAACAAGATCAGCAGCGACAGTGCCATCAGCACCAAGCCACTGAAGATATCGCTGAATTTCATGCAGGCTTATTTCGCCAGGCCCAAAGACTTCATGACCGAACCCATGTCCGCGTCTCCTTTGGCCATGAATTGCTCAAATCCTTTGGCGTCGGCATAAACCACCCCAAAGCCGCGCTGTTGCATGAAACCTTGGTAATCGGGGCTGTCATAAATCTTCTTGAGCACCGCTCCAATCTTGGCTTGGACATCGGCCGGCAAGCCCTTGGGGCCGGCAATACCGCGCCAGGCACCGATGGCCCAATTGCTACCGGTGGCGGTTTTCAGGGTGGGCACATTGGGGTATAGACCCGAGGGCTGGTTGGCCATGATGGTCAAGGGCCTGGCTTTGCCAGCGTCGATCAAAGCGCGAGATTCGGGCAAAGAGCAGGTGACGAACTCAATGCCACCCGCAGCCAAGTCGTTCATGGCGGGTGCGGCACCGTTGGACGGCACCCAAGGGGCGGCGCTGATCTCTAGTTTTTGGTCTTTCAGCATGCCCGCCAAAGCCAAATGCCAAATGCCGCCTTGACCGGTGCCCGAGCCTTTGAATTTGCCCGGGTTGGCCTTGATGGCCGCCAGCAAATCGTTGACGGTTTTGTAGGGGGAGTCGGCTCGCACCGTGACAGCCGCTGGGTCGATGTTCATCAGGGCCAGAGGGGTGTAATTGGTCGGCTTGAGATCGGTCAAACCCGCCCAGTGCATCATGGATATTTCAACCGTGATCATGCCCAAGGTGTAGCCGTCTGCGGGGGCCGATGCAATGGCCGAATGGCCCACCACCCCATTGCCACCGGTGCGGTTGACCACGTTGACGGGTTGCCCCATTTCTTTTTCCATCAGGGCAGCCACGATGCGTGCGGTGGCATCGGTGCCGCCACCGGCGCCCCAAGGAACCACCATGGTGATGGGGCGCGAGGGGTAGGTTTGGGCCACAGCCGCATGTCCGAAAGTCAGGCCCAGGCTCAAGGCGATCAGTGAACGTGAAAAGGTTCTGCGCAGCATGATGTCATCACTCCTGAAATTGGTAAGCGTTCATCATGTCAGTCCCAAGCCATTGAGGCACTGGGGCTTACCCTTGACCCAGGCCATGCCCCACATGCTGTTCCTCAGGGGGTCTGAAAAGGTGATTTTTTGCGTCCGTTTGTAACTTCGCAGGCCTTCTCAACGAATAACTGGGTGTAGTCAAGCCGGGCAATGACGCCTGGCTTCCAACCCAGGAGACATTCATGCCAATCAAACATCCAACTTCCACGCGTCCAGCACTAGCTGATTGGCGCCTGTGGGCCGCTTCAGTGCTGGCTCTGGTGGCTTTGCCGGGCCATGCCGCCTGGTCGGTCAACAGTGAAACAGCAGCCTTTCACTTTGTTACCACCAAAAACGTCAATGTGAGCGAGGTGCAGAGTTTCAAAAAGGTCAAGGGACAACTCAGTGACGCAGGGAAATTGGAGTTCAATGTGGACCTCAAAAGCCTGTCCACACAAATTGAAATCCGCGATCAGCGCATGCTGGACCTTTTGTTCGAGGTGGCCAAGTTTCCATCAGAAGCCGTGTTCACGGCGCAGGTGGACCCCAGCGTCATGAAGAAAGTGCTTGGGCAGAAAAGCCTGGCAACAGAAGTCAAAGGGAGTTTGAGTTTGCATGGAAAGACCCAGCCCGTTACGGCAAAACTTCAGTTGCTGTCACTGGATGGCAAAAGTTTGATCGCCACCACGCGCGAGCCGATTTTGGTCAAGGCCAACGATTTTGCGCTGGAGGGCGGCATCGAAAAATTGCGCGAACTTGTGGGCCTGCCATCCATCGGTGCGGTGGTGCCGGTGAACTTTTGGATAGAGCTCAAGGCCAAGTGATATGGGCAAAAGTCAAAGGCACGGGCTGCAGGCCCGGTGGATCGCTTAATTGGCCAGCCCTCAGGGTTGTGGCTGTATGCGCCTTGATGGCAGGAAAGTGACTCGGTTTGGCAAAGCTTTCGTCTATGGGTGTTCACTTTGATCACGCATTCGCCTTTTGCGCCAGTTGCATCGCCAGTTGGTTGTGCCGCTCAATCAGCGGCCCCATGTCCACAGAGGCCAGCCGCCCTTCGCGAACCACCACTCGGCCGTGGACGATGGTGAAGTCCGC
>Ga0214919_10007367_pt1 | contig 14866 bp, 7 predicted proteins | sample LL1503_MetaG_FD_177994 | JGI IMG/M metagenome (GOLD analysis project Ga0214919, IMG submission 177994) | Freshwater microbial communities from Lake Lanier, Atlanta, Georgia, United States - LL-1503 | ecosystem: Environmental > Aquatic > Freshwater > Lake | place: USA: Georgia | collected 2015-03-15 | reverse complement strand
TTCACAGGTTTCACAGGATACACTGGTTTCACAGGATACACTGGTGATACTGGTTATACAGGTTTCACAGGTTTCACAGGATACACTGGTTTCACAGGATACACTGGTGATACTGGTTATACAGGTTATACAGGTTTCACAGGATACACTGGTTTCACAGGATACACTGGTGATACTGGTTATACAGGTTTCACAGGTTTCACAGGATACACTGGTTTCACAGGATACACTGGTGATACTGGTTATACAGGTTATACAGGTTTCACCGGATACACTGGTTTCACAGGATACACTGGTGATACTGGTTATACAGGTTATACAGGTTTCACAGGATACACTGGTTTCACAGGATACACTGGTGATACTGGTTATACAGGTTTCACAGGTTTCACTGGATACACTGGTTTCACAGGATACACTGGTGATACTGGTTATACAGGTTTCACAGGTTTCACAGGATACACTGGTTTCACAGGATACACTGGTGATACTGGTTATACAGGTTTCACAGGTTTCACAGGATACACCGGTTTCACAGGATACACTGGTGATACTGGTTATACAGGTTTCACAGGTTTCACAGGATACACCGGTTTCACAGGATACACTGGTGATACTGGTTATACAGGTTTCACAGGTTTCACAGGATACACTGGTTTCACAGGATACACTGGTGATACTGGTTATACAGGTTATACAGGTTTCACCGGATACACTGGTTTCACAGGATACACTGGTGATACTGGTTATACAGGTTTCACAGGATACACTGGTTTCACAGGATACACAGGTTTCACTGGTTTCACAGGATACACTGGTTTCACAGGATACACAGGATACACAGGATACACTGGTGATACTGGTTATACAGGTTTCACAGGTTTCACAGGATACACTGGTTTCACAGGATACACTGGTGATACTGGTTATACAGGTTTCACAGGATACACTGGTTTCACAGGATACACCGGTTATACTGGTTATACAGGTTTCACAGGTTTCACAGGATACACTGGTTTCACAGGATACACCGGTTATACTGGTTATACAGGTTTCACAGGTTTCACTGGTTTCACAGGATACACTGGTTTCACAGGATACACAGGATACACAGGATACACTGGTGATACTGGTTATACAGGTTTCACAGGATACACTGGTTTTACAGGATACACTGGTTATACAGGTTTCACTGGTTACACTGGTTTCACAGGTTTCACAGGTTTCACAGGATACACTGGTTTCACAGGATACACTGGTTTCACAGGATACACTGGTGATACTGGTTATACAGGTTTCACCGGTTATACTGGTTTCACAGGATATACAGGTTTCACAGGATACACTGGTGATACTGGTTATACAGGTTTCACTGGTTTCACAGGATATACAGGTTTCACAGGATACACTGGTGATACTGGTTTCACAGGTTTCACAGGTTATACAGGTTTCACAGGATACACTGGTGATACTGGTTATACAGGTTTTACTGGTTATACAGGTTATACTGGTTTCACAGGATACACTGGTTTCACAGGATACACTGGTTATACAGGTTTCACAGGTTACACTGGTTTCACAGGATACACTGGTTTCACAGGATACACTGGTTTCACAGGATATACTGGATATACAGGTTTTACAGGATACACTGGTGATACTGGTTATACAGGTTTCACTGGTTTTACTGGTTTTACTGGTTTTACAGGATATACAGGATATACAGGTTATACTGGTTTCACAGGATACACTGGTTTCACAGGTTTCACAGGTTTCACAGGATACACTGGTGATACTGGTTATACAGGTTTCACAGGTTATACTGGTTTCACAGGATACACTGGTTTCACAGGATACACAGGTGATACTGGATATACTGGATATACAGGTTTTACAGGATACACTGGTTTCACAGGATACACAGGTGATACTGGATATACTGGATATACAGGTTTTACAGGATATACAGGATATACAGGATATACTGGTTTTACAGGTTTTACTGGTTTCACAGGATACACTGGTTTCACAGGATACACCGGTGATACTGGATATACTGGTTTCACTGGTTTCACAGGATACACTGGAGTAACTGGTTATACAGGTTATACTGGTTTCACAGGATACACAGGATACACAGGATACACTGGTGATACTGGTTATACAGGTTTCACAGGTTATACAGGTTTCACAGGATACACAGGATACACTGGTGTAACAGGATATACTGGTTACACTGGTGATACAGGTTACACTGGTTTCACTGGTTTTACTGGTTTTACTGGTTTCACTGGTTTTACTGGTTTTACTGGTTTTACTGGATATACTGGATATACTGGTTTCACAGGATACACCGGATATACAGGATACACCGGATATACAGGTTTCACAGGATACACTGGTGATACTGGTTATACAGGTTTCACAGGTTATACAGGTTTCACAGGATACACAGGATACACCGGATATACAGGATACACCGGATATACAGGTTTCACAGGATACACTGGATATACTGGTTATACAGGTTTCACAGGTTATACAGGTTTCACAGGTTATACAGGTTTCACAGGATACACAGGATACACTGGTGTAACAGGATATACTGGTTACAGTGGTGATACAGGTTATACAGGTTATACAGGTTACACTGGTTTCACTGGTTTTACTGGTTTCACTGGTTTTACTGGTTTTACTGGTTTTACTGGATATACTGGATATACTGGTTTCACAGGATACACAGGATATACAGGTTTCACAGGATATACAGGTTTCACAGGATACACTGGTGATACTGGATATACTGGTTTCACAGGATACACAGGATATACAGGTTTCACTGGTTACACAGGATATACAGGTTTCACAGGATACACTGGATATACTGGATATACTGGTTTCACAGGATACACAGGATATACAGGTTTCACAGGATACACAGGTGATACTGGTTATACAGGTTTTACTGGTTTCACAGGATATACAGGTTTCACAGGCCCTACTGGTCCAGCAGGAGGTGGAACTGGTTATACCGGATATACCGGATATACTGGTTTCACTGGATACACAGGATATACTGGTTACACAGGTTTCACCGGATATACTGGCTTCACTGGTTTCACTGGTTTCACTGGTGATACTGGTTACACAGGTTTCACCGGATATACTGGTTTTACCGGTTTCACAGGTTTCACCGGTTTCACCGGTTTTACAGGTTTCACAGGCCCTACTGGTCCAGCAGGAGGTGGAACTGGTTATACCGGATATACAGGATATACTGGTTTCACTGGTTTCACTGGATACACCGGATACACCGGATACACAGGATATACAGGATATACTGGTTACACAGGATATACAGGTTTTACAGGATATACAGGTTATACTGGTTACACGGGTTTTACTGGTGATACTGGTTACACAGGTTTCACAGGATATACTGGTTTTACCGGTTTCACAGGTTACACAGGTTTCACAGGCCCTACTGGTCCAGCAGGAGGTGGAACTGGTTATACAGGATATACTGGTTTTACTGGATACACAGGATATACAGGATATACTGGTTACACAGGTTTCACAGGTTTCACCGGTTTCACTGGTTACACTGGTTTTACAGGAGTAACAGGTTACACAGGTTTCACCGGTTTCACTGGTTACACTGGTTTTACAGGAGTAACAGGTTATACAGGTTTCACTGGTTACACTGGTTTTACAGGAGTAACAGGTTATACAGGTTATACAGGTTATACAGGTTTCACAGGATACACTGGTTTCACAGGATACACCGGCGATACTGGTTATACAGGTTTCACTGGTTATACAGGTTTCACAGGTTATACTGGTTTTACTGGTTACACAGGTTATACAGGTTATACAGGTTATACAGGTTTCACTGGTTTCACTGGTTTTACAGGAGTAACAGGTTACACTGGATATACTGGATATACTGGTTTCACCGGTTATACAGGTTTTACAGGTTACACTGGTGATACAGGTCCAACAGGTTACACAGGTTTTACTGGTTACACTGGTGTAACAGGTTATACCGGTTACACAGGTTTCACTGGTTTTACTGGTTACACAGGATATACTGGTGTAACAGGATATACAGGTTACACTGGATTCACTGGATTCACAGGATTTACTGGTTTCACTGGTGTAACAGGATATACAGGTTACACTGGATTCACTGGATTCACAGGATTTACTGGTTTCACTGGTGTAACAGGATATACAGGTTACACTGGATTCACTGGATTCACTGGATTTACTGGTTTCACTGGTGTAACAGGATATACAGGTTACACTGGATTCACTGGATTCACAGGATTTACTGGTTTCACAGGTTACACTGGTTTTACAGGATATACAGGTTTCACTGGTTACACAGGATATACTGGTTTCACAGGTTACACTGGTTTTACAGGATATACAGGTTTCACTGGTTACACTGGTTTCACAGGATATACTGGTGATACAGGTTATACAGGTTATACAGGTTTCACTGGTTACACTGGTTTCACAGGAGTAACAGGGTATACTGGTTATACAGGTTATACAGGTTTCACTGGTTATACTGGTTTCACAGGAGTAACCGGTTACACAGGTTACACAGGTTATACAGGTTTCACTGGTTATACTGGTTTCACAGGAGTAACCGGTTACACAGGTTACACAGGTTATACAGGTTTCACTGGTTACACTGGTTTTACAGGAGTAACAGGTTATACAGGTTATACAGGTTATACAGGTTTCACTGGTTACACTGGTTTCACAGGAGTAACAGGTTATACAGGTTATACAGGTTATACAGGATATACAGGTTTCACAGGATACACTGGTTACACAGGTTTTACTGGTTACACCGGTTACACAGGTTACACTGGTTTTACCGGTTATACAGGTGATACTGGTTACACCGGTTTCACTGGTTATACAGGTTTTACTGGTTTCACGGGTTTCACTGGTTATACAGGTTTTACTGGTTACACCGGTTACACAGGTTTTACTGGTTTTACCGGTTACACAGGTGATACTGGTTATACCGGTTTTACAGGTTACACAGGTTTCACAGGATACACTGGATATACTGGATATACAGGTTTCACAGGTTATACAGGTTTCACAGGTTTTACAGGATACACTGGAGTAACAGGTTATACGGGTTATACTGGTTATACTGGTTACACTGGTTTCACAGGTTTCACTGGATATACAGGTTTCACAGGTTTCACAGGTTTTACAGGATACACTGGTTATACAGGTTTCACAGGTTTCACAGGTTTCACAGGGTTCACAGGTTACACTGGTTACACTGGTTATACAGGTTTCACAGGTTTCACAGGTTTCACAGGGTTCACAGGTTACACTGGTTACACTGGTTTCACAGGATTCACAGGATTTACTGGTTACACTGGTTACACAGGTTACACTGGTTACACAGGTTACACAGGTTTTACGGGTTACACAGGTTACACAGGTTATACAGGTTATACAGGTTACACTGGTTTTACAGGTTACACTGGTTTTACAGGTTTCACCGGTTACACTGGTTACACTGGTTACACTGGTTACACTGGTTTTACTGGTTACACAGGTTTCACTGGTTACACAGGTTACACTGGTTACACTGGTTATACTGGTTACACTGGTTTCACTGGTTTCACCGGATACACTGGATATACTGGTTACACCGGTCCTGCGGGTCCATTAATATCGGGTAGTATATCTAGTAGTCCAGGTGTTACTATTTCACCTCAAGGAACAGGTGTTGTTAGTATTTTAACCTCTAATTTTAATTATTTAGCAATTAATAGTTTTATTGCCGTGAATGGATCTACTGGAGGTGTTTATTATCGTATTATTGGAGCAACAGACGGTACTACTACAGGTGGAACATTAACACTTTCTAGTATTTCACAATCACAAAGTTATTTGCCACAAGGATCTACTTTTGCGTTGGTTGGTCCTCAAGGTTCTACTGGATACACTGGATATACTGGTTATACTGGACCCATCGGACCTTTAGTGTCAGGTAGTATAGGTAGTACTTTAGGTGTTACCATTATTTCTCAAGGAACAGCAAATGCAGAGGTGGTAACTACTAATTTTAATTACTTAGCCATTAATAGTTTTATTGCGGTAAATGGATCTACTGGAGGGGTTTATTATCGTATTATTGGTGGAACTGGAAATATTGACAATACCGGCGGTACATTAACACTTTCGAGTATTTCCGCAACGAATAGTTATTTACCATTTAATTCAAATTTTGCGTTGGTTGGTCCTCAAGGTTCAACAGGCACCACGGGTTACACAGGTTACACAGGTCCTGCAGGGTCTTTAGTTGCAGGAACAGTTACTAGTGGAGCTACTTTTGGACCTGGAGCAACAGCAGATATCATAGTTGATGCAACTAGCAATTTTCAAAATATACCTGAATACGGTTATATTACCATTACAGGTGTTACAGGTACCACTTGTTATTTCCAAGTAATAAGTAAAACATCTCCTAATACACTAACTATTCTTAATATATCACCTACACAAACCGTAACAGTAAATTCAAATTCCAGATTTGCTTTAGTAGGATATCTTGGTTCAACTGGTTATACTGGTTATACAGGTCAAAAAGGTGATACAGGTGACACGGGTCCAATGGGTGGTACGGGTCCTACAGGACCTATTGGTAATATAGGTTATACAGGTTATACAGGTTACACCGGTTATACAGGTTATACTGGTTATACTGGTAGAACTGGATATACAGGTTTTACAGGATATACTGGATATACTGGTTACACTGGTGTAACTGGTTATACAGGTTTCACTGGTTTCACTGGATATACTGGACCAACTGGTCCAGGTTACACTGGTGTAACTGGATATACAGGTTTTACAGGTTACACTGGTCCTACAGGTTTTACTGGTTATACTGGTTATACTGGTGTTACAGGTTTTACAGGATATACAGGATATACAGGTTTTACAGGATATACAGGTTTTACTGGTTTTACTGGTTTTACTGGTTTTACTGGTTACACAGGATCTACTGGCCCAGGTTACACTGGTGATACAGGTGTAACTGGTTATACAGGTTTTACAGGTTACACTGGTCCAACTGGACCGGGTTACACTGGTGATACAGGTGTAACAGGATATACTGGTTTCACTGGATATACTGGACCAACTGGACCAGGTTACACAGGTGATACAGGTTACACAGGATATACAGGTTATACAGGACCAACTGGACCAGGTTACACAGGTGATACAGGTTACACAGGATATACAGGTGATACTGGTCCTACAGGTTTCACTGGTTATACCGGAGCTACTGGACCTGGTTATACAGGTGATACTGGAGTAACAGGATACACTGGTTTCACAGGTCCTACAGGCCCACACGGTATAGGAATTACTGGTTCAGGATTTGGTTCCATTGTCTTAGGACAATCTGGTGCTTCTGGAAACGTGTATTATAATGATATTTTACAAGTTACAGATAATCAAACCATCGAAATATCTGGAAATGTTTTACCAACTTTATCAAATGCTTTTAATTTAGGTTCAACCGAACAAAATTGGCAAAACATTCATCTTGGAGGAACAGGTACAAGTAAGCTTTACTTCAATGATAGTTATTTACAACAAGGAGTTAGTGGATATCTAGATAATCCAAGTATTTACACAAATTCTTCAATTATTCCAAATACAACTAATACATTAACCTTAGGTAATACTGGATTATATTGGAAAGAAATTTTTATGGGTCCTGGAACATTGAATATTGTGGGACCTTCAACTACTACCATAATTGCAGCATTAGGTTCCGATAATCTTGGTAATATTTATACCGATAACGGATTTGCTAGTCCTGTTTTAAATGTAGGAGTGTCACAATTATTACCTCAAATAGCTGGAGGTTGGCAAATTGGATCAACTGGTATTCAAGGTATAAATTATGATTTAGTAGCACAAGAATTAGATATTTTAGGAAATGGAGTTACTGGACCAGTTTATTCATTGATTTTTGGAAATACAGGAAATACAGGTTTTACAGGTTATACTGGTTATACAGGTTATACAGGAAAAACTGGATATACTGGATACACAGGATATACTGGTGTAACAGGACCAACAGGCCCAGCAGGTAGTGGATTTACATTATTGGGAGCAACTGGTTATTCTGGATATTCCGGACCGATTTCAACTGGTATTACAGGAGTTGCGTATTATTTAGATACTTTTAATCTAGAAGTCAATGTTACCAATCCAAATGAAAAAATTCTTGTGTATGGATCTTTTCAATCCATTAGTACAACATCCATTAATAATCTTTCAGCAACGATTATGAGAAGCACAAGTATCATGTCTGGAACTACTTTTAATTCTGCGAATACCATTAATTTAGCTAGTCATTCCAATATAGATGTTCAATATCCGACAGATGTAACATCTGGATATGCAGGTTTATTAACTTCTTTATGGTCATTCAGCGGTCTCCCAGGAGGTGGCGGTGATCGTGTAAATGCAATTACCTCAAATATACAAACCATTGATTATAGTATTGGTGCATCAGGAATTTATTATTATGCGATTCGTGTAAGTACCGATAGTAGTTATTTAAATGAAAAAAATATAGAATTATTTGCTATTAATTTAGGTTAAATGGTAGATAGATATATTTGAAGTTTTTTATTTTTTTTTTTATTTCCTTTTTTATTTCTTTTTTTTTTCCTTTTTTATTTTTTTCTTTATTTCCTTTTTTATTTTTTGTCTTTAAAAAAATAAAAAATAATGACAAAAATATAGATATTCATCTCTATAAATAACCATTAGAAGGCAAAGGCCCATTCTCAATAAATTCCCCACTCATTAAATAACGAGCAGGATAATTCATTTGCATTGGTAAACCGACATCTTCATATCTGTCTTGAAATAATTTATTTCCAACATTCCATTGAGTTCTCCACGTATTTATACCATGATTCGGTTCCGCCGGTTTTCCCAATACCTTTTTTCCGAAAAATTTTGCTTGTGTTCCCATATCGGTCGTCAATTTCGAATATTGAGGAGTCAAATAACTCAGTTTACCTGCATCATTCTGCCCCCTTACGTAACTGGAAGCAGGTTTTGGAAAAATCGTATAAGGACGGCAACCAGGACAATCAATATCAGCTGTACATTGTTGTCCAGTTAAATAACAACGCGCACTCGGCCCACATTTATTTTGACACGACACGGTAGTTGTTAAAGGTAAATCAACCGTATGACTTGTTAATGGACTACCTGTATCCTGAATACCATTCGGAAAAAAAGGTTGCATATAAGGATCAAAGGCTTCTTGACCTACATATCCATTTTTGATTAAATAATCCCCCCATTGAATGATTCCTACCAATAAAATCAAAGAGAGAAACATTAGAAAATAAATAAAATACTCCTTTTTCATTCTTTATATAAAACAATATATTTTTTATTAAAAAAAGATTCCATAAATTAAATTATTCTTTTATTATAAGTAAATGTCTTCCACTTCTAATAATGATTCATCGATTCAAGATACTACGAATCTAGATTCAGGAAATACCGATTCAACTCAAGAAAACACTAGTAAAGAAACCGTCGAAAACACAATTGCTTTTTTCAACACAATGATGTATCAATTACTCAATTTATTTATTGTTCTTTTGGTAGGAACCGCCATTTTGTATGGCTGTAAAGTATCTCAATCCAATATTTTACCCACCGATCTCCAATGTTTTCCTTATATATCAGCCGAAACTTCGGTCAAAGAAATACCGATCAATATGAATACCACTTATCTAAATGGAGGGAAATATTCCCAAAAGATCTATTTCCCTTATGAATACAATAAAAATAACTCTCTTTTGGATTTCTTAAGAAGAATCAAGGAATCGCCGAAAGCGAGTTCAGTATCTGCTTTTTTAGTAGATGTTGTAATGAGTTTTATTCAATTCAATTATTCTTTAACCAATGGTTTTTATAGTATATTAAATACTTATTTACCTGAATCCATTATTCTTCTTTTTAGTCCTTTTTTTCTTCTTCCTTGTTTCCTCTTTTTTACCCTTGTCGATTTCTTTTATTTTATGTACGCTTGGTTTAGCAATATGTCGTGGTTATTCAAGCGAAATACTAATAATACTGATACAGGAAAACCTATTTGGAAATCCGTTGATTTATTAGAACCATTCAGTTATTTTTTCTCTTGGTTTTTACTTTTCCTATTTTTTTGGATTTACATTCTAGGATTTGGATTTATTTTTTCGATCCTTTTATTGATTTCTTTAACATATACTTTCTTTACCCCTTTGGGGATGACGGGATTTATCAAAATCAATAATGCGTTTCATAAAATATCCCTGTTCCAATTTTTCAAGGACATCTTGAAAGATAAAAAACAAATGATTATGATCCTTTTTTCCATCCTTACGGTTCTCTCTTCTTTCACTTATTTCAATTGGATTGTAAGTATCATCTTTACTTTGATCTTTCTTCTTTTCTGGTTCGGAATCATCCCCAATAATTTGTATGTTAATAACATCCCCGAAAATTTATCCAAAGTCGCAAGTTACAATGTCGCACAAAAAACGTGTAATGAAACCAAAAAAACAGTCTTAGGTAATGTATGGAATCTTTTTCGACCACCTAATCAACAAAAAGGCGGCGATTCCTCGGAAGGTGAATTTATCCATTCTTTGAAAAAACTTGGTAAACGATTGAATATCAATGTATAAATCGAGAGATAAATATTTTGAATATTTATTGTAGAAAAAAAGAAATAATAATATAAAAACGTTCTTAATTATTATTTAAATGGGTAAAAACAACAAAAATAATAACAAAAATAACAATAATAAAAACAAAGGTAAACCTGAAAAAGATTCAAATCCTTCTCTCTATCCGAAAGTGAGTCTTTGTACACCTACTTTTAATCGTCGTCCCTTTATTCCCTTTATGATCAAATGTTTTGAATATCAAACCTATCCAAAAGATCGAATCGAATGGATAATCATCGATGACGGTACGGATAAAATCGGGGATTTAGTAAACCATATTCCTCAAGTTAAATATTTTGCTTACAATGAAAAAATGACGCTGGGAAAAAAACGCAATTTAATGCACGATAAATCAACCGGTGACATTCTTGTTTATATCGACGACGATGATTATTATCCTCCAGAGAGAATTAGTCACGCAGTAACCACATTACAGAAGAATCCGCAAGCCTTATGCGCTGGTTCCAGTGAAATGTATATTTATTTCAAACATATCCATAAAATGCTTCAATTCGGCCCTTATGGACCCAATCACGCAACGGCCGCTACGTTTGCCTTTCGTCGACAATTATTGCAACAAACGAGATATGAAGAAACGGCTTGTTTGGCAGAAGAAAAACATTTCCTGAAAAACTATACCATTCCTTTTGTTCAATTGGACCCTTTGAAATCAATCTTGGTTTTCTCTCATAATCATAATTCATTTGATAAGAAAACCTTATTAAATCAGAGTGCCAATAATCCTTTTATAAAAGAAACTGTAAAAACGGTCGATGATTTTGTCAAGGAACCAGAAATCAAACAATTCTTTATGGAAGATATTGACCAATTCTTGGAACAATACCAACCAGGACGACCTGAAAATAAACCTGATGTAACTAAACAATTAGAAGAGATGCGAGTTCAAAGAGAGAAGATAATACAAGAACAATTAAAAAAACAACAAGATCAACCGCAACAGCAACAGCAACCGCAAGCGCCACCTAATTATTTGAACACAATGATGAATTATGAGAAGAAAAACAATGAACTCAAGTTAGAAAATGACCTATTGAAAGATAAAGTAACTTATCTGGAAGACAAAATAAATAAAATCATCAAAGAAATGATTGAATTAAAAGTTTTATATAATAGTAAAAATAATATTTAAAGATAATTTAACGAATTGAATTATAAGAAAAAAACTTTTTTCAAAACAAATGTACTACGACGACAGATTTAACCCTGTTGATGGTAATGATTTCGATGATTATGATTCAAGACGTAATCATACCTTGCAAAATTTGAAATCTTTAGATAAAAATTATCATAAATATAATAAAGTGGTTACAGTCGAAGACGAAACCGGATATCGGTCACAGAAAAAAGTCTTGATTGAATATTATGATTCTGGTCAAACAGGAAATTATATTCGAAATGCACAAACCGGAATTTCTACCAAAGATATTGTTGGTTCCAAAAGTGAAGATTACTATTTTAAAATTACCATCGGCAATTCGAAACATCTTTTTTATGATTCTCCAGAACAATACGAACGACATCAACACGAGAAGTTATCCACTGAGATCAAGGAAAAATGGGCGAAAAAGAGAATGCTTTTTGAGAAATCCATAAAGTCTGTATAAAATAAAAAATAATAAAATCAATCTAAATACGAAATAACATATAATTATATATTATATGTTATTTTTCCCTTTTTTATATACTTTGGTTACTACCATTTACAGTAATATTCGTAAAAAAAATCAACAAAAGAATGAAATTTATTATTCATTGAATCACGATTTTGATCCTTTTATACCCTTTCGTTCAAATTTTACAAGTGATTCAAATTTTACAAGTGATTCAAATTTTACAAGTGAATTCATTCAAGATTTAAATGAAGAAAAAGAGAGAAAATACAAAATCAATGCAGAAATCTTGAAAATCCGGTTGTTTTTTATCAAAAAAAAATTCCTTTCTTATCTGGAAAATCCCCACGTTTCCACGGTTTCAAAAACAACCTTGATAAAAAAATATGACAAAAAAAACACAATTTCGAATCAAAAGATGCAAAACGGAGGATTATTCAAAGATTTTGATTTTGACAAAATCTAATCAATTCATTCTTCAAAATCGTCTATATCCTCCTCCAACTCCATCGTGACTTTGTCGTCTTTAATATTATTCTCTAAAAAACGATAAATCCTCTGAATATTTAATTTACTAATTTCATAATTCTCAAAAAGAGGCAATACTTCATTGAAATCCTCGTGTTTTTCTTTTAATTCCGTAAAATACGTAATTAAATCCTTCTTATCCATACTCAATTGATTGCATAAATATTGAATAAAGAGAAAATTATTGTATTCGGTAGAATATTTAGTCAAGACTTTCGTGAATCGAATTTCCGTATCTTTATTGTCACGCGTATAAACATTTTTAAATTGCGACAAATTATCGTTATATAATTTATGGTTATAAAAGGTTTTGATTAGAGAACTCATTTCATTGAATTGCCAGATTTGATTTTGAAAGGTGATTTTATCAATGTAATCAGAAAAACACATATTTTCCAATTGTTTTAAATAGAAAGGAATCGTGATTTCGATCTTTTGATTTTCCAGACTATTTACTACATTTTCGTGCCATAAAAGACCAATAATTGTTCTATCTGTTTCATTAAGAACCACAATATGTTCTTGAATCGGATGTAAATCAATCATTAGATTTCTTACTGTCTCTTTGGAATTTTCATTATAAGATTTCAAACAAAAAATATGTTTTAAAATATCATAAATCGGTTGATTTTTGAATTTCTCATTTTGAAAAATATTGACAATCATCATCAATTTTCGAAAATCGTTCTGTATAAATTGAATCATATCCTCCATATATAATTGATAAGAGGAATCGTTGTTTCGGAGAGAAGTTTTACGGATAAAATAGTCCAATAAATTACCGATTTCTTTATTCGTGGGCGTTTTTAATTCGACTGTATGGCAAACCTTGATTAACTCTTTTATTTTTTTATCGACGTAATAATTACCAATAAAAACAATGGGGATCAAGGATATTTTTTCCATTTTTTGTTTCTTTGTTTTTTTCGGACGTATTAGTTTAATAAGCGTATTTAATCCGCTTTTATCCCCGGTATTCATTGCATCAATTTCGTCGATGAAGATAATATTTTTTTTGGGTTTTTTATGAAACATACTGATGACACTATTACTCGAAATATTGTTATTCAGAATTTCTTCCAATATTGATTTATTTTTAATATCTCCGACATCATAATAAATGATATTATAATTCATTTCTTTCAAAATATTTTTCATAAAAATAGTTTTTCCAATCCCCGAATTTCCATAAAGATAAACTCCTCTTTTAGAATGGATATTGGATATCTCGATGCCTTTTAAAAACGTTTTGATTTCTTCTACTTGAGAAGTCCGATTTAATATTTTGTTCCAATCCAGATTTTCTACGTGATTTTTTTCTTTTTTTAATAGATCGACCATTCAATCCTTTTACAATTTGGATATTAGATTCTTATATTCTTAACAATATTCTTTTTATGTTGATTTTTACCAATTCCTTGTTCTTTTAAAAAGATATTCAAAAAATTACGACAATTGGTGGAATCATTGATTAAACAAAAATCTTTCAAGAAATAGAGATAATTGGAATAAACCGAATTTTTATAACGATAATCACGTATGGCTAACCATCGTTTCCAATTTTCTCTCGTGATTTGTTCAAAAACAAAGGAATGGTCTCTTCTTATCGTATCTCGAATATAGTTTTCATAATTATTTTTTAGCATCATTTCTCTTATGAATGGATGATATAAGAGATAATATTCTTTACTACAAAAGACGATTTCTTGGAATCGAATATAATCTTTGATGTAATCCATTAAAACGTTGGGGAGAGAAACGATCCTTTCTAATAGATTCATTATTATTATTATATATTTATAAAAAGAGGTCCTATAAATAGATATGATGAATTGTTTTTAACTCCCAATCCACTTTTGAAAAAGTGGAGCAAAACTAAGGGGGGCGCACCCCCCTTATGAT
>Ga0214919_10007365_pt1 | contig 14868 bp, 17 predicted proteins | sample LL1503_MetaG_FD_177994 | JGI IMG/M metagenome (GOLD analysis project Ga0214919, IMG submission 177994) | Freshwater microbial communities from Lake Lanier, Atlanta, Georgia, United States - LL-1503 | ecosystem: Environmental > Aquatic > Freshwater > Lake | place: USA: Georgia | collected... | reverse complement strand
ATGCGCGTAGAGATTCGCGACGAAGAACTCAATCCTGTGCCAATCGGCAAGTCGGGCGAGATCTGGTTCTTCGGACCGATGTTGATTCGTGGCTACTGGAACCGTCCAGATGCAACCAAGGAAACAATTGTTGACGGCTGGTTGCGCTCAGGCGACTTGGGTCGTCTTGACGAAGATGGATTTGTCTATGTCGAAGATCGTGTCAAAGACATGATCTTGCGCGCTGGCGAAAACATATATGGCGCAGAAGTTGAAAGCGCAATTTATGAGCATCCGGCCATTCATGAAGCAGCAGTATTTGGTGTGCCACACGAACGACTTGGTGAAGAAGTGGCTGTTGCGATTTATCCCAACGACAACATGACAATTACTGCTGAAGAACTATGGGCGTTTCTTGACAACAAGATTGCCAAGTTCAAGATTCCTACACAGGTTGTGATCATCAATGAGCCTTTGCCGCGCAACGCTGCAGGCAAGTTTTTGAAGCGCGACTTGCAACAGCAGATCGTTAAGGGAACTCTCGTTCCTACAAAACGATAATTATTGCTCTTCGGGCGGTCGCACGTTCCGAAACTGGATGAGTAGCAGCAAGTCGTATGTGATCTTGAGTGCCGCACATGCAAGTAGCGGCCACCCAAAATTGGATTGATCGAGCATCCATCCTGCGGCAATAGGGGGAAGTGCTGTTGCGAGGCTGCGCGGCACATTGGTGATGCTGGCTGCAGCTGCACGCTCTGGCGGAGTCACGACTGCCATCACATAGCTCTGACGTACTGGCACATCCATTTGTGAAAGCAGGCCGCGCAAAATAAATAGTGACATTGCAAGCCAAACATTTGGCATAAATACAACGCCTACGAGCAACAAGCTTGCGGGAATGTGTGTGAAGACCATGGTGCGCACAAGACCAATGCGTTTGGCGATTCGCACCGAAAGCAACGAAGAGAATGCAGAGAGCACTCCAGTTGCAAAGAAGATTGCTCCCAACGTGCTGACGGCAAGATCAAATTTGTGGAAGACCCACAAAGCAAAGATTGCTTGTGTGGCAAACCCGCCACCGAATGAGTCGAGGCTAAACAGCGCGGCAAGTTTGTATACGACACGCCGTGACTCGGTGAGTGCATGCGCGCTATTTGTTGGGTGAGTGTTGGCGTGGCTGGACAATTGTTGATATATGAACAGCACAACAACTCCTGCAAGTGCATACATCACGAACGTAGATCTGTAGCCGGTGAGTGAACTGTGGTTGTAGCGCAAGGCAATCCATAGTGGGATGCCGGCACAGAGCGCGCCGATCGAACCCACAAGTGCGCCACTGAGGTTGTACAGAGCAAACATTGCAGTGCGATCTGGATCAGAAACCGATTGCGAAACCGATGCCTGTTCCAATGGCAAAAACATGCTTACGTCACCGGCTGACGGATTCATCGTGCCCAAGAATCCGATAACGAGAAGCACGACGAAGCTTGTAGTAACACCAAATGCGAAGCCGGTTGCGATCATGATGCACGATGCATAAATGAGCAGACGAGCTGGTGCAATGCGGTGAGCGATGAGGCCAGTGCCAATTGTGAAAATTGCAGAACCAAAAAGTGATGCGGTGATCACCGCGCCAATTTGGACACCGCTGAAGCCAAGTGCCAACAGATATGCCGGCAACATCACGTAGACCATGCCATCGACGAAGCCGCGAATGCCACGTGTGCCAATGAGCATTCGGCCATCGGTGGTCGCGCTTGGAGGTATGGAAAGCCAACCAGATCTCACATACGCACGGTAGTGGCTTCTCGCCAGGCGCCCATGGCAACTAGTGTCTTGTCACGTGCCACCAATTGATCTGACCCGTGACGACGGGGTTCGTTACGACGCCGTTGCTATCGGAAATGCGTTGGTAGATGTGATCGCTGCAGTTGAAGATCAGTTTTTGGACGTTGAGCAAGTTGTGAAGGGCTCGATGACGTTGGTTGATGCGGATCGTTCGGCGCATCTGTACTCGCGTATCACTCAGCCAACACAAACGAGTGGTGGATCGGCAGCCAATACTGCGTACGGACTTGCAAGTCTCGGTGGGCGAGCGGGCTTCATTGGCAAAATTGCCGACGATGAATTGGGTCGGGTGTTTGGCAATGACATGAAGACTGTCGGTGTTGGGTTTCACCCTGGAGCGACGTCGACAACCGAACCAACAGGACGATGCATCATTGCCGTCACCCCAGACGGTCAGCGCTCGATGAGCACATTCTTGGGTGCTGCAAGTTTGCTCGACCCGGCAGATATTTCGCGCGAAGCGGTTGCATCTGGCGCCGTGTTGTTTCTTGAGGGTTACTTGTTTGACCGTGATCTAGCAAAAGAAGCATTTCGCACAGCATCAAAATATGCGCATGAGGCTGGCCGTAAAGTTTCCCTCACTCTTTCGGATTCGTTTTGTGTTGACCGCCACCGCAATGACTTCATGGCGCTCATTAAAAACGACATTGATATTTTGTTCTGCAATGAATTTGAGTTGCAGTCGCTCTACCAAACAAGTTCGTATGAAGAAGCGCTCGGCAAATTGCGCCACGATTGCGAGTTTGGGGCCGTTACTCGCGACAAGCGAGGCTCGGTTGTTATCAACGGCGATGATGTCGTGCATATCGAGCCAGAACCAGTAGATCAGGTGGTCGATGCAACTGGTGCGGGCGACATGTACGCGGCTGGCTTTTTGTTTGGCTTTACGCGTGGCATGAAGATTGAAGACTGCGGAAGACTTGGTTCGCTTTCGGCATCAGAAGTGATTACGCATGTTGGTCCACGCCCATTGGTGCAGTTGAGCAGTCTGATTCCAAACCACCTACGCTGATACGTATGGCAACTGATTCGCACGACAATCTCACTGTTCTTGGCGCGACAATTCGTCATGCCATCGACCACGTAGAAGTATTTCCTGCACCTGCTCACGTAACGTTGGTGCGATTTACAACTGACGAAGTGACGTCGATTTGCCCGGTAACTTCGCAACCCGACCTGTCACACGTAACAATTGAATTTAAACCCGATCAATTGTGCATCGAGTCGAAGTCGCTCAAGTTGTACCTGTGGCGCTTTCGTGACATGGCTGTGTTTGCCGAGGCACTTGCTGCCGAGATTGCCAACGAAGTGATGACCACTGTTAAGCCAATGTGGGTCAAAGTTGAACTCACGCAGCGACCACGCGGTGGCATTGAAGTACACGCAGTTGCTGAACGCAACCGCTAAATAACTACGCCTCTTCGTCGGCTGGCAAAAACTGCAACTTGAGGTCTCCAAGATTGATCAGCGTTGAGGCAACCCAATGTCCCAGCGCGCCAAAATGTTCATCCAACACCACGCTCGTGCCATCTTGCAGAGTTTCTTCTGCCAACTCATATTCGCCTTCGTAGGTAATTTCGAGCGCAAAGTCGGTGTTGTCGCTAGAAGTTGGATGACTCATTTCGATCGTGATGTTGTCGCGCTCGAGTTTGCCGTTGCCAATGACTGGGCTGTACATGACCGCCACATCGTCAACAACTGAAGGGTCTGGTTGCTGGGCAAGTCGCTGAATGCGAAACACGACTTCAATTTCGATAGATGGATTGTGGCCGAGCACTTCTTCCACGTACCAACTGCGATATGCAGCTTGGCTGCGACTAGGCCAATTGAACGTGATGTGTGCAACTACCCGGGGTGGCTGACCTTCGCCGGGCAAACCATAACTCGTTTCCCACACCAAGTCGCCAAGCAAGATGTCGGACTGCAGATGTTCTTCAAACGCTTGACGCTCAAGAAATGCATTGCCAAAAGCATCACGAAGAGCACTGATTGCATCGGTGAAGACATGGTCGAGCATGCGTATTTAGAGTAGTCGCTAACCTTGAGCCATGGCATTGGTCTTACTTGAAATTGCAGATGGTGTAGCAACACTCACGCTCAATAACCCAGACGAGCGCAACACGATGACTGCGCCGATGGTCGCCGAGATCGTTGCGGCAATGGACCGTATTGAAGGCGACGGTGCAGTTGGCGCACTCGTGGTGACTGGGACCGCCCCAGCTTTTTGTGCAGGTGCCAATCTTGGCAATCTGGCAGAAGCCGATGGTGAATCGCTCGGAGTGATCTATGAAGGTTTCTTGCGTATAGCGCGCAGCCCATTGCCAACGATCGCTGCGGTCAATGGTGCTGCAGTTGGGGCAGGAATGAATTTGGCACTCGGTTGCGATGTGCGCATTGCTGCCAAACGAGCCAAGTTTGATACACGATTTTTACAACTTGGCATTCACCCGGGTGGTGGCCATACATGGATGCTGCGTCGCATTGTTGGACCACAAGTGACTGCCGCAGCTGTGCTGTTAGGTGAAGTGCTGGACGGCGCCGAAGCACAACGGGTTGGTCTCGCGTATCGCTGCGTTGAAGATGCCGACTTACTTAATGTTGCGCACGAGATGGCGGCCCGTGCTGCGAGCGCACCACGCGAACTTGTGATTGAAACCAAAAAAACTCTTGCAGCAATGGCCGATGTGCAAACTCACCCAGACGCCGTGGCGCGTGAACTTACCCCGCAATTGTGGAGCACACGCCAACCTTGGTTTGCCGAGCGTTTGGCTGCTCTGCAAGCAAAAATTACCAAAAAGTAAGTACAAGTAGTTGATAGCGCCAAAGTCGCGCGGGTGCCGGTCGTAGGTGTACGGTAAAACCAAGGGGAGCTAGCAGTGTCGAATTCGTCAGTATCGAGAGATATGAAAGGCGGGGGAAGCAATGAGCAAGCGTCACAAACACCGACAAGTGGTGTTGCCACCAACAATTGAGACTCGAGCACACGCCCACAATGAGCGTCACCGAGTGAACTCAGAGTTGCATCTGGTGACCAACTTGGTGAGCCACGGAGTAGAGCCCGATGATGTCATCGAGCCTGGTCCGGCTTGGAAACCACTGCATCATCACGATGCGGAAATTGGTATTGAGCATTCGCGCAAACAAGCGGAGAAGCATTGGAAGACAAAAGCTTGGAAGCGACGCAAGGTTGTTCGCAAGCAGCGAGTGCTCGAGATAGAACATCTGCGCGACATCGCGTAAATATTTCTAAAACTTAATTTTTATTGCAGCCACTCAGCGCTGAGCTGGTCACGGCGTTGTTGCCATTCTTCAATGGTGAATCCGTAACGCACGTGGTCTTCCCACACGCCATTGATTTCCAGGAAACGTTCGGCCAAGCCTTCTTCTCGAATGCCAAGTTTTTCCATCACGCGACGACTGTTGTCATTGCGCGGAATGATGCAGATCTCCATGCGATGCAAGCCGAGGTCTTCAAACGCATATTTTGAAACCACGAGCACTGCTTCCGACATGAAGGCATTACCAGCACGAGCCTCATCGATCCAGTAGCCGATGGTGCCGCACTGCATGGCGCTGCGCACAACGTTGTTGATATTGACTTCGCCGGCGAATGATCCATCAATAAAAATTCCGAATGCATACGAGCCGCCAGACTGGCGCTCACGATCACGAGCAACACAGCGGTTGTTGAACGCATCGCGATTGGTTGAAGGGTCTGGAAGATGTGCAGACTTGATGGGTTCCCACTTGCTGAGCCATTTGCCGTTACGGTGGCGAACTTCGCTCCAGGCTTCAAAGTCTGATGCGGTGAGTGGCCGCACAACAATGCGTTTGCCATACAGGCGCAGTGGTGCGCCTGCTGATGTGACAACGTTTGCAGGGTGCAACTGGTGACTAGACGGCGAACTCATTGTGGATCCAGTATGTGTTGCACGACGCCATCAAGCAAATTGTGCACAGACACCGTGATGGAGGGCAGGCGAAGTCGGCGCATGATGCCAACGAGTGCGCAACAGCCACCCACGATGACATCGGCGCGTTCGGCCGGAAGCCCGGGGTTTGATTTACGGTCGGTCAAAGACTCGGTGGCGAGAGTGCGAAAAACATCTTCGGCCGCATCACGTGTGAGGGTCATACCGTGCAGTGCAACTGGGTCGAAACGCGCAATGCCCAACTCGACAGCAGCGATGGTGACAATGGTGCCCGCAACACCTACAACTCTGGTTGCGTCAAGCACGTGAGGTTGCTCGCGTACAAGATCATCCATGAAGTCTGTAACGAGACCGATCGCATTGGTGAGTTCTTCTGGGCGAGGCGGGTCGCGGTGCAATTCGGTTTCGGTGAGCACAACTGCGCCAACCGGAAAACTCGACGTATGTTGCAATGAGTTGCCTTGGCCGATCATGACTTCGGTAGAGCCACCACCAATATCGATAACGATTGTGGTTCCATCATGTGGATCAAGTTTGCTTAAGGCTCCTCGAAATGCGAGCTGCCCCTCCAGGACGCCTGAGATGATTTCGGGACGCTTACCCAAAACTGTTTCGGCTTGATCAAGGAAAGTGCTTGCGTTGGATGCTCGACGGCATGCCTCGGTTGCGGTGACGCGAAAAGTTTCAACATTGTGTTGTTTGAGTAGCGATGCATAGATGGCAAGTTGCTGCACTGTTGCTGCAATCGCTTGGTCGTCGAGTACTCCTGACGCAGCGACACCTTTGCCGAGTCGAGTCACGTTTACTTCACGAACAATCTCGTTTCCTTGTGGATCGACAATTAACAAATTGGTGGAGTTGGTACCGATGTCGATTGCAGCAACGGGCGAAGTGAATACGGGGCGAGTGCGCACATTATTGACAACTGCATAATCGTCTCGCGAGATACCCAGCTTGTCGGCCACCCATTGACCCACCGGGTCATCACCAACTGCAAGCCACCAGCCAAAATGTGCATGCAAGCACTTGACTCCTATACGCGTGCCGCCAACACCACCGAAAGGTCGAGGGCCAGTGTGAGTTGGGTCGATTGCGGCGTCGCGTTCGGCTGCATAACGCTCGTGAGTTTCGATGAGTGCTGTTGGGCCGATGTCGGTCTCTGCTTGATTGACGCCACCACTTGCTTCGAGTCGTCCAACAATTACTGTCTCATGCTCACCCAATAACCAATATCGCGTTGGCATTGGCGTTCCGTCATCGAGAAATGGGGCGTTGCGCAACACAACTGGATCGCCACTTTTTGTGCGAACAACGATTTCAAATTGTCCTTGGGGAATGCGACCTAAAAGCTCGCCGACTCTGGCAATGTCGGCGTCAGTCATGAGTTACAAAAATTTGATTGCGGCGATCACAACCGCAATGAGTGCAACGACAACGGGAATTGCGCGCTTGAGTATTGGTGCACCTGCAGTGCCGAGTAGATCAAGCGGTGCAACTTCGGCGCTGTCGATCTTACGAATTTCTGGGCTTGTAGCAGCAACTGTTGTTGCTGCGGTCGCAGTAATAGCCGCAGGCGCACTAGTTGCCGCTGGCGCACTAGTGATCAATTGATTGAGATTCTCGGAAAATTGTGCGAGTAGCTTGTCGCTCACGTCGGCAAGTGCGCCACGACCAAACTGTGCGACTTTGCCCGAGATGGTGAGATTGGTAACTACGGTGCATTTCGTAGACGTTGGTGTGACCGAAGTGAGTTGAGCAGTGATAATTGCAGACGCCGTGCCCTTTCCTGTGGTGTCGCGACCTTCTCCTTTGAGCGATGCAGTGTGAGCCGCATCATCGCGTGTCACGAAACTTGCCTGACCCTTGAACTGAGCAACGATCGGACCAACCTTGACCTTGACTTGACCGCGGTACGTGTCACCCTCAACTTCGGTGAGTTGCGCGCCTGGCAAGCATGGCGCGATGCGCTCGAGGTCGGTGAGAATCATCCATGCGTCATTGACTGGCACATTGACGATGAATTCGTGATTTAGATCCATTACACAGTTCTCCGAGATTCGACAATAAGTTTGCTTGCTTGTTCGAGGTCTTCAATCGTGTCGATGTCAATTGCAGACCCTGAACAGGATACTTCACTGACAAGTTGATGATGAGAGCGCAATAAGTTGCGCGCGCCTTCGTCGCCTGTTGTTGGCAAGTGCGACCACATCTCTGCATGCAATTTGACAGGGTTGCCGCGATTGGTGTCGTATGTCGCTACTGCAAGTGGGGAAGTGCTGCTTGCAACACGTTGCCAAGCACTTGGCGGAACGCACGGTTGATCGGCGAGACCGATGACCACTGCCTGTGCGCCGAGCGATGCGGCAAACTCGATTGCGCAGTGAACTGAACTTGCCATGCCGGTTGACCAATTGGGATTATTGATCGATTGTGGCAAACCCCATGTTGCGATGGAGGCCTGAGCCTGGTCACTCAAAGCAAAATCGAGCGGAAGAGGGGTTTTGCCCGTCACCACAACCACTGGCCCGATGTTGGATTCGATGGCTGATTCGATCGCCCAGTGATACACAGGGCGTCCCTGAGCGACGCTCAGCAGCTTGTGGGTCGATCCAGCGAATCGGGTTCCACTGCCTGCAGCGAGCACTACAGCAACGGTGAGAGACCCTGTCATACCCAATGTCTACTTGGGTTTTGGGGGATCCCCAAATATTACAATTTGATGACATAAACTGTTATCTAGTTGACATATGGCGAGTTATCGCCCCCGTGAACTCCACCGCCCCCCGGTTGAGTCAGGGCCACCCTGTCACCCCCACACCATGACCACAACACATGTCTATACGCATATTCGCAGGTACGTCTGTTTAGCGCTCGTTGCAGCAGCTTTTGTGTTGTTTGGACTGCCTCAGCAAGTATCTGCCAAGCCGATGCCACAAAGTCAAGAGCGAGTGATCGCGCAATCTGCACAAGAAGCAGTTGCGATTTTTGATTCGTTTACTGGACTGAGTGCGATGGATCGAAACGAAGTCTTCTCTGCGTATGTTGCCAACATTGCTGCGCAGGCGGCAAACTTTTTGGGAGTTGACGTACGACTGATGCAACAAGCATGGTTGGCGGCAGATTTGGCTCATCAACGGGCTCTTATAAATGGTCTGACGCAACTTGGTGTGCCCTACAAAAATAATGCTGCAATTGAAAATGTCGCTTTTGATTGTTCGGGACTGGTTGCTTTTGCGTGGGGGAAAGTTGGCGTTGTCATGTCACACGGATCGAGTGCACAGTTTGCGAGCGCCACACGAGTAAAAGTTGAAGATGCGCAGCCAGGTGACTTGATTTGGCGACCCGGTCACATTGCGATGTATTTGGGGGTGCAGAGTGCAGTTTTACAAACTCCCTATTCGGGCAGAAGTGTTGAACTGCAAATGATGAATGAGCGCATTACCTCATGGGTGAAATACGCAAATCCGTTGATCTGAATTTATTTGTGAATTGGTCCATCGCTGTCGCGTAGTGACGGCGCACCGCGACCCGTGCGCCGCGCAATAATCTCTCCAACAATTGAGATCGCTGTTTCTTCTGGAGTTCTTGCACCGATGTCGAGACCAATAGGAGACATGAGTCGAGCCAATTGGTCGGTGCTTGTAATGCCCACCTCGGCAAGTCGTTCAAGCCGCTTTGCGTGTGTTTTACGGCTGCCCATCACACCGATGTAACCAACGTTGGTGGCAAGAGCACCCTGCACTGCAGGCACATCAAACTTTGGGTCGTGGGTCAAAATGCATACTGCGTCGCGCGAGGTCAGCGCCGCGCCGCGCTGAGTAAATAACGGTGCTGGCCACGAGACCAACACTTCGTCGGCCATTGGAAAACGACGGCGAGTAGCAAAAACTTCGCGCGCGTCGCACACAACCACGTAATAGCCGAGCACTTTTGCAACTTTGGCAAGCGCGGCAGTGAAATCGACGGCGCCAAAGATCCACATTGTTGGTGGTGGCGAAAATGCTTCGATAAAAACACGAACTGTTGGCGTGTCTATTAAATCTTCTGGAGTTGTTTGACCCTGTGGGCCATAGTGACGCACGCCTGTGCGTCCAGCTTCAACTTCTCCAAGCGCATCGCGAGCAACGACACGGTCGAGTTCGCTATCACCAAGCGTGCCCACTGCGTCTGTCGACGGCGAGACGAGCATCGTTGCGCCAATGTGCGGACCATCGATAATCGTGACGAGTGCAACCGGAATATTGGAGCGAACTCGTTCGGCGAATATTGGGTAAAGCGACATTGGTTGGAGCGACATGTTCTACCAGGTGAGTGGTGCGATAAAAAGATGAATGATGCCGCCACAGGTGAGACCCACTGCAAATGCTTCGTCGTCGGAGTAGCCAAACTTGACAAGACGAGGTTGTCTGTCGCCCCGCAATATCTCGAGTGCTTCAGCGACCACTGCGCCTTCGACGCAACCGCCACTCACTGAGCCAACGACTTCGCCGTCTTCATTGACAGCCATTGCGGCACCGGGATCGCGTGGGCCAGAGCCTTCGATGTCAACGACGCGCGCAACTGCAATCTGTTTGCCTGCCTGCTGCCAGCGCTCGATGTCGTTCAATAGTTCACGCATGGGTATCAGTCAATCGCGAGAAATCACTCGAGTGAGATGCTCGAGAGCCTGTATGGAGTGGCCCTCGACAAAGTCATCCACATAGGGAAGAGCTGCAGCCATGCCACGAGCAAGAGGCGCATAACCAGGAGTGACTTTGAGGGGGTTGACCCACACGACTCTGAATGCAACTCGCTGTAAGCGTTGCATCTGCTCGGCAAGAACACTTGGATCGCCTCTGTCCCAACCATCGCTGAGCACAACGACAATTGCTCCGCGGGCCATTCCGCGCACACCCCATGTGGCATTGAATTTGCGCAGGCTCTCCCCGAGTCGGGTGCCTCCGCTCCAGTCGGGCACTTGTGCTGCAGCGCGAGTAAGTGCTTTGTCTGGATCGCGACTGTTGAGTTCTTTTGTTAGTCGTGTGAGCCTTGTGCCAAACGTAAATGCCTCAACGCGCTGTCTGCCGACAACGGCTGCGTGCATAAAACGGAGAAGAGCTCGCGCGTATGGCTCCATGCTGCCCGAGATGTCGAGAAGCACAACGAGTCGGCGTTGGCGCTCACTTGGTTTACGCCAGTGCAATCGCGCAGGCTCGCCACCGAATGCGAGAGATGCGCGAACAGTGCGACGCAAGTCGTGACGAGAACCACTGCGTTTTGCATGTGTGAGGCGAAGTGATTGTCGGGGAGGGCCGGCAAGACGAAGTTGATGCATGAGTCGTTGTGACTCGTGCAATTCTTCGTCGGTGTATTGAGCGAAATCTTTGCTGCGCAATGATTCGTTTGCGGTAAAGCGCATTTGCAATGTCTGATTGTCATCTTGTGCATCAGCATTATTTTCATCCGGACCATCTTCGTCGTCGAGCAACAGCGTGATTTTTTGTGGTGGACCGTCTTCGTCGACGTCTGTCGCATTACGGCGTTCCCAAAAAACTGCAAATGCTCGGTCGTATAACTGTTGATCTTCTGGTCGATGCACCAATGTGGCCCGCCCAGCCCAATACACATCGTCACGTTTGGTCATCGACACAACGTCAAGCGCTTGCACAAACGTAATCACCGAATCGATGGGAACGCTGATGCCCGCACCGCGCAACACACGCGCAAACGAAACTGCCATTTCGTCTGCCGATGAGCCAGCAGGCTGCTTTAGCGCTGTTGACATAACTGATGCTCTCTAGTTATGAGACAAGCCGCGGTCGAAGGCTTGTTTCACAAGATCGGCAATGCCCGTTTCGCGCACACGTTCGTGATCTTCGCGGTACTTGAGCACTGTGCCAAGTGTTGCAGCAACACTTGTCTCGTCGAGTTCGAGAATCCCAAGTTGACCAAGCGCAGTTGCCCAATCAATTGTTTCGGCAACGCCAGGTGGCTTGTACAAATTGAGACCACGCATTGCTTCGACTGCTGCAGCAACTTGCCGTGCGAGCGACTCTGCGATTTGCGGAACACGTAGCCGAACGATGGCAACTTCGCGTTCAAAATTTGGGTGTTCAACCCAGTGGTAGAGACATCGACGCTTCAGTGCGTCGTGCACATCGCGCGTGCGATTTGATGTGAGCACCACGATTGGCGGGGTAGTCGCACTAAATGTGCCCAGTTCTGGAACGGTGATTTGAAAATCGGAAAGAATCTCGAGAAGGTATGCCTCAAACTCGTCGTCGGCTCTGTCGATTTCATCGATCAACAGAACTGCGGGAGTGGTGCGGTTGTCGATGGCGCGCAACAGTGCGCGCTTGATCAAAAACCTTTCGTTGTACAACTCGCTTTCAAGTAGCGAAGTGTTTTTGGACTTTGCCTCACCAGATGCTTCGGCAGCGCGCAGGTGCAGCAACTGACGTGAGTAGTCCCAGTCGTACACAGCCTGTGAGGCATCGATGCCTTCGTAACACTGCAAACGAATAAGTTCGCCACCTGTCATCGCTGCAATCACTTTTGCTAGTTCGGTTTTGCCAACACCTGCTTCACCCTCCAATAAGAGTGGTCGCTTGAGCGACAACGCCAAAAAAACTGCAGTCGCAAGGCCTTCATCGGTCAAATAGCTTTGCCCACCTAGTGCGTTTCGTACTTGGGCTACCGAGGTGAGCGCGGGCAAACTCATTGACTCACTGTAGAGGCACGAGGGTTATGAGTCGAAGCCCAAACCCAGTCGGTCAAGAGTGCGCAGCCAGAGGTTGCGTTTGCCCGTGCGATCTTCACGGCTGAGCGCCCAGCGCGTTGTCTGAATGCCGATAAAGCGAAACGGCTCGGGTGGAAACGGGAGCGGCTTACTTTGTACAAATTTGGTTTGAGTGGCTTGGGTCTTGCGTCCGTCGAGCAAATCGAGCATGACTTCGGCACCAAAACGCGAACTCGCCACGCCAAGGCCGGTGTAGCCGATTGCGTATGCAACTCGGTTGCGCATTGCTTGGCCCCAAAACACGCTATAGCGACTGCAGGTGTCGATAGCGCCGCCCCACACGTGTGAAAACTTGACGCCTTCAAGCTGGGGGAAAGTTTCGAAGAAGTGTTGCGACAACTTTGCCCAACTCTCTGGACGAGATTCCAAATCAACACTCATTTTTCCGCCGAAGAAATACATGGCGTCGTAGCCGCCCCACAGAATCCGGTTGTCGGCAGTGAGTCGGTAATAGTGAAACTGATTAGAGATGTCTGACAAACCTTGACGGTTTTTCCAACCCAAACTGTCCAGTTGCTGTGCGTTCAGTGGCTCGGTAACGAGGCAGTAGTCGTACACCGGTGCGATGTAGTTGTGCATGCGCTTGAGTAGTGGTTTGAAGGCGTTGGTGGCGAGCGCAACATGTTTGGCTTTGATATCGGCCAAGGCGGTTTCGATCGAGACACCGCTTCCCGAATAGTCGAGACCAGTTGCTCGCGTGTCTTCATAGATGCGCACACCAAGACTTTCGGCCGCACTTTTAAGCCCCCACACGAGGCGTGCCGGATCGACAAGTGCTGCGGTGTCTTTGCACCACATGCCGCCAGTAAAAATTGGTGATGCAACTTCGCGTTGCACTGCTTGTTGATCGAGCCATTCAACTTTATGACCCAACTCGAGCAGTTGTTCGTAGTCTTCGCGCATCTCCTCGAGATAGTTGCCTGCATGGCGCGTGCTCGCAATCTCGATCACGCCATTGCGTTCAAAATCGCAATCGATGTTGTAACGACGAATTGCTGCTTCAATTTGATTGAGGTTTTCAAGCCCCAAATCTTCAAGTAGACCAACTTCTTTGGGGAAACGTTGTTGCGCATTGGCTATGCCGTGCGTGAGACTCGAATCCATGAAGCCGCCATTGCGACCGCTCGCTGCAGATCCAACTTCGTGTGAGTCAATCAGAATGACATCGGCTGATGGATTGCGTTCTTTTGCCAAGATTGCTGTCCAGAGACCCGTGTAGCCACCACCAACAATGCACAAGTCGCACGAGTCGTCACGCACGAGCATCGGATTAGAGTCGGGTTCGTCGACATCTTCCATCCAATACGGATACGGCTCGGCATCAGCGATCGCATCCAAAAAGCGTTCGTCTTCTTGATACCCAGCCATGGGTTTTCTCACCACCTAACGGCACCAAGTTAGCACCGAGTGAGTACCAGCCGCAGTAGCGTTTTGGCTTATGGAACTGGGGATTAGCGCGCGAACTGCGGCAGTTGCTGCGGGGTCTGCAGGTTTAGGTTTTGCAACCGCGCAGGCACTTGCCAACGAGGGAGTGCGAGTAGTTATCTGTAGTCGTGATGCTGCGCGAGTGGCCGATGCAGCAAAAAACATCGGCAATGGTTGCGTCGGCATTGTTGCTGATGTGTCGACGGGTGAGGGCGGTGCGAAATTTGTGCGCGAAGCCATAGCGATACTCGGACACATCGATATTTTGGTGGCGAACGGTGGCGGACCACCAGCGGGAAACTTTGCATCAACTGATTTGGATGCATACCCAGCAGCGCTTGAACAAAACCTGTTGTCGGTAATTGGTATGTGCAAAGAAGTGTTGCCAGGAATGCAGGCTCGCAAGTGGGGCCGCATCGTTGCTATTACGTCAGTTGCTGTGCGTCAGCCAATGGCAAACTTGATTTTGTCTAACACTGCACGCGCGGGAGTAACAGGATTCTTGAAAACTGTTGCGCGCGAAGTTGCACAAGACGGAGTCACGGTCAACACCGTGCAACCAGGCATTCATGCAACAGATCGCATTACACAGCTGTATGGGGCGACGCCAGACGCATCGGCGCTCGGAATTCCTGCTGGATTTGTGGGGGACCCTGCAGACTTTGGCCAGGTAGTTGCGTTTTTGTGTGGCGAGGGTGCAAAGTTTGTGACCGGTGCAAGTTTGCAAGTAGACGGTGGATCATATGGAGGGTTGTTGTAATGCTGCAGCACGTTGTCGCAATCACGTGGAATGATCAGGTGCCGCCGAACTATGCCGAGACTGTTTCGGCTGTGCTGCAAGAAATGGCATCGCATATTTCGTCTGTGCGTGAATATCACTGCGGCCCAGACTTGGGTGTGTCGACT
>Ga0214919_10007364_pt1 | contig 14871 bp, 11 predicted proteins | sample LL1503_MetaG_FD_177994 | JGI IMG/M metagenome (GOLD analysis project Ga0214919, IMG submission 177994) | Freshwater microbial communities from Lake Lanier, Atlanta, Georgia, United States - LL-1503 | ecosystem: Environmental > Aquatic > Freshwater > Lake | place: USA: Georgia | collected... | reverse complement strand
CGAACCCCCACGATGTTACTCGCTAGTACCTGAAACTAGTGCGTCTACCAATTCCGCCACCTGGGCATTTCAGGAAAGAGAGAAATTCTATCAAACAATTCAGTCACCCCAGCGCAGGTTTGCTGGAAGAAATCGAAGGCACCGTGTTGGGTCACCGCGACGGACATGGTTTTGTGCGGCGCGATGATGGTGCTGCGGACATATTTTTGGCACCCAATGAAATGCGCGCTGTGCTGCATTTGGACCGGGTCAAGGTGCGCGTGTTGCGACTCGATCGCAAGGGGCGGCCCGAAGGGCGGGTGGTAGAGATCATTGAACGTCCACCGCAGCCGATCATCGGTCGATTGTTGCAAGAAGGCGGCATTTGGTTGGTGGCACCCGAAGACAAACGCTATGGTCAAGATGTCTTGATTCCCAAAACGGCAACCGGGCAAGCCAAGGTGGGCCAGGTGGTGGTGGTCGAGTTGACCGAGTTGCCCAGTTTGTACGGGCAACCAGTGGGCCGCATCAAGGAAGTGCTGGGTGAACTCGATGACCCCGGGATGGAGATTGAAATCGCTGTGCGAAAGTATGGTGTGCCGCACGAGTTCTCACCCCCTTGCTTGGACTTGACGCGCAGTTTGCCTGACAAGGTTCGGCCACAGGATAAAAAAGACCGTGTCGATTTGACCGATGTGCCATTGGTCACCATTGATGGCGAAGATGCGCGCGACTTTGATGACGCTGTTTATTGCGAGCCTTCAAGGGTGGGGCGCGGCAAAGGGTGGCGCTTGTTGGTGGCCATTGCCGATGTCAGCCACTACGTGGAGTCTGGCGGTGTCATTGATGTGGACGCCTACGAGCGTGCCACCAGCGTGTACTTTCCACGCCGCGTGATTCCCATGTTGCCGGAAAAGCTCTCCAATGGCCTGTGCTCGCTCAACCCAGAGGTCGAGCGTTTGTGCATGGTGTGTGACATGCTTGTCAACGCCGCTGGTGAAGTCCATGCCTATCAGTTTTATCCCGCCGTGATGCGCAGCCATGCGCGCATGACATACACCGAGGTGGCGGCCATTTTGTCCAACGCCCGTGGGCCAGAGGCGGCGCGACACCCGCAGCGGATCAGTGATTTGGAGCATCTGCACGATGTGTACCGCGCATTGCTCCAAGCCAGACATGTCCGTGGTGCGGTCGATTTTGAAACCACCGAGACGCAAATTGTGTGCGATGACAGTGGGCGCATTGAAAAAATCGTTCCCCGCGTGCGCACCGATGCCCACCGGTTGATTGAAGAGGCCATGCTGGCCGCCAATGTGTGCAGCGCCGACTTCATTTTGCAAAGCAAGCACCCTGCGTTATTCAGGGTGCATGAGGGGCCAACCCCAGAAAAACGAGAAACCCTGGCCAATTACCTCAAGGCCTTGGGCCTGGGCCTGTCCATCACCGACAACCCCAGCCCTGCGCAATACCAAGCGATTGCCGAGGCCACCAAAGAGCGGCCCGACGCTCAGCAAATCCACAGCATGTTGTTGCGCTCGATGCAGCAGGCCATTTACACACCGACCAACAGCGGCCATTTTGGGTTGGCGTTTGAGGCCTACACCCACTTCACCAGCCCCATTCGCCGCTACCCGGATTTATTGGTGCACCGGGTCATCAAAGCCATCTTGGCCAAGAAAACCTACAAATTACCAGTGCGGCCTCCAGAGCCCGCGGGACGCATGAAGCTGGCCAGAAAACCAGCACCTGGTGCTGTGGCCAAGGTGGTCAAACCAGTTGCCGCCGGGCCCGATGCCAGCGGCTGGGAGGCGGCCGGACTGCATTGCAGCGCTTTTGAACGGCGCGCAGATGAGGCCAGCCGTGATGTCGAGGCCTGGCTCAAGTGCAAGTTCATGCGCGAACACCTGGGAGAAGAATACGGTGGCGTGGTCACTGCTGTGACTGGCTTTGGCTTGTTCGTCACGTTGGACAACTTGTATGTCGAGGGCTTGGTTCACATCACCGAGCTTGGGGGTGACTTTTTCCGCTTGGATGAGGTTCGCCAAGAGTTGCGCGGTGAACGCACAGGGATTCGGTTTTCCATTGGCACGCGGGTCCGCATCCAAGTCAGCCGGGTGGATTTGGATGGACGGAAAATTGACTTTCGCTTGGTCACAGAAGGCACGCCTTTGACCTCCAAGGGGGTCGGTGTTTCAGGCCTGAGCGTTCCCCCGCCATCGCGGGGCAAGCGCAGTGGCAAAGGCCTGGGCAAAGCCAGTGACCCGCAGCGTGCGGCAAAATCGCCCATCCAAGCACTCAAGGCTGCTGTGAAAAAAGCAGTGGCCAAAGGCAAGGGGCGCAAAAAGCGCTGACCCCCATCCATTGACCCATCTTCAGAGGACGATCAAATGAGCAGCCCCAAAATCGCAATCATCACCGGTGCCGGTTCGGGCATCGGCAAGGCCACGGTCCAGGCCCTGTTGGGTGCGGGATACCGTGTCACATTGGCCGGACGCCGCCCTGAACCGCTGCACAGCGTGGTCACAGAGTTGGGTGGCAAACCCGATCAAACATTGGTTGTGCCCACCGACGTGGCCGATCCAGCGTCTGTGAAAGCCATGTTTGCGGCGACCGTTCAAAAGTGGGGACGTGTGGATGTGCTGTTCAACAATGCTGGCGTGGGCGCGCCTGGTGTTCCCTTGGAAGAGTTGACCATTGAGCAGTGGAAGCAGGTGGTGGACATCAACCTCAATGGCATGTTTTATTGCATTCAACAGGCCTTCATGGTGATGAAATCGCAGTCGCCGCAAGGAGGTCGGATCATCAACAACGGGTCCATTTCAGCCACCACGCCGCGACCCAATTCCATTGCCTACACCGCCACCAAGCATGCGGTCAAGGGCTTGACCAAAACCGCATCGCTCGATGGCCGCAAGTACAACATTGCCGTGGGCCAAATCGACGTGGGCAATGCGGGCACCGATATGGCCATGCGCATGGCCACGGGCATCTTGCAGGCCAATGGCCAAATTGCGGTGGAGCCTTTGATGGACGTCAATTTGGTGGGTCAGGCTGTGTTGCACATGGCCAATCTGCCGCTCGAAGCCAATGTGATGTTTCAAACCATCATGGCGACCAAAATGCCGTTTGCTGGTCGCGGCTAAATTTTGCGCTGACCAGATCAAACAAGCGTCACAAGCGCACGGCCTTGGCCAATTCCTCTGAGCAAAAAGAGAGATCGCTGGGCCAGTGGTCAGCTGCCAACCCATGTTGAAACACGGCCAATTGCGCTGCCTTTGATGCGGGCAGTCCCCGCGCCATGGCCGCGCCCAAAAGTCCAGCCAGAACATCACCCGTGCCAGCGCTTGCCAAACGAGGGTGTCCTGTGGGGTTGATGGATGCGGTTTCCGAGGGTGCGGCAATCACCGTGCCGGCACCTTTGAGGACCACCACGCAAGCCCAGCGCTGGGCCAATTGATTCGCTGCGGCCAAGCGATCACTCTGGACCTGCGCCACACTGCAACCCAACAGTCGTGCAGCTTCCAAGGGGTGGGGTGTGAGAACCGTCTCCAAGCCTGAGGACGCTCTGCGCGACAACAAGGTTTGCAAAGAGGTGTCTTGGGCAATGGCATTGAGGGCATCTGCGTCGAGCACCAATTTCTTGGCGCGCGACAGCACCGGGGCTAAGTGTTTGCGAATCACTTGGCCACCGCCGCAACCACACACCACAGTACCATCAAATCGAGCGGCTTGTTCGGGATCCATCGTCATCAGGCTGGGGTATTGGGCTTGCGCGCAAGCAATGGCGCTGCTGCTGAGCAGGCCCAAATGCACCTTGCCCGCGCCGGCATGCAAGGCAGCCAGTGCCGCCAATATGGCGGCACCGGTCATGCCCGGCGCGCCACCGAGCGCCAGCACTTGCCCGTGGCTTCCTTTGTGGCTTTCATGGGCTTTGGGGGCAAGGCGCTGGGGGGCGATCAGCCAGGCGTCGGCTTCTTGAATAGACGTTGCATGGCAATCCAAATCATCGAGCCACATTTCTCCTGCAGCATCTTTGCCTTGGTGGGTAAATAAACCTGGTTTGAGGGTCAGCAAGCACAAGGTCGCCAGCGGTCCGATGCGCTGTGGCCCAAGTTGCGGGTCCAACCAAACCCCGTTGTCCGCCATCAAACCGGTGGGAATGTCCACGCACAGCAATGGGCAAACAGAGCGGCGCAACAACTGCAACTGGGTTTGCAAATGGCCTTGCGGCGCGCGCCCTTGACCGAGCCCCAAAAGCGCATCGATTCCCAGGTCCCAATCGCTGGGTGGGTGGTCATGGATGGGGATGCCTGCTTTTTCAACTTGTTTCAATGCTGCAAGCGCATCGGCTGGAATGCGCTCACCCCTTTGATGGGTCAGCCAAACAGACTTGCCTCGGTTGTGCAAGTGCAGCGCAGCGATCAAGCCGTCACCGCCGTTGTTACCGGGACCACAGGCGACCCAAATGTGTTGGGCATGAGGCGCCCAGGCCATGGCCAATTGGGCCACGGAAAGACCCGCGCGTTGCATCAAACTGGGCTGAGGTTGGCTGCTTTGGGCTTGCGCTTCAATGGCCCGTGTTTTTGTAACCCCATGCAAAGGCCATTGGGTCAAATGGTTGATGCGTTGCATGGGTGTTGGGTCGTCAAGGGTTCAACGCCGCAGCCGATCGATGCCCAGCCCGCTGATGTCAATATCAGGTTGACGCCCGCTGATCAAATCGCACAGCACCTTGGCACTGCCATTGGCCAATGCCCAACCGCTGGAGCCGTGTCCTACGTTGAGCCAGACCCCGGGTATGCCACTGGCCCCAAGGATGGGGGGGCCGTCGGGCATCATGGGGCGAGCGCCTTTCCAAATCTGTAAGCTATCGGAAATTTTTGCGCCACCGGGGAACCAGTCGCTCAGCACTTTGTAAAGGGTTCGCAAGGCACCAGGGTGGTGGCGCTGGGTTGATCCACCAATCTCGGCGCTACCAGCGACCCGGATGCGTTGGCCCAAGCGCGAAATGGAAACTTTGTAGCGTTCGTCCATCAAGCCACTGCGTGGCGCATCCAAGTGGTTGCGTATGGCTGCGGTGACCGAGTAGCCGTGCACGGCAATCATGGGCAAGTGCAAGCCCAAAGGCTGCACCAAGGGCAGGCTGGCAACGCCTGCACTGACCACCACTGCATCGAAGGGCAGTTCAGTGCGACTGCCCTTGACCTGCAAGCTCAAAGGTTGATGGCGTGAAAGGGGCAAGAGCGTGGTGTTAAAAGCAAATCGCACCCCCATGTCTTCGGCTTGTTGCTTGATGAGCAATGCAAATTGGCGGCAATTGCCCACCTCGTCTTGTGGCAAATGAATGGCAGCGTGCAATGGGGTTTCAGGGTTCAGAGCGGGTTCTATTGCCAAGGCTTGTGGGGGATCGAGCAGCTTGTGGGTCACGCCCGCATCACGTAAGAAATCCAGATTTTTTTGGGCCAGATCCAGGTCTTTGGCGCTGCGCAGCAAAACCATGTAGCCCTCAGAGCGGTCAAATTCAAGGCGTTCGCGTGCGACGGTGTTGTGCAGTTGTTCGCGACTGTAGAAGGCCAATCTTTGCATCCGCTCACGGTTGGTCATGTAATTGGCACTGCGGCATGCTTTGAGCCAAGATGCCATCCATCGCAGGTCGGCCCCGCTGGGCCAGCCCAAGCGAACGGGGGCATGTCGCCCAAGCAGGTGCTGCAACACTTTCCAGGGCATTCCTGGTGCAGCCCAGGGCGTGACGTAGCTCGGTGCGACCACCCCTGCATTGGCGAAACTGGTCTCTTCACCCACGCTGCCATGACGTTCAAAAACGGTCACGGCATGGCCTTGGCGGGCCAGTTCGTAGGCGCTGCAGACACCCACAATGCCTGCGCCAATGACGGCGATCTTCATAAGACTTCCCGGTCAGGCAGGGGCTGGGTGGTGGTGCTTGGGTGTGTTAGAATCATTGGGTTTTGTCAGAGCAGGGACAGTGTGCTTGCGAATGATGAATCAATCCCAAACCAGCCCCCACAAGGTGTTGATCGGCTTTTGCAAGTGGATCAATGAAGGGCTGGATTTTAGACCCAACCTTTGGAGAAATACCATGTCTGTCACCATGCGCGAAATGCTGGAAGCTGGCGTCCACTTTGGACACCAAACCCGCTTCTGGAACCCCAAAATGTCTCCCTTCATTTTTGGGCATCGCAACAAAATTCACATCATCAACCTGGAAAAAACGCTGCCCCTGTTTCAGGAAGCGACCAAGTTTGTGCGTCAACTGGCTTCCAATCGCGGCACCATTTTGATGGTTGGCACCAAACGCCAAGCGCGCGACACCGTGGCGCAAGAGGCCAAGCGGGCCGGTGTTCCCTATGTTGACCAGCGATGGCTGGGGGGCATGTTGACCAATTTCAAGACCGTCAAAACATCGATCAAGCGGCTCAAGGACATGAAGGCTCAGCAAGAACTGGGCTTGGATGCAATGAGCAAAAAAGAGCAGCTGATGTTTGCCCGTGAGTTGGACAAGCTTGAAAAAGACATTGGCGGCATTCAAGACATGGCCACGCTGCCCGATGCCATCTTTGTGATTGACGTTGGCTTTCACAAAATTGCCATTGCAGAGGCCAAAAAGCTGGGCATCCCCTTGATTGGCGTGGTGGACACCAACCATTCTCCCGAGGGAATTGACTATGTCATTCCTGGCAATGATGATTCGTCCAAGGCGGTCATTTTGTATGCCCGAGGGATTGCCGATGCCATTTTGGATGGTCGTGCCAATGCCGTGAACGATATTGTCAAGGCCGTTGGCGAAGGCAGCGATGAATTTGTCGAGGTCGATGAGGCTTCACCAGCCTGATTTGCCCAAGCACAGGCGTTTGCCAAAAGGGGCTCGAGCAGCCCCTTTTTCACAGCCTTGTTTTTTTATCATCATTTGATTTCTTACGGAGAATACCGATGGTCGCAATCACTGCAAGCATGGTCGCCGAACTGCGCGCCAAAACCGATGCACCCATGATGGAGTGCAAGAAAGCCCTGACCGAAGCCGAGGGCGATATGGACAAAGCCGAAGAGTTGCTGCGCGTCAAGCTCGGCAGCAAAGCCGGCAAGGCCGCCAGCCGAGTGACCGCCGAAGGCGTTGTCGCTTCGCATGCCAATGGCCAAGTAGGGGCGTTGGTGGAACTCAATTGCGAAACCGATTTTGTGACCAAGAACGACAGTTTTTTGTCTTTGGCGCGAGCCACTGCCGAACTGATTGCGCAGCACAACCCCGCTGACTTGAACGCCCTGGGCGCCTTGGCTTATAGCCAAGATGGTTTTGGCCCAACACTGGAGGACGTGCGCAAAGGCTTGATTGGCAAAATCGGCGAGAACATGAGCCTGCGCCGATTCAAGCGCTTTGCCAACGGCCACGCTTTTGCGCATTATCTGCATGGCACCCGAATTGGCGTTGCGGTGGAGTACACCGGTGATGCTCAAGCTGCCAAGGATGTGGCCATGCACGTGGCCGCCATGAAGCCTGTGGCTTTGACAAGTCAGGATGTGCCTGCAGATTTGATCGAAAAAGAGCGCTCTGTGGCCACTGCCAAGGCCGCAGAATCGGGCAAGCCGGCCGACATCGCCGCCAAGATGATCGAAGGATCGGTTCAAAAATACCTCAAAGAGGTTTCTTTGTTCAATCAAACTTTCGTTAAGAACGACAAGCAAACCGTTGAGCAAATGCTCAAGGCGACCCAAACCACCATTCATTCATTCACGATGTATGTGGTGGGCGAGGGCATTGAGAAAAAAGTTGACGATTTTGCTGCCGAAGTTGCTGCCCAGGTGGCAGCCGCCAAGCAAGGCGCTTGACGATTGGTTCGCGCCGGGCAATTGCCAGGTGTGACCCCAGTGGCAGTCATCTTGGTCATGGGGACTGCCAGTACACTTTGAACCATCTCCAAGGAACCTCGACATGTCATCGCCCAAGCCCGCCCATCAGCGCATTTTGCTCAAGCTGTCTGGGGAGGCTTTGATGGGGGATGATGCCTTTGGCATCAATCGCGGCACCATTGTGCGAATCGTCGAAGAGGTGGCCGAAGTCACCCGCCTGGGTGTGCAGTTGGCGGTGGTCATCGGGGGTGGCAATATCTTTCGTGGTGTCGCGGGAGGATCGGTGGGCATGGACCGCGCCACCGCAGACTACATGGGCATGCTCGCCACCGTGATGAACGCCTTGGCTTTGGCCGACACCATGAACAAAGCCGGCTTGACCGCGCGCGTGATGTCGGCCATTGGCATTGAGCAAGTGGTCGAGCCTTACGTGCGTCCCAAGGCTCTTCAATACCTGGAAGAGGGCAAGGTGGTGATTTTTGCCGCCGGCACGGGCAACCCCTTTTTCACCACCGATACAGCAGCGGCCTTGCGTGGGGCAGAAATTGGGGCGGAGATGGTCCTCAAGGCCACCAAGGTCGATGGGGTGTACTCCGCAGACCCGAAAAAAGATCCCACGGCGACCCGTTACAGTTCGATCAGTTTTGATGAGGCGATTGGTCGAAACTTGGGCATCATGGACGCCACGGCTTTCGCTTTGTGCCGCGATCAAAAACTGCCCATCAAGGTCTTTTCCATCGTCAAAAATGGCGCCCTCAAGCGGGTGATCATGGGTGAGGATGAGGGCACCTTGGTCCACGCCTGAACACTTTTGCCCAGGAGAAAACAGCATGACCATCGCTGACGTCAAAAAGAACATGGAAAGCAAAATGGATCAGTCGATCCAAGCCTTTGGCCATGGCCTGACCAAAATCCGCACCGGGCGTGCCAACCCCGGTTTGCTCGACTCGGTTCAAGTCGATTACTACGGCAACCTCACGCCCATCACGCAGGTGGCCAATGTCAGCTTGTTGGATGCCCGAACCATCAGTGTGCAGCCCTGGGAAAAGGGTATGGGTGCCAAAATTGAAAAGGCCATCCGAGACAGTGACCTGGGGCTCAATCCGGCATCCATGGGTGATTTGATCCGTGTGCCCATGCCGCCCATGACCGAGGAGCGGCGCAAGGAGTTGACCAAGGTGGTGCGCAGCGAAGGCGAAAACGCCAAGGTGGCGATTCGCAATTTGCGCCGGGACGCCAATGACGCGGTCAAAAAACTGGTGAAGGACAAATTGGCCTCTGAAGACGAGCAAAAGCGCTCAGAGGCTGAAGTCCAAAAAATCACCGACAAGCACATCGCTGATGTGGACAAATTGATAGCCGCCAAAGAGCAGGACATCATGTCCGTCTGAGACGGTACGGGTTACATGCTCAAGCAGCGCATCATCACCGCCTTGGTTTTGTTGGTGCTGCTATTACCGGCACTGTTTGCTTCCACCCCTGAACCTTTGGCGCTCCTGGCGCTGGTGTTGATGGCTGCTGCCAGCTGGGAGTGGGGGCGGCTCAATGGTTTGTCTTTGGTGCCCGCACTGGGTTTGACGGTCGTGTGTGTGCTCTTATGCGCCCTCAGTTGGGCGGCGGGTTGGGCGGTTCAGGCACCGATTGGGTTGTGGTGGGTGGCCGGCATGGGCTGGGTGTTTGGCGGTGCTTGGATGCTGCGACGCAGCGTACAGGGTTGGGCTGTCTGGCCCCAGGCGGGTCGTTGGATTGGGGGCATTCTGGCCTTGTGGCTGACCTGGCTGGCCTTGTGTCAGTCCAAGCACCTGGGAGTGAATTACCTGTTATCGGTATTGGCCCTGGTTTGGGTCGCTGATGTGGCCGCTTATTTTGGGGGGCGTGCATTTGGGAGGCGCAAACTCGCGGTCACCATCAGCCCTGGCAAAAGTTGGGAGGGCGTGATCAGTGGCCTGATTGGGGTCTGTTTGCTTTCGATGGCGTGGCTTCAGTGGGACGCGCAGCATTCCCATGATGGCCTCAGTGTGTTCAGTTTGTTGCGCCAACAATCCATGGCATGGGCCATCCTTGGGGTGGCATTGTTGGTGGGCATGAGTGTGGTGGGCGATTTGGTCGAGTCTTTGGTCAAAAGAAGTGCCGGTTTCAAAGACAGCAGCGCGCTGTTACCTGGGCACGGTGGTGTATTGGACCGCATCGACGCTTTGTTACCGACCCTTCCGTTGGCCTTGCTGCTGGTACAGGTTTGAGCGCCGCATGAAACAAAACATCACCATATTGGGGTCGACCGGGTCGATCGGTGTCAGCACCTTGGATGTGGTGGCCCGGCACCCAGATAAGTTCTCGATTTTTGCCTTGACGGCTGCAGTGCAGGTCGATGCCTTGCTTGCCCAATGTCAGCGATTTTCCCCACGCTATGCGGTCATGAGCAGCCCCGCGCATGCGCAGCAACTGCGCGAGAAAGCGCGTGCACTGGGGTTGGGGCTAGAGGTGCTGCAAGGGCCAGCGGCGCTCGATCAGGTGGCCAGCGACAGCGAAGTGACCACGGTGATGGCTTCGATTGTGGGTGCGGCTGGTTTGTCGTCGTGTTTGGCGGCCGCTCGTTCTGGCAAGCGTTTGTTGTTGGCCAATAAAGAGGCATTGGTGGTCGGCGCCGAGGTGTTTTTGGCGGCAGTGCGCGATGGGGGTGCCACCTTGCTGCCCATCGATAGCGAACACTCGGCCATTTTTCAATCTTTGCCTGAAGACGCCAGTTGCTGGGATGCACGGATAGAAAAAATCATCCTCACTTCATCCGGCGGGCCATTTCGCCAGCGGGCCATCAACAGCTTGTCAACAGCGACCCCGGATGAGGCTTGCGCCCACCCCAATTGGCAAATGGGGCGAAAAATTTCAGTTGATTCGGCCACCATGATGAACAAAGCCTTGGAAGTGATCGAGGCGCATTACCTGTTTGGTGTGGCTCCCGAGAAAATTGAGGTGGTGATTCATCCCCAAAGCATCATCCATTCGATGGTGCAATACCGAGATACCTCGGTGGTGGCGCAATTGGGCACGCCAGACATGCGCGTGCCCATTGCATACGGGTTGGGCTGGCCGGCGCGCATTGACTCGGGGGCCCAGGCGCTGGACTTTCGAACCTTGTCGGCCATGACATTTGAATCCATTGACAGCTTGGAGCATCCCCAGCGGTTCCCCGGCCTTTGGTTGTCTTGGCAGGCCCTGCGCGCTATACCGGGAACCACGGCGGTGCTCAATGCGGCCAATGAAGTCGCAGTAGATGCCTTTTTAAATGGCCGCATTCGGTTTGACCAAATTCACCAACTGAACCTTGAAACCCTGTCGGTTTTTTCACCACCTGCACCGAACCGGTTGGAGGATGTCTTGTTCATTGACGAACAGGCCAGGCGCACCGCCATGAACTTGTGTCAGCGCTGGTGTGCATGAAGCGACTGTGATGGCCTTGCTTTCTTTCTTGTTTGCCCTGGCTGTTTTGATTGCCGTCCATGAATACGGGCACTACCGCATGGCTGTGGCGTGCAATGTGAAGGTGTTGCAGTTTTCGATTGGCTTGGGCCGACCCATTTGGCGTTGGCGCGCGAGCCAACCCCGAAGCGGGCAGGACACGGAGTTTTTGGTGGGATGGATTCCCCTGGGTGGGTTCGTGCGCATGCTCGATGAGTCCGAGGCCGAAGTGCCGGCGCATGAGAAAACACGCGCCTTTAATCGAAAAAATTTGTGGCAACGCAGTGCCATCGTGGCTGCTGGTCCTGTGGCCAACTTGTTGCTGGCATTTGTGTTGTTGTGGGGTCTGAATTTGTGGGGGGTGTCTTTGCCCCAGCCAATATTGGCCCAGCCTGTGCCCTCATCCCCGGCTGATCAGTCCGGGTTGCGCAGTGGCGACTTGGTCATGAGTCTCACCCCAGAAGGCGGTGCGCTTCAAGAGATACGCTCGATGCCAGATTTCAATTGGGCATTGATGCAAAACTCAGGTTCTGTGTTGGCGCTGGTGGTGCAGTCTCGCGACAGTGGCAAACAGCGACATTTGCAACTGGACTTGACCCAAGCCAGTGCTGACACCAGCGACGCCCAATGGCTGCGCAGTGTGGGCCTGCAAGGCGCTTGGACCGCCCCTGTGGTGACTGAGGTCATGCCTGCCAGCGTGGCGCAGGCGGCAGGCATCAAGCGGGGTGACCGGATATTGCGTGTCGATGGCAAAGTGCCCATGGACGCCAGCGAATTGCGCCAGTTTATTCAGCAAGGTGGACAAACCGACCCAGCACGTGCGCAAATTTGGGAGGTTCAGCGCCGTGGCGACAGTGCCTTGCTGATAGAGATCAAGTCCCAGCGGGTATTGGAGGCGGGTGTTTGGGTGGGGCGAGTGGGGGTTCGTTTGGGTGAGCCTCCTGCGCAAACAGTGGTTCGCTATGGGCCCTTGGAGGGAGCACAACTTGCAGTCCGGCGATGCTGGGAACTGTCGGCCATGACCGTTCAAATTTTTGGGCGCATGCTGGTGGGGCAGGCCTCATGGGGAAATTTGTCGGGCCCAGTCACCATGGCCGAGCAGGCCGGTCAATCTGCTGAGCGCGGATGGACGTCTTTCTTGGCTTTTTTGGCCTTTGTCAGTGTCGGCTTGGCGGTCCTAAATTTATTGCCCATTCCCGTCTTGGATGGCGGTCACCTGGTGTGTTATCTTTGGGAGGCAGTGACGGGGGCTCCCCCATCGCCAGCTTGGATGGCTGGACTGCAAAAAGTGGGTGTGGCAGCGGTTATTTCTTTGATGTCCGTGGCCCTGTACAACGATGTGGCTCGCTGGCTCTTTTGATGAATGGCACAAGGTGCAAGTTCCAACCCCAATCTCAACATGAATGCTTTGACCCTCCGTGCCTTTTGCCGCTTTTCACTGTTTTTGGTAGGTTGGTCTTTGGCCGCCACCGTGGCCTGGGCGGTGTCGCCCTTCACCACACGCGACATCCGGATCGAAGGTTTGCAGCGGGTTGAGCCTGGCACTGTGTTTGCGACTTTGCCCTTCAGGGTGGGGGAGACTTACACCGATGAAAAAGGCACTGCCGCCATTCGCGCTTTGTTTGGTCTGGGGTTGTTCAAAGACATTCGCATCGAGGTCAAAGACGATGTCGTTGTTGTTTTGCTTGAAGAGCGCCCCATCATTGCGAGCATTGACTTCATAGGTACCAAAGAATTTGACAAGGACGCATTGCGCAAAGCACTCAAGGAAGTTGGCTTATCCGATGGTCGACCGTTTGATCGCTCGTTGGCTGACTTGGCCGAGCAAGACATCAAGCGCCAATACGTGAACCGCAGTTTGTATGGGGTGGAAATTGTCACCACCATCACCCCAGTGGAGCGCAATCGTGTCAACCTGACCTTCAATGTGACTGAAGGGGATGTGGCCAAAATCAAGCAAATCCAATTCGTGGGCAATAAGGTTTTTAAAACCTCCACCCTGGAAGATTTGATGGACTTGAACTCTGGCAATTGGATGAGTTGGTACACCAAGTCCGATCGCTACTCGCGGCCCAAACTCAATGCCGACTTGGAAACCTTGCGCTCGTTTTATTTGGCGCGTGGATACTTGGACTTTCGCATTGAGTCAACCCAGGTGTCCATCTCCCCCAACAAGCAAGATCTGAGCGTGACCATCAATATTTTTGAAGGTGAAATGTTTGCGGTCTCCTCGGTGCGCTTGCAAGGTTATTACCTGGGCAAGGACGATGAGTTCAAGACCATGATTGGCATCAAAGTCGGGCAAGCCTACAACGCAGAAGACGTGACCAAAACCACCGCCGCTTTTACCGAATATTTCGGCAACTTTGGGTTTGCCTTTGCGCGCGTGGAGGCTGTCAACGAAATAGACCGCACCAACAACCGCGTGGCTTTGGTATTGCAGGCCGATCCATCGCGCCGGGCTTATGTGCGCAAGATCAACCTCACGGGCAACGGCCGTACCCGGGATGAAATCATTCGCCGTGAGTTTCGCCAATTGGAGTCGGCTTGGTACGACGGTGAGCGCATCAAACTCTCGCGCGATCGATTAAAGCGCCTGGGCTACTTCAAAGATGTGAACATTGAAACCCAAGAGGTGCCTGGCAGCTTTGACCAGGTGGATTTGTTGGTCAAGGTGGAAGAAAAACCATTGGGTTCATTGCAGTTGGGTGCCGGCTTTTCCAGTGCCGAAAAGTTGGTGTTGACCTTCGGCGTTCAACAGGACAATATTTTTGGCAGTGGTAATTTTTTGGGCATACAACTGAGCACCAGTGAATACAACAAGGTGATTTCGGTGTCTACTACCAATCCCTATTTCACTGAAGATGGGATATCACGCACGTTCTCTCTGTCGCACCGCGCCATCAAACCCTACATCGATCAAGCGGGCAATTACCAAACCGAAAGCACCAACGCCGGGGTTGCTTTTGGCGTGCCCATGACCGAGTTGGACCGCATTTTTGTTGGGTTGGCGGGTGAGCAAACCATCACCAAGCCGGGCTCCAACATGCCAGCTTCCTTGATCGGGTCGTGTTCGTACGACCGCACTTGTACCTCGGTGCCCCTGACCGTGGGTTGGGCCAGAGATGGGCGAGACAGTGCGATCACGCCGACCAAAGGCCGATTCATGCGTGCCAATACCGAACTGGGCGTGGCAGCTGACACTCGCTACACCAAATCCAGTGCCCAGTATCAGCATTATTTCAATCTCAGTAAGCGCTATACATTGGGCTTGAATGGGGAGGCTGGTGTGGCCCAGGGTCTGGAAAATCACGATTTGCCAATTTATAAAAACTTCTATGCTGGCGGACTGGGTTCGGTGCGTGGTTTCGAGCAAGGTTCGCTGGGGCCGCGCGACACAACCGGTTTGGTGGTGGGCGGGGCCAAGAAACTGGTCTTCAATTCGGAATTTTTCATTCCTTTCCCAGGGGTCGGCAATGACCCAACCTTGCGCTTGTATGGTTTTTTTGACGCCGGTAATGTCTACGGGGCGAACGACAATATCGACCCGGCCTTGATGCGCACCTCCACCGG
>Ga0214919_10007362_pt1 | contig 14873 bp, 12 predicted proteins | sample LL1503_MetaG_FD_177994 | JGI IMG/M metagenome (GOLD analysis project Ga0214919, IMG submission 177994) | Freshwater microbial communities from Lake Lanier, Atlanta, Georgia, United States - LL-1503 | ecosystem: Environmental > Aquatic > Freshwater > Lake | place: USA: Georgia | collected... | reverse complement strand
AGATCTTTTTTCATTTTTTAAGTTTATAACAGCATTTAATTGATAATCTCTAGTTTCATAATTATAAATAGTATTTTGTTGAGATAACATTTTATCAATTAATTGATTATTATATGGAATGTTAATAAATAATACTTTATTTTTAGATAAATCATTAATACGTTCAGATAATGTGCCATTATAAAATACATAACCATTCAAATTATGCTCATATAATAAAAAATAAAAAGAACTGAGATCATTAATACTAATGATATTATCATAATTTTTACATTGTATAAAATATATAACATCATCTTTAATGCCAACAAAATCAGCACCAATATCACAATTTCTATATTTAGAATATATTTCATAAGAATCATATAATGAAGTTTTAGCAATAATATTTTCCGGTGTATATTTAAAAAACCATACATTATCAAAATATTTTTTATCATTTTTTAATAAGTTATAAACATAATTTTCATATGAATATCCTTTGGTTTGTATATATTCAGTTAACATATATTATAATTAATAATAATCTTTAATTAAATTTTAACTATATTGTTTATTTTTTCAGTATTGTGTAAATTATATAAAATAATAACAAATACTTATTTACTTTATAACTGTTATATATTAAAATTAAAATACATCACCTTATAGATATGTTTATAAAAGAAACTATAATAATAACTAAATGAATTAGTATCTATAAATTAAAATACTTTATCCACACCAATATAAAGTTAATATAAATCTAAAATCCATTTAGTTTTAGTATCATTATTAGTATTTAATGAATTAATTAAATGAATTATATGTTGGCGTGGCATTTTTTTTAATTTTTGAGTTATATTTATAGATCCACCACTTTGTACATTTGTTAAATTTTGCTGTTTTTTATATTCAGAAGATAAATTACAAAACCTTTTATACGATATTCGCATTTCATGATCAAATAATTGAATATCATTATCTAATAAAAATTGGTTATATTTATTTAAATTACTGATTTTTTTAGACTTAGTTTTGGCTGATGATTCCATACAATATTTATATAACATTAGAAAAAAATTATAATATTAATAAAAAATGAAATTATAATAATTTCATTTAAGAAAATAATATATACTAATACATAATGTTATCTATAAGTACTTTAACACCAGTTAAAACCTTATTTAATAAAATATCAGAAAACAATGAATTTGAAGTAATGTTTAATAATTTTAGACCAGATAATAAATTATCAATTACTAAATTTATGAATTTATTAAATTTTGCAAAATATCGTTCAGAAAATGAAAAATTATCTTTAACACAAGAAACAACACTAGATATTTCTTATGGTTATTCAAATAATAATGTGTACAGAGTAACTGTTCAAGGTATTGATAAAATTAATAAAATTCTTAATCTAGTTCATCAAAGAAAGAACCATGTTATCTTTTCAATTTTATCATCACAATTTTCAAATTCTGAAGGATTTACTTTTATGAATAAAATAAAAGATCCAACAAATGTTTATGATTTAGAACAATATGACTTACGATTTAGATTAAGTCAAGAAGAACCATTAGATAAGAAAACAATTGATAGTCTAGCAAATTTAGAATTTTCAGATTCTAATAAAATATTTTTTCGTTATAAACAACGTATTAGTTTGCTTGTAAAAGACGATCCAAAAAATGGATCAATAAGATTAGATTTAACAATTATCAAGTCTGCAACAAACCCAGATAACATTCACGATTCACCTAAAAAATTTGAGGTTGAATTAGAAGTTATTCCGGGTTCATCTAAATCAACACCCAAAGAAACACTATTAAATGATATTAATAAAGAAATCTTAATTATAAAACAAGTTTTAGAAAATTCAAGTGAAATTATTTCTAAAGAAGAAAACGAAAAAGTAATAAAAGCTTATAAGAAATTATTATTTAATTCTGAATTTGATAAATCTACTAATTTATATTCAATGCAACCTATTTCTGCAGAAGTTCAACATGTTGTTGATAAAATTCCAAATAAATATTCAGTAACGGATAAAGCAGAAGGTGAAAAATTTCAATTGTTTGTATTTGAAAATACAATTTATATGATTTCTAATAATTTAGTAGTTCGTAAAACTAAATATTCAATTAAGGATATAGATTTAACTGTAATGGAAGGAGAATTAATTCATATTCATTCACAAAATGTATACATATTTATGATGTTTGATTGTCTTTATTATAAAGGTACTGATATTCGTAATGAAAATATTTTAATGAATAGATTAAAATATATTGATGATTTTACAAAATTAATGAAAATTAAAATCTATAATGTTAAACAATATGAAGGGGCATTTGATATTATTAAACAAGAAAAACATTATGAACAAGAAATGGAAAAATTTTATATTAACTTGAATAAATTAATTAAAGAATCATCAAACAATGATATTATTTTTCATTCAAAAATGTTTTTATTTCCATCTGGTGGTAATAGTTCTGAAGTTTACTCATTTAGTAATATTATTTGGTCTGGTTGTACATCAAATCAGAAATTAGCATGTCCTTATTTATTAGATGGTATAATTTATACAGGATTAGACCAAAAATATACAAAGGATAAACGAGAACATAAATTTCCAATCTATAAATATAAACCACCGACAACAAATTCAATTGATATATATTTAACATTTCAGAGAAATATGGAAACAGGTAAATATTTAGAAATTTATGATAATTCAGTTGGTGGGAGTGGGACAAATAAAATTTTTAGAGTTGCTAATTTTTATGTTGGTGATATAATTGGAAATAAAGAAGTTCCTGTTCCTTTTATGAAAGAAGAAAATAATCATGAAGCTTTCTTTTTATTAGAAAGAGATGAAGTCAGAGATATCGAAGGTAATTTAGTTAATGATGGTACAGTAATTGAAGTAATTTATGTTAATGATGCTAATATGCCACACCAATACAGATGGCAAATTCTTAGAACACGGTGGGATAAAACTGAATCTGTTTTACGTGATAAAAAACGTTATGGTAATTTTAAAGAAAATGCAATTAAAGTTTGGAAATCAATGAGAGAAGCTGTAACAATTGATGAAATTAAAAAATTATCACGACCCGAAACTTATTTACAACAACAAAAAATATTATCTTCACGTATTGACTCTAAAGTAATTTCATCTGAACGTGCACAAGATATTTATTATCAAAAAACAACTAATTTAGGTAAAATATTTCGTGAATATCATAATTGGATCAAATCAATTATTATTTATTCTTATTGTTCAATGGGAAAAGAAAATCGTAATGGTAAATTTAAGAAAAAATCTGTTTTAGATATTGGTTGTGGTCGTGGCGGTGATATCATGAAAATGTATCATAGTCGTGTCAGTGAATATGTTGGTACTGATCCAATGTATGAAGGATTATTTGGTGCAATTGATTCTGCAACTGTTAGATATCAAACAAATGTTAAAAAATTTCCTGATTTTACAAAAATGGTATTTATACAAACAGATAGTTCTGTTCCATTAACATCAGATGCACAAGATAAAAAATTACAAAGTATGACACCTGAAAATAAAAAATTAATTGATAAATATTTTAATAAAGATCGTAAATTTGATATTATTAGTTCACAATTTGCGATTCATTATTTGTTTGATTCATCTGATTCTATTAAAAATTTACAAACAACAATAAAAACATATTTAAAACAAGATGGATATTTAATTTGTACATTATTTGATCCAAAACAAGTTATGAATCTATTAAAAGATACAGGAACATTTACATCATTATATACTGATGAAAGTGGGCAACGAAGTAAATTCTTTGAAATTATTAAAAAATTTGAAGGTGAACTTTCTGATCATGCAGGATTAGCAATCGATGTTCATATGGGATGGGTTAGTCAAGATGGTATATACAACACAGAATATCTTGTTACACCAAAACTAATAATTAAAACAATGGAAAATGCTGGTTGTATACTAGTAGATACAGATTTATTTGCTAATTTATATAATATTAATAAAGAATGGTTTACTGATGTTATTGATCATGAAGAAAATCCAAAAAATAAAAAATTCTATAAAAATGTATCACAATTTTATGGAGATCTTAAAGGTGTTGATAAAGAAAGTAAGGTATGGAATGATTTATATAGATATTATGTTTTTAAGAAACTTAATTAAAATGATAAATAGTAAATAATTATAATATGTTTATAATAATAATAGTAAATAATAATAATATGTTTATAATAAATAGTAAATATTTATTATAAAATTATTTAATTTATAAAATGATTATAATCTTAAATTTAATTCAATGTATGGCGTAACATATGAATAAAATGTTGGAATATAAAGTGAATTAAGATTATATAAATATGGATCATACCACCAATAATATATAGGTTGATTTACAGGTAAATATGATTTAGCACGACGATAAAAATCATCAGATGAATCATCCCAATCAGACGAATCATCAGATTCTGAACTATCTTTATCTTTTTTACTATGTTTTTTACGACGTGATTTATCTTTTTTACCACCATCTTGGTTAAATTTTGCTTTAAAATTTTCTAATCGTGATTTGAATGATTTTATTTTATCAGCATCACCTACATTATTCATTTGTTTTACTTTAAAACTTACTTCATTATCTGATCTAGTTTCTTTTACTTGGAAGTGAGAATATTTACCATTACCAGATGCACCTTTTTGAATAGTAAAATGAAATAACGGAACAGAGTTGTTAAAATGCTCAGATAAATTTTTGTAAAAAATGTTTGATGCTTCATTCGAATTCTTAGCTTTTATCTTAGAATTAAAATTACCTTCAATATGAGGATTTACTAACATATATGTATTTACCATTTTATATATTATTAATTAGATTTTATTTTTAAACTTTTATTTTTATTTATAAAATATCTTATTCTTAAACATGTTAAAGATTAACAAATGTTAATAAGTAATAAATGGTATATATTCTTGAACTTAAAACAACACAAGCCACAGCTATGAAAATCGTAACTGATGCAATAAATTCATTACTAACAGATGCCAATTTTGATTTTTATCCATACTATATTGAACCTGAAGAAGATTCTGAAAATATAGATAGCAAAAAATTAAATGATACAGAAAATGATATTCAGTCAGAATCAGATGATAATACAATTTCTGATTATAATATAAAAAAAATTAATACATATGATACTAATGATGCTAATGATACTAATGATGCTAATGATACTAATGATGCTAATGATACTAATGATATAGATAATAATCAAAAAAAAACAATAGGTGGCGTTGTATTAAAAGAAGTAAATAAAACTGGTAAAATTTTAGTTTATATGAGATTGGATGCAGATAAATTTGATGTATATAAATATAATTATCATAAAAAAAAATTAACTTTAGGTATTGATATTGGTAATTTATTAAAATGCCTAAAATGTATGTCGCATTTTGATACAATGACATGGCTTGTTGATGATGATGATATTAATAAATTAATTGTAGTATTAGAAAGTAATGAACGAAAAGAAAAAAAAACATTTAAATTAAATTTAATGGATATTGACGAAGAGACGTATGATATAACACCAATTACATTTCCATATTCTATTATATTACCATCTCAAGATTTTCATAAATATTGTAAAGATATGGCTGCATCAACAGATAAAATTGAAATTAAAGCAATATCAAATAAAATATATTTTTCTGGTAAGGGTGAGATTGGTAATGTTGAGTTTGAAATTGGTGAAACAAATGGTGGGTTGTCAATAACATCAACAACTACAAATACAAATGAAATAGTTCAAGGATTATTTGAATTAAAATTTTTATTAATTTTTACAAAATGTACTAATTTATGTAATCAAGTGACATTATTTCTTAAAAATGATTATCCAATTATTGTAACATATCAAATTGCTGCTTTAGGAGAAATAAAATTAGTTCTTAGTCCAAGTAAATCCGAATAAAATAATTTTAATTTTGGTTTTCTGGCATGTGAGCAATATAAATAATATCCATTCCCCATTTATGTAATATAGCACCATTAATTAATTTTAAACTATTATTTTTTGAGTTTGTATTCCAAATTTTTACTACAGTATTATTATTTTTTTTTAAACAAATAGATAATCCAACAATTTCATTTGGAATTGTTGGACATAACTGATCGCATACCAAATATGTGGATAAATCTTCCCATAATTCATCTGCAGAATCTTCATGAATTTTAAATGACCAACAACCACCATTGATATTTTCAATATCTTCCCATATTGGCGTTATATTATTTTTTATTAGAAAAAAATGTTTTGATGTAATACCACCTACTTTATCTAAATTATTATAAAATGTCCAAAAATCACGAATTGTTTTAATTTGATATATTTTTTTATATCCTGATATTTTCCAATTATCTTTTTCATGATGATACCATACATTCCAAATATATTTTAAATTTGAACTTATATTGATCGATTGTTTTGGTTCTAGTTCTTGTTCTTTATATTCTTTTTGTTTCATTAATGATTAATTAACAAAATGTCTTTAATTATATTTAATAATATATTTAATATTTAAAGTTATATAAATATCTATATTAATGAGGAATATTATAAATTATTATTTACATAACTTTATTATTAAAAAATATATCGATGTACGCACATTTATTATTAAAAAATATATCGATGTACGCAATATTATTATTAAAAATTTTGGTGTTTGTATAATTGGATTTAAAAATAATGATAATTATATTTGGTTAAGTGATTATACATATAATTATTTATTTAATACTATATTACGGATAGTACCATTTATTATAATCATATTTATAAGTAATTATTATGGTTATCATGTAATTTATAAATATGATAGTATATATGATATTACAGGAACAAACGAAAATCATATTTTACCAATAATATTACAATTTGAAGCTTTTAATAGTAATAATCCATTAAAATTATATGATTTAACAGACCAAATTAAATATTATAATTCATCATTACCATTACATGTATTTTGTAAATTAAATATACCATCTGAGTATGATACTATTAAAATAAAATATTTAATTAGAGGTAAAACTTATAATAAAGATATAAATATTATAGAATATAAAAATAATTTAATTTACACACTCTTATAGAATTTAAAATTTAACAATAAAAAAAGTATTTAAAAAGTATTTATATTTTTATAATAATATAATGAAACTTTTTACATTAATATTTTATACATTAGCTTTTACACAATTAAGCTATACTATTTTTGTTGACTTTTGTTTAATTAGTTTATTTTGCACATCAGCTTATTCATATGATTTATTATTGCCTGAAAATAATAAATTTGATGATATTAATTCAGATCCATTTGTTGCTGTATTTTATATAATTAAATATTTACTCCATTTTATTAATCATTATTTTTGTAAACTGAAACATGAATTAATGGAATTAAAATATGATCATAATAACATTTATAGTATTGGCGACGGTGATTGTGATATACTAACTTATTTACAATATAAATGCATTGAATTTATCGAATGGTATGAATTTGCAGATAATTATTATACAGAAGTTATTATAAATCAGACTATAATATTTATTCAAACATTTTTTCTTCGTTTATTTAGGTATATTGTTAGCCAAATTATTACAAGCATATTTAGTAAATCAGAACCTACATTTAATGTTTGGCAAACAAATAATAACTTAAAAAAAAATATTGAAATATTAGATTTAGATTTTGATTTAGATGCTGAATTAGAATTAGAATTAGATAGTGATGAAAAATCTAAAAAGACTGAATAATAATTATATAAAAATAAAATAATAAAAAAATAATATAAAACTATATAAAATAATAGTATATTATATATTATATATAATATGAGTAAAAAATATATATCATTTTTACAAACAAGAAATATAAAAAAAAAATCAATAACTAAAAATTTGCAACTAAATAATAATAATAATGTAATAGAAACAACAACAACTGCAACAACAACTAATAATTCAGAATTAGATAATGTTGATATTTTGCAATCTAATAATGATAATACAGTAATAGACACAACTACAACTAACAGTTTAGAATCAGATGTTGTTGATATTTTGCAACCAAATAATAATACTGTAATAGAAACATTGGCAAAAACAACGGCAGAAACATCTACAGAAACATCTACAGAAACATCTACAGAAACAACTACAGAAACAACTACAGAAACAACAGCTGAAACATTGGTAGAAACAACAGCAGAAACATCTACAGAAACATCTACAGAAACAACAGCTGAAACATTGGCAGAAACAACAGCTGAAACATTGGCAGAAACATCTACAGAAACATCTACAGAAACATCTACAGAAACAACATCTGAAACATTGGCAGAAACAACTACAGAAACAACAGCTGAAACATTGGCAGAAACAACTACAGAAACATCTACAGAAACAACAGCTGAAACATTGGCAGAAACATCTACAGAAACATCTACAGAAACATTGGCAGAAACAACTACAGAAACATCTACAGAAACATCTACAGAAACATCTACAGAAACATCTACAGAAACATTGGCAGAAACAACTGCAGAAACAACAGCAGAAACAACGGCAGAAACATCAACAACTAACAGTTCAGAATCAGATACTTTTAATGTTTTGCAAACAAATTATACAACAAAAAATTTTATATTAGATGCCGAATTAGAATTAGAAACTGATAACTGATATTAAATAAAAAATGAAAATGAAAATGAAAATGAAAATGAAAATGAAAATGAAAATATATTTATATATTAAAAATTAATATATAAATATAAATAAAAATAAAAATAAAAATAAAAATAATAGTATATTATATATTATATATTATATGAATAATAAATCTAATTTTATAAGATTATCACGTAAACACGCTGTTGTAAAATCAAATGAACCGCCGACACAAATCATTCGTGATATATTTAATCCTAATATACAATTAATATTATACACTGGTGGTAAACAAACAATTGGTAATCCATTTTATAGTTTAGATCCTATTAGATCACGTTCAATACTTGATAAAAATTTCTTTTCATCCTTTTTATTTAGAACATTATTTAAATATAATTCAAATGGAGAATTATATCCAGATTTAGCAGAAAATTATGGGGTGGCATCATCTAATTTTATGTTATGGACTTTTAATATTAAAACACAATGTTTTTTTCAATCTGGTGATGAAATAAAACCTTCAGATATTGCTTATGGTATATCTAGATCTTTTAGTGACATATTAAAGATAAATAATGAACAAGAAACAGAATCATTATGTGTTCAACTTTTAAATATTAGTAAAGATAGTAATAATATATTATATAAAGGACCATATGATAGAACTTATGGTTATACTGAAAGACAAAAACTTTTTGATAATGCTGTTAAATATGATGATGTTAAAATGACAATAACATTTAATCTTAAAGTACCAGTATATGAGTTTAAGGATATGTTAACATTATTTGAATTTAGTACACCGGTACCATTTGGTTCTGGATTACCTGATGGCTCTGACATTGATTTTTCACCTATTTCATCTGGTCCATATATGATTAATAAATTACAATCTAAAAGTTACTTAACGTCAAATAATCCAGATGATTCAGAATATATATTAAATGCTAATATTAATTTAAAACCATTGCGATATAAAACATTGGCATTATGTAAAAATCCAAACTGGGCAAAATCACGTGATGCTATTAGATCTAATAAACAATTCCAAAATTATATAATAATACATTTTGAGGAATATCCATTTACACAAGATAAAATAAATAATTATACAATTGTTTTAAATAAAATTCCACAAACAATAACTGATAATATTATAAATATTAATAATGGCTTTACTAATTATATTTGTATTAATTCTAATTTTATTACAAGTAAAGAAATTAGAAATGCGCTTTATTATACATTAGATCCAAATGCATATATAAAATCTATATCATCATCGTTAGGTATAAATAATCCTAATATGTATGCAACACAAATTGATAAATATTTATTATCATTTCAAAATAATATAGATCAACTAATTACAAGACCAAATTTAGAATATGCAAAACAACTTTTAAATTCAGCAAAAATTACAGATCCATTATGTTATAATTATATAACATCATTTAATGGAATACAATTAATGGTAAAAACTAAAAATATTTCAGAAATGAATTTTATTAAAATATGGAAAGAAAATTTATTAGAAATAGGAATTATTTTAAATATAACATATGTAGAAGAATATTATAAATCTACTCAAAATGATATATTACCTGATTTAACATTATTTACATATACACCAGATTTTAATAATATATATAATATATTTAATTCACTATTTATAAATCAAAAATATAGCCCATTTCCTTTAATAATTAATAAAAATAATAATGAATATACCAAATTATTAAAAATGATTTCAAAAATTAATATTAATGATAGTATATCTATTCAAAAAAATAAATCGATAGAAATAGAAACATATGCTTTAGAACAAATGTGGATTATTCCATTATGTACTGGTTATCACCAAATAGCTGTCGGGTCAAATATTAAAGGAATTAAACAAACATATCAATCTATATCATATAATGATTTATTTTTAGTTACATAAATAATATATAAAAAATGTATTAAGTATCTACACAATTTTTTAAATCAAAAAAACTAATAGCCGTTATATATGCATCTAAAGATGGAACAAATGCACGAACAATATCCGGATGATATTCATTCACTAATAATTTATCTACTATTACAACAGTATCGATTTCAATTTCTTTCATCATACTAGTAACACTTAATGATTTATACATGTCATTAAATTTCCCCTCAATTCTATATGAATCTGTTTTATTCAATTGATATTTTTTACTTGGATTGATGTTCATTATAATATATTTATTATATATTATAATAATTTATTTATTCAATATTTTAATCTAATAATTTAGGTTATCATATCAATTTGATTTTTATAAGAAAATGGATATTACTAAAACAAAAAATTGAATATAGTACTATTTGATATATATAATATAATATTATTAATGCAAACATCCACAAAACTACAACAAAAAAGTATGGGTTATAAGTTAGCAGCTTATAATGCTTCTAAAAAAGCACAACAAGCTAAAGCAACTGAAAAAGAAGAAAAACAGAAAGCAAAAGCATTTAATAATATTGCCAAAAGTTATAAAGTAGCAAGTAATGCAACTAAAAAATAATTATAATTTTTCATTTAATACTTTACACAATTGTTTTTATTTTAGTTAATTATGATTCTAAAAAACTATAAATTTTGCATATTGTTCATTTATTTTATTAATTATCTCTTCTTGGATTTCTAATGATACAAAAATAAATTACCACCTGTTTGTTTATTTGATTTGTTTTATCATCAGTTTCATAAATATACAATGGAATTATATAATAATATTATTCAGGGCAAACCCTGAATAATGCCATATTTTTTTATTCATTAAGAAAATTCTATTTATATCCTTTACAATTTCATCCGCATTATTTTGAAGAATAAATATATTTAAAAGCATCTAAAAAGAATTATAAAAATTTCTAATAATATAAGATTTCCCACATTTTAAAATCATATATAATTCTTTTCTATTATTTTTTTTGATTTATTTAAAATAATAAAATCATCATTCTCACTAAAATTAGAAGTTAATAATGTTTTATGATGTTCTTTTGTACATCTAATCAAAATACTAATTTATTATCTATAAAATAATATTTTTCGCAAATCAGAAAAATAAATACTGATAACCATTTAGTTGTATAAATTAAATATTGGCTACATTTGTTAAAATATCTACTTTATTTTAGTTCAGATTTGATTTTTTGTCATATTTTGAATTGTTTCTGTTATATTATCTAATTCAGTTTGAATAAATTTTGCATATTGATCATAATGTGATGATTGTTCATTTAATTTATTTATTTTATTAATTATATCTTCTTGGATTTCTAATGATGGAACTGGTATTTTAAATTCATTTAATAATTTATTAGTTTCCATTCTTGCTTGTGCATTATGTGTAGTGTAATTATTAAATATTTTTTCTTGATTATTTATCATATAATATTTTAAAAAATCAAAATTTAATTTATTATCTTTTGGTTGAATACTCATTCCATTGTCTATTAAAAATAATTTTCCTTTAATAATTCTAACACAATTTGGACTAACACCAAAACGAGATAATAATAAAGTTTCACCATCTCTATTATATTTATCAGTATAAAAAGTAATACCACCACCGCCATATACCGGATAAGCATTTTCTGTATTTTTTTCAACCTCGTCTTTTCCTTTTGTAATACGTGTTCCAAATTTTACATCACAAATATCCCCCAATTTCATCATCAGACATTTATCACCCAATCCATAAACACTTAACCCAAATATAGCACCAATATCTCGTTTAATATTTGCTAATTCTTCAACGGTCGCCATCTGACGATACACTAAATGGATTAGTTCGGTCGCCATTTGCCATTCTTTTTTTATCAATAAATCGAATAATGGAATTTGTTTATTTAATTTATTTATTTGATACATTTCAAATTGTTTATCCAAAAATTCAACGATTTCTGTTTGATGATCTAATGGAATGTTTGGTACCATAAATTCATTTAATAGTTTATCTTTATATAATGTAGGTTGTGCTTGACCTTTTTGATAGTTATTTATTATATTACTTTGATTTATTTTTAAATAATACCATAAAAAATATTTATTAATATTATTTTTATGTACTATTTTATTACAATGCCCAGTAATAAATATTTTTTCATTAAATTTATTTAAATATCCTGCATATGCACCATCATTTGATATTAATATTTCATTTTCTTCTGTATTATATTCATTATGTGTATATTCTTTCATTGGTATAAAACCACCGCCTATTACTTTATATTGTCCTTTAATCATATTAGATGTATTAAATGATTTACCTTTTTGAAACTCACAGACATCCCCTAATTTAATCCATTGATCCATATCCTGTTTAACTTCTTTAATTTTAAAATAGTCATCAGATTTCAATGAATAGTTTTTACTTTTAATTTGTTCAATAGTTATAGTTCCTAAGATTTTATCTTCATTAATTGTTTTAGTTTTTTGCCCATCAACAATTATTTCTTTTATAGATAATTCTCTATATTCAACACTTGATGTACCATTAGTATCTTTATTAAAAAATAATATACAAGTTGCAAAAGTTGTATATTCGAATGTTTCTTTCGGTAATAATACAATTCTATATAAATTAGTATTTTCCAATAAAAATTTTCTTAATTTTGTTTGCCATGCATTTTTACTATCAGTTCCATTATTAATTATTCCACGGTCTGAAACTGTACCACAACGCCCACCAGGTAATAAACTTTGATACATATGCATTATAAATTGTCCCATTGCATCTTTTATTACTTTTTTACCTGTTTTTAATGGTCCCCAATATTTATCATCATAAATATTTACTTGATCGCCAGCACCAAATGGAGGATTTGCACAAATAATATTATATTTTCCAAATGTTTCGCCAATATTCATAATATCTAATGAATCTCTTTTTCTAATTTTTTCAATAGGAATATCATGAATTAACATATTAATAGTTAATGGTTTATAAATTTCTGGATTACATTCATTCGCTGTTAATGTTCTTACAAAATATTCATATTGTGTTATTTCTTCTATTTTTTCTTCATCATTTTTATATTCTACTTTAGACGAGCTATTTAATGCATTTTTTTTCTTTTTCTTAGATGTTTCATTATCTTTAACATATTTACCAGCATGATGAATAAATCCACCTGTTCCACATGCAGGTTCATAAAATAGTTCATTATATTTTGGTTTGAGTTCATTTACAATGTAAGACTTTACAATGTCAGGTGTAAAATGTTGTCCGGTTGTTTTTCCTGAATTTGATGATAAATCTAATTTAAATTTTTCATAAGCATCACCAAATGCATCAAAACCGAATGATTCTAACGGTAAGTTCATTACAATTTCAGAATCATCAGAATTTGCAATAGATGCAAATTGTTTCCAAATACGATTAATCATTATCTGAATAGTTTTACCTGTATCAAAATTAGTCGTAAAAGCACACATAGATAGGGCTTCATTTTGAAGATAACGTTGGATACGTAAAGACCCTGCTAATTGTCTTAAAACACAGTTTGTATTTTGAGTATTACACCAATGATTCCAAACTTTGTAATAATTTAATAATTGATTACTTTTAGAATCTGATGAATAATGTTTAGTATCATATTTAATATGTTCGTCTGTACAAAATGTTTTATACATATATGAAAATTTACATTCATTTATTAAATGGTATTTTTCAAACTTTCTCTCAATAAAAAATAATAATAAATAATTATTGATTTCATTTAATGCAGCCATACCTGTTAATTTAAGTCCTCGTGAATTCCTAACATCATTATGTAAAGCCCACATTAGCGTTTGCCATGATTGAGCAGAAATATTAGTTAAATTGTTATTTGACATTATAATATTAATAAATTAATATTTATATAAGATTAAATCAATTTTTTATAAAGACGTGTTTATAATAAACTCTTTTAATTAGTGTTTATTATAACCTCATTTAAAAAAAATTAATACGTTTTTAAATTATTTTAAAAAAATTACATTTTTAATGGTAAAAAATATTAATGTAAAATTAGCTACTATGATAGAAGAGTATATAATTAGCGTACCTTTTCTTAAAAGTAAA
>Ga0214919_10007361_pt1 | contig 14876 bp, 14 predicted proteins | sample LL1503_MetaG_FD_177994 | JGI IMG/M metagenome (GOLD analysis project Ga0214919, IMG submission 177994) | Freshwater microbial communities from Lake Lanier, Atlanta, Georgia, United States - LL-1503 | ecosystem: Environmental > Aquatic > Freshwater > Lake | place: USA: Georgia | collected... | reverse complement strand
TCACACACACAACATGAGGAGTTATCGATGGGAAGCAAGCCGCGCTTAATGGGATACCGCCGCGAAAACGGCGCAATGGGTATCCGCAATCACGTCATTATTTTGCCTCTTGATGACCTTTCTAATGCAGCAGCAGAAGCCGTTGCAAAAGTTATTCCTGGCACACTAGCTCTGCCTCACGCTTTCGGGCGCTTGCAGTTTGGTGAAGATCTACAACTTACTTTTGACACACTTATCGGTACTGGTGTTAACGCAAACGTTGCAGCAGTAGTTGTCATTGGAATCGAACCAAAGTGGACTCAAAGAGTTGCTGATGGAATTGCAAAAACTGGTAAGCCAGTTGCAGCTTTTTCAATTGAAGGCAAGGGCGATCTACAAGTAATTCAAGAAGCTAGCCGTGTTGCAGCGATGTTCTTACAAGATGCATCTGGTCTTGTTCGCACAGAAGCTGAAATGGGCGACATGATTATGTCAATTAAGTGCGGAGAGTCTGATACAACATCTGGTCTAGGTTCTTGCCCAACGACATCTCAAGCTGTTGATCGCTGGGTTGATGCAGGCGGAACTGTTTTCTTTGGTGAAACATCAGAGCTAACTGGTGGAGAACACCTCATTGCAGAGCGTTGCATTGATGCTGCTACCCGTGACTTGTTCCAGTTGACATATGACAACTACATCAAGGTTATTGAAGCAACTGGTGCAAACCTACTTGGTTCACAGCCAACTCAAGGAAATATTGCTGGTGGCTTAACAACTATTGAAGAGAAGGCACTTGGAAATATTGCCAAGACTGGCTCTGTACCAGTTGTGGGTGTTCTCAAGCCTGCAGAAATGCCAAGTGCATCAAAGCCTGGCTTGTACTTTATGGATTCATCATCAGCTGCAGCAGAGTGCGTAACCCTGATGGCGGCTGGCGGGGCAGTTATTCACTTGTTCCCAACGGGACAAGGAAACGTAATCGGCAATCCGATTGTTCCGGTTTTGAAGCTGACTGCAAACATCAAGACTGCAAAGTCAATGACTGAGCACATCGATCTAGATGTTTCTGGATTACTTCGTTATGAATACGATCTGACAAAAGCTGGCGACATGATGATGGATGTCATTTATGACACTGTTAATGGTCGCCTCTGTAAGGCTGAAGTTATGGGTCACCGTGAGTTCACTTTTACGAAGTTGTATATCTCTGCATAATGATTCTCATCTCTGAAGATGTATGGGGAACTCCTTTCCACAAACTGGAAGGGAGTTTTCCCATTATCCGAAATGATGATTTGTGGAGTGATGCTGAAAAACTCAAGGCTTCTCTTAAAGATGTAATGGCTCTTGTTGTAAGAAATCGCACCAAAGTCACAGCCGATGTCATTGCTTCGGCCCCTAAACTTCGAGTTATTGCACGCGCTGGAGTTGGACTAGACAATATTGATATCAAAGCAGCCGATGCTGCCGGCGTTGTTGTTGTTGCAGGGTTAGGTGCAAATGCGATTAGCGTTGGTGAGCTAACTCTTGGTTTAGCCTTAGCCTTACTTCGCAATATTCCTGGTCATGATGGTGCAACGCGTGATGGTGGATGGGTGCGAACCCCTGGCCGTGAACTCTCACATCTGACATGGGGATTGCTGGGATGCGGTGCCACGGGAGTTGCAACGGCCAAGCTAATACAAGGTTTTAACTGCAACGTTATTGGGTTTGACCCATATGCAATGAATTTGTCAGGAATAGAACTGACAACTTTTGAAGATGTTTTAGGGCGCAGTGATGTAGTAAGTATTCATATGCCATCGACTCCAGAAACCAACGGTGTAATTAATGCAGCAACACTTGCGTTAATGAAGCCCGACGCAATTTTGGTAAACGTTGGCCGCGGAGAAGTTATTAATGAAGCAGATCTGATTTCTGCCTTAAAGGCCAAAACTATTGCTGGGGCAGCACTTGATGTTCGAGCCCAAGAGCCACCAAGTAGAGGTGAAATGGAAGGTATCCCTAACCTCATCCTTACGCCCCACGTTGCTGGAATCACGAGCCAAAGCCAACTGCGAATTAATGAAATTCTTGCATCAAATATCGAGTTGGTTCTTAGTTCCAAACCAGCCACTCATGCCGTTGGTGCGTTAAAGGAAAGTAGCAACTAATGCCTACGCTAAATGTCGGATCTGCAATTGCTACAGCAACCTCGCTATTGAAAGCAGCAGGTGTTCCCACACAAGAAGCGGCAACAACTGCTCGCTGTATTGTTGCAAGTGATCGATGGGGGATTGGAAGTCATGGATTAATGCGCCTCCCATTTTACCTCTCTCGTTTGCAAGCAGGTGGAATTAATCCAAATGCGGAGTTAAAGGTTGTTACAGATTTGCCAAGTTTGGTTGTTTTTGATGGTGATGATGGGTTGGGCCATTGGCAGTTACACAAAGCCTCTGAAATTGCATCTGAGCGCGCAATGGTTAATGGAATAGCTGCCGTTGGCGTTGGACGTTCTAATCACTGCGGTGCATTAGGTATCTATGTCTGGCCTATGATTGATCGTGGATTAGTTGGTATTGCATTTAGTACTGGTCCAGCTGTTATGCCACCATGGGGTGGCAATCAACCATTGCTATCAACTTCTCCCATTGCAGCAGGTATCCCAACAAATCCACCGACTGTTATTGATCTAGCAACGAGTGCAGTTGCCCGTGGAAAGATTCAAGCAAAAGCTCAAGCAGGTGCAGAACTTGAACCTGGTTGGGCTTTCACAAAAGATGGTGCGCCAACCACAAATGCAAAGGAAGCCTTAGCTGGAATGCTTGCACCATTAGGCGGTGTAAAAGGGTATGCAATTGCTGTTCTAGTTGAGTCTCTGACTGGAATGTTAATTGGACCAACCTTGGCTAAAAACATTCCTGACATGTTTGCAGCTACCCAAGATGCTTTGCCTCAAGAGATTTCACATTTTGTCATTGCAATCGATGCCTCAAAGCTATCTGTTGATGGAAGCAACGATAGAGCTAAGGAGTTTGCCCAGGAAGTAAATAGCTCTGGGGGCCGCCTTCCAGGTTCTAATCGTATAAATCCAGAAAAACTCAATAATGGGGATGAAATAACAATCACTGATCAAGTGGCAGAGCAGTTGAATACTTGGTCCACGAAGCTCGGAATCTAAATGACGAAAACGCTTCCGGGACTTGGTTTAATTGCAGCCGTTGTTGCTGTGGCATTTCAAATTCACAATTTTCAACCAGCAATCAGCCCGCTTGCGCTTTGTGTTGCCTTTGGATTCTTGATTGCAAACTTTGCATCCTGGCCTGCAGTTGCCGCAGCCGGAACTTCATTTTCGAGCAAGAAGTTAATGCGCATTGGAGTTGCATTGCTGGGGGCCCAAGTAAGTGTTATTTCACTCAAAGCCATTGGCGTGAAAGGTGTGATCACAGTAATTTTGGTAGTTAGTTTCACAATCTTTGGAATCTTAGGCCTTTCAAAACTATTTAAGATGAGTGGAGAACTAGGTCTGCTTATTGGAGTCGGTTTCGGTGTTTGTGGCGCAACTGCAGTTGCGGCAATTCGTCCGCAAACTCGCGCAACCGAAGAAGAAACTTCTTATGCAATTGGGCTGATCTCTTTGTGTGGAACGCTCTCTATTTTTGTCTTGCCATTTCTGGGCCACTTAATGGGGCTAAGTGATCAAACATTTGGTGCCTGGGCTGGAGCTGCAGTCCACGATGTTGGTCAAGTTATAGCAACGGCATCTGTCTGGAGTGATGATGCAGTTAAATCTGCAGTTGTTATAAAACTCTCACGTGTGTGTCTGCTAGCACCCATTGTTTTGATTCTTTCTCTTCGCCATCGCAAGTATCTACAGGCCCAAGGTCAGAGGGCTGAAAACTCTGCCAAAGTTCCGCTCATTCCATTTTTTGTTTTAGGTTTCATGGCAGTTGCCATCATCCAAAATGTTTTTGATATTCCTGCACGAATTCACGATGATGTCGTGCTCACTAGCAAGCTCTTACTTGGTGCTGGATTAGTTGCATTGGGATCTGGCGTTCGGTGGAAGGCAATTCGAGCGATTGGTGCACGCCCAATGGTTATGGGTTTACTCGCTTGGGTGATTGTTGCTGGGGTGGCGTTGGTTGCTGTGCGGATTATGGGAATTTGACTATACCCCCTAGGGTATGCTACTTTATCTCCCTTAACGGTTATTTAGGGAGAAAAGAAGATGTGTTCACGAGTCACGTGCTCCGTTTGTAAGAAAATCACATGGTCAGGCTGTGGCCAACATATAGAACAAGCCTTAGCAGGCGTTGCCGAGCAAGATTGTTGTAAATGTCGATGAGTGTTCAAAAGATTGCTCATGTGCTCTCTGATGAAGAGCAGATAATCGCAATTTCAAAGCGAATCAAAAGAGCTCAGGGACAGTTAGGTGCTATTTCTCGCATGCTTGAAGATGGTCGTAACTGCGAAGAGATCGTCACACAAATGTCTGCAGTTTCAAAAGCAGTAAATACAGCTGCCTTCACCCTTATCTCTGCCAGTCTCAAAGAATGCATTGTTGATGGCAAATCCAATTCCGATGCGGTAACTGCACAACTTCAAAAGCTCTTCTTAAGTCTGGCATGATGATGAAAAAAATATTCGCATTTCTTGCCTCTCTTTTACTTCTTGCCGGGTGCAGCACGACCTCATCGGCAAAAAATCTGGACACAATGGCCTTCGCCAAGAAAATAGCCGAACCTCATGTAATTGTACTTGATGTTAGAACGCCTGGTGAATACATGTCAGGGCATATTCAAGGTGCCATAAATATTGATGTGGAAACGTCGCATTTTGAAAGTGAAATCACCAAACTCGATAAGTCAGCTACATATGCCGTTTATTGCCGAAGTGGCCGCAGATCAGGGGTTGCGGTTGAGACTATGCATCATTTTGGCTTCACTAAGTTATTTAACTTAAGTAGCGGAGTTAATGACTGGCTAGCTAACGGGATGGCATTGGTGACAAACTGATGCGCATAGTCATAATTGGCGGGGTTGCTGGCGGTATGTCTGCAGCAACTCGTTTGCGCCGCTTAGATGCAGATGCCGAGATCATCGTTCTTGAAAAAAGTGGGCATGTTTCCTATGCCAACTGTGGCTTGCCATATTACGTGGGTGGAGTAATTGAGCAGGAAAGTTCGTTGTTGTTGCAGACCCCTGAATCACTGCATGCACGTTTCCGCCTAGATGTTCGTGTGAACACAGAAGTTCTTAGTATTGATCCAAATAAGAAGACAGTCACCATTAAGAATCTAGATAGTCACGAAACTCATGAAATTGATTACGACAAGTTAATACTGAGCCCTGGTGCCTCTCCAGTTGTTCCACCGCTATCGGGAATTGAAAGAGCATTGACGCTTCGAACAGTTGAGGATGTTGAAAAGATTGCTGCCCGTGTGAGTGCAAACCCAAAGAGTGCTGTTGTTATTGGTGGCGGATTCATTGGTGTTGAAATCGCTGAAAACCTGATTCACAAAGGAATTCAAACATCTTTGGTTGAAGCAACTGATCAAGTACTGATGCCTCTAGATTCAGAGCTTGCATCTTTAGTATCTGCAGAGATGATTAAACATGGTGTTAATCTCTACCTTGGAGCAAGTGTTTTAAACATTGGCGCAAACAGTGTCGAGCTCTCTAACGGTGACACTGTGTCGGCCGAGATCGTTATTTTGGCGATTGGTGTGCGCCCAGAGATTTCCTTAGCTAAGGCAGCTGGCCTCACCATTGGCACTAGAAATGGAATTTCAGTTGATGATTTCAATCGCACAAGTAATCCAGATATCTATGCCGTTGGTGATGCCGCTGAAAAGATTGATGCTTTAGATGGCAGTGCAACACTTGTCCCATTAGCCAATTTAGCAAATCGCCATGGTCGCGTAGTTGCAGACCATATTGCTGGACGATCAATTCGCCCTGTACAGACAATTGGTACAGCAATAGTCAAGGTCTTTGATTTGATGATTGCCACAACCGGTTGGAATGAAAAGCGACTTAAAGCTGCTGGCCGTACCTATCAATCAATTCATACTCATCCAAATTCACATGCTGGTTATTATCCTGATGCAAAACAAATGAGTTTGAAACTTATATTTGAGCCAACTACCGGAGAGATCTTAGGCGCCCAGGGAGTTGGAGTTGAAGGTGTAGATAAACGAATTGATGTTATTGCAACTGCAATACGTGGTGGTATTACGGCTCCAGAACTTGCAGATTTAGAGCTTGCCTATGCACCGCCATTTAGCTCAGCAAAAGATCCAGTAAACATGTTGGGCTATGTTGCCGAGAATATCGTTTCTGGTCTAACTCAAGTTGCGCAGTGGGATGAAATCCATGAATACATGGATAAGGGTTACACCCTCATAGATGTTCGTAGCGTTAGCGAATGTGGCAAAGGAATGATTCCTGGTGCTATCAACATTCCAGTTGATGAAATCCGTGAACGCCAATCTGAAATCACTAATAAGAAACTATTGGTGAACTGCCAAGTGGGCCAACGTGGTCACACAGCTGCCATGCTTCTCAAAGAACTCGGATTTAATCCCGTAAATCTTGATGGTGGATATTTGACATGGATCAATTCACCAGCAGCAGCCTCATTACTTGTTACCAACTAGGAGAGGAATACAGCTTTGTGCAGTAGAACTACTTGCCGTAAGTGCCACAAGCCAACTTGGTCAGGCTGTGGCCAACATATTGAGCAGGCTTTGGCTGGGGTGGCTAAAAAAGATCGCTGCCAGGGCCATGACAATGACCCACAAGAGCCCGGCCTGTTCTCTCGCCTTTTTGGTGGCAAAAAGTAGCCAAATAACGGCAATTTACGCGTAAATGTAACCGATTCGTTATCCAATTTCCCTACCTCTGAGTAGCAATCCGCCCTAGGTTGAGGCTGTTACCAGGCTTTGGCCCCTTCAATTCCTGATGACCTTTCGAAAGGCTCGACTCTAGAGAAAAGGAAAACAATGTCAGAAGTAAACAATGGCATTTCCCGTCGTTCAGTACTTAAAGGTGCTGCAATCGGTGGTGCTGGACTTGTTGCTGGTGGATCTCTTCTTGCAGGTTGCGGAAAGAAGAAAGTCACCGGAGATGTTCACTACACAATTCGTGGAAATCTCAGTGATGCTGGTGCAAAGATTAATATCGCAGTCAACGATGCTTACACAAAGAAGACTGGCAATAAAGTTATTTCACAAGCTGTTAACTCAGATGACTTCCAAAATAACTTCGTACAAATCATGCAGGGAACACCTGATGATGCATTTGGCTGGATGGCCGGTTGGCGCACCAATGCACGTGCTGATTCTGGGCTACTAGCAGATGTTTCAGATCAGGTAAAGGCGCTAGGAAGTTCACTTTCAGCTGCTGCAATCCAAGGTGCAACAAATCCTGCAGATGGTAAGCAGTACATCATTCCTACTACGTACTACCCATGGGGACTTCACTACCGAAAGTCAACAATGACTGAGCTAGGACTTAACCCAGAAAACATCGCAACATGGGATGACCTCATCAAACTTTGTGAAGCAACAAAAAAGAAGGGTCTAGTTGGTTACGCACTTGGCGACAAGGGCGGCTGGGAAGCAATGGGAACCTTCGATATTCTCAATATGCGTCTTAATGGATACCAGTTCCACTATGACTTGCTCAATGGTAAAGAGAAGTGGACTGATGCCAAGGTTGTAGATGTATTTACACACATGGGTCAGTTGATTCCTTACATGAACAAGAACGTTCTTGATATTTCATGGGATGGAATGCGCGATCTTCTACTACAGAAGAAGTGCGGAGCGATGATGATGGGTTCATGGTTTGCTAATGACTTTAAAGCCAAGTCACAAGAAGACTATGACGATCTATGGATTGTTCCATTCCCAGAAATCAACCCAGAGCATGGTGTTGACTCTATCGATGCACCACTTGACGGTATTTCAGTTGCCGCAAATGGCAAGAACGTCGAGGGTGGAAAAGACCTTGCACAGTTCTGGGGATCTAAGGAAGGTATTGATGCAGCTGTTGCTGCTGGAGATACAAGCATTTACATCTCAAGTGATTTCGATACTTCTGGCTACGACGCATTCAACAAGCAAAAGCTTGCTGTACTTGGCGCAGCTAAGAACATCGGCTTCTTCCTAGACCGCGATACTCGCGGTGATTTTGCTGGTCCAGTTGTTGGTCCAGCGATTCAGAGTTTCCTGAAGAATCCAAAAGATCTCACAAAGATTCTTGAAAGCACTCAAGCACAATGGGATGCATTGCCTGCACTTTAATTCGTTAAAACTAACGGATTAGACTAGGGTTAAGAAATGAAAACGGCGGCTGTGAACAAAATTGTTCGCAGCCGCCGCTCCCTTTCCCGCAATGATCGGTTTACGCTCAGTGCTTTCGTAGGTATTCCAACTTTATTGCAAATAATTTTCTTATGGTTTCCTACACTCATTACAGTCGTTCTTTCTTTTACCTACTGGAATGGCGTGAATGTTAGTGATATTAAATGGGCTGGACTAGCTAACTACAAAAACATTTTTTTAGGTTCACCAGTTTTCTATGATGCACTAAAGAACAACGTCGTCTGGTTACTGTGGTTTACATTCATTGCAACACCACTTGGAATTCTGTTGGCTTATCAATTTGATCGCAAAATTAAGGGTCACCAGATTTATGAAACTATTTTCTATATGCCTGTAGTTTTATCCTTAGCTATTATTGGAATTATTTGGAACTTCATGCTTCAACCGGGTGGCTTTGTGCAAGGTGTGATGGGTAGAGATATTGGAAACGCTGTTTCTATTTGGGGTAACTACAGCATCAATAGTTATGTGATTATGGCTGTGGCCTCTTGGCGCCATATCGGCTACATCATGTTGCTTTATTTAGCTGGCTTAAAGGCCTTTGATTCATCACTTCGGGAAGCATCTGCAATCGATGGCGCTACAGAGTGGCAGACCTTTAGGAAAATAATTTTTCCTACCATGCGACCAGTCAATGTCATTATTTTGGTGATAACAATTATCGATTCTTTGCGTGCTTTTGACCTTGTCTACATTATTTATGGCACTTCAACGGCCTGGCCGCTGCTCAATATTTTGGCATTCCAGAACTTCGCGGGACAGGGAATTTCAATGAAGGGTGCGGCTTATTCAGTTATAGCCCTTGTGCTCTGCGTTGTTCCTATCCTTATTTATCTGCGCAATGTCTTTAAGGAGGATCTGCAGTGAGTGTGACAATCGTCCAAAATAAAGAGTATAAGAATAAACAAAAGGTCAAAGACAACTTCATCTCTGCCATTATTGGTTTCTTTGCTTTTGTTTGGATTTTTCCAATTCTTTGGACACTTTGGACATCACTTCGTCCCTATAACGACATTATTTCCTATGGTGTTTTTTCTTGGCCACGTCATTTAAACCTAGATAACTATTTCCAAGCTTTTCGAGTTATGGGCCTAACGAAATACTTCTTGAATACTCTGTATGTGATGGTACCTAGCGTTATTTTGATCTTATTCTTAGGCTCACTCATAGCTTTCGTTGTATCACGCTACTCATTTAGATTTAATCTCACACTTCTACTTTTCTTTACTGCTGGCAATATGTTGCCAACGATTGCAACATATATTCCAGTTTTCTGGCTATATATCAAAATTGGTGATCTTTTCGGAAACCGTTCGTTGCTCTATAACAACTATTTTGGCATCATACTTATCCATGTTGCATTCCAAGTTGGTTTTGCTACCTTCGTTCTCTCTTCATATATGAAGACTGTTCCAAAGGAGATTTCAGAGTCAGCAATTCTCGATGGCTGTTCAGTCTTTAGGCATTATTGGAACGTTTTGTTGCCATTGCTTCGCCCACCTCTAGCAGCCCTTGGCGTGTTAATGAGTTGCTGGATTTATAACGACTTCTTCTGGGCGCTGATTTTGATGTCTGAAGATTCCAAGCGTCCAGTGACTTCTGCTCTGCGCCAGCTACAAGGCCAATACATCACAGATTTCAATTTACTTGCTGCAGGTGCCAGCATTGTTGCTGCGCCAACGATCATCTTGTTCCTTGTACTACGTAAGCAGTTTGTTTCAGGCTTAACTCTCGGCGCAACTAAGGGATAAAAAAATGAGGGCAATACAAATCACCGCATTTGGCGGTCCAGACTCCATGCACTTAGTTGATCTAGCCGAACCAGTCCCTGGTCCTGGACAAGAGGTCATAGATGTTACGTCAATCGGAATCAACTATGCCGATACGCACCAAACAGAAAACTCTTATCTTTCACCACAAAAGCTTCCGCTCATTCCCGGTATTGAAGTTGTTGGAATTGCCAACGGTCGCCGTGTGCTTGCACCTGTTGATGGCGGGGGGTATGCGCAAAAAGCTCTTGCGCACTCAGCTGCAATGATTGAGATTCCAAATGGAGTTAGCGACGAACAGGCACTATGTATGTTGGTGCAAGGTTCAACGGCTTGGCACATCTTAAAAACTGTTGGCCACCTTCAAAAAGGTGAGAGCGTAGTCATTCATGCAGCAGCTGGCGGCGTTGGAACTATAGCAATTCAATTGGCCAAGATGTGGGGAGCTAAAGTAATTGCAGTAGCCTCAAGTCAAGACAAGCGCGCCTTAGCTAAATCCCTTGGTGCAGATGTTGTTATTGATGCTAATCAAGACAAACTTAAAGATGCGATTCTTGAGGCCAATGGCGCAAAGCCGGTTAACTTAGTTCTTGAGATGGTTGGCGGTAAAACATTTGATGTCAGCCTTGATGTGTTAGCACCGTTTGGCCGCCTAGTTACTTTTGGTATGGCATCTCGTACTGCACCAACACCCATTAATCCAGGTGTGTTAATGCATGGCTCAAAGACGGTTGTGGGATTTTGGTTGGCACACTGTTTTGGAAAGAAAGAGCTTCTCAATGATGTAATCACTGAACTATTTTCATTAGTAATTGATGGAAAATTAAAACCTGTAATCGGTGCAACATTTGGCTTAAGTCAGGCCACTGCTGCTCACCAATCAATGTTGGCCCGCGAAACAACTGGCAAAATCACGCTAAATCCAGCCCTATAAGATGGTCATTTTTCCAAAGTAGTTAATTGCCTGTACGCTTATGCATTCGATCTGCCCCCCTAGCTCAGTCGGTAGAGCGTTTCCATGGTAAGGAAAAGGTCACCGGTCCGATTCCGGTGGGGGGCTCGATGGGAGCTCTTCACTTTATGAAGATATCTTTTCAAAGCACAACCCTTGGCGGGGTAGCTCAGCTTGGTAGAGCAAGCGGCTCATAATCGCTGTGTCGTGGGTTCAAATCCCGCCTCCGCTACAAGTTTCACACGCGTGAATTTCGCGCATCGAGATGGCTCGGGTAACCTGAGCCTCTCGTTAACGACTGAAGGAGAAAGACCATGGCAAGTAAGAGCGCGGACGTTCGTCCAAAGATCACCATGGCATGCGTTGATTGTAAAGAGCGTAACTATATTACAAAGAAGAACCGCCGCAACGATCCTGACCGCATGGAACTTAAGAAGTTCTGCCCACGTTGCAAATCATCAACTCTTCACCGCGAAACTCGCTAATGATCAATCCCGATTCAGTCGGGCGCACCTTTAAAGGTGTGGAAGAAGTTACTGTCACACAGTCTGAAATAGATGCCTTTGCTGCTGTCATTGGCGAAAGTGACACAAGCGTTGCACCTCCTACTTTTTCTATTCGTATCTCCTTATCTCAGTATGAATCCATTTTGACTCAACCTGAAATCGGCGTTGACTGGACACGGTTAGTTCATGGAGATCAAAAGTTTGAAATCTTTCGTCCCATAGTTGCTGGTGATGTTTTCACATGCTCAGCAACAATTGAAACGCTTAGAGTTGCAGCTGGAAATGAAATTATCACTGTCAGATCTGATCTACATAATGGCAGCGAACTAGTAGTCACTTCATGGTCAACATTGGTGGTGCGCGGATGATCGAAGTTGGAATGACTTTGCCAGAAAAGGTTTTCTTTATGGACCGTGCTTTGCTCAAGGCATATGCAGATGCAAGCGGGGATCACAACCCCATTCATCAAAATGAAGAGTTTGCTCGCTCTGTTGGTCTTCCTAATGTTATTTCTCACGGCATGCTCACCATGGCACTTGCTGGAAAATATGTAACAGAGTGGGCTGGCGGCAGCGCCACTGTGCGCGAGTTCTCAGCTCGATTTATTAAGCCCGTGATAGTTCCAGCCGGTGTGAAGGTTGATTTAACCGTTGTTGCAACGGTCACAGAAGTCGATGGCGACACCTTTACATTAGATATCACTGCAACTTCGGCTGGGGTAAAAGTCCTGGGAATGGCAAAAGCTGTAGTAGTTAAATGAGCATTCCAGATGAAGTAACCCAGTTAGCACAAGCGCGCATGGGTGCACGTGCTGCCAAAGATTTTAAATTAGCCGATAAATACAGAGAAGATCTTTTGCATGCAGGCTATGAAGTTGTAGATGTCGCAGGTGGCTATGAATTAAAGCCAAAGAGGCCATACATCACGCTGGCTTATCCACGAGATATTCGTCCTATTGATCTTGACAATGATGTCACGGTTGGAATTATCGTTGATGGCTTTACTGATGATGCTCTTGAGACAGTGAGAACTGTCAAAGCACATAGCGATTGCGCAGTTGCAATCATCGCCATTGGTGATGCAGGAGCCCTGTTTGAAGAGATGGATAAGCGCACGTATTTAATCTCAGTTGCCCAAGGTGCTAGTTGGGCAGATTGTGCAAATGTGTTTCTAGAAAAAGTAGCAAGCAAATACGTCGTTGTCATGGATCCCTCCACGCAATTTACTGGTGATGCAATTACACCTGCTGTTAATGAGTTAGCAAAAGGGCATTACGTTGCTGTGGGTTGGCATGGGGGATTAGTTAACGTAGAAGACCAATGGCGCAGCGTTGACGATAAAGGTGTTGGCGAAGTAGATGTTCTCTTTTCATACTTCATGGCCTTTAATCGTGAAGCAATCACACAAGTGGGTGGTTTTAATCCACGCGCGGTGTATTACAGAAATGCGGATATAGAATTTTCACTCAAAATCAGACAAGCCGGTGGCAAACTCTTACAAATAGATTTACCCCTTACTCAAGGTCGCCATCACGGTTATCACGATGTAGATCCTCATTATCGTGATGTGCAATCAAAGAAGACCTTTGACCGCATTCTGGAAAAATACAGAGGCAAAGAAGCGATTTTGTCTGCGCGTCGGTAGCCTTAACCCATGAGCCAGCTATCCCAATACACCAGCTTTCACGTGGGTGGCCCGGCGCAAAAAATCCTGCAAGTATCAACGCAGGAAGAGATTATTGCTGCAATTGAAGAAGCAGGGGACTCACCTATTTTAATTTTGGGTGCAGGAACAAATGTTTTGGTTTCAGATTCAGGTTTTGAAGGCACAGTAATTAGAATTTCAAATAACTCTGTGCAGGCAGAAGTTGATGCGTGCAGCGGTGCGACATTAACTATTGGTGCTGGGGAGAACTGGGATGAATTTGTTGCAACCACGATTGATAGAGGTTTTGCTGGGCTCGAGACTTTAAGTGGAATACCAGGAACTGTTGGCGCTGCACCAATTCAAAATATTGGTGCCTATGGCCATGAAGTCAGTGAGTTCATTACGCGCCTGCGCACATATGATCGTGAAAAGAAAGAGATACGCACTTTTACAAATAGCGAGTGTGAATTCTCGTATCGCAGTTCTTACTTTAAATCCCATCCAGGTCGCTATGTTATTTTGGAAGTTCAGTTTCAAATTCGACGTGGTGAGATGAGTGATCCCATTACGTATGCTGAGCTTTCTAAGAAACTTGATGTTGATATGGGGGATAAAGCATCTGTTGTTGATGTGAGAAAGGCAGTGTTAGAACTTCGGGCAGCTAAAGGCATGCTAATTACTGAAAACGATAAAGACTCTTGGTCTGCAGGATCTTTCTTTACTAACCCAATTATCTCTCAGCAAGCAGCTGATGGACTTCCCAGATCTGCACCTAAGTGGCCACTAACAGATGGTCGCGTGAAGATTTCTGCGGCATGGCTAATTGAAAACTCTGGAATTCACAAAGGTGATGAGGTAGGTGGGGCAAGGATTTCAACTAAGCATGTGCTTGCCCTAACTAATGCCGGAGATGCAACTGCTTTAGATATAGCAAAGTTAGCTCGTAAAGCCCGTGATCACGTGCACAATACTTTTGGAATTACATTAGAAGCTGAAGTAAATCTGATTGGTATTGAGATTTAACCTTCAGTAAGCAACTTCTTGATACGCCCGATACCTTCAATAATGTCAGCATCACTTGTTGCATATGAAAAACGTAGGTATCCAGAGGGGCCAAAAGCCTCACCAGGTACTGCTGCTACTTCTACTTCTTCCAGAATGAGCGTGGCTAACTCTGCTGAAGTTGTAGGGGTTTTCCCACGAATAGTTTTTCCAAGTACACCTTTTACGGATGGATAGACATAAAAAGCACCTTGTGGTGTTGGACAGACAAAGCCTGGGATCTCATTGATCAAATCAACGATTAACTTTCGGCGGCGATTAAATGCCACACCCATTTCATGAACTGCATCGAGGTTGCCAGTTAGGGCAGCAATGGCTGCGCGTTGTGAAATGTTTGAAACATTGGAAGTCATATGTGATTGCAGATTGATTGCAGCTTTGATGACATCCTTTGGGCCAATCATCCAACCCACTCGCCAACCAGTCATTGCATAGGTCTTTGCAACTCCGTTAATAATGATGCACGTATCAGCAAGAGCAGGAACTACAACTGGAAGAGATGGCGCAGTTGCACCGTCATAGAGCAAGTGCTCATAGATTTCATCACTGATAATCCAGATGTTGTTCTTAAGTGCCCATTCCCAAATTGC
>Ga0214919_10007359_pt1 | contig 14878 bp, 14 predicted proteins | sample LL1503_MetaG_FD_177994 | JGI IMG/M metagenome (GOLD analysis project Ga0214919, IMG submission 177994) | Freshwater microbial communities from Lake Lanier, Atlanta, Georgia, United States - LL-1503 | ecosystem: Environmental > Aquatic > Freshwater > Lake | place: USA: Georgia | collected... | reverse complement strand
ACAGTGGATGATCGAACATCCAAATGAACGACGGGCGATGGGAGAATGCGGGCGAGAACTCGTGCGAGTTGATTTCGACTGGCGGACGATGAATCAACATCTCCTTGAGCTCTATGCTCGCCTCATGCCATCTCGGCGTTAAGCGCTGATAGAGTGCCATCATGCGAATCGCAGTCTTCGGTCCACATCCAGACGATCAGGAACTTGGCATGGGCGGAACAATCGCCCGTCTCGCATCAGCAGGACATGAAGTCACACTGGTCGACATGACGACCGGCGAACCAACGCCATTTGGATCGCTTGAAATTCGAGCGCAGGAAGCTGCCGCCGCCGCGAAGATCTTGGGTGTGACTCGTCTGCGATTGCCGCTGACCAATCGTGAAATCGTTCATGACCTTCCGTCGCGTGCGGTGGTCGCGGGTGCGATACGAATGCTCAAGCCACATCTGCTCTTCGCTCCACATCCCGAAGATGCGCACCCCGACCATGTTGCAGCGTGCGCTCTCATTGAGGCTGCGAGATTCGCGGCAAAGTTCACAAAATGCGATCTCCCTGGAGATCCATGGCATGCACCTCACCTCTTTCATTTTTATTCCATTCATCTGCGCAGCGTGCCACAACCCACGGTCATCGCAGACACGACTGGACATGCACAAACCAAACGCCGCGCCGTGTTGGCATATGAAAGTCAATTCGTAGTGAACGAAAAGAACCGCAAAGTTCCCGATTGGCTTGACGCTGCTGGGGTTTATTTTGGAAGCCGAATCGGCACGGAATCTGGCGAACCATTTTTTAGTCGCGAGTGCGTTGCGCTGGACTTCGGCGCAGTGAAATTCGAATAACTGCACCCTCTGGTGCGTCAACCACCAGTCGAACCAAATCCACCTGCTCCACGAGCCGTGTCACTCAACTGAGTCGTTTCACGAAATCGTGCGCGAGTCACCGGAGCGATGACGAGTTGAGCGATTCGCATCGAAGGTTCTACGGTGAAAGCGCCCCGTCCAAGATTGATCAGTGCGACTTTCACTTCGCCTCGATAATCAGCATCAACCGTACCTGGCGAATTGGGAATAGAGACGCCATGCTTGCACGCCAAACCACTGCGCGGACGGATTTGGCCTTCGAATCCTGGCGGAATCTCTATTGCGAATCCACATGGGATCATCGCAATCGCACCGGCCTCAATCGTCACAGGCTCGGCGATCGCTGCGTGAAGATCCATTCCAGCCGCAAGTTCGGACTGATACACCGGTACCGTTGCGAGCAACGAAAGCCGATGCAGATTGATTTCGATTTCGTGCATCGACGCAGTGTAGAGACCAGCCTCGCCAACATTCGTATCATCACTCGATGATCTGCCCAATCATCGGACTCTTGATGCTTGCCATCATTGCCTGGCTCACCGTCTCGGGATTGAAGATCCGAGAATTGGCAAAAGCTCCCGCTGTTGCGTGCGGACGTTGCGGACATTTTCTTGTTGCGGAACAACTCCAGTGCCCTGAATGCGGAACGCTCTGGACTCAGGAATGGATTGAAAGGCTCAAGCGAGCACGCAACCGATCGTGGGGAATTCGACTCTCAATTGCAGGAGTATTGCTGGCAGTCATCCTGATTGCAGTTGCGCTAGCGATTTCGGACCTTGTCAATTATGCCAATAAAGCAAAGTCAAATCCAAATCAGCCCAGTTCCCCCAGTGCTGCGAGCACTTCTGCACCGTGATCGGTGACAGAAACTTTGTCCCACCGCCGCACAACTTTTCGATCACCGCTGATGAGGTACGTCGTCCGGGCAATGCCCATATACGACCGGCCGTACATCGATTTCTGCTGCCATACGCCATAGGCACTACTCACGGCCGGCGTGCCATTCGCACCTAGTTCATCAACGAGGAGTGCGAAGGGAAGCTTGAACGCTTTGGCAAAAGATGCGTGGCTTGACTGTGAGTCAGGCGAAACGCCCAACACAACACCATTGCGCTTCACAACAGTCGTGTGCAGATCGCGAAACTGACACGCTTCTTGCGTACAGCCTGGGGTGTTGTCGCGCGGATAGAAATACAAGATGACTACGCTTCCAGCATAATCCGCGAGTGAATGCGAAACGCCAGCGCCGTCGACAAGCGTAAAGTTTGGCGCGAGCTTCTTGGGCTCGATCAGTGCGGTGAGTGCCATCGCAGACTTTGTAGTCGCCGGCTTCTTTGTCGGGACCTTCTTTGCCGAGACCTTTTTCCCGCTCTTCTTCGTTACCTTTTTCATGCTGAAATTCCTGATGCAGTCGAAACTCCGCGGCGATAATCCAAATCTGCTCTGCGCGAAGGATGGGCTTCAATGTGTAGCGTTCGCCAACAACCAACCCAACGACCAGGTTCAATTTCGTGAAGCGCATACGGATCGCGACCAGGCGCAAGCGTCGGCCTACTTTCCTTGGGCATAAAAGGCCACCATGGAATAATCCCCTGCTCGTATCCAACCAATTTCTTGAACTCTGCAGGATCATCGACCACATCTTCAACAGTCGTCAACCGAGGCCGTCGCTCACGCAGGCCTGGAATCGACCTAAACAGTCCACGCGTGTATGGATGCAGTGGATTTGCGAAGAGTTCTTCGACTCGTGCGTATTCGACGACACGACCCGCATACATCACACAGACCACGTCCGCATTTTCAGCGACTACGCCGAGATTGTGAGTGATGAGCATGACACCCATCCCTTGCTTGCGCTGAATATCCGAGAGGAGCTCAAGAATTTGTGCCTGAATCGTGACATCGAGCGCAGTTGTTGGCTCATCAGCAAGTAATAGTTTCGGTTTGCAAGCGAGCGCCATTGCGATCATCACACGCTGACGCATCCCGCCGGAGTATCGATGTGGATAATCGGAGAGCAGCTGCATCCGCGCAGTGCGCAGACGATCTGGCAGCGAACCTTCCGCGGCTAGAAGTTCGGCCAGCGGACGATGTTTCGCTTCGACTTCCGCTTTGAGCGCCGCGAGCTCGCGTCGAAGACGACCTTCGACGGGCGTGTACATCCCAACTTCGTCTAGTGCATGCAGTGCGGCTTCAACCGCTTCATCAGGCGTCGCCTTCTGATGCAGAAGAATCGCCTCAAGAATCTGATCGCCAATGGTGTAGACCGGATTCAAGCTGGTCATCGGCTCTTGAAAAATCATCGCAATCTCACCACCGCGGATTTTCAACATCTCGCGCTCAGGAAGTGATAACAGATCTCGTCCGCCAAAGAGAATCGTTCCGCCGTCCACTCGGCCTGGAGGACACGGAACCAACTGCATCGTCGTCATCGCAGTCACACTCTTGCCACAACCAGATTCGCCGACGACTGCAAGAGTCTGCCGAGGATGAATCGTCAAACTCAAACCCGCAACAGCCTGAATGCGCGGTCCGCCTCCCGTGTTGTCGAACGACACCGCAAGATCCGCCACTTGCAGCAATGGCTTGGAACCTTCCAAGGTTTGAGATGTCGACATGTGAGAATTCATCAATGTGCCGCCTTGCGCAGTTTAGGATCGATCGCATCACGAAGCGCCCCACCAAGGACGTTGTATGCGAGCACTGAGAAGAAGATCGCTGCTCCAGGAAAAATCGCAAGCCACCACACAAAAGTTCCAGTCATTCCCGTCGCACTCGAAAGAAGTTTGCCCCACGATGCTTGATTGTCTGGACCCAGTCCGAGATACGAAAGAGTCGCCTCAGCGATGATCGCGCCTGCGATAGCGAAACTAGCATCGACAAGCACTGGCGTCACGCCGTTTGGGAGCATGTGGCGGAAAAGAACCGAGCGCAGCGGTAAACCAGAAGCCCGCGCGCCCTGAACAAAGTCTTGATTGCGAAGCTTCATAAATTCCGCACGAGTGAATCTCGCCGCACCAGTCCAAGACAAGCAACCAATAATCGCCATCATCACGTATGTGTTACGCGGGAGAACTCCCGCAGCAACGATCAGCAGGAAGAGCACGGGGACGGCCATAAAAATTTCAACCACTCTGAAGAGAAGCAGGTCAATCTTGCCACCGAAATATCCCATGATCGATCCAATTGTCACACCGATCAACACCGCAATCCCCGTCGAGACAAATCCGACCGAGATCGATAGTCGACACGCCCACAACATTTGCGCCAACACATCAGCGCCGTTGGAATCTGTTCCCAAGAGAAAGATGTGAGCAGCAAATGGGCTCGTCAAGAGTGGCTTCCATTCACGCTGCAGGGACGCCCGTTGGCTTGCAACTTGCCCGAGGTCTTCCTGAGCTCGCCGAGCAACATCGTCGTTGCCTTCCTTATTCGCCGAAACAACTGCGTTCGCAAATCGCTGAGCTTCCCCCACTGATGCGGCATCTTTCGCCGCAACAGCTTGCGCGACTGTATTCATCGGCGGCACCACGATCAATTCGCTGCGCAGTCGGTCAGGACTCCAAGGAATCAATGTATAGACGCACCTAATTCGACCTGCCGCTTCATCCACGACATAGCGGTCAAAGTCGACCGGGCGTTCTTGCCAGCGACTCCCTGCGGCGAGAGCGACCGCTGCGAGCGCAATTGCGATCACAATGATTCTGCCGCGCAGCGCAATCAGAAATGGAATGGCAAGGAACGCCAAGCCAATCGGCAACGCAATCGCTGAGACGAGAATAATTCGGCGCAATACAAACTGCGGATCGGAAACCCAGTCACCCAACCTGCCGAACAAACCAACACGACTTGGTTCATCGAGCCAGTTCGCTGCGACCGTCACCGTGATGACCGCCAACATCCAGAAGACTGCGATCACTGCGAGCACTCCAAGTCGTTCGCCACGTGGCGTCTTGGACGGCAGAATCAGCCAAAGGGTTCCTGCGAGCGACCCAAAGAACAGCAAGAGATCCGTCGCAGTCAAACTATTCCAGAGTGGCGAATGCCAGGAGGTGATTTCGCCACTTGGTCCAACTTCACCCAACCAAAGCGGATTTGAATTTGCGAGGATTGGGGCAAAGATGGCGCCGAGTGCAACAAGTCCAATCCAACCGATTGCAATGATTGCCGAACGATTGCGTAAAACGCGCGACCATGCTTCTGCCCAGAATCCACGAGCCTCGCTCGTGCCAAGGCCACGCATCGCTTCGACCCCAGAAATTGCAGCAGGTTCATCATGCATAGGACACCCGCGGATCTGCAACGGCGTACAAAATGTCAGCGAGAAGAAGTGCGGCAAGAGTGACGCAACCAATCATCACCGTATTGGCCAACATGATTTCGGAATCGTGCAGGCCGATCGCTTCCAACATCAGCGATCCCATGCCAGGGATCGAGAAAATCTTTTCGACAATCACACTTCCAGAAAGCATCGAAGGAAAAATCGACACGAACATGGTGATCAGCGGCAAAAGCGAATTGCGAAAGACATGGCGCATCACAATGTCGCGACGAGAAACACCCTTCGCCTTCGCCGTCCGCACATAATCAGCATTGAAATTATCCAGCATCGCCGCACGTGTTTGTCGAGAAAGCACTGCGAAGCCTGCGTACACCAAGCAGACAACAGGAAGCACTAAGTGCCAACCCATATCGAGCAGCCATCCACGCTCAAATCCATTTGCCCCCATGTGCGGAAGGAAGCTCATCGATGATGCGTCGGTTGCACTCAAACCCGCCACAGGAAAAAGTCCGAGATATTGATTGTTTGCAAGAAATCCGATTGCCAGCACACCAGCCCAGACCACAGGGATCGACCAGAGTGCGATGAAGAGTCCGCCGCTGAGCACATCAAACCACGACCCGCGGCGTGCCGCTGCAAGCATTCCAGTGGGAATCGCCACAAGGTAGATCAATGGAAATGCAATGAGATTGATCAGCATCGTGATCGGCAGCGCTTCCAGAATCAAGCTGATCACCGGGCGATTCTTCGTTCGGCTCCACCCCAAATCTGGCGCACCAATTGACATGATGCTCGGAATCACGGGAACGCCAGCTTGCGGGAAAGGTGCACTTTGAAAACATGCAAGCAGCGACGCACGTGCGCTGGCTGCCTTCACGCTGTCGGCGAATGCCGCATCCGCCGCGACCTGCACCGCTGCCCACTGCGAAATAGTTTTGTCGATTCGCAGGGATGTGGCCGAATGTGCTTGGACCTCACCGCGAGCGTCAACCAAAGATCCTTGCCCCGTTGCATCGGCATATTGCGCAAGAGCGATTCGCAGAGTCGCCAGCGAGGTAACGAATGCCTCACGACTCGCGCGATTCTCACGTTCGAATGCGCGATATTGCGACCGAGCCTCGTCGCCACTTGGCGCAGCAACGAACGCAGCCGCAGCGGTCGTCGCTGCAGACTGCGCTTGCGCTCGATCGACCCATCCTGCGAATTCAATCATCTTTGGAGGTTGCGCAGGCGGATAGATGCGCTCACTGGTCGAGTCAATTTGAGCGCGTTCGCCAAACTTCATGGGTGAAACACGGCCAAGCCACTGCAAGTACTGCGTCAAGAGCGGTTCGTCGAGTCCGAACCGATCTCGAAACCGCGCCTCTGCAATTCGTGGATCGCCACCAGTTGGACTACCCCCTCCCGCTGCCGCAGATGCGCTCGCACTGAAGCCACCCGGTGAAAGTGCGATCAAGCTATAGACCATAAAGGTCATCCCAATCAACGTGGGAATCATCAAGAGCAGTCGGCGACTGATGTACGGCAGCATCGGTTTATGCTCGACTAGTTTGCAGGTTGCGCCTGCGAAACCGTGCCAGCGAAGAAGAATTCTTCTGGCGAAAGCCCGGTCTTGTACATCCTCACATTGCCAAAGTCTCGCTTCACAAACCGCAACCATGGCGAGACACGAATGAATGTGTACGGCTGCTCTTGCGCGATGACTGATTCGAGCTGATGCCAGACGAGCATGCGTGACTGCTCATCCATGGTGCGCCGACCTTGCTCAATCAACTTATCCGCGGCAGGACTGGACCACTGCGTGAAATTATCTCGCCCCTTCGCCATACTTTCAGAGTGATAGATCTGCTTCGGATCGCTCTCAGGTGCAGCTGCGCTCCACGCCATCGTGATCGCATCAAAGTCGCGCGATTTGATGATGTCCTGATATCGGCTCCAATCAATCGGGCGCGTGGTCATCACAATGCCCGCCTTCTTATATGACTCGCCAGTGAAGCGCGCAATGCGCTCGCCGATTTCTCCGCCCGTGGCATAGGTGTATTCAAACTGAAACTTCTCGCCTTGAGCATCTTCCAAAATTCCGTCTTTGTTGCGATCTTCCCATCCTGCTTCCTTGAGCAACTTCATCGCAGCATCTGGATCAAACGGCATGGGGGAAAGCGAAGGATCGGATGCCGGACTTTCAGGATTGAATGGCCCCTTCGCAACCGTACCGATGCCATCCCAGATATCGCGAATCATTTTTTCGCGGTCCAAGAGCAGTGTCATCGCGCGGCGAACGCGAACATCCTGAAATGGAGTCTTGCGCCCAGTTTCGCCACGTGGACCACACTGCCATGCGATGAACGAATAGCCACTTCGCATATTCACCCATTTCAGGGCATAGTTGGTCTTTTCAAATTCTGGATTGTCACGGAGGACTGTGTTGAATTGAGGCGATGTCGGCAATACAAGGGATGCCTCGTTGTTTTGAAAGGCAACCAATCGCGCAAGGTCATCCTTGATAACTCGAAAGCGTTGACGCTCAAGTGGAGCACGGCCATACCACCAGTTTGGATTGCGGACGAGAACAATATCTTGCCCGGGCGTCCACTGACTCGAAAGATCCTGAGCACTCGATGGAATTCGCTCCATCATGAATGGCCCAGATCCCATCAAGAGACCAGTCGACTGATTGACCTGTGCGGCCTCGAACTGTGCGTAGTACTTCTTCGGCAAGATTGGCTCGCCCAGCGCCGTCAAGATATTCGTGAAGAGCGAATCCTTGAAACGAATCTCCACCGTCAAATTGTCAATAACTTCCACGCCGTCAAAAATGTCGATCAGCGTCGAACGTGTTCGATCCGCATCAATGAGCGGATTCATGATGAAATCTGCATATGTCCAGCGCACATCCTCCGCCGTCACAGGACTTCGGTCGCTGAATGTTGCGCGTGGATTGATATGCGCACGAATCCACCGCCCATCTGGGTCAATTTGCCACGCATCAGCCAAGACTCCTACCAATTTCATTGTCTTGGGATCAAACGATCCTAGAGATTCGCAGACACGATCGACAACACGACTTCCATAAACATCTGCGTACAAGTATGGCGTCACTTTGCTCGGCTGACCTTCGAAAATTTCAACAAACTCACCACCGACTTTGTATCCCGGAACTTTCGCTGGATCGTTAGGAAATGCGGGCTCAGGCTGCCACTTCACAGCAACTCCTGCACGAGCCCACGACTCATCTCTCTTGGTAGATGAAGCAGAATCCGTAGAACTCGACGACGAGGCTGAAGAAGTCATCGTCACGCCAGTGCGAATCTTCTCTTCAATTCCTGCAAGACGAGAATCTAGATTACGCCCTTGCTCCTCGATGGCCTGAAGGACTGGCCACTGCCGATCGCGCTGAATCATCGAGAGCCAGAGGGTTGCCACAATCAGGAGCAACAGAAGGACGACGACGAAATCTTTAATTCCAAATCTGTTTTGCATAGGAATTGCAAGACTATCACGCCGTCGAAGATCGACCCCTCGATGCCGGATCGATCGCCCGTCGCAATGCATCACCAACAAAGTTCAGCGCGAGGAGCGTCAGGGCGATCGACAAACATGGCCACAGCAGTAGCCACCAATGACTGCGAATCGTATTGACTTCGGAAAGCCCTTCGGCGGCAAGATTTCCCCATGACGGCAAGGGCTCGCGAACACCAATCCCAAGAAAACTGAGAAAACTTTCCGCAAGGATCGCCGCAGGAACTGCCAGCGCCGCATAGACAGCAATCGGCGCGATCACATTCGGCAGATAGTGCAGGCGAAATTGGCGCCATGGTCCAACCCCAACCGCACGACACGCTTCCATAAAGAGACGACCCCTCAAACTCAGCACTTGGCCGCGAATCACACGAGCAACTGTCAACCAACTCGTCGCCCCAATCGCTAGCAGCAGAATGAGCAGATCGAAAATCTGTCGACCACTTCCCGTCCGTTCGATGCCGACCCTCTCCAAAATTCCTTCCGCCGCAACAGCGAACATCACGACGAGCAACATCGATGGCAATCCATACATCACATCGACAGCGCGCATCATGACATTGTCCACCCGCCCTCCGCATGCAGCGCTTGTCGTTCCGTAGAGAGTTCCGAAGCCCACTGCAACGACCGCCGCACTCAGGCCAATGAGAAGACTCACTGCGCCGCCGAGCAAGCAGCGTGCGAAGACATCCCGTCCAAGTCGATCGGTTCCCAGTATCCGTGATGGCACGTACGCACCAAGCACACGCTGCACGTCAATAGCTGCCTGTATCTCTGCGGAATTCTCCCACCAAGATGGCGCGAGCAATGAAAGCTCAAGATTTCCAGCCTCGTATCGGCGCACGGGCGCACTGCCAGTTCGTTCGACCGACGCCATAGTCCATGGCAATGACGCAACACATGCCAACAAGATTGCTGCGAAGACGCAGTATCCCACGATTGCTGGAGAAAATTGCGAAGCCCGTCCGATCTTCATTGAACGCACTTCGCAAACGGGAAGTTGTGGAGTTCCCAACTCAATATCCCGCTCGACATTCTTATGGCGCCTGCGGCTTGGTCGATGTTGGCACGGACGCTGGCACGGCTGACTTCGTCGGCAACGCCGGCGCATCAACAGGAGCGCGTCCACCTAAAACATTTTCCCCAGTTCCATCTCGAGAAGCGCTGACCATCTTTTCGACCGTTTCATCTCTCGCCCGTGCATCACGTTCCAAATCGGCACGCATCGTTCGCATCACAGCGTCGATCTCGGCCAATTCCATAGCACGTGAACGCAAATTGAGGTCAACGAGCGTTCCCGCGAGTCCTCGGATTTGACTCTCCAGCTTTTCGGATTCTGCCGCACGACTTCCAAGCCGTGCGCTCATCCACTGCGAACCCAATCCCTCCAATTGACCTTGCACTTTGAGTTCTTCGACACGAAGCGCGTACAACGCCGGCTTATGTTCTCGCAGCACAGCGAGTGAAGAAAGACGCTTTCCCAACTTAGCCGCAGCCACACGAAAGGTTTCGGGATCCTTCGACCGCGCCGTTTCAAGGGTTTTCGCCCACTCGGGGGAGACATCGCGCGCGACGGAAATGAGCGCATCGGCATCAGGGCCCACTGGACGAATTTGACTTTGAACTCCACCGCCGTTCTCAACCATTGCGCTCGACATTCCAGAAGCAGCTGCCTCATCGGGCGTTGGTGCAATAAGGCAAGCGTCCGCAGAAGCTGCAATGGAACAAGCGGTTGTGAGCAGGACGATTGAAAGATTCGACACTGTATTTCGATATGAGCGGATGGGTATCAAGATGGTCCAGTTAGGAATGGGTACGGGTCCGAGGATGCAACAAATTAAAAACACAAATGACAAACACAGCGAACATCACTGGGTAGATGCCGAAGCAAGAATCAATTGCACTTCTGAATTGAGATCTCCAAACGATGCGTCTCGCGTTCGAAGAATCGGCATAGCGCTCGCACGATCAATCACAAATTCGCTTGTTCCGTCAGAAGAAATGACTTCGCTTCCAGCGAGCAGCGAAACTAGCACAGGCTCCGCAACCGTTCCGCCCTGATCCGTTGAAGCCACGACATCAGAGGTTGCATTTTTATTCGTTGGCAACTGAACGATCACAAATGCCGCGACCAACGATGCTGCGATCGCTGATCCAATTCCCCAACGCACGCGTCTTTGACGCGCGGCGTTCAACTTGAACGAATAGGCAGGACTGATGAGCGGCAGAGTTGCACTGATCACACGCTCGTTCATCCCGCTGCGACTGCGAATCGATTGCCCTCGCACATTCAAAAGCGACTCCAGCGCCGAATCGGCGTGCGCTAAACCTTCCGAGGGATCTGAATGGTTGCCGGAATGAGATTGTGGTGTGAAATCACCCATCATGTTGCGAGGAGAACGCCCCGCCATGTGATCAATTGCATCAATTGCCCCTTCTTTTTTCGAACCGCTCCATCGATTCACGAAGCCGAGCGAGCGCACGGTGATGCCTTGCCAAGAGAGTCCCGACAGGCTCCCCAAGCAAATCAGCAATCTGTTTGAAACTTAGCCCCCCCGTGTGCCGCAAGTCAACGATCTCGCGGTCCGACCGAGACAATTCGTCCATCGCATTCTCAAGATCCTGAACTTGGACAGGATCAATCGTCCTATAACCTCCTGATTCTCCTCGTGGACCCTCAAGTTCGACCAATGATTCCTGCGGAGTTGGCTTCGCATGCCGCGTGCGCCTGCGCATTTCGTCGCGGAGCCGATTGGTTGCAACTCGAAAGATCCACGGCTCGAATTGCCCCTGCTCTGTGTATTGAGACAACTTCTCGGCGAGCGTCACAAAGACGGACTGGGTCAATTCTTCAGCAAGTTCTGAGTCTTTACACTGCGATCTCAGGAGACCGAATATTCGCGGAGAAAACTCCGACACAAGACAACGCCATGCGTTCTCGTCGCCTCGGGCTGCCTCAGCGAGCCACTGTGCAATACGGTCGTCCTGACCCTCTGTCATTGAATGCGAGAGTCTACGGGCGGACTCGATAACAATGCACGAAAGGCGAAGCACCCCACTGGTGGCGAGCGATCAAGTTGGAAGATCGTCGGGCCCGCCGTCGTACCGCGCCCCGCGTGGTTCAAAACTTCGATACTCAACTCCAGCGGTTGGGGTCATTGGCGAATACGAACGGAAACATGTCGAATTCTGATCCCAGATGAGTTTGATTACTCCGGTTGGTCCGTTTCGCTGCTTCGCAAAGATCAGTTCAGCCATTCCAACTTTATCGAGATTGGCTTCAGACCATTCGGAGTCACCCTGGTGGTAATACTCCTCGCGGTGGAGCATCAAGATCACGTCGGCATCCTGTTCGATCGAACCCGATTCTCGAAGGTCGCTCATGCGAGGACGATGCCCCTCGCGCTGCTCGGCCGCACGGTTCAGCTGCGAGAGGCACACCACAGGTACATCCAATTCGCGAGCCATCGCCTTGATGCCGCGGCTGATCTCGCTCACTTCAACCTGCCGGCTCTCGCTTCGAGAACCAGAACTCATCAACTGAAGGTAATCAATGAAGACGCATCCGATGTCGAACTTTTCCTTCATTCTTCGAGCCTTCGATCGAAGCTGTAGAAGCGTCAGACCAGGCGTGTCATCAATGAAAATCTTGGACGACTGAAGTGCATCACATGCCGCCATCAGTCGGCGATTATCTTCGGCCATCAATGTGCCTTTACGAAGGCGTTGACTATCGACTCCGGCCTTCGCGCATAACAGTCGCTGGACAAGTTGCTGCCGACCCATTTCCAAACTGAACATGGCGACTGGCTGACCAGCCAATGCGACGCCTTCCATCAAATTCAATGCGAGGGCCGTCTTTCCCATAGACGGCCGAGCCGCAACGATCAACATTTCGCCGCGCTGAAGACCCGTTGTCATCTCGTCAATATCTTCGAATCCGCACGCCAATCCCGTGAGGCCCGTGCCATCACGAGATTCGAGTTTCTCCATGGTTTCTCGAAGCAAATCTGGCAAATGTGCGAATGGCGTGGACTCTCGCATCTGAGCGATGGAAAATATTTTCTGCTCAGCCATTTCCAATATCACCTGCGCTTCATCTGCAGAGTGAAACGCATCATGAACGGTCGAACTCGATGCATCGATCAGTTGTCGCAAAGTGGCCTTGTCACGAACAGCCTTCGCGTACTCACATGCGAACTGCGCACTTGGAACAGCCTCGGTCAACTGAACGAGATAATCCAACCCGCCGATCGCTTCCAGTACCTGGCGATCCGACAATTGCTGGTTCAATCGCACGACATCCACGGATGCTGTGCGATCGTAGATCTCCACCATCGTCATATAGATCGTGCGGTGTTTATCGAGAAAAAAATCATCTCCGCCCCGAATGATTCCAACGACATCGCCGATGACTCCGGGCTCAATCAACATACTCCCAAGCAATGCCATTTCCGCTTCGGGAGCATTCGGCGGCATCGCCTTCAGCAGCCGAGCCGTCTCTTGAGGATCAACTCTTGGCGCAGAATCGCCCTGACTCGGCTGACGCTTTGACTTGGCCATCAGTGGGCAGCGAGCGTTTGGGAAACGGACTCACCGACAATCCGTTCTCGCATCAGGCGCCCAATCTTAAATCGCACCGCCTTGCGCGCGGGAACAATGACCTGCTCAAGGGTCTTGGGATTCTGTGCAGTTCGAGATGCTCGCTCGCGCACTTCGAAAACTCCAAAGTCGCGAAACTCGAGTCGATTTCCATTTGTTAATTCATCGACCATCTCGTCAAGAAACAACTGAAGAGTGGCTTTAACCTCGCCACGCTTCTGCCCGGTCTTCTCAGCAATCCGATCGACGAAATCTTTTTTTGTTATGGTCGACATTTCAATATCCCATGAGTTTTCAAAGGCGAAAATTCAGAATCTGACGCATCTCGATCATTCCCACATCGAAAAGTCTTGATGCTCTACTTGCGAGTCGCACTAGTATCACTCTTTGCTGGTGGGCAGTCAAGAGGTAGGTCAAGAAGCGGAGACATTTCCACCGTTTACAAACTGCGCACGCACACGATCGACCACGGAAGTCGTGGACAAACCAGGGCGATGAGCAACAAGTGATAATTTTATGCCAAGTTCCTTGACAACGCCCGATTCCGTGATCTCTTTACTCTCATAATCTCCGCCCTTGACATACACGTCCGGGATCACCGCTCGAAGTAGTTCAGTTGCGGTTGGTTCTTCGAAGATCGTGATGTAATCGACCGAGGTCAACTCACCGAGAAGTTCAGCACGATCCGTCTCGCAATAGATCGGACGGTCAGAACCTTTGAGCGAACGAACTTGCGCATCGCAGTTCACACCGACAACCAGAATGTCGCCAAGAGATTTCGCTTCTCGCAAATATCCGACGTGCCCCGCATGAAGGACATCAAAACAGCCATTCGTCATCACGATGGTTCGGCCAGCGCTGCGGTGCGCTGCGATTTCCACCAAGAGATCTTCGCGCGATCTAATCTTCCCCATAGAAGCATGTGCGATCCGAATGAGTTGCGCCTGAATCTCCGCGATGGAAAATGCGCGCACGCCGAAGACTTCGACCTCCATGCCCGCAGCAATATTTGCCAGCGTGACCGCTTCCGGCCAAGGCATCCCATTGGCAACCGCACCGGCCAGAACCGCCAAGACCATGTCGCCTGCTCCTGCGACGTCATAGACCTGACGAACAATCGTTGGCAAATGAATCGATGGTGATCCACTGACTTCTAAGACTGCGCCATATCGATCGAGCGTAATGACAACAGCATCCAGCGCAAGCGTCTTGAGCATTTCGCTTGCCATCTCCCGAGATGCGGCAACGACATTCGCTGGATCAATTGTGCGCCCTGTTGCCTTTTCTGCTTCGGAACGATTGGGCGTAATCACCGTTGCTCCGCGATAACGCGAATAATCATTGATCGCAGCAGGATCCACCAAAACGGGAATCTTTTTCGAACGGCAAAGCTCTATCAATTTCGCGCACAGAGCGGGAGTGCAAACGCCCTTCGTGTAATCCTCAATACATACAACATCACATGAATTCAATCGTTTAGAAATCTCATCAAGCAATTTTGCTTGGATCGAAACCGCCAATGGCTCTCGCGATTCCACATCGATTCGGAACATCTTCTGTGGATGCCGGTGCTGCGCTCGCCCGATGAGACTGCGTTTCGTCGTCGTTGGAC
>Ga0214919_10007358_pt1 | contig 14879 bp, 9 predicted proteins | sample LL1503_MetaG_FD_177994 | JGI IMG/M metagenome (GOLD analysis project Ga0214919, IMG submission 177994) | Freshwater microbial communities from Lake Lanier, Atlanta, Georgia, United States - LL-1503 | ecosystem: Environmental > Aquatic > Freshwater > Lake | place: USA: Georgia | collected 2015-03-15 | reverse complement strand
AAACTCTGTCCATCTCAATCACTTCGTCAAAATGCTTGTACGCCTCTTGCACGTTTCGAACCTGCAAGGATTTGTGGGCCGCATCAAGAATAGGCTGGGCTTTTTTTTGCAAGTCCGGATCATATTTTCCAACCACCGCTTTGCGAACAATCATTGGCAAACCGCTGTCGGATGGATTTCCAACCCATACAATTTTTCCACTGCACACGATAAAAGCCACAGGTAATTTCTCCATTTTGGCGGCCTCGGGCCAAGCACGCCACGTTCCATCGCCCTCATCCGCGCCGAACGCGAACAACATGGAGTTGATCTCTGATTTGTTCAAGGTCTTGGAAATATCATCCGGCTTTTCCTTGGAGACCAACAACATTTGCAATCCCTTTGCCGAAGAATCCTTGAACAGCCCGTTCAATGTGGAGATAAGGGATTGAATTTTCTCATCATTGAGATTGAAGAACACCACAACCACGCAACCATTTTCCCGGTTCATGTCCGGAGCCGCGCCCTTGAGGTATTTTGAAATTTGCAAAGCCGGCGCAGGCTTGCCAGCTCCAAGCACCGGAGTCTCATCATCGGCGCGTGCCAGCGGAGTTAGAAATACGAATAGACAAACACACAGAACGCAAGACATTGAGAAATATTTTTGTGCCATGATTGAAAGCCTCATGAATGATACATGTTGATTGCAGTGCAAGAGCGAGCAAATTTTTCCATGAATGAGTTTAGTGCGACAAAGAAATGCTACGCCTCATCAATGGGAACCAAACTTTCAAATTTTTTGCCCTCAAGCATTTCCAAACTGGCGCCGCCACCTGTGGAAACATGGCTTAATTGCGAGGAAAGACCGGCAATTTCAAGCGCCGCCGCAGTGTCACCGCCGCCCGCCACTGTGGTCGCACCGGAAGTGGTGGCTTGAATCACGGCGTGGGCTACTGCCAATGTGCCCGCATCAAATGGCGGCATTTCAAACACGCCCATGGGTCCATTCCAAATCACGGTCTTGGCCTTGGCAATTTCCGCGGCGAACAATTTCGCGCTCAGCGGACCAATGTCTAGGCCCATCCAACCATCGGCGATGGCGCCGGCAAATATATTTTTTTCAGTGTCGGCTTTGAATTCGCGTCCACAGTTGTGATCCACGGGTAACAGAATTTGTGTTCCTTTTACTTTCGCCAAATCCAAAATGTCTTTGGCTTTATCAACCAAATCTTTTTCAACGCGGCTGGCTCCAACCGCCACGCCTTGCGCCAACAAGAACGTATAGGCCATGGCGCCGCCAACAATGATTGAATCCACCGTGCCAATCATGTGCTCAAGCGCGGGCAATTTGTCGCTCACTTTGGCGCCGCCCAAAATTGCAACAAAGGGTTTGCGCGCGTTCTGCAATGTTTCGCCAAGAAATTTCAACTCCTTGGCCAGCAAAAATCCCGCCACGCATGGCTTAGGTTTCATGGCCAGCGGAAGCGCCAACATGCTGGCGTCATTGCGATGGCTGGCTCCAAAGGCGTCGTTGCAATAGGCGTCGGCGTACTTGGCCATGGCCGCGGCAAATTGCGCGTCGCCTTTCTTCTCGCCTTTTTCAAAACGTAAATTTTCCAGCAGCAGCACCTCGCCCACTTTCAACGCCGCCGCTTGCGCGTGAGATTGGCTAGGTAATTCGCTGGACAAATGCACCTTGCTGGCCACGCCCGCAAGCAATTCACGCAACCGCTGCGCCACGGCGTTCATGCTGTAGGCGGGCTCATGCCCCTTGCCTTCGGGTCGCCCCAAATGGCTGGCCACAATCACGCTGCCGCCGCGCTGAAGCACGCTTTCAATGGTTGCAATAGTGGCGCGAATGCGCCGATCATCGCTGATGGAGCCGTCATCATGCTGCGGAACATTGAAATCCGCGCGAATGAATATTTTTTTGCCGCGCACGTCCAATTGGTCGATGGTCTTCTTTGCCACAATATTCTCCAGCGCGGCATGATAGAAAGTCTTGAGAAACTTCGACGGCAACTTTCACGCCACGGCAACGGCAAAACCGTGGGACAAAATATAAAAACGAATCCAACAACACATCCATTCCCAAAGACACACCACACTTTCAATGCCCATGCAGCCTAAAACAATTGTCATCGCCGGCGAAACCGCCTCGGGCAAAAGCGCGCTTGCGTTGTGGCTTGCGCAGCACATTCCTGACGGCGGCGAAATTGTGGTGGCCGACAGCATGCAAGTCTGGCGTGGCATGGACATTGGAACGGCCAAGCCCACCACCGCCGAGCGCGCGTTGGTGGCGCATCACGGAATTGATTTGGCCGATCCACACCACGATGCGTTCAGCGCCGCGGATTGGTTGCGCCAAGCCACGCGCGCCATCGCCGACATTCACGCGCGCCAGCGCCACGCCATTGTGGTGGGCGGAACCAACTTGTATCTGCGGCTGCTCTTTGAAGGAATGGTTGAAAGCGCCCGTCCAGACGCTGAATTTCGCAAGTCGCTTGACGCGCTTGACGCCAACACGTTGCGCGAAAAACTCATTCAAGTGGATCCAGAAACCGCCGAGCGTTTGCACATCAATGATCGCCGGCGCAGCATTCGCGCGCTTGAGATTGCGCACGCAACGGGCCAGCCCGCCAGCGCCTCGCGCAATCAATGGAACAGCGCGAGTCCGCTCATACCCGATGGATTTCAATTGATCTCGCTGCAATGGAAAAGTGAAACGCTCAATCAGCGCATCAACGCGCGCGTGCAACATTTTGTGGATGCCGGCTGGCTAGATGAAGTGAATCAACTCACGCGCGCCGCGCCGCTGGTGGCGCAAGCCATGGAGGCCGTGGGCTACCGCGAATTGCTCGACGCGCTTGAAAGCCGCTGCTCGCTCAAGGAGGCCGTTGAGAAAATAAAAATTCGCACCCGTCACTACGCCAAACAGCAACGCACTTGGTTGCGCCGCTTCCAAACTTCGCCGCGTTGCGTGACCTTGGAAGCAGAAAATAAAAAATTCGAAAATATTTCACAAGAGGCTCTCACGGTGCTTTGCGGGGCGATTTGACCCCCTTCTCACGTGGTTCTCGGACAACCATTTCACCCACGGTCACTTGACTCGGCGCAAACTTCGGTTATTCATCGCATCCTTATATATGGCAAAGTCCAAGGCAAAAACTTCCACAACCAAGGCAAAAACAGGCAAAAAACCTGCTTATAGAGCCGCCAAAAGCCCCGTGGCCACCATTGGCGGCTCGCACTTGGTGATTGTTGAAAGTCCAACCAAAGCCAAGAAACTGCAGCAATATTTGGGCAGCGGCTACGTGGTTATTGCCAGCGTGGGCCACATTCGCGACCTTCCACCCAAGAATGAAAAAGGCGTGAAGCAGCAAGTGCCGGGCGTGGACATTGAAAATTTAACGTTCGAACCCACCTACGTGGTCGATCCCGAAAAGAAACCGCTCGTGGCGCAAATTAGAAAGTTGGCCGCGGCCGCAAGCGACATTTGGTTTGCAACCGATCTTGATCGTGAAGGCGAGGCCATTGCGTGGCATCTCGCTGAGCTTGTGAATGTTGATCCAACAACCGCAAAGCGCGTGGTCTTCAACGCCATCACCAAGCAAGCGGTGCTGGAAGGTTTCGCCAATCCGCGTCCGATCGACATGGACCGCGTGAACGCGCAACAAGCGCGGCGCATTCTTGATCGCATTGTGGGATACCCCGTCAGCCAGGTGCTGTGGAAAAAAGTTGGTGGCGGTTTAAGCGCGGGCCGCGTGCAAAGCGTGGCCACTCGAATTGTTGTGGAACGCGACCGCGAAATCCGAGCGCATGTTCCAGATGAAAAGTGGAACGTGTGCGTGCGCTTAACCGACGCCATCGCCAAGGCCACTGGCATGAGTGAATCTTGGAACGCGTTCATGTCCAAATTGGATGAGCGCGGCAAAGGCGCTACGCAAAAAGATCAGGCCGCATGGCTTGATTCCAATGGTGGATTTGAGACCGATCTGATTGAGATCAAGGGAAAGAAATTTGATTTGTCGTGCACCAAAGATGCGCCGCGCGACTTGTCCAAAGGCGCTGTGGATGCGGCAACCGCCGTTGGTTTGCAGCATGTTTCCGCCGATCGAACCGCAAATCTTGCGGGCAAAGGTCCGGCCGCGTTCAATGTGAAAGTCACCGGCACGCTTGATCCAAAGGCGCGTTACAAAGTGACCAGCGTTGAGGGCAAGCGCGAAATGTCGCGCCCCTATCCGCCATTTAAGACCAGCACGCTTCAGCGCGCGGGCGGCTCGCTTGGCTTGACCGCCGATCGCACCATGCGCTTGGCGCAACAGTTGTACGAGGCCGGTTGGATTACCTACATGCGCACCGACAGTCTCAATCTTGCGCCTGAATCAATCGAGGCGGCGCGTGGATATCTGCGCACGAATTTCGGCGCGCAATATGTTCCGGCCAGTCCGCGCTACTACGAAAATAAAACCGAGGGCGCGCAAGAGGCCCACGAAGCCATTCGTCCAACCGATCCTTCACGCGATCCATCCGCGGCCATGCGCGATTTGCCAGAGGACCAGGCCAAGGTCTACGGTTTAATTTGGCGCTGCTTCATGGCGTGCCAAACCGCCGACGCGGAATTTGAGCGCACCACAATTCTCTTTCAGCGCTCCGACCAAGACACTGGCGCGGTGTTGCGCGCCAGCGGCCGCGTCTTGGTGTTCGACGGTTTCTTGCGCGTCAATCCGCGCAGCGCCGACGACGCGCAACTTCCAAAGTTGAAAGATGGCGACACGCTTGCTCCATTTTCCATCGACGCCAAGCAATCATTTAGTTCGCCGCCTTCGCGCTACACGGAAAGCAGCCTGATTAAATTCATGGAAGAGGAAGGCATTGGCCGGCCCAGTACCTACGCCAGCATTGTGCGCACCATTGTGGACCGCAATTATGTGGAACGCCGCGGAACCAGCCTGGAAAGCACGTCTTTGGGCGAGAAAGTGACTGACTTTCTAGTGAAGTGGTTCAACGACATCATTGAAATTGGCTACACGCGCGAAATGGAAAAAGAGTTGGACGATGTGGCCCAGCGCAAAATGGAATGGCACGAAATGCTGCGCGACTTTTGGAAAAAATTGGCGGCGGATTTAGAACAGGCCATCAAGGCGGATCACGTGAAAGCCAAAATGGATCCCGCGCCGTACGTGTGCCCCAAGTGCGGCAGTCAAACTGGATATCGCTTTGGCAAGAACGGGCAATTTCTTTCCTGCGTTTCATATCCCGATTGCGTCTACGCCGCGCCGGTTGACCGCGAGGGTCGTCCGCTGCTTCCAGAGCGCGTGAATATTTGCAGCCCCGAAAATAATCAACCCATGGTCATGCGCACCGGCCGCTTTGGTCGCTTCATCACCAGCGACTTGCCGCCCAAGCCGCCCAAGGCCAAGAAGAAAAAGAAAACCAAGAAGCAGCTTGCGCAAGAAGTGGCCAGCGGCGTGGTGGCCGTGGCGGAGCCCGTGGAGAAAAAACAATTCATCATCAATGTGGACTTGAAGGGCAAGATCAAATTGCCTTCGGTGCCCCCGCTGCTTACGGATTTAAATTGTCCAAAGTGCCTTACGCGCAAACTGAATTTGCGTCTGGGCAAGCGCGGTCCATGGCTAGGTTGCAGCGGTTTTCCAAAGTGCCGCGGCCGCGAGGCCATGGGCAAACTGGATGAAACCATGCAGAAAACATTGGAAGTTGCGCTAGCCAATCATGAGGCCGTCAATCCACGTCCAGCTATTTTCACCATGGACGATGTGCCCGTGAAAGATGGCGACAATGTGGTGGAATTTATTTTGCCAGGCGGCGTTCAATTGCTGGCCATCCATCCAGATTCACAAGTGCCCACGCCAATCGCCAAAGCTGGTTGAAGCCGTACAACATCGCATGACACGCGCTTCACACCGCGCTTTGAAATTTTAAAAAAATCCGCCCCTGTAATTTGTCCGCCTACGCGTTCTTGTCGTGCGCGGATTGTGTGCCAGGCATGAATATCGCAATAGCGATCAATGAACCAATCGCCATCCACATGGGCACCGTGAACAACTGCTTGTAATTCATCACGCCACTTTCGCTCGCCATGCCCGCCACCTTTGTTGCGAACATGCTGCCCACAATAATTCCAACGCCAACAAAAATAAGGTTGAATAAATTTTGCGCCGTCGCCCGCACATCCTTGGTGGTGAATTTGTCCACCATCATGAAGGCCACAAAGATGAAGCAGCCGAAGCACAAACCATGCAGCGCTACGCCAAACATCACTGGCAACAATGTCGGCATGTTGGCGAATATGGCCATGCGCAACGCGTAGGCGCACAGACCAATCATGAGCAATGACTTGTAGCTGAACTTTTTGGTCAGCAACGGAATCGCGCCTAACACCACGATTTCCGTCATTTGCCCAATGGTCATCAAGCCGCCGCCGCCAACGCCAAAAATCTGGTTGGTCCAATCGGCAAAATTATTTACCGACACATTGGCGGCCTTGCGTTGAATGGCGCCAAGAAAATCGCTGGTGAACACAAAGTAGAACTGATGAATCATGCTCACCGGAATGGCCACCAGGAACAGCGTGATCAACGGCTGCAATCGAATTTCACCCAGGGCCTCCGCCCATGCCATGCGCTGCTTGGGTGATTTCGCGGGCGGGGTGTGCGGCAACGTCAAGCAATATGCGGCCATGACCAAACCCAACACCGCGCTCAATTGAAACGCCACGGCGCGTCCCGCATTTTGCGCGGCGGCAATTTCCTCCTCGGTTCCAACGGCTGGCGTGTATTTGCGCAGCAATACTTGTCCAACCAAAATGCCCACGCCAATCCACCCCAGCGTTCCCCACAATCGAATGGGTCCAAAGTCGCGGTCACGGTTGGAGATATTTGCAAACGCAAGCGAATTGGTCAGCGCCAATGTTGGCGCGTAGACAAAGCCGTAAATAAAACTCAGCGCGCAGAACGTTGAGAAATCCGCGGCGCCCGCCAAGTTCCACACCAGCACCGCGCCGATGGCGTGGCTGACCGCCAACAACTTTTCCGTGGCAAATTTTCTGTCAGCCAATTGTCCTGCGATAAATGGCCCAAAGATGGCGCCCGCCGCGCCCGCCGCCAAGCAGTACCCAGTCTGATCCAGGCTGAACTTGCGAAACCCCATCAGGAATGGATACAAAATCGGAAGCCACGCGCCCCAAATTGCGTATTGCAGAAACATCATGATGCATAGGCGAGTTTTGACGAACGATATCGGTGCGGCGGTTGCGTTCATGTTCGCCAAGATAACCAACACAAGACATTTGTGCGTCCACCATCGATCAAAATCACAATCTCATGGCGTCAACAATGTCGCGCCGCACAATTGCGTGCGCGCATGACGCAACTTGGCTGAAATTTTTGCACGTCTGTACGCATCGATTTGCACCGCTTCCTCGCTACACTCAAGAAATGCAAGAACGCCGCAAGACCCGTCAAGTGACCGTTGGAGATGACCGCGTTGGCTATGTGAAGATCGGAGGCGACGCGCCTGTTTCCGTGCAGACCATGAACGCCGGTTTCACCTACGACATTGACGCGTGTGTGGCCGAGATCAACCGCTACGCCGACGCCGGCGCCGACATGGTGCGCGTCGCAGTTCCAGAGCGCAAAGACACCGAAGCGCTGCGCCACATTTTGCCGCAAGTGAAAGTTCCAATTGTCGCCGATGTTCACTTTCATTATCAACGCGCGCTTGAAGCCGTTGAAGCTGGCGTGCACAAAATTCGTTTGAACCCAGGCAACATCAGCGACCGTGATCAAGTTCTCAAAGTCATCGACGCTTGCAAAGAGCGCAAAATTCCAATTCGTATTGGCGTGAATGAAGGCTCCATTATTGAACGTCGCGACAAGCAACGCCGCGCCGAGGAATTGGGAATGTATTTCGAAGGCCACAAATCCGGCCATTTGCTCGCGCTCATGATCGCGAAGTTGGAGGAATATTTGGAAATTTTCGCCGAGCGAGATTTTCAAGACGTGGTCATTAGCGCCAAGAGCATGGACGCCACGCTGTGCATTGACGCCTACACGGAAATCTCCAAGCGCTTTGACCACCCACTGCATCTTGGCGTGACGCATGCCGGTCCAAAATCAACCGGCACCATTCGCTCCACCATCGCGCTGGGCACGCTGCTTGCCAACGGAATCGGCGACACCATTCGTCTTTCATACGCCAGCGATCACATTGATGAAGTCAAAGACGGTTTGGAAATTCTCTACTGCCTTGGCCGCCGCGAGCGCAAGGGCGCGGAAATGATCGCGTGTCCAACATGCGGACGCATTCAAGTTGATCTGTTCACGCTGGTCAAAGAAGTCGAGGCCAAGTTGGCCAAGGAAGTTTCGCTGCCAATGAAAGTGGCCGTCATGGGCTGCATTGTGAATGGTCCAGGCGAAGCCGAAGGCGCCGATGTGGCCGTGTTCGCCGGCGATCGCCGCGGAATCATCTATGTGCAAGGCCAAAAGGTGGCCAATGTTCCAGAGGAGGAAATTCTGGATCGCTTGCTGCTTGAGTGCACCACGTTCCAAGACAAGGTTCGCCGCGGCGAGGCCAAACTTGGACAGAAGAGCGTGGAGATTGTTCCGCCAGATCCGATTGGCGAACTTGGTTCAGGCGTGGACAAAATCCGCAAAGGTCTGGTTGAAAAAGTGACCGTCGGCGGCCGTTGATGCGCCGCACATCCGAACGCGCCTTCACCATTGTTGAAATGCTGGTGGTGATTTCCATCATCGCCATCTTGCTGGCGTTGCTTTTTGGTGGCGTGACCAGCGCGTTGAAGACTTCAAAAAACTCCAAGCAACTCAGCGACTTGCGCCAACTCTTCACAGGTTGGACGCTTTATGCCAATCAATACAACGACCAATGCCTTCCGGGTTTTCTTTCGGTGGAGACGCAAAAGAATTGGAAAGTCTCCTATCGCATGAATGGAAAGATTGAGGGGCAATCCACTGACAAATTTGATCGCGCCGTCACGCAAACATATCCATGGCGACTGGCGCCGTATCTGGACTATTCATGGGAATTGCTGCAGGGAAATCGCGAGGACCCAAATTCGGGCGTGGCGAATTCGCTCTACACCATTGAACCAATTCAAATTCCAAGTGAATCATTGCGCGGGTCGTTGCAACAACTTGTTCCAAGTTCTTTGGCTGGAGCAACCGTGGCGCTGCAGCCGCCCTTTGGTTACAACGCATTTTATCTTGGCGGTTGGTGGGACATTTCTAAAAAAGCGAATGCGCCAAAAATTCCGCGGCCTTATTTCGCCAACGCTCTTCGAATTGCAACTGGCGAAGATCGCCCCGCCAATGTGCTGTCACGAACGCTGGGTGGAATTATCAATCCAGATCGCATGACTGTGTTTTGTCCCGCCGCATATTTGGCGGCCAATGCCTCCATGCCTAGTCGCGAAAGTTTCGGGCACTTGGACACTCCAAGTGCTCCAAACGCGGTTGGCGTTTCTACTTTTCAACAGGGCGCGCATGCTGCGGCGCACGCCTGGGTGGGTAATGCAAATCAATCTGGTCAGCAAGAAGTTCAAGGTGGCTATCGAGAAGCTGATCCACTGTCCGCGGGCGCAGCGTGGGTCACACCGCCTTGGCTTGGAACGGATCGCATTTGGTCCATTTCAAACGCGGATAGTTCCAGTCTTGCCGTATACACCGGTCAAGCCGTTCCACTGATGCGTTATTCCAATCAAATCCCCGCCGCCAAAGGCGATGGAAGCACCAAGTTGCAAGATTACGGCGACTTGAATGACATGCGCGAGTGGCTGAATCTGTCCGACATCACCGCTGAGAACTGTCGCCAGCAAACGCACACTGGAACAATTTCAGATCAATGATTGGCGCGCAAGAATTCGCGCCGCGCGCAATGCCACAAGACCAAACGCGAAAGTTCAATTAGGAACTAGCCGCGTCAGTGTGAATTTCAAACGCCACGCTGGCCACGCTCACATCGTCCCCAAATGGCGTGCCAGCGGCGTGCGCGCGCAACAAGTTCATGACGCATTCAACGTCGCTGCGCTCGTCAAAGCTGTTGGCCACGCAGTCAAGAACGCGTTGCATGCCCAATTCCTCGCCGTCGGCGTTGCGCTGCTCGCACACGCCGTCGCTAAACAATAAAATGCGATCACCCGCCTCCAATTGAAACTCGCTGGATTTATACGCGTCATCAACCACTCCAACGGGTGGTCCACCATTGCATTGAAGTAAATGTGCCGCGATGCCAACGCGCACAATGGCTCCCATGCCGTGACCCGCGTCCACCATGCGCATGACGCGGCCATCGGCGGACAAGCGCATGGCCATCAATGTGGCAAATTCTGATTGACTGCGATGTCTACACACATAGGAATTGACCGCGTTCATGGCCTCCTCGATCGAACCACCGCGCTCCAGTTCCGCGGATAAATACGCTTGAATGCTGGCCATCAACATGCCGGCGCTCATGCCTTTGCCAGCCACATCGCCTAGAAAAAACCAGAATCCATCCGCGCCCTCGCCCGCGCCAATAATGTCGCCGGCCACAACGCGACCTGGTTCACAATGCAATTTCCAACGCCACGGTCCCATTGAACCTTCTTCGGCGGGCATAAGCCGACGTTGCACCGCGTGCGCCGCGGCAAGTTCCGTTTGTGTGTGCAATTGCCGATCCGCCAAATCTTGCCGACGAATTTCACCAAGACCCATTGCGACAAATTGCCCCAACGCTTGCGCAAACGCAGCGGCGTCGGAGCCAGGCTTGACTCCTGCAGTTGAATCCAAATATAAAAATCCCTCAATATTCGCGCCAAGAAAAATTGGAATACACAACGCGGCCGTCACGCCCTCGCTCATGATGCTTTCTGACATGTTCATATTCGCGGCGTCTTCAAGACGCACCGGCTTACCCGCCGCGGCCGCGGACAACAACGTGCGGCTCATGCGCGCCTGCGCATGCTTGTGCTTGTCATGCGTCACTGTTGCAAGCACCTCTAATGAAACGTCATCATGACCACGCAAAACCAAAGCTCGCCCAAAGCCCGTGCCCTCAAGCAGCGCCGTGGCCGCCGTCAGCGCCAACGATTTTTCATCCTTCGCTTGCTGCAATTTCGCCGCGACATTCAGCAACACACCCAAGCGCCGCCCCGCCAAATTGTGCAATTCATCATGCTCAATCAAGACCACTTCGCTGCCAGAATCCGCCGCGGAAACCTGCAAAAGCGTCAAGGCCTCGCCACCCAAATCAACGCGCAACACATACGACGAAATTCCCAATTGATCCCCGTGCGCAAGCACGCATGGATCTTGCGCGGGCAGCAATGTTCCATTGATCAGCGTGCCGTGACGCGAACCGTTGTCCACCAAAGTCCAATGGCCTTCTATGCAAGCCAGCGTGGCGTGGCGGCGGGAAACATGTTGATCATTCAGGTGAACCACGCTATCCACGGCGCGCCCAATGGTGACCGCCATGTCGGGCGTGAATTCATAAGGACCCCCTTGTCCTTTAAGACACGCAAGTTTGATATTGCCGCTCAACTCGCGACTTCCGCCGGTTCCCGTTGCAACGCCGCGTTGCTCTCGTCCAGCTCCTTCAAGCGCGTGGGCCGACGCGGCAAACCAAGTTGCGCCGCGGCGATGACGGATTCCATGCGGCCAAGTCCGCGATCATCCAAACCCTTGAACGCCATGTACGGAAAGAGCGTGACCAACGCCACCGCAAGTCCACTGGCCGTGGTGATCAGCGCTTCGCCAATTCCGCCAGAGACTCCGCGCGGATCCGCAAGGCCGCTCGTGTTGCCCAACACTTGAAAGCTTTTAATAATTCCAATCACCGTTCCCAAAATTCCAATCATGGGACTGGCCGTGATAATGGTGGACAGAATCACGGAAAATCGCTCAAGTCGATGGCGCTGAATTTCCGCCGCCGCCGAGGCCACGCTGTCATCGCTGCCGTCAATCACCATGCGCGCCGCCACGGCCATGTCAGGCAATGTGCTGCCGTCGCATAATTGAATCACCTTCTCGCGCTTGCCGGCGCGCAAGGCCTCCACCAGCGTGTCGACCTGGGTTTTAGACTTGCGGCTTGCAACTTTGCTCCAGAAAATAATCCGCTCCACCGTGAGTGACAGCGAAAAAATAGCCAGAAACAAAAGCGGATACATAATAAATCCGCCATGTTGAAGAAAACTTAAAAACTCGTTGAATGCGCTGCTCATGGGCGGCATCATAGGCACTCTCGGCAACTTTATATACTGCCCACGATGCTTGAATTGAAGACTCAACACATTTTGAATGACGAAGAATTGCTTGCGCATGTTGAAGGCGCGCTCACGCAAACCATCGCCACTCGATCACTCGCGGCCAAACTGAAAGAAGCCACGCAGTACGCGCTCTTAGGCGGCGGAAAACGCGTGCGCCCATTGTTGTGCCTGCATTGTTGCGCGGCGGCAAGTGGAAACATGCAAAACGCCATGCCCGCGGCTGTCGCCATTGAAATGATCCACGCCTTCAGTTTGGTGCATGATGATTTGCCCGCGCTTGACAATGACGATTTGCGCCGCGGTCGACCAACAACGCATATCGCTTTTGGCGAGGCGCTTGCCATTCTCGCGGGCGACGCGCTGCTTTCAATCGCCATGGAACAGGCGCTTTCCTGCACAATTGGCGCGGCGCACATTGCGCAAGAACTTGCCAGCGCCACCACTGAAATGATTTCCGGCCAAGTGCTTGACACGCTTGGCGGATTTCCCAAGGACTTCAACCCCGCGCAACAACTTGAACTTATTCACCGCCAAAAAACAGGCGCGCTCATTCGTGCCGCTTGCCGCATGGGCGCGTTCGCCGCCGCCGCCAACGCCGACACGCTTGATCGCCTGACGCGTTGGGGCGAAACCATGGGACTTATGTTTCAAGTGGTCGACGACATTTTGGACCAGACGCAATCCAGCGAGCATCTTGGTAAATCAGCGGGCAAAGATGAGGCCCAAGGCAAAATGACCTATCCCAAAATTCACGGCGTGGCATGGAGCCGCGACCATGTCAAGGAACTGCTTGAGCAAAGCGAGCAACTTCTGAAACCGCTTGGCGCGTTGGCTCAACCACTGCGCGTCATGGCCCAAGCGCTTGCCACTCGAACCAAGTAAAACCAAGTAAAACCAAGTCGAAACAAGCTGGATTCAGTTTGCACGCGGACAGGCGCGCTCTTGAAATCCCCCGCACCATGCAGTTTCACCCAATGTCCGCACACTTTTCATAGACAACGCGCGGAAATTGCGCGCGAGTTTTTCTGCGCGTAAAATATCCGCTGACAGCGTGACTTTCAAGGAAACTTTCGCTAGACTTCTCGTAGGCGTTTCGCCTTTCACACCGACCTACGACATGCAAATTCTCCCAACGATTCATTCCCCCGCCGACCTCAAAGCTTTGGCGCCCTCCGCATTGCCCCAACTTGCCGCCGAAGTTCGTAAAGCCATTTGCGATCAATGCATGACTTCGGGCGGACACCTTGCGCCAAATCTTGGCGTGGTTGAACTCACCATCGCCATGCATTATGTGTTTGACTTCAGCCGCGACCGCATGCTGTGGGACGTTGGCCACCAGTGCTACACGCACAAACTGCTCACGGGTCGTCAACATCTTTTAAGTCGACTTCGTCAACGCGATGGCATGGCTGGTTTTCCAGAGCCGCGCGAAAGCGCGTACGACCTATTCAGCGTTGGCCACGCCGGCACCGCAATTTCCACCGCCGTTGGAATGGCGCGCGGCGATTCGCTCAACGGCGACGGCTTTGATGGCACAAATCCAAACGGCCGCCGCGTTGTGTCGCTCATTGGCGACGCCAGCATTGTCAACGGCCTCGCCATGGAAGGCCTCAACAGCGCCGGCACATTGCGCCGTCAATTCCTTGTGGTTCTTAACGACAACGGCATGAGCATCGCCAAGCCGCAAGGCGCGCTGGCCACCTATTTCGATCGCCTGCGCATGAGTCACGGCTACGCGGAATTTAAAAAGCGCGCCAAGGATGTCGCCAAACTTATTCCTGGCGGCCGCGAAATGTCCGATCTATATCACCGCATGGGCGACATGAGCAAAGCCGCCATCAGCCACGACGCCTGGTTTGAGCACTTTGGAATTGTCGCCGTCGGTCCAATCGATGGACATGATTTCAATTCGCTGATTGAGTTCTTCACCGAGGCCAAGCACTTCGACCGCCCAATGGTTTTGCATGTGAAGACCGTCAAAGGCAAGGGTTTTTCATTCTGTGAATCCGATCCTTCGGCAACGCATTCACCTGGTCCCTTCTCCGTGCCCGACATGGAAAGCGAAGGCTGCCGCATTGAGTTGAAGAAAAGTTCGCGCTCTTTCACAAGCGCTGTTGGCGAGGCGCTGACGGACATCATGAAGCGCGACGCAAAAGTTGTCGCGTGCACCGCGGCCATGCCAGACGGCACCGGAATTTCCAAAGTTGCCGCCGCGTTTCCAGAGCGCACTTGGGACACGGGCATTTGCGAAAGCCACGCCATGGACATGATGGCTGGTCTTGCAAAGACTGGTTGGAAACCTTTCTTCGCCGTGTATAGCACTTTCATGCAACGCGCTTTCGATCAAGCTTTCCAAGAAGTCGCGCTGCAAGGTCTCGCTGTTCGCCTGTTGCTTGATCGCGCCGGCTTGGTTGGCAACGACGGCGCCGTGCATCACGGCTTCTGCGATATTTCTTTGCTGGCTTCTCTTCCAAACGCCGTTCTTATGGCCGCCATGGATGAGCCCAGTTTGAAGTGCGCGCTTGAATTCATGCGCAAGCATGACTCGGGCTTAAGCGCGCTTCGCTATCCGCGTGAAGCCGTCAGCGATCTTTTCACCAAACAAGAATGTCCTGAA
>Ga0214919_10007355_pt1 | contig 14885 bp, 14 predicted proteins | sample LL1503_MetaG_FD_177994 | JGI IMG/M metagenome (GOLD analysis project Ga0214919, IMG submission 177994) | Freshwater microbial communities from Lake Lanier, Atlanta, Georgia, United States - LL-1503 | ecosystem: Environmental > Aquatic > Freshwater > Lake | place: USA: Georgia | collected... | reverse complement strand
ATATTTAATTAATCTAATTGATGTCGCTAAATTAATTATTTTTTTTGTAGTAATAAATTTTTTCTGATATTCTTTTATTGATTTATTTGTAAATGTTGGATACAAATAAATTAAATAAACAGCAAAGTTAAGATATCTTTGAACTGTATCCCATAACGACTTTATTGTATCTATGTGATTATTATTTAATATATTATCATCTGAATTATTCCAATAATCCCAAATGGGTTTTTGTAATATATTTAAATCCTCTTTATTTATAAATTCATAACCAAATTCTAATTTTATAGTTTTTTCTAAAGTAATAAAAAAATCAATAGCCAAATTATTTTGAGATAAAAATATTTTTTGAATAAAATTATTAAATATTAATTTATTATTATATATTTCAAATTGTAATGGAAAAAATAAATCAATATAAGTAATTCCCTCAAAATTATTACATAAAGGAACTTTCATCCTTTGAATTTTATTTTCATAATTTCTATTAAAAATTTTTAATAGCAAATTTTTTGGTGATGTCTTATCTAAAATAAAATTCATAAATAAAATTTTATCGTCAATGCATACTGGTAGTTTTATAATCATATTATTATTATATGTATTTTTTCTTTAAATTCAAATTAATTTTTGTGAATTTGATACCATTTTATAAACAATTTTTTTATATTCATTATAATTATTACGCCACATTACTGATGCATCAACATTTGCAGGAGAGTCAAAATTTGGAGCAGATAACATAGATATAATACTCATTAAAATTGATTCAATTGAACGAGATGGACTCCAAGTATCTGAAATTTTATAATATCCAAATTCATCTGGTTTTTTATCCAAAATTGATATACAAATTTTTCCATCTACATATATATTTGGATGAAATACATTAGTAATAAATTTAAATAACGGCGGGTCAATTGGATAACTAGTTGGAAAATCTAATTGAGCTTTAATCTCAGCTCCTTCAAAAGGAGTATCAGGAGGTCCAATTAGAATAATATCCCAATGAAAAAAATTATTATCATTTGGATTAACACTAAAAAAATAATTAGGATCTTTAGTAATTTGTGTATATTCTGATTGCAAACGTTTAATGGACATTGTAATATAAAATTATCAATTAGATAAAAAAATATCAATTTTTTATAAAAGTTAATAAATAACCCAATCCTATAGAACCCATAAAATAATATCGTAAATATTTTTGTGTAAATAAACCATATGTAATTAATACAAAAAATAATAAATTTAAAAACAATGTAGATTTTTCATTTATTGATTTCATTTTTTGATATGTAATTGTTTGATATATATTAATTAATTTATCTTTTTCTTTCCATTCTTTTAAAAACCATATTTTAAAATCAGTCATGTTAGATAATTCTGGAATAATTAATTTTCTTGTAATTAAAAAAGTATTTCCCATTGGTTTTGAAAATAATTCACTCATGTGTGCTTTTTTTCCTAGAAAATTTTGAATTATAACACTTATATCATATACATCACCTAATTTATTATTTTCTTTTAAATAATTATAAAGCATCCATAACCCTTTTGTTCTTGGAACTAATAAATTATCATAAACAGGTAAATCATTATCTTTAGAGAATTGTTGACCTTCTTTAAATTTACTTGGTTCAAAACGTGTTCCTTCAGGAAAAATAATTATATTACCCTCGACTATTTTTTCAAACTGTTTTATCATACTATCTTTATCTTCATCCCAATTTCTAGCAAGTTTAATATGTTTACCAAATTTACAACTTAATCCAAAACCAGGAAAATAAACTAATTCTTTTTTTGTAAAAGCAATCCATTTTCCAATCCCGCAATATTTTAAGAAACCTAATATTATAAACATATCTATAGAAGCAACATGATTACAAACAAAAATATTAATTTTATTATTTTGTTTTATTTCAATTTTATTAGTATAATATATATCTGATTGGAAACCATATTTTATGGCATATGCTGTTAATATTTGCCATATTTCTTGTACAAAATTATTAATTTCATCATGTTTATTTATTAAAATTAAAGGTGATAAATATCCATAAGAAGTATAAATATACCAAATAATTAATAATACCATAGTTATTAGTTGTCGTATCATTAAATTTATATATTATTTTAATAATATTAAAATAATATATAATGAGTTTAGAGTAATATGTCTTTTATTTTTTACAAATAGATTCTGGTTTTTTAATACCTCTTTGTTCTAAAGCTTTAGCATAATAATTTAACCAGTCTAAATTATCATTATATTCTTTATTTAACTTATCGTCATTAACTGGTAGTATTTCTAATATACCTGCTCTTGCACAAGTACTATTTGTATAATTTTCTACTTTTTTCCATTGTTCATTTTGTATATACGTTCCTTTTTCTTTTAATTTAGGTATAGTATCTTTAATAAATTTACATGTTTCTTGTCTTTCACACTTGTGTTGTTTTCTTTTATTTGAATTTCCAATTTCAGCTTGTAATTTTTTATATTTACTTTTATATTTTAAATATTTTTTATAATAATCCATTAATTATCAATAGAAAATAATATTTAAACCCAGTATTTTTGAATAGTTTGACTTGATACTTTTTTATCAAACTTTTCTTTTATTTTAATAATTGCCATTTTAGGATCTTTTAATTTTTTCAATTCTTTAATATATTCTATCAATTCTGGTTGATATTTATTATTTATAACTTTTTCTTTAATTTGATAATCTAATTTTCTTCCATCGGTTGTATTTAACCATCCATTAATAACTATTTCATTTGTATCTATTTTATCGTGACATTTTGAACATAATGTAACTATATTTGAATAATTATCTTTATTAATATGTAAATTTTTGTGAATTTTTAACTTATTAAAATCTTTTTGTGGTATTATATGATGTGATTCTAAATCTTTTTTACATTTACATATTTCACATTCAATCATAAAATCATCATTATAATTAGATTTTTTAGGATTATCTATTTCTTCATATTCATTTAAAATTTCTCCTGTTCTTTTAGTAAATAAAGGGTCCTTCATTAAAAATTTTGCTACTGTTAAACCATAAAATGATTCCCCTTGACCATCACTTAAACTACGGTCATATATTAATTGTTCATTAATTGAATCATAAGTAATTTTTAAATGTTTTGCTTTAACTCGTTTTAGATTCTTTACACATTCCATATTTGCAACTTTATGTAAATGTGTTGCTGTAATAAATGAACTATTGGATTTAGATAAAGTCTCCAACATATAAGAAACTATTATATTTGCTGACTTCTCTTCAGTACCTCTACATATCTCATCGCCAATAACTAATGTATTTTTATTATTTCTTTTTAAAATAGATGTTAATTCCATCATTTCAACCATGAAAGAACTTAACCCTTTAAACAAATTATCGTTTCCAATAATTCTAGTAAATAAAGTTTTGTAAGGATAATAAATAAAACTCTTTGCTGATACAAAATAACCAATTTGAGCTAAAATAATATTTAATCCAATAGATTTCATCAATGTTGATTTACCAGAACTATTAATACCATATAATAAAATACCATCAATATCATTTGAACCGCCTAAACCAATATCGTGAGGTACATAATTAAAATCTTTATTAATCACTTCAACAATAGGATGTCTTAAGGCAATTACGGTAAAATAAGAATCATCATTTGACTTTTTAATTAATGGTTTAATATATTTATTTTTTATAGAAGCAGTTGCTCCTGAATTTATAAAATCTAAATAACCAATTTCTTTACCCCAATATATAAATAAATTACCAAACTTTTGAGAAATAATTTTTAATAATTCTTTAAAATTTAATTTATTTAAACTGGCTAATTTTTGTTTATTGATTACTATTTCATTTGAAATTTCTTTTATCTTACTACAGTTAATTTTTGTATTTGTACTTCTTGGTAATTCAATAAATTCTAAATCTGTTACTTTTAATTTATAAGAACCAATATTTAATAAAGTTTTAGTTGATAATTTTTCTTTTAAAGCTTTACATCTTTTATTAGTAATTAACATATAATGTCCATCACGGTCATTATATTTAGCATTAATTAATGACACTTGTTGTTTTTTATCATCACTAATTAAAATTTCTAATTCTTTTTTTAATATATCAATAAAATTACTAGCAGTGTCAATCTTTGATTTTAATTCATCAATATCCTCAAATAAATCTTTCTTAAAAAATGTTGAATTTGCCTCAAAATAGTTACTAAAATTAGTATTATGTAATTCTTCTAAAATAAATTTATTTTCAATAAAATCTGTAAATATTTTAATATTCTTTTTCAGTACAGTAAAATTATTATCATGTAATATATTTATTTTCTTATTTTCAAGAAAAGTTAATAATTTATCTATTTGATAAAAAGATAAAAATAATTGATTCAATTCATAAGGATGTAAATTTCCAATATCTATTCTTCTATGTAATCTTTCTACATCGTAAATATCTTCCAAAAAGAATTCTAAATTTGAATTAAAATTAGTAGATACTATTTTTTCAATACTCGAATATCTATTATTTAATTCATTGATATCTAATAATGGTTTTGTTAAAGCTTCATTTAAAAATCGCTGTCCTAATACTGTTTTTGTAAAATTAATAATATTATATAATCCTTTATCCTTAGAAAATACATCTAATTGTTCTAACGCTCTATTTCCAAAATATAAAAATTTATCACTAGTAAAATTAGTAGGTTTAATAATATTATTTAATAAGTTAGATTGATGTGCTTTACTGTATTCTAAAAGAATAACTAAAGCTAATCTAGCAATATTATAAACTGTTAAATCTAGATTTTCAAAAACATTTAATTGATTTTGTGAAGGAAATACGCCTTCTAATATTCTTTCCTGATATTTTATTTTCTCTTGATTTTCTAATTTAATTGGATAAATAATTTTTTCATCAAATTGTAAATATTGAACTATTTCTTCAGGTTCCATATTTGCAATAGGTTCCTTTAATTTATTAATTAATAATATTTCTCTTGGTTTAACTGTTTCCAAAAATCTAATTGTATCATCTAATGCTAATAATTGGTCTGTTGAAATTGAGTATGTTTCATAAAAATATCCATGTCCTGTAGCTAAATCATATGAAGCGATTCCAATACATAATTGATCATCTAATTTAGTTTTAGTTTTATCAATAACAATTGATACAAGATTATTAACTTTTTTATTATTTTTTTCTAAATAAGTTGCTGGTGAATAAATACCTGTAATTTCTCTTTTAGGATTTGGTGGTTCAGTAGTTTGGTCAATCAACACAATAGTATAATTTAAATTAATTAATTTTTCTATAAAATTATGAGTAACATGAATAGGAAATCCCATCATTCTTGGATTAGAATCGCCTAATTCTTTATTACCATTTTTTTTAGTACATACTACATCTAATTTTTGTGATAATGTAATTAAATCTAAGCCTCTATTTACATGTGAATCAGAAATATTTTGTCCTTGTTTACAAGTCGAATAAGCTTCATGAAAAGAACCAACTTGCATTAAAATAATAGTTTTATCTTTACCATATATATTTGAATAAAAATCATGTATTTTAAAATAATCTTTTACAAATATTTCTTGGGAATAATTTTTGTTTTGCTCCATATTCATTAAATTGTTTTTTCCTTAAATAGTTATTGAAATTTTGTTTTAAATAAAAAACTAATTTATTATTAATGGATAATAATAAACTAGATTATGAATCGACTTCTGAAGATAATACTAGTATTGAAGAAAATGAAATATTTATTAAGAGGGTAAAGAAAGCTTCCTCAAAATATTTAAATCCTAATTTAAAACCTAAAATAATTACTAATACTAATACTAATCAAACTAATACTAATCAAACTAATACTAATCAAACTAATACTAATCAAACTAATACTAATCAAATTAAAGTATCAAATCCAACTTTATTATTAATTAAATGTAGAAAATAGCCACTCTTTTCTAATATTCACTTAATTTATATTTTAAATATTGTTTAATCACTGGTGCATTATTTGAATCTCTTAAATCATACCAATTAGCTTTACCATTCTTAACATAAATTCTTAATAAATTATAAATTACTTCTAATCCTTCCTTTGATTTTAAAAGTTTTAAATATTTTTTTAATTTTTTATCTTTTTCTATCCATTCAATTGTCTTTACAAGATAATATTTACTTATTTCAGTCCGTAACTTCATATTTTTTCCAACATCTTGATATTCAATTACACCAGGAAGATTTACTGAAACAGGATAATATCTTTTTAATCTATCTATTGATACAGTTATTGAGCCATCAGGATTATTATTATATAAAACGCCATATTTATCTTTATTCATTATAAATTAAGATAGATAATTTTTAAAATCTAAACAAATATTTAATATAAAATTATCTTTATCATTTTTATCAAACCATTTTTTTAAAAATGTTTTTATAAACTCATCATCTTCTATTTTTTTATTTTTAAAAATAATTTTAAATATTTTTATTAAACTATTATTAATTTTTTTTAATTCATTAAATTCAATTCTAACATAAAGATTTATTATTCTAAATATAGTAGCTTCTGGTACTTCTTTATCAATCATATTTTTTAATGATATGATTAATTCATCATAATTATCAATATTATAAATATTTAAATAATCAGTAAAAGGTAATGATAAATCTGGATACTGCATATTATCTTCATCATTTCTTGATTTAATTATATTTTTATTATTTTCTGGAGCATAATTTGAAAGAGAATTATTTGTTATGAAAAATTGTGTAGCTATCATATTTTCACCAGCATCGGTAATTTCCAATGTTAAAGGATGTATTCCTGCTGCACCTTTTTTTAAAGGATTATTATATATTTGTTTTATAATTCTTTTTTCACTAAATTTTTTCATATATAAAAAAATGAGATAAAATAATTAAAGAGTTTTTAATATATAGTTTAATGTCTAATAGTAATTCTAATTTAGAAAGTGATTCTGAAAGCTCTGAACTATCAATATCTTCTGATGAACTAATTGAACAATTTGATAATCTAGATTTGCAAGGAAAAATTTTAAATAAATATAATATAATTTATGAAATAGGTAAAGGAGCTGATGCAATTGTTTGGCTAGCATTTAGTATAGAAGATTCTAAATTTTATGCAATTAAAGTAAATGAACCAAAAGAATATAAAAAAGGGTTAAATGAATTTAATTTTATTAAAAAATTACCTATTAAATTAAAATGTTTTAATCATTTAAAAGAAAGTTTTGTTGAACAAAAAGAAGATAAAAAATATTCATGTGGTGTATTTGAATTACATACAGGTAATTTAGATTCTTTAGTTAGAAGTGGTATATATCAAGAAGGGTTACCTGTTAAAATTGTTAAAAAAATAATGTACCAATTATTAACTGCTTTAAAATATTTACATAAGCAGATGAAAGTATATCATGCTGATATAAAAACTGATAATATATTATTAAAAGGTTATAATGATTATGATGAATTAATAATGAAACAATATATAGAATTTGATTTTTTTAGTCAATATAAAGAAGCAAAAAAAATATTTTGGTTAGGTAAAGGAAAACCAATTGAAACATTAGAAAAAATGAAAAAAGAAGATAAATTAAAAATACGTGAAATAACTCATCAACTAATTTGTGAAAAAATAAATTTTCCTGATAAAGAATTAAAAAACATAATTAAAGAAAACTATATAAACGAAAGCAATATTTCATTAGCAAATTTTGGTGCTTTTTGTGGAGAAAATGAACATTATGATTGCGAGTTTGGAACTAGATATTATCGTGCTCCTGAAATAATTTTAATGGGCACATGTGGTATTCAAGTTGATATATGGGCTGCAGGTTGTGTATTTTACGAATTGTTAACTGGACGAATTTTATTTGATCCTGAAAAATGTTCAAATTATAATAGAGATGCATATCATTTATATCATATTAATAGACATATGGGAAATTTTCCAATAGGATTTTTAAAGAAAACAAAATATTGGAAAAATTATTTTGATTCTAAAGGACAACTAGAAGGTTTTGAAATTGAATTGAGACTTTTCAAAGATAAGTTTAATAATTTTAATGTGATTGAACAACAAGATGAAATTATTAATTTACTTCAAGGAATGTTAACAATTTCTCCAAATCAAAGATTTGATGCAGATAAATGTTTATCTCATTCTTTTTTTAAAGGAACTGATTTAGATTAGAGCACTAAACACTGATTCAGATTAGAGCACTAAACACTGATTCAGATTAGAGCACTAAACACTGATTCAGATTAGAGCACTAAACACTGATTCAGATTAGAGCACTATACACTGATTCAGATTAGAGCACTAAACACTGATTCAGATTAGAGCACTAAACACTGATTCAGATTAAACTTTAATTACTAAATAAACTACGAGAAGTAGCATTAACATTACTATGTTGTCTTGAATAATTTTGACTGCTCGAATTAGTACTAGACGTATAATCCGAATAACCACAAGACGTCACATGAAAAGATTTATTTTGAGAATATGAATAGGTAGAAGAATCATTATTATTAGTAAACCCAAGATATCCCATATTTGCAGCAATTTTAGGTGTGTATGGAACATAAGAAGTATCGCTATTAAAATTAGAATATTTAGTTGCAGCAGTATTTGCTATTTTTTTCGTTTGATTCTTTACAAATTGAAGAGCATCGCCATTTTGTTTAACAGCAGCCAAACAGATTTCATGGGTTTGTTCCATTACATATTTCAAAGCATAGCCATTTTGTTTAACAGCAGCCAAACAGATTTCAGGAGTTTGTTCCTTTACATATTTCAAAACCATGCCATATTCGGTAACAGCAAGTAAACAAAGCTCATTAGTTTGTTTATTAATAAACTGAAGAGCTAATCCAGTATTCTTAACAGCCTCTTTACATATCATTTCAGTTTGATTATGAATAAATTGTAAAAGACAGCCGTCTTTTTTTACTGCATAAATACACAATAGGTTTGGTTGGAAATCAAGAAAACGAATCTGTGAAGGTTCTTTTCTAATTATTTCCCAAGTGGATTGATCAATATTATGTGAAGCAATCGTTGAGTTATTGATAGAAGAAATTGTGTTTGCAGAATTAAGATTGGTATTGTAGGTCATACAAATTATATATAACCTGCTAATTATTAAAATTTCAATTTTTTTTATAAATTAATTATTATATATCTAATGATAATACAATAGGTTTATTATCTTCATCATCAGATTGTGTAGGATTTGAAGGTTTAAATACAAGGCCTTTCCATCCATTACTTTTCATTTGAAAGGGAATTATTTCTACAATCTGTTTATCAAAATCTGCTCTACTCAATTGTTTTAAAGAATCATCAGATTGTTCTTTAACCCAATCTCTATATCTTTCCCATAATGCATTAATTGTTAATTTAATTCCACTTGTAGGGTCTACTATAATTGCTTCTCTATAGAATCTACGAGCACTATCATTTTCATTTCTATAGCAATCAGTTACTGCCATAACTGATGCAGGTTCACTCAATATCTTATATTTCTTATATTCAGTTACATATTTATGTACTAAATAACTCATGAAATAAGGCGCCCAGGTTTCAATTTCATATTCCAAGTTATTATTAAGTTGAAATTCATATGATTTAGTAGGGTCTGGTTTTTCAACAAATCTAGAACCAAACTCAATAATTCTTAATCTTCTCCATGTACCTTCATCTTGTGCATCAACTGATGGTTTTTCATTACAACCTAAGAAAAACTTTGCTTGTAATTGTAAATCAAAAGGAGCTTGAAACAATGGTCTTACCATTTGTTTGTCGTTACCTGTTAATTCTTTTAATACACCAACATTCAAAGTTTCACTAGAATCTGTTTCTTGAAAGACACCAATTCTTACACCTTTTAATCTTGCTAATTCAGGAGAAGCTTGATTTGAACTATTTCTCTTTCTAGTAAGAATTGTAATTGGACAAGCACAATAATAATCTCCCATTGCTTTAGATACCAAACTCATAGTTAATGATTTACCATTGGAACCATTTTTAGCAGATCCTTTACCAGTAATAATTCTGAATTTTTGATCTTTATTTTCACCAGAACAACAACTTGCTAGGGATAATATAAAATAGTTTCTTACATCTGGCTCTACTAATACTTGACTTAAATATGTATTAAATTTTTCTTCATATTTTTTAACATCTTTCTTATTTGTATTCCAAGGAATATATTGAACTTTAGTAGATAATGATATATAATCATCTGGTCTTCCAGCTCTAAACTCCTCTCTTTCTAAATCATAAATACCATTTTCAAATCCAATTAAATGTTTATTTGTATCATCTAGTTTTTGAAAGAATTGTGAATCAAAAAATAAAGTTTTAGCTTCTTCCATAATTTGTTTTTTAAATGTTAAATTTAATAAACGGTCTATAATCTTTTGCATTTTACTGGCTTTGGCTTGAAATTCCTCTCTTTCATGACCAGAAGCACCAATTGCTTTATTATTCCAATCACTTGATTTTTGCATGAAATCATTAATAAAATCATCACAAATTAACATAGTTAATGCAGTACCACTTTGGCTCTCAACCCATTTATGATTTCTGAATTCATACCAATCATTATTTTTAACAGATACACATACAAATCTATCACAATATTTATTATGTAATGCTTTTGCAATGAACCAAGTATTTGTTTCAACACTTCTTTCTAAACATGCTTGATATTCTAATGCTTGATATGCTTTATATTCTTCAGGATTATCTTCTTTCGCCCAATATCTAATACTTCCTAAAGTTAAACCTTGATCTTTCATTGTATTCCAACGTTCTTCACATTCACCATCTTTATATTTTTCTGATTTTTGGGAAAACTCTATCCAATCTTCTAACAATGATTTATCTACATTATGTAAAGCCCATCCAATTCTAATCCAATCGCCATATGCATCAGCTCTAGAATCTTTAATCATACTTAAATATACTTTTGCTTTTTGAATATCTTGTTGTTTATTTTCTGGAATATTTTCTTGTTGTTCAAAAACTTTATTTCTTATGAAACCAAGTTCACTATATTCTTTAGTAATTAATTCATCAGTATAATTTTTAATTAACGGCGATGCATTATCAATTTTCCATGTTTTTTGTTGCATTGAAAATATTTTTGTTTTTTGAAGTTGGTTTCCTATAGAATCAGGTCCAAAATCTTGTAATTCAGTATCTAAAACTCTGGTTAAAAGATATGGTTTTCCATCTATTTTTCTGCATCCATACATCAACCATGCATTAGTACTAACAATTGCTTTATCAAAAATTTCTGGTACAGATTTTGTAAATCCCTCAAAAGTAGATGACTGTTCAGCTATATTAACTACATGATTTCTAATTAGATGTCTTATTTTGTCTGAAGTACATATTTGGTGAAATACTCCATGAAAACCATCTCTTACTACTGTTTCTTTTAAAGTTGGAGAATCTTTTTCAAATATACAAACTTTCAATTGTTCATCTGTTACATCTAAATATTTTTTTATTCCTTCGCGATAATTTTCAACTACTTCTACTATCATATCATCATCATAAAGTCTTCCATTTTTATAATCATTCTTCATCTTATCAAGGTCAATATCAAAAATTATTGGACCATATTGCTTTGGCATTTCAGCAATATGAAAATCCATACCCAAAGATGTTGCTTCAGCTAAATTTTTAACTAGTTTTTTTCTCAAATCTTTATTCAGGCAGAATTTACCTTTATTACCACCCATCGAAACATGTGTAATTTGGGTTTGTTGACCTATAGGTATTCTACCTTCATCTAAAATCTTATTTATTATATTTGTTATTTTCATTTTATTCAAATTTATATTTGGTTCAGGCATTATTTATATTATAGAAAGATTTTTTTATATATTTTTTTTCAACTTTTTTAAGTATGATATCTGGCTGTTATAATTTAGATGTTAACCATCATAATATAAATATATATATAAATATAAATATAAACACCATCTATAATAAAAATTGAAGCTATAACCGCTATAAAAATATTAATACATATAATGGCATCAGAATATTATTATCCGGATTGGATTGAAAAAGCTTTTAATAAAGGTTGGTTTAAATTTGATAATGAAACAAATTCATACAAGTATAATAATCCAACTAATAATCATAAAAATAAATATGAATTTAAACCAAATGCTAATAGAGGCGATTTAATTCGTTTTACACCAAATGGAATAGAAGATCAATTATATCGTAATCAAGGTGTTTGGATTTGGAATGGTAAAGAAATTCAACCTTTATATACAAATGTAGATGATTATGGTTCAGTTCCGCCAGAATTTAAAGTAGGTAAAGATTTTCATCCAAACCATTGGGTTAATAAAATAGACCATAATTCAATAATTTGGTTAGAAGATGAAATTATAGAAAATATTATTATTAAAGAAAATTTAAAAGGTGAAGTTAAAATTTTTAATGAAATTTATAATATAAAAATTAATTGCGGGTCTTTATATCCTGATATTTCTGAAAATTCTATTCAATATCCACATAGTTTTACAGAAAATTTACATAAATTTAAACTTTTTGAAGAAAATAATAAAATATTTATTTTTAAAAATAATATTGATAAATTATATGAAAAGTTATATAAAATAGAAATAGAAGATGAACATATTAAAAATAAATTAATTGAATATATAAAAAACGAATATGTTTATGTCCAACATAAATGGATTCATTCTGAACAAAAACAAATATTGTTTATTAAAATGAACGAGATTGAATATCCAATTAAAATGTCATATATAATGAAAGATAAACATATTCTTATGGAATTATTAAAAGAACAAATAATACTTGATAAGCCTTGTTTTCATTATATTGATAAAAATAAGTTAGAGGTATATATTTAATAATTTATATAAAAGAATCTTATTTATTATAATAATGAATTCTAATAAATCAACTATTATGAGAATAATGAACGACATTGTTGATTTCAATGAAAATAAACCAGAAGGTATATATTTATATATAGATAAAAAAGATATTATTAAACAACACGCTTTAATAATCGGACCAGAAAATACACCATATTTTGGTGGGTTCTTCTTCTTTGAAATTAATTATCCAAATGATTATCCAAAAAATTCTCCTCAAATAAAATTTTTAACAATCGATAAAAAAGTAAGATTTAATCCAAATCTATATGAAGATGGTAAAGTTTGTTTGTCTATATTAGGAACTTGGAAAGGTCCATCATGGACACCAGTTATGAATATTCGTTTAGTTTTAGATTCAATTAGATCTTTATTAGGTAGTTTTCCTATTCAAAATGAACCAGGTTTTGAGGAAACTAAACCAGATGACATAAAATCAATAGAATATAATCAATATTTAATTTATCATACTTATAAAATTGCTATATTAGATGTAATAAATAAAAAATTTAATATATTATATAATTATTTTAATAAAGAAATAGAAGAAGAAATGAAAAAAAATAGGAAGAAATTATTTGATGATTTATTATCATATGAAAGTATTTATGGTAAAGTTGAAGTAGATAATCGGATATATTTTATGAAAAAAACTAAATTAAATTTTTCTATTCTTTTAGAAAATGTCAAAGAATATATTGAAAAAACATTTAATATATAAAAAAATATTAAAAAAAATTAAAATATAATATAATTTATATAATATGATTGATAATCCAGTCAGATTAGTTGTAGAAGCTATTGGTACATGCTTTTTCTTATCAGTAATTTTACATTCAATAGATGATAAAACAATTGGCCCAATTGGTGTTGCTGTAGCTTTATTAGCAGTAATTTATCTTGGTGGTAGTGTATCAGGTGCACATTTTAACCCCGCTGTAACTTTTGCAATGGTAACAGAAAATAAATTACCTGTTACAGTAGGTGTATTTTATGTAATTGCTCAATTAGTTGGTGCTTTTGGTGCCGTTAAATTTAACAGTTTAGTATTAAAAAATAAAACATTTTAAATAAAAAAATTGTTATATAAACATTTAAAAAATAGTATGTATATATAATAAATGTATTTTTGTCCAAGTTGTTCATATTCATTTGATATTGTAAAATCATCACAATCGTCATCTCAAAAAGATAGTCGTATTAATATTGAAAAATTAGCAGAAGCTTTAAAAAAGTTTGAAGCTAATGAAGATATGTCTAAATATGTAGCATTATTTAGTAGAGAAGATACTAATAAAAATAAAAAATATCAAAAATTAGATGATAATCAAAAAGTAAAATTTAATCAAATTTTTGAAGAAGTATTATCATCTGGTGCAGAATTTAAATGTAATAATTGTAATAATATTCAACCTATAAAAGAAACAATATTATTATACAACATAAATATGGAAGAGAAAAGTAAGATTAGAACATTAGAAGATAATGAATTTATATGTCAAGATGCTATTTTACCTAGAACGCATGATTATTCTTGTAAGAATCCAAATTGTATTACTCATAAAGATAAAACAAAGAAGGAAGCGGTATTCTTCAAAGAAAAAAATAGTTTTAAGGTATATTATATATGTACGGTGTGTTATTACTCTTGGTAAGATAAAACTTGAGGTTTTATTTCGCAAGCTCAACTATGTTTAGTTTTTCAAACTAAAATAAATTTCATTTATTCTTTGTTTTACTTTGTAAAATTCGCTACGCTCAGCTTCGCTTTTTTCCCCAATTTGTTTACCTTATTATTTTCCCTAATTTGTTTACCTTATTATTTTCCCTAATTAGTTTTCCCAATTAGTTTCCCCAATTTGTTTCCCTAATTAG
>Ga0214919_10007354_pt1 | contig 14885 bp, 10 predicted proteins | sample LL1503_MetaG_FD_177994 | JGI IMG/M metagenome (GOLD analysis project Ga0214919, IMG submission 177994) | Freshwater microbial communities from Lake Lanier, Atlanta, Georgia, United States - LL-1503 | ecosystem: Environmental > Aquatic > Freshwater > Lake | place: USA: Georgia | collected... | reverse complement strand
TTTCTAGCCTCGATTTACTTCTTACCATGGAGCTACACATGGTTTAGAAGTTCCTTTACGGAGCTGGATTCATATAAATTTGTATGTTTCTAGTAGCGGAACAGCTCCGTATACTAAAGGAAGTTGTGCAAAAAATTAGGATAATTCCAAAAAGTAGAATATTTATCAAAAACAATGTTTTTTACTTTATTTTCAGTTAAAACGATAATTAAGTTTATATTATAAAATTATTTTATAATATATTTTTAATCAAAATCTTACTTCTGACTAATCTTATTTAGGTTTAGGTTTATTTGAAGCACCGCAACTATCATTTACAATATAATATTTATTATTCTTAAACCAACTATGCAGATAAGAACATATGTCTTCTTTTGTCTGGTATCCCCAAAACATTATACGTTTTAACTCTTGTTCTGTTTCAGACATAATATGAGGTCGATTTTTAACTGTTGATTTTCTTTGAATCTCTTTTATTATTTGCTCTTTTTTCATTGTATCTATCTTTTCACGTATCTTTATCATTTTTGGCATTTTTACATCCAAATCATCTTGAATTAGTTCTATTTCTTCTAAATTAGGAATAGGTAGTTTCCATATATCAAGTATGTTACTCATAAACTCTTCGTGGTTAAATGTTGTACATACCTGACCAGATGTTTTTTTATGACCGCGTCCAGTCAAAATTGATTTGTCCTTTACATTACGAAGACAAAAGAGTTTAGTCGTTGGATTATACAATCCATAATATCCATACGGACTGTTTTCTAACCATTTTTGAAATTGTTCACCTTGTTTTTCAATAATTTCTAAGTATTTATCATCACAATCTTCCCAAGATCCAACTTTTTCATCAAAACATCTCAGATTATCTTGAATATGATTTGAAACCCACACATCGTTAATTTTCTTAAAACTATTTTCAAAATATTTTAGTATAAGATTTGCTATTTTGATTTCCGGGTTCTCTGGGTCATCCAAACCGATTAGTGTTCTCTGTATACTAGATTCAATAAAGTATTCTTGAACTTTTTCAGGTAGACGTATCATTATTTTTCTTATATCTTCTAAAACTCTTGCATCTTTCACCAGATAAATGATTTCTGGAAGAGATGCATTATACAAAGGGATAATTACTTCATCAAAAGTTGTTAATATATTTGAATGAGGGTGTTCTGTGTAGTAATCAGTAGATAATCCTGATAAACTATCAACAAGAAAAAAAATATTATTATTTTCCTTTAGATAAGATGGAAATCCATACTTATTTATTATTCTCTTACTTTCGTTTATCATTAATCGTAAAGCTGAGACAACCTCAAACTTTGAAAATTCCTGAAAATAATTATCAGTTAATGTATCAATGTCGAGTCTAAAGTGTTCACTAAACAAAACTGTTACGCGGTCTATGATTAATTTAATGTGTTGTTCATCATAATAAGAGTTAAATGTAGAATGATCTAATTCAAATGGTTCATTCGGAGGTGTTCCAAGAATACCATCACATGTGTATTCACAATCTGTATAATCACACTCTCTTTTATTATCAAACCCTGTTACAAGATTTCGATTATAGGAAAGCGCACAATCCCATGCAGACTCTTTTATGATACGCTCAACACCCTTTATAGAAATATCTTTATTCTCTGACATCTTATACATATCTAGATCAATGCTATTCATTCTATTTCTGGGAAATGAGACACGTTGATAAATATTCAATGACGGGTCTATACCATTATCTATCAAATCTTTATGAGAACCAAGTCTGTGCCCACGAGCGATGACTTGTGAAGTTTCGCTGTAATTAAACCAAGGAGTATGAATATCTACTATTTGTACATTTTTAAAAGTGAATCCTTCAGATATTTTACGAGAGCCAATTATGACATTAATTATTTTCCCGTGCATGTTATCTGGTTTATTAAAACGATCTACTATAAGACCAATTTCCTTATCTGTAGATGTTTGACTTGTTAGAGTTGCATATCTATATTTTGCTGTTTTTTCTACTCCTCTAGCTTTAGAAAAACCAAAAAGTTGTAATAGTAATCCAAATAGTATAAGACCGGAACCGGTGACAAATTCGTTATAAACGAATACTGATTTATCTTTTTCTCGAGCATCTAGAATGATTGCAATCGAAGATGCATATTTACTACTAAAACGTCTTATATTTTCTAACATATTAGCTTCAGTCTCTTTTTCACCTGGTTTAATGATTTCATCAATCAACTTAGATGAGAGAGAGTATGAATATTTAGTTTTTTTAGCTTTGCCTTCTTCTACTACAGATTTTACAGCTTTTTTCTCTATATATTTATCAAATCCGTCTTTACCAAATGAACCATCCGGAAAAACAAAAAGAGATGCCTGTCTGGAGTTTGCCCAAACTCCCTTATTTTGCCCACCGTCTCTCTGATACGCGATTTCATAATACATAGTTTGAAATTCGCTCATCTCATCTCCAAACACTATCATTTGTTTAAGAGTTTTGTCTCTACCGTTTCTTTGAAAAACTTTTTCTACACTAGATCTCATAGATTTCAAATAGGATACACGACCTTTGAACGCTTTTTTCAGTGTTGTTATAGCAGATTGTTTTACAGAAAGAATATATCCTTTCTTATCAAAAAAGTTATTGACAAACTCACTACCAGTTGGAAGATTATCTGTAGGTGGCAATATAAGATTCATAACAGATGCTATCTCTTCTACTCCGTCTTTCATCGGGGTTCCAGACATTAATAAAATTTTGCAATCTTTTACTATATGTAAGAATCGATAAAACTCTTTGTATACATTTATGTTAGTTTGTTTACCATCTTCTTCTATCTGTGCCTTCATACGTAGATTATGAACCTCGTCTATAATAATAACATTATTGTTAAAATTTTCTTCTTGACACCATTTTGACAATTCTCTGTTTGTCGTATAGGATTTGATTTTTTTAGCAAAAGTCTCAAACGTATTTGTTTTGTAATAATCTTCAATTGCTTTTCTGGTTCGATGCACCTTTTTTAATTCACTGAGGTCTGTATATCCATCAGGTATATAACGTCCATCTGTACATTTAAAGATTAATTCATTCATAAAATTATTTATAAGAGCGTCACCTTTTGCAAGATAAAGTGCTCCTTTGAACTTTCCTTCTTGTCTAATTTGTTCTATCGCTCCGACAGCTGAACATGTTTTGCCAGAACCCATCTCGTGCAAGAGCAAAAGCTCATCATAAAGAGTATTAGAGGAGAGAAATCTAGAGATTAGTTTTTGGTGATTCATGAGTGTTCCCACTTTATCCGGAACTTGCTCAAATTCTTCTAGACGAACATCATAAAATTCTTTCTTCTTATATATCGCTTCATAGAAATCTTCTTCATACGGATTTAAAATATCATCTTCAAACTGATTGATATTTGGGTATTTCAGAAGAAAGTTTGTAATGTCTAATTCCATTTTCTATTTGACAATATATATTTTAGACGTGAATTTTTATACATACAAATGTATAAAAATTAATCAGATTCTTCTTCTGAACTAGAAGAACTGTCATCATTTTCAGATAGATTGTCTGTTTTCTTACTAATTTCTTCTTGTTTTACCAGAAAAGTATGCATTTTTTCTATAATAGGATCTGAATGTTCAAATTCGTGATTAATATTATTTTTATCCATCAATTTACCAATTACTTCATATTCTCCTTCTCTGATACAAACTACAACGATAGATTTTCTTCGTTTTAGATTTTCTACAGTCTGTGGGTCTAAATAAGGCATTCTATTAGTTGAATCTAATATATATATATCACGTTCAATTAGTTTAGATAGCAAGGAAATACTAAAAGTATTTACATCGCTGAGTAGTTTATCGGAGTCGTCTTTAAAATTTTTGAATGCTTGTTCGTCAGCCTCTTTTAGAACATATGTTATAAATTTTTCTGTTAAATCATAAATGTATTTTGATTTATCAGGGGAAATATCCTTAAGCTCTTTGTTATTTTTTATATAAGAACATGTTTCCTTGATTATTCCATCTCGTATAATAGATATTTTTTGAGTTTTGTTCTTTTCAAAAACAGGTGTTATAATTTTCTCTTTAAAAACATCTGTAAAAGGTATTAATTCAGTGATTAATTTACAAATACCAAGTATTTTCTCACTATCTCCAACCAAATTTTTAATTACACGATGTGTAGCACTACCTTTTGCTTTTGGATCTTCTTTAAAGAAACGATAACAGTTTAGAAGAATATCAATTGTATTTTCTTTAAAAGAGTTTGATGATGTAATTCCGTGTTCTAGTTCTTCCCAGCTTTTACGATCTATTGTACTTTGAAGTTTTGAACGAAGACCGCGGAAAAGCTTTGATCGGTCTTTTTGCTTCATAGAACAATAATCTTTCGAATACGAATGAAGTATACAGTGAAAAAAAGATGAAGATTCTGCCGAACATCCTGTCCTTACAAGTACCTCGTCACATTCTATAGGAGTTCTAAAAACTACGGATGTATCTGCTTGTATTTTGTTTATCTGTGAAAACGCAACCATACTATTTTTAAAGTTCTACATACTTTCTTTTAGATTAATCACTTGAAAGTATAAAACTATATATTCACCATATAATCTTTACTTAAAGTAAAATAGTATGAAGAATTCAAATTTGCCAAAACCTTGGTTGTATAAAAATAAATGGGTTGTTTGGCCAGAAACAGCTCTCGATACAATGACGATCTCTAACTGTAGAGATACAGTTAGAGGTATATGTGAAACAGGTAAAACATTAAATGAATGTATTGATCAATGCGAGTTATCATGTGGTGTTGGGTATCATATAGAATTTGAAAGCGGAAAAACAATATGTTCTTCTATAAAAAAATCAGATAGACCTTCTTTGAACCCGATTCATCGTTTGAAAAAAAAAGAGACATATCCGGAACTTTCTAAAGTAAAAATATCTACTTTTGTCAATACCGACATTTTTTCATTTCCTCCTGAAGAGGCTAATGTTGTGTTTTTTAAAGATATTTTAAATATAACAGATCCAAATAGCGGAACTTTTGTTAAAGCTGGCTGTTCAAAAATGAATGGGGAACCAGAACTTATTTATTTATCTAAGGATGGAAAACACAATTTGCAGTTCTTACAATCCGTCACAACATCCGTTCAAATAGATAAATATATTCCTGTACGCTACGGAAGCGAAATACAAATATCAACACCCGGTACATATTTATTAGCAAGTGTTTCATATGAAAATAAATTATCTTGGAAATTAAATCCTGAAATATTTTACACAAAAGAAAAAAGTTTTGAACTTATTCCTCTCGACACATCAAAAAAAATTGGTGATATAGTTACCTACGGTGACTTCTTCGCTATAACATATGATAATAGAAGTTCAATAGTTGTTATGGAACAGGAAGGTGAACCATTGCAACTTGTAACTGGAAATATAGAAGATATTCTTAATAATGAAAAATTTACAACAAAATTTTCTCTAAATTCTAAAATGGTAGGATATTATTGTGATGGAAGAGATTGTAAACCAGTTCTTATAAAAGATATGGAAAAAATGGGTAAAATGGGACTTTACAAGGGCGTAACGGTCGGACGAGATCCTAATTGTTGGGGTGTATGTAAATATCTTAAATTAGGTACTAATGACATAGAACCATTAAGTACGACTCCCCCATCTGGACGAAAATCTAATTTTTTGATACTTAGTATGATTTTTATATTCATACTGAGTATAATTATAATATGGATGATTCTCAGAAAAAGATCTAGAGTACCCGAGTACGACGTTCTTTCTCTTCCTCCATACTTTGGACATGTATTTTGATAAACTTGTAAAGGATATGCCTAAGTTCTACAGGAAAATCAGTAAAACACCAAGTCATATCTTCTTTTCCTTTACATATAGAATCTCTTATTCCTTTATACGGAAGCTTTTCGGAATATTTATCCTTTTCCTTTTCATTGTGATAAAATTGTATTAATGCATATATAAGATCTCTACCGGAATCATCAATATCTTGAATCTTATTGATAAATTCTTCTTTTTCTTTCACAGATAAATCTTTTTTTGGAATGTCTTTATTTAAACTATCAAAAAGTGGAAAGACGGTCATTTTTATTTCTAAAATGATTTGTTCTCTTAACTCAAATTTAATTTTGCATACCGCCATATTGGTCTCCACCTCTTCCAGATTGACCCATACCAGATTGCTGAGGTAGTTGCTGGCGTGTTTTTGCACGTTCTGGACCAACATTATCATTGCTATAAGCTTCGTCAAACTCTAAATAACATACTTTATCATCTGGACCACACAGTGGATGACCAATAGTATAAGCCGGTATTCCACCCTTGGGATCCTGCTTAATTCTATCGTCTTTTTCTAAGCTTTCCTGCTTTTGCACACTTCGAGATACTTCCACAATAAAACGACCGATCTCTTCGGCTATATAAGGACCATCATAACGCATATGAGGCTTTCCATTAATATAAAGAACAATATATGGTACAACCTTGATTGGTGCTATTGTATTTCTAGATAATATTACACATTGTTTATTATGACTGACATTGATCATACCGAACTGGCATCCACCAACTGAACCAGGCATACGCTTAAAAATTGGAATAAGAGACTGGCAATGATTGCATTCCGTAGAATAGAACAAAATTAGAGAGAATCCTTGTATACTTGTACACATAATAGGCCCTTTAACACCACGCTGAATGTTAAAGTCGTCAGACGTAAGAAAAAGTAGTCCGCTCATATATTTTATCACATGGTAAAATTACATTTAAGTTGAAATATAAAAAGTTAAAATAAGTTTTTATAACTATTGTAATCACAAAATACTTGTTTGTGAGTTTCTAAATAAATTATTTTTAAAATAATTTTTTAACTCAAAAATTCATAATTTACTTTTCAAAAGTAAATTTTTATAGTATGAAAAAACATTTGCATTAACAAAAAATGGCTAAAGAGATTAAAATTTTCAATCCAGGTGATAAACCTTTTGGGATTCTTAGTAATAATTACAACGAGAGATACAAAGAACAAGAGAATAAGACAATAAAAGCAGCTTTAACAAAAGGTATTGAAGCTATGTTTCATAATCCTGTTCTAAAAAACCTTCTTTTATCTACAGGAAACGGGAAAATATATTATTTATCTCCCAACCCTTTATTAGGTGTAGGTTCTAACAACAAAGGACAAAATTTGTATGGAATACTCCTAGAGCAACAACGAAACAAATTACGTGTAGAAATGAATAAGATTCAAAATCAAACAGATAAAGAAACTGAATTGTCAATAACGTACGATGTGTATTTGGTGGAAAGAGAATTAACCTCTGCCCTAAAAGACGGAGATGATTTACATTTATATGTAGGAAAAACACTTAAAGAAATTGTAGATTTACTGAATATAAAAGAACTTCAAGAATACAGTCTGTCGAAAGAAGATTTTTTAGATCTTAAAAAACAACACTTTAATCGATTAAAACCTTATATAGACAATCGTGACAATATAGCAAACTTTATAAGAAAAAATATGTTACAAGAAATACGTATTCTAAGAAGCAGAGAAAAGAGAAGGTTAATTTTTAATATGTATGCAGATTATCTTCTTGAGAAGAAAGGTGTTCCTTTAGAACAATATGAAGAAGCCAAGGACCAGCATTTTTCAACTCAAAAATTTAAAGATCAGGCATATGACTTAGAACAGAGACTTTTTGATCTTTATGAAAGTGGTATGTTATCAGAGAGCTTATCAAAGAAAATTGATGATCGTTTCAGAAAATATTATATTCCAACGGAAGAAGAGATTGAGAAATTAAATGAACTTCCATTATTTTTGGATAAAAAGGCTGATAAAAAAGAGTTTTCTAATAAAAATTTACCAACAGATATAATTTATGTTTTACCACCAGTAGCAGATTCTAATTATGATCCAAAATACAATAATCATATTAAGTATATTCCATTCGGTCCTTTAAGTTTTTGCGAACCCATGCTAAATATCAACAGTTTCGGATATCTGACAGTATATCACTATTTTGTGGAAGAGCTATTGAGACAAATAGGAGTACCAAATCCACGATCTTATATCTTGGTAGAAAAAAGATCTACAAATCTTCCTTTGTCAAGGCATAGTTTCCGCGATCCTAGAGAATCTCTAAATCTTTATGAACAAAAGAAACAAGAAGTTTATGAGATAAATTTGGTAAAATATGCAACTGAAAATCTAGAAGAAAAATTTAAATCAAGACAGATGCAAGATTTTCTTCTGGCAACTGGAAAATCAAAATTAGTCTTTAATGATCCAAACGATCCTATTCTAGGTATTGGGAGTGACAAATCTGGTAAAAACATAGCCGGAAAACTCTTGATGCAGATTAGAGATAGAGTTATTCAAGAAAGGAAAACACAAGAAATCGGATTACTGACAGTTAATGATATTACATGGATCTTGAATAAAAATTCTTTTATGAAAGATTGGGTAGTAAGACGAGTGAGTGATTCTTGTAGAACTTTAATGGTTATAAAAAATTATGTGAAAGAAAAGTTTAAAACAGAGACATCAGTTGATAAGTCTCCAAAGTTTGTATCTGATGTACTAGATAATATTTATCAACCATGTTCCCATGTTTATGGAATCGCGCACGAAATAAAGGCACCCGTCCCTAAATATTTTGTTGATATTGTGAAAAAGTGCAATAGAATGGAATTTGCTAGTGATGAAGTAGTTGAGATATTGTGGAAACGTATTTCGGCAGTAATTTATCATTTAATTATGCATCTTAGTAAGAAAGATGCGAAAATTCAAGATATTAGCAGTGAGATAGGACGTGTTCAAATATTAACTTCTCAAAGAATAAAGTGCACACGAATTGTTTCTAACGAATACGATAATTGTATTATAAAAGCTCTTGTCAATTTAATTTGTGGAATTGTTCGTTTTAACAAAGAAAATAATAGTAAGAAAATAAATATAACAAACGATGAGGTAAGAGCAGCTACTTCAATTATTTTAGAAACAGTAGTTAACATTAAATTTACTAGTAAGGAAGAAGAAGAAGGTGATGATGAAAGAGAAGAAGAAGAAGAAGAAGAAGAGGGTGTTCCGATTTTTGTTCCGGTAGATGAAGAAAGTGATAATGCTCTCAGTTTTCATCCGAGTAGTGATGAGAAAAGTAACAACGGTGACGATTACGGAAATGATTCAGGTAGCGAATTTTCACCTCACGAAGACTTAATTGCAGACTTTTTGAAATCGGTTGAAGAGTTCAAAGATCAAAATGTTGATCAGCTCGCAATAGATATAGGAGAAGCTGTAAAATTTATTAAAAGCAATACTGTTAAAATATCGGCACAACTTAAAAGAAACCGTGTAAATTTTTTCTCTGGTCAGAGCTAATTTGCTATCTTATTTGATAGACCAGAAGATTGAAATAAATTAAAATTGTTCATTATAACGATCGCTAATTCTTATTATCAACGATCAGTTGTAAAAACGTATAATCAAAGGCTAAAAATAAAAATTGAGGTTTAAGGAATAATTGCCGATGATAAAATCAAAAATGTCGTTGAATCAAAGCGTAACGAAAGCTGTAAATGAAGTCATTAATAATTTTATTCAAAAGATTGCGTCTAAGTATAATTTAGATCCAGCTGAAATGTTGGCAGAGTGGAATGGTACTTCGCATACCGGAGTAAAAGCTACAGCTACTGCGACCGTGAAAAAGTCTTCTGATGTTGATGAAGCTACATTGTCACAATATAAGAAGGCAGAACTACAGGCCCTTTGTCGTGAAAAGGCTCTGAAATGCACTGGTACAAAAGAACAACTCGTTGGTTATCTTTTGGGTAAGGAAGGTGGCTCTTCTTCAAAGCCACCTGTTGCAAAGAAAGAAACAAAGAAAACGGAAGACACCAAGAATATTTTAACTCCTGTCGCAAAGAAATTGACTTCTTCTATACCAACTGTTGCTATTCGTAGAAATCAACATGGAAATCATGAACACTCAGATACTTCTCTTGTTTTCGATAAGAAGACTAAAAAGGCTATTGGAAAGCAGAATGATGATGGTTCAATAGATGATCTCACTCCAGATGATATTGATATCTGCAACCAGTGGAAATTTCAATATGTTATTCCAGATAATCTTGATAAGAAAATAGAATTAAAAGACGTGAAGGTCGATGAACTTGATTATGAAGAAGATGAAGTATTAGAAAGCGACGAAGAAGTTCTTGAAGATGAAGATGTAGAAGAAGAGGAAGAGGAAGAAGAATATGATGACGACGATGTTGATTACAATTAAACTTTTAATGATAAAATAATATTTTACTAAAATATTGTTTTCAAAATTTGATTCTAAAAATAAAATATTTTATTAATAATATGTAAATGAAAAACCAGAAATATGATATAAATAGTCTTGAAGAAGTAAACATTTCTCCTGAAGGGATCGGTATTCCAGAGGAATTAATTGAAATAGCAATAGAATGTTCATCTGATATAAGCAAATCGGACGTTTGGGAACAAGCAGGTGAGGGCGCCGCAGGTAAAGTTTATACCAGAAGTGATTCTAAATATGCTGTTAAAATACAAAAAGCGAATCGACTTTTTTTTTCAGAAATGAAAGCACTCACAGATTTACAACAAATTTTACTAAAAGATAAAGGAGTAGTTCCTAAATTATATGCATCTTGGATTTTCAATGGAAATGGATATCTTTTAATAGAAAAATTGAGTGAATGTTATGGTATGAGAAGTAAAGAAATGGAATATGCTCTGAAAAAAATAGAAGAATATGGATGGTTACATTTAGACATATCTACATGTAATAGGATGATTAATAAACATGGAAAATTAGTTCTAATTGATTTTGGTTGGGCTGTTAAAAAATCATCTAATGATAGTAAAACGTATGAGAAGCACCCTATATCTATAAAATTATGCAAAGCATTTACTTACGCAGAACTTAAAATCAGGCAAGATTCTGATTTTAATATGATTTACTCTAAATATCTTGATGAAGAAGAATATACTCCTATAATGTACATACCAAAACAACTAACACGTAGTTCTAATACCAAAACAAACTCTTCTTGTATTATTATTTGATATAATAGGATTATCTAAATGTTTATTTTAGACAATTTATAATAGTCTGTCAGAAAATATTTTAGTACTGAAGTTCTCTTATGAATCATAATCACTTTGACTGATTATGATTCATATATCTTGGTAAAAATTGTAAGAAGTTATTTTTAAAATTGCAAAAGCTTATAATATATTTAGTTGTGCAATCATAAAATTATAACAACTTTCTGATTTTATAGCAATATCTTCTCTCAGTTATAATAATTAAGCATAATCCGTCCAAAGAAAGTTTCAGAAAAATGATCGAAAGTATGAACAGGTTGTTTTTTGAAAAGTTTGGCAGACATTCGTCCGTCTTGGACGGATTATGTTTAAATATTTAATTTTAAAGATTTTGAAAATAACATCTTTTTGATGTTATTTTGTATGGCAACACATGCAAAAGTTACAAAGATAATTTATTTACACAGATGTGTATTATGACGCATATACTTAAGTTGACGTTCCAGTTGTTCAATCTTTACTCTTTGAGATTCAATTTCTGCTGCTTGCATCTTGATTTTTTGTTCTTGCTCTTGTTGCTTTTTGAACTCGGTAGAAAAACGATCGCATATGTCTCTTAGTTCTTTTTCTGAATAGTGATATCTTCGAGCAGCCTCGTCAAGACATTGAACTGCTTTTCTGGTATCTGGAATTCCAACTAGACCAAAGTGCTTTAATATACCCATAGCAATCTTAGCATCACCAATGGCGTATGCATCACTAAAGTGCTTGTATGCAATTATCCAATTGTAACGAGATATGTATAACTTACCCAAGTGAAAATGAATCGATGATTTGTCATCAAATCTCAAGTCCGGAGTAATCAAGAGCTCTTCAAAAATATCTATGCTTTTCGTAGGATCTATAGACTCTAGCCATATTCCTAACTTAAATTTGCATACAAAATCTCCTAAAGAGGCTCCTTTTTCAAGGAGCATGCCTGTTTGCCAATAATCTGAGTCATCTGCTACCCAAAGAGCGTTTCGTATTTTTTCTAGAGCGTCTGAATCGTCTGACGAGGTAACTTTGCCCAGTTCAATTTGTGTAGTCATTTCTGTATTAATTTTTTGATATCTTCCTAAAAATTCAATTTTTTTAGAGTTTGAATAGAATAAAGAATGAATTTTTGGAAACAAGGAATTAAAACGTAAAATATACTCAATAAATGTAGAAAAGCTGAATCTCAATTGGTCCTACTAAATGATGACGGGAAAAATACATAAGTAAAATTTATGATAATAAATTTTACTTTATTTATTCTTTTATGCTAAAATGTATCAAATTTATTTAGTTTTTATCTCTTCTTTCATATTAAGACGAGCAACCATTCTTGAAATATCACACATTTCTTGATCATTCTTTACCTTGACAGTGCACGTTGGATCAAATCCTATTTGTCCGTACGCCATTTGATATATTTTTCCAGGAGTATCTCTGACAGTTCCGTCATTTTGTATTTTCATATCTTCTGTAAGTTTTACTATTCTTCTTTGCATGTATCCTGAAGTTGCTGTACCCATCGCAGTGTCACAAACACCCTCTCTACCAGACATTGCATGAAAATAAAATTGTCGAGGGTTTAATCCACGAAGAAATCCTCTACTTATAAAACCACGTGATTCATATTCCATTTCAGGCTCTAGATCTCCAAATGGATAATGTGGAAGAGATCTCTTTCCATGATTCATAAGAAGAGGAACTCTTTGACCTTTTAGATTTTGTTGTCCAAGTAAACCAGTAATTTGTGCTATGTTGAAAAAATCACCCTTACTTCCAGATAGAACTGTTGAAAGAAAGTTATTATCCTCTGAAAGCGCTTCTTTTGCGATTCTCAAACCAATATCTTTAGCTTTATTTAGTGATGCATTTATTCGAATTTCTCGTATGCTAGGATGAGAAGTTGCTTGTTTGATCGCCTCCGCTTCAATATAACATTTTCTAACAACATCTCTGATTTCTTCTTCTTTTGTAACACCATTTTCATTCACAATCTGCGGAATTAAACAGTCTCCTAAACCAACAGAGAAACCATCTATAAGAAGATACTGATTTGTAGTGAACTGTATACAGTCTATAAAGTAAGATGCTGTTTCAGGACCGTATTCTTTGTGTAACAAATGATGAATAGAACTATGAGATGCCCCTATAATTGCTTTATCTAGAGTTCCTTCGTACATCACACCCCGCCATATTTTAACTGTTGGTTCCTTAGGATTTGCATCATTGATTCTTTCATATATAAAATCTTCCGGAAGAAAAAGAGATACAAGGCCGTGTCCGTTAAAACACTGAATCTTCTTTCCCTTTTCTTTCAAAATTCGACGTATGTGCTGTATTCTAGACATAATTTCTTCTGGAGACATTACATTGTCAGTAGTTTCTCCGCGAACGCTCCTTCTATTTTCAGTTCTCACCCATTGTTCTCTATTAGAATCTACTCCAAATAGAACAACCCGATTAGTCTTTGTAATCGGAGTCTTTAACCAGGGAGCACGAGGAAGAGACATTGCAATGTTGAAAAATTGACCAGATGTTAGTTTCACTGAATTTATAGTCATTCTGTATGCACCAAGAAGAGAATCCTGAACAATAGCAATATTTGGTTTACTACTCTGTGGAGAAATCATATTCCATTGTGCAGCAGAGAGATATTTAAGTTCTGCCTGTGACTCAAGTGATTGCGGTACATGTATATTCATTTCATCTCCCGATGATCTCCCTATGCTTTCACATAGGGTCGGACTGTATCTTAAGCCGATTCAGGATTGGTAGTCCATCATTATCGACCAACACCCGTGCAGTCTCTGAACGCCTGCCATATCCTTCCATAACGGACGTAGGCAGTAACGCTGCGGATTGCCCAATCCCTAACATTATTACCATTGGGTACGGCTATTAACCGTGTTCCCCAGTTAGTGTTTCCACATACTGGGTGGTAGTTAGGGCTCTAAGGGGTTTCCCGCATCAAGGTGTTTTGCAAGTATTAGGAAATACTCACTAGGAGGTAGCACCCTTTTCAGGCCTCCTGTTTTTGACAGAGGTAAACCTAATCAAAATCTGCATTAAATCCCCTAGTAACAGATAAATTTATTCTAAACGTCTTGAATGGCATGATCATGACCTGCATAGCAAGCATGCTAGATTTATGAAGAGTAGGTTGCCTATTTAATAATACATAATCTCCGTTTTGCAAAGGTCGATCTACAACCCAACCAATAGGTACTTTATATTTGCGATTTGCAACCTTCAATTTTGTTAAAAACTCTCCATCGCGCTCAATTTTATCACATTCCTGTACAAGCTCTCTACCATCAACAACTTTAATAATCTCACCACCACGATGAATAATATCACCATGTATTAAACGAGTTCCTCTACGAAATCGCTTAAGGTCAATAACAGTATCGCTATCTGGTTTCCATAAAGATTTTACTTCTCCTTCATCTACAAGTGCTTGTAGCTCTTCCATGTTAAACTCAGTAACACGAACAGGGGATGACAAAGTCCTTGCAATTTCTTCAGGAACTCCTATCTGACCCATTCTCAGAGTTGGATCAGGACCAATAACTGTACGAGCTGTTTGGTCACAATTATGTGTAATAGTAGCATCTCCTAGCAAGAAACGATTATTTTTATCTACTTCAAAACCATAATATTTTCCAATACCATCCTCTACTACTTTGATGTTATAACAAGACATATCTTTTTTATAAGACGCATA
>Ga0214919_10007353_pt1 | contig 14885 bp, 14 predicted proteins | sample LL1503_MetaG_FD_177994 | JGI IMG/M metagenome (GOLD analysis project Ga0214919, IMG submission 177994) | Freshwater microbial communities from Lake Lanier, Atlanta, Georgia, United States - LL-1503 | ecosystem: Environmental > Aquatic > Freshwater > Lake | place: USA: Georgia | collected... | reverse complement strand
AGGCGAGCGGGTAGCGCGTAGAGGATGCGCGCGGGCACCGCGAGGAATTCGGCGAAGGCACCGTGTTGACGGTATTCGACGGGAGCGACCCCGACGACGCGGCGATGATCGCACAAATTGACCTCGCCGCGCGCACAGTACGCACAGGCGCCGCATGAAATCGTGGAATCAAACGTCACGCGATCGCCCGAGCGCCAGCGCTCCACGCGCGGACCGACGGCGACAATTTCACCCGCCGCTTCGTGCCCCATGATAAGCGGCGGCCGCCGGCGGCCAGTCGAGCCATCCCAGCCGTGAATATCGCTGCCGCAAATCCCGCAGGCGTGGATGCGCAGCAGCACCTCGTCATCGGCGGGGACGGGCTTAGGAAAATCGGCGAATTCGAGCTGAGACGGAGCGGTGAGGACGAGCGCTTTCACGGTGGGGCGGGGGGACTACACAAACGAACAGGGCTGGGAGAACGACGGTGAGCTTGGGGCGTCCGAGGCCCGTGCCGATCTAAAAAATTAGCGCCGCTCGATGCGCAAAAATAGCCACACGCCGAGGCTCAGAAAGACGGCGTTGGGTAACCAGAACAGCAAGTCGGGGTGATACTCAGGGTGACGATCGAGCCAACTCACGGCGACCGTGAGTATGTAGTAACCGAGTGCTAGCAGGACGGCGAGGCCGAGGTTAGCGCTGGTCTCGCGCCGCGAGACTTTGATGCCAAGGGGCACCCCAATCAGGGCAAACGAAAGGATCGCGAGTGCGGTATTAAATTTTTCCTGAACGGTCAGTCGGACTTTCATGACGGCGCGCTGGTGATCGGCGGCGGTCGCAGGCGTGTAGGGCAGGGCCGTGACGCGAGCCTCTTCCTTGCCCAGTTCAGCGTAGGTCATCCATTGCAGTTTTTTGCGTAGAACCGGTGGGCCAAACAGACTGGCAAGCGAGAGGCGCTGCGGTTCGGATTTTTCGAACGACACGATGCGAGGGGACTCGGTGAAATTTTCCGGCTGCTTCGGATTGCGCTCTTCGACTTGGGCCCGGGTGAGAGTCAGGATAAGCTCGTTGGTCGAGGCATCGTAATCAAAGCGGCCAGATTCGGCGCGGACCAGCTGAGTCGTGCGGCCCTCGCGATCGAGCTGCCAGAGCCAGAAATCCCGCATAACCGCACCCTGTTTGTCGCCGACGTAGATCACGAAACCTTTGAAATTACGGATAAACGTTTTGGGGACAATGAAGCTGAGGGGGTTGGCGGCGACGGCGGCGTCGAGGTCTTTGTGGTACTGCACGCGCGCGGCCGGCATGGACTGGAAATTAACATAGAGGCCGAGCGCGGTGCCGAGAAACCCCAGGATCAGTACGGGCCGGGCGATGCGCGCGAGGCTGAGTCCAGCGGCGCGCATAGCGGTGATCTCACTATCGGCGGAGAGTCGGCCGAGCGTGAGGAGCACACCGGTGAGCATGCCCATCGGCAGCGCATAGATGGCAACGGCGGGAATCAACATACCGACCAGTCGCACAAACGTCGTGACCGACAACTGGCCTGAAAGCAGAAATGGCAACAGATCGCGGATGAGGTTGCCCAACATCAGCACAAACGCGAAGAGCCCGACTGCGCCTGCACACGTGAGGAGCACGCTCTTAAAAATATGGCGGTCGAGTAGGTTCACGCAGGATTTCGGAAGAAAGGGACGCAGAGTGATCGCAGACAGACCGCCGGCGGACAAGACGGTTCGTGGGGGTCGGCGTAAAACCTATGGCGACTTAGAAGCCGAGCGAAAGTTGCGGCGCCGACAAATCCTCGTCGGGACCAGCGGGCGTGAGGCAAGCGGGGTCATCGTGGCGGACGTTGCTCACGTGCGTGCTCAACGCGGTGGCGGTAAGCGCAGCGTCGGACGCGGGGCGGAGAAGTGGGATGAGATCGCGTTCGACGTGGGCTTCGGGATCGAGCCACGCGCGGGTAGTCTCCGGCGCGAGCAAGACCGGCATGCGATCGTGGATGGGCTGGGTGACAGCGTTGGGCGTCGTGGTGATGATCGCGCAGGATTCAACGACCTCGCCCGTAGGCGAGCGCCACGTTTCCCAAAGCCCGGCGAAAAAGAAAACGGCCGCGTCGGGGCGTTGAAATAGCCAAGGCTTTCGTGCGCGCCCGTGAATCGCCCATTCGTAGAAGCCTCCAGCAGGGACAAGACAGCGCCGGTGGCGGAAGGCCTCGCTAAACGAAGGTTTTTCGGTGAGTGTCTCGGCGCGGGCGTTGACCAGCGGCGCGGAAGCATCGACCGACTTGGCCCAGGACGGGACGAGGCCCCAGCGCAATAGGGCGCGTTCGGGCCCGGCGGCGCGGTTACGTTGACGAAAGGCGGTGAGCGCGGTGCTCGGGGCGATGTTGTAGCGCGAGACCAGTTCGGCCGGCGCCTCCACGCCGAGCGCGACGTAGGCGGCCTGGAGTTGATCTTTTAACAGGACGAAGCGCGTACACATGGCTTCAAAGCGTGGCGGACCACGTGGCGAGTACAGCGGGCAGTTCGCGAACGTTTTTGAGTTGGAAAAAACGCCCGTTGGCGGGCGGTGGCGTATCGACGTGCTCGGCGGCCCAAGTGATGCGGTACGGCACATGAACACCTACCCCACCAAGAGCGAGGACGGGGAGGATGTCGGACTTGAGGGAATTTCCGACCATCAGAAAATGCTGCGGGTTGATCGCGTGCCGGCGGAAAATTGCCGCGTACGATGACGTATCTTTTTCAGATAAAATCTCAACGTGGCGAAAGTGAGCAGCAAGGCCGGAGCGAGCGAGTTTACGCTCTTGGTCGCGAAGATCACCCTTGGTGATTACAAGGAGGCGATGGTGCCCGGAAAGGGCGGAGAGTGTTTCTGCGACCCCGTCGAGCAAATCGACGGGATGGGCGAGCATGTCTTGGCCAAGGGCGATAAGTTGTTGGATTTCTTCGGCGCTGATCTTGCCCTCGCTCAGCTGGATGGCGGTCTCGATGGAGGAAAGCATGAACCCTTTCACGCCGTAACCGTAGCGCTCAAGGTTGCGCATCTCGGTCTCAAAGAGCGTGCGGTCGACGGTGGCGGCATCGTGGTAACGAGCGAGCAGCGCGCGGTAGCGTTCGTGGACCTTTTCGAAAATGTTTTCGTTGTGCCAAAGGGTGTCGTCGGCGTCGAAGCCGACAGTGAGAGCGGAGGAAGACATGGTTGAAGCCTTAAAAAGGAAAGATAACCTCAAAAACAGGTCGGTTCCCCGGCCAAAGCTCAACTGTTTGCGTGAATTTTCGCGCGTCGGACCCTGGCGAATGGCGCGGTTGTGGATTTACGCCGGCACTTTGACCCGATGAACTGGTCGCATTGTTCTTAGCATGAAACGCCTTTTTTTATTTTTTAGTCTCCTGCTCGCTCTTTCTCTCGCGGCGGCGGAGAGCGAAACACTCGCCCAACGCACGCTACGCCAAATCGCCGAGCGTCAACGCACCTTGCTCGAAACGGCCGCCAAACAGGGTGACAAGCTCGATGAAGAAGCGTTTCGCTCTCAACTCCAAGAGCTTACTCATGGTTATGAGCGGCTGTTGCACGACAGCCCGAACAACGCTGAGGTTTTCGCGGCTTACGGTTATCTTCTGCGCAAGGTCGACATGCGCAAACAGGCCGCCGCGATGCTCCTCAAGGCTAACCAACTCGATAGCGATATTCCCCTCGTCAAAAACCAGCTCGGCAACCTGCTCGCCGAAGACGGCCGGCCGCTCGATGCGCTCCCGTATTTCATGGCGGCGATCAAACTCTCGCCGAAGGAACCGCTCTATCACTATCAACTAGGCTCGCTCTTACACGAAGCGCAGGATGATTTTCTCAAAAGCGGCGAGTGGACGCGGACCGCGCTCGACCACGCGACGCATGGGGCGTTCAAGACTGCGGCCGAACTCGCGCCAGACCGTTTTGAATTTGGCTACCGCTACGCCGAGTCGTTTTACGATCTGGCCGAACCACAATGGGATGAGGCTCTAAAAGTCTGGGCCGCTCTCGAAGAAAACGCCGGCACGCCCATCGAGCGCCAGACCCTCCGGCTCCACGCGGCCAATATTCTGCTCAAGCAGGGCCACGCCGACCGCGCCAAGCTGTTATTGGACACTGTGAGCGAGCCAGAATTACAGGGGCAGAAACAAAAGCTGATTGCCCCGCCGGCCGAGACTCCGAAACAGTAGCGGGCTATGAATACCGGCTTCGACCTCGCGATGCTGCGCGAGGGTCTCATGTTCTACATCGTGCTCGTTGTGAGCCTGTGCATCCACGAATGGGCGCACGCTTTCGTGGCCGACCGGCTCGGCGACGACACTCCACGCCACGATGGCCGCGTGACGCTCAACCCCGTGGCCCATATGGATCTTTTCGGTTCGGTGATATTCCCTTTGGTGTGCATCTTCATGTTTCCCGGTGGTCTGCTTTTTGGTTGGGGACGCCCCGTGATGATCAACCCGTCCAATTTCCCGCACCGTAAACGCGACGAAGTCCTCACGACGCTCGCCGGACCGGCAGCCAATCTCGGCCTCGCTTTACTCGCGGCGGTAATCGGTGGGTTTGCATTTCGCTACGATCCGCGCGTGATCGAACTGGTGAAGCTCGTGCTCTCGCTCAACGTTGCGTTAGCTGTTTTTAATCTCATCCCGCTGCCTCCGCTAGACGGTGGCACGGTGTTGAAACATGCAGTCGGCATGAGCGAAGAGACGTTTTTCAATATCGCTCGCTGGAGTATGCTCGTACTGCTGATCGCGATCAATATCCCGCCGGTGCGTCAATTGCTCGGGCTTGCGATGGGCTTAGTGAGCTGGCCGTTCGCGTCGTTGTTTCAGGCGATTGCCGGATGAAATCTCGCGACCTCTTCGCGAGTGCGAGCCGTTGGATGACGTTCGATCAGTGGCTCCGCGGCGTTGAAAAACTCTACGTCAAGTCGGGTGCCACACTCGGCCAAGTGGCTGCGAGCGCACACGACGAAGCACTCTATCTGCTCTTGCGCACGCTCGAGCTCCCCCTCGATAGCGATGCGCGCGTGCTGGCAAAGAAACTCACGGGGCTCGATCGGGCGAAGATCGAAGCGGTGTTTCGTCGCCGGTTAGTCGATCATGTCCCCGCCGGGTATCTCACGCGCGAGGCGTGGCTGGGCGAGCACCAGTTTTATGTGGATGAACGCGTGATCATCCCGCGCTCCTATTTTTTAGAAATTATCCCAGAGCAGCTCAACGGTTGGTTGCCCGATCCGAAGAAAGTCACGCGACTCGTCGATGTGTGTACGGGCTCGGGCTGCCTCGCAATTTTGTTGGCGAAGCATTTCCCCAAGGCAACAGTGGATGCCGTGGATCTCTCGGCCGATGCGCTCGCGGTGGCCACGATCAACGTGAAAGCCCACCGGCTCACAAAACGCGTGTCTTTGCACCGCAGTGACGTTTTCGACACCGTGCCGGCAGTGAAGTACGATGTAATTTTGAGTAACCCGCCTTACGAACCCAGTGCGCATTGCGACGCGTTGCCGGCGGAGTTTAAGCAAGAGCCGCGGCTGGCGCTGGACGGCGGCCGCGACGGGCTTGATATCATTCGCAAGCTGTTGCGTCAGGCGCGCACGCGGCTGCAACCGCACGGGATCGTGTTGATCGAAGTCGGTGGCTTGATGGCAGCGATGGATCGCGAGTTTGCGACGCTCGAACCGCATTGGTTGCACACCAGTGATGGCAGTAACTGCGTTTGTGTGATCCATGCGGCGCGTTTGAAAACGTGGCGCGGTTGAGCGCGGCGACATCGTCGGAATCGGCGATTGTGTGAAATCAGCCCGCGGGTTGGCATAATGGGCGCTTTCGGATTCATATACCCAACTTCATGGATGCTCATTTAATGGAATTTCTCGGGATGCTCGTGCGATGGCTGCACGTGATCGCGGGGGTGGCTTGGATCGGTTCGTCATTTTATTTTATCTGGCTGGATAATAGTTTAGAGGCGCCAGCGCCCAGCTCGCAGAACGCTCAAAAAGGCGTCTCCGGTGAGTTGTGGGCGGTGCACGGCGGCGGTTTTTACAATCCGCAGAAATACGCGGTTGCGCCGGCTTCGCTCCCAGAAAAATTACATTGGTTTAAATGGGAGGCTTACACGACGTGGCTCTCAGGCACCGCTTTGCTGGTGCTCGTGTATTGGTTGCACGCGCAGACGATGATGGTCGATGCGACTCGCGCGGATCTCACCGGTTGGCAGGCCGTCGGTATCGGTGCAGCAAGCATGGTAATTTCGTGGTTTGTGTATGATGCGTTGTGTCGTTCACCGCTCGGCAAGCGAGACGGTGCGCTGGGTGCGCTCGTGTTTGTGTTGCTCGGCGGGCTAACGTGGGCGCTGTGTCACTGGCTCGGCGGGCGCGCGGCCTACATCCACGTCGGTACCTCAATCGGTACGATTATGGCGGCGAATGTGTTTTTCATCATCATTCCCGGGCAAAAGAAAATGGTGGAAGCAATGCGCGTCGGCCAGTTGCCCGATCCGATCTACGGCAAGCGCGGCAAGCAGCGCAGCGTGCACAATAACTACTTCACACTGCCGGTCATTTTTATCATGATCAGTAACCACTACGCGGCGACGTATGGGCACGCGCAGAATTGGGCCGTGCTAATTTTGATCTCGGCGGCGGCGGTTTCGATCCGGCACTTTTTTAACCGCAAACACAAAGGCGTCTACGCGTGGCAATTTCTCGGCGCGGGCGCGGTGATGTTGGGGGTCACGGCTTGGTGGACGGGACCGTACGGACCGCCTCCGCCGATGTCGGCGACGTCAGTAAGTTTTGCCCAAGTGCAGCCGATTATTGCGCAGCGGTGCACGACCTGTCACATGCCGACCCCGACGTTTCCCGGGATCGCGCAGGCACCGGCCGGTGTGTTGCTCAATTCCTCGGCGAGCATCGCGCAGAATGCCGGCCGGATTTACCAACAGGTCGCCGTGACGCGCATCATGCCCCTCGGTAACGTCACGCAGATCACCGAGGAAGAACGCGCGATGATCGCGCGTTGGTTCCACGACGGCGCGCCGACGAACTAAGCGCGCGACCTTGGTTTATTTCTTAGCTTCGACTTTGAGAGTTGGTTGACCTGCGTCGGCCCAAGCTTTGAAGCCGCCGGCGTTGGAGACCTTTACGCCTTGGGCGGCGAGGGCTTTACCGACGATACCGGCGCGCGTGCCGGAGCGGCAGTAGAGGATGATTTCTTTACCGGCGTTTTTCTCGAGGAAAGGTTTCCACTCTTTTTGCGCGCCATCGAAATCACTCTTGGCCAGTAACGTGGCTGCTGCAACGACGCCGGTCTCGGCCCATTCTCCGGGTTCGCGGATATCAACGAGGACGGCCTTGCCCTCGGCAACGAGTTTGGCAGCGGCTGCGGGATCGATCTTGGGGGCCTCGGCGGCGAAGACTGTAACGGCGGAAGTGAATAGGGCAGCGAGTATAAGGCGCAGTTTCATGGGGAATAGGGTGTGCGGGAAACGTGACGGTAATGCGGACGGGAGCAAATTAGTTAAGCGGATCAGTTTTGGACGGTGCGGGTGCTCTAGCAGAAGGGCACTTAGGTGGGACAAAAGTGTAACGTGGTGAGCTGTGGGAAGAGGCCGACGATGATGCTAAGGATGATGTCTAAGTGGCCGAGGTCGGGTTTCATAAGACCGTTGATGGGACTTTACTAATCTGACGGTAAGAACGAAATCGCGCCTACGGGTAGGTTATATTGGACGTTTAGGTGACACCATACTTTGCAAAAGGTCCGACTATTTGCTAAGTATACTGACATGATTGCGAATCCCTTTTGGCAGCAACGACTGGATCAGGCGTAGCAGCAGGCACCCATTGTCTGGCTCGCGGGCGTGCGACGCTACGGTAAGACCACCCTCGCGCAGAGTTTTGGGATCGATTGTTGTCTCGTAGTGAACTGCGACTTGTCGGCCACGGAAGACATGCTGCGCGACCCGATGTTGTTTTTCAAAAACTGCGACCGACCGGTGGTGGTGTTCGATGAGATTCACCAACTTGGCGATCCGAGCCGTGTGTTAAAAATCGCCGCAGACGAGTTTCCGAAATTACGCGTGCTGGCGACGGGTTCATCCAGGCTGGCGACGAGCGAGAAATTCCGAGACACCCTTGCCGGTGCGGCAGCGGCAGTTGTGTTTCGTGCCGGTGCTCACCGGCGGGTTGGCCGCGTTTGGGGCGCGCCTTTGGCATGTCATTGTTAGGAGTCCCGCCCCGCGGAACCTCAAAGTAATCTAGCTGAATCGCCACGGTCCACGGCTGTTGGCCTAGCGAGGACAAGGCATTTTTAAAGATCTAACCCCAAAAAAGACGTTGGTATCAGGCCGTCAAAACGGGGCGGGCCGGCCGTTATTTTGGGTCGTTTGAGAGTGCGCAGGTGCTCAAGCCAAAGGGCACGTAGGCGGGGCAAAAGCGGAGTGTGGCGGTTAGCAACGGCACTAAGCCGATGAGACCAAACCAGGATGTGTAGTAGTAGCCGGCGACAAGCACGGCGAGGCCGATGATGATGCGAAGAATGCGATCGATAGAGCCAATGTTGGGTTTCATGGAATGGCGGATTTTTGCGGACTCGAAATCTAAGATTATGCCGTCGGCTTTCTCTGGTTCGCCATAAAGTACAGAACGGGCACGGCCATGCGGCTGATGAGAAGTGAGGCGATTTCACCAGCCATGAGGCTGATGGCGAGGCCTTGAAAAATCGGGTCGGCGAGGATAACACTCGCCCCGATCACCACGGCGAGCGCGGTGAGCAACATCGGACGGAAGCGCACCGCGCCTGCTTCGACCACGGCGTCGCGTAGCGAGAGACCATGCGCCCGACGAAGCTCGATGAAGTCGACCAAGATAATCGAATTGCGCACCACGATGCCGGCGCCGGCCATGAAGCCGATCATCGAGGTAGCCGTGAAAAACGCGCCCATTGCCCAATGCGCGGGCAAGATGCCGATCAGAGAAAATGGAATCGCCGCCATCACGACCAGCGGCGTCACATAGCTCTTGAACCATCCAACCATCAACAGGGCGATGAGTACGAGTACCGCGGCGAACGCGAGGCCGAGATCACGAAAAACCTCGAGCGTAATATGCCATTCGCCATCCCACTTGAGCGCGGGCGCTAGATCCTCGAATGGCTGGTTGAGGTGGTAGATGGGTAGCTCGGCGTCCACGGCGCCAAAAGTGCGGGCGTCCAGTTTTTGGATTTCGCGGTGCATGTTAAAGAGCGCATAGGCGGGACTCTCGACGACGCCGGCGACATCGGCGGTGACGTAGGTGACGGGTTTCAGATTTTTGCGGTAGAGGTTGCGCTCGCCGGTGGTGCGCTCGATGTGCACGAGTTCGGAGAGCGGAATCAGCGGGGCGGCGGGATTAAGGTCGGCGCGCACATTGATCGCTAGGACAGCGGCCGGATGCGCGCGATCGCGGGCGGCAACTTCGACGATGATAGGCAGATCTTCGCGCTCGGCTGGAAGATGAAGAAGATCGATCATGGCACCCTGGGTCGCGAGTGCGAGAGTCTGGTTAATAGCGGCTACGCTCACGCCGTGAAGGGCGGCTTTTTCGCGGTCGATGAGATAGCGGATTTTGGGTTGGTCGGCTTCGACAAACCAATCGACATCTACAGTACCGGGTGCGCGTTCGATGATAGCTCGCACGGCTGTAGCGAGGGCGAGGCGCTGGGATTCGGAGGGTCCGTAGATTTCAGCGACGATTGATTGAAGAACGGGAGGGCCGGGAGGAACTTCCGCCACAGCTACAGCGACGCCGTATTTTTTGGCGATGGCGGCTACGCGCGGGCGAATCCGTTTGGCGATAGCGTGGCTTTGCTCAGAGCGCTCGGCTTTGCCTACGAGGTTCACTTGGATGTCGGCGACGTTGGGGCCGCGCCGGAGGAAAGAGTGGCGCACGAGGCCGTTAAAATTAAACGGAGCAGCTGTGCCGGCGTAAATTTGGTAATCTCGGACTTCGGGCTCGGAGCGTAGAGCGGTGGCCATCTCAGTGGCGATGCGCGTGGTTTGTTCCAGCGTCGTACCCTCGGGAGTTTTCAGCACGATTTGAAACTCTGATTTATTGTCGAAGGGCAGCATCTTGATCGTGACGGCGCCAAAGAGCACGAAGCCGATCGAAACGAGCAGCAATCCGACGATACCAGCGAGGAACGTCCAGCGCCAGCGGGCGCGGTCGAGCAGGGGTTCCATGATGCGATGATACAGCCGTGTGAACCAATCAGACGGCGCGTGATCATGATCAGCGGCGGCGCTCGCGAGCGAAGCGGCGCGGCGACGCAAGACGCGGATGGCGGCCCATGGCGTGACGGTGAAAGCGATCACGATGGAAAACAGCATCGCCGCGGTGGAGCCGATGGGGATCGGGCGCATATAGGGGCCCATCAGGCCGCCGACAAACGCCATAGGTAGTATGGCGGCAATCACGGCCCAAGTGGCGAGGATCGTGGGGTTGCCCACTTCGTCGACGGCCGCGAGGGCGATTTCCCCGAGTGATTTTTTATCAGCGTCCGGCAAGCGCATGTGACGGACGATATTTTCAACCACGACAATCGCGTCGTCTACTAGGATGCCGATGGAGAAAATCAGCGCAAATAGGGTGATTCGGTTGAGCGTGTACCCATAAAGATAGAAAACGAGTAGCGTCAAAGCTAGCGTGGCAGGAATCGCTAGGAGTACGACGAGCGATTCGCGCCAGCCGAGAAAAAGGAGTATCAGAATCGCGACGCCGAAGACGGCGATACCCATATGAAGGAGCAGCTCGTTACTTTTCTCGGCAGCGGTGTGGCCGTAGTCGCGCGTAACGGTGACCGTGACATCGGCGGGTAGAAGCGTGCCGCGGAGCGTATCGACTTTGGCGAGTGCGGCGCTGACGACGTCGATGGCGTTAGCGCCCGGGCGCTTGGCGAGGCTCAACGTGACGGCCGCCTCAAGATCTGTGGCGGCGGATCCATGGAGCACGACATCCTCCGCTTCCTCAGCGGAATCGCTGATGGTGGCGACGTCTCGCAGATAAATAGGTGCGGTAGCTTGGGTGCTGATGACGACCGAGCCTACGTCAGCGGAGTCGCGCAGAAATGCGCCGGTTTCGAGGAGGAACTCAGTGTTGTTGAAAGGGCGTGAGCCGGATTGGAGTTGGCGATTGGCCGCTTGGAGTGCGGGCGTGACTTGAGCGACGGTAAGGCCGCGAGCCGCGAGAGCCGTGGGATCAAGTTGCACGCGGACCGCGCGGCGGACGCCGCCGATGAGCGTCGTCTCGGCGACTTGCGGGATAGTTTTGATCGCGTCGTCGACTAGTTGGGCGAGACGGCGGAGTGCGAGGTGGTCGTGCGTAGCACTCGAAAAAGTGAGGGCGAGGACGGGGACATCGTCGATGGTGCGGGGTTTGACGAGTGGTGCCGTGGCCCCGAGCGGAAGGCGGTCGAGGTTGGCGTTGAGTCGCTGATTAAGTCGAACGAGCGCGGGTTCGATTTCCGTTCCGACTTTGTAGCGCACAATGATGACGCTGCGGCCTGGGCTCGATGTTGAATAAAGGTATTCGACGCCGGGAATTTCCCAAAGAAGTTTTTCCAGGGGACGCGTGAGGCGGTTTTCAATCTCGGTCGGTGTCGCGCCTGGGAGGGCGCTGAACACGTCGATCATCGGCACGTTGATCTGCGGCTCTTCCTCGCGCGGAAGCATCAGTATCGAGAAGACGCCGAGGAGAATCGACGCCAGTACGATGATGGGCGTCAGCTTCGAAGTGGCGAAGACGGCGGCGAGTTTGCCCGCGAAACCGTAGGGCTGGCCAGAGGTTAGCGTTGAAAGTGGCGCAGAGGTATTCACGGCGAAACGATCACGGCTTGGCCGTCGCGGAGTGTCGCGGCAGGATTTAGGATAACGGTCTCACCAGCGCTGAGACCGGCTAGAATCTGCATTAACCTGGTAGAATGAGTGGCCGTTTTTACCAGGCGCATTTGCGCCCGGCCTTCGGGTGTAAGGATGAAAACACGTTCCATTTGACCAAAGAGCTGAACGGCGCCGGTTGGAATCAAAAGGGCGGGGGCTCTGCCAACTGGCCAGAGAACGCGTACATATTGCCCCGAGTGAATCGAGGTGTTTCGGGGGAGTTCTAACTTGGCCAAGCGGGTCCGGGTGAGTGGATCAGCGGCGGCGGAAAATTCTACAAGCGTGGCATTCAGTGGATCGCTGGCTGGATCGAGCTGAACCGCGAAAACGGTGCCAACGGCTGGTGCTGCTAGCGTTGCGGGAACTTGAACCTCAGCGCGGAGCCGGTCACGGGCTTCAATTACGATTAGCGGAGTGCCGGGAGCGGCTAAATCACCGGAATTGACGAGTTTTTTGGTGATGGTGCCAGTGAACGGCGCGACGATCCGCGTGTAACTGAGCAACGCTTCGGCTTCGTTTACGGCGGCTGCCGCAATGCGGCGGTGATCTTCTGCCGCGAGAGCGTTATCCGCTGCTGTGGCGTTTTGACGGACGAGGGCCGCTTCGCGGATGGCTTCGCGTTCCGCTTGGGCGAGCGCGGCGCGCGCTTGATCGAGACGCGCAGGAAGCTCGCCGGCATTGAGCGTGAGCAGGAGTTCGCCGACCTTGACGGATTGACCGACGGTGAAGTCAGCTCCGTTAACGCTGCCCATGACGCGGGCGGCGAGGGTGGCGCTCTCGAGCGGGTGAACGGTGGCGGGAAGCGCTTGGGTAAGGGGAAGCTCAATGCTTTCGATGCGAATCGTGCGTACCTTTATCGTAGCCCGGGCGGATGCTGGCGCAGAGGCGTTATGTCGGCTGCAGCCGACAACTGCGAAGGCGAGGCTAGTGATAAGAAGCGGGAGCAGGCGCATGGCGGTAATTTTTATGCGTTACGACTGGCGCCGCCGAAGTGAATACGGCCGTCAGGAGTTATCCAGCCGAGTTTGCCGAGAACATAGGTTGGCGGACAGAACCCAGTTATAGCAGATTGAATAAGGTTAAGCCCGATGAAGCAGGTGAACCACAGCCAGCGGACGTCGATAAACTGGGAGAGTGCGACGCTGAGTAAAATCATGACGCCGGCGAGGATGCGGATAAACGATTCGGTTTTCATATTAAGTTTAAAGAGTACGAAACAGGGCTTTTATTTAAGTGTATGATTATATGTGCATATACTTGAAATTGTGTCAAGGGCGTGATCGACTTGGATCATGGCAAAGAAACCACGAGTGATGACGGATGCAGCGTTAGGGCTGGTCGCGCGCCGCTTTGCGGCGTTGGCGGAACCGATGCGGTTGCGGCTCTTACACGCGTTGTTCGACGGCGAGTTGAGTGTTGGCCAGCTCGTGGATTTGAGCGGAGGCACGCAGGCTAATGTCTCTCGCCATCTTCAGACTTTGATGGACGCAGGGGTGCTGACGCGGCGAAAGGTGGGCCTGCAGGTTTTTTATGGAATCGGGGACAAGTCCATTTTCACGCTCTGCGAATTGGTTTGCGGCAGCCTCGAGCAAAAGCACACGCAACACGCAAAATCGTTAGCGCGCTGAATCAGGTTTCAAGCGACGATTGCGCGCGGGTTTAAGGATAAACCCCTAGCGGGGTAGGTTTTCGGCCGAGGTGATAGCTTTTAGCTGGGCAAGAGACTTAATCAGGTAAATCTGTCGATATACCCTTCGATAGCCAAAGGGTGACCCCAATCTAGGTTTGAGTTAGCACCCCTTAATCTCAGCCCCTGTTTCTCCCCAATCATGAAGAACGTTCCCCTCACGCGTCGCACGGTCCTCAAGCGCGGTCTGGCTAGTATTATCGCCTACGCCGCTGCGCCTAATTTTTTCCCGGCATCCTTGTTCGGTCAAGGTGCCCCAAGTAATCGAATCACGCTCGGCCTTGTCGGCAATGGCCTGATCTGTAACGCCCACGTGGGTGTTCTTCTTGGTCGACCCGAGGATTGTCAGATCGTTGCGACGTGCGACGTCATGCGTAGCAAAGCCGAAAAAATGCGAGCTCGGGTCGGCGCCGCGTACGGGAAATTGAAGGATAGCGGCACGCCCTCGAGTGGCCCCGATATTTATGCAACCCATGAAGAGTTGCTCGCGCGCACCGATATCGACGCTGTGTTTGTCTGCACGCCCGATCACTGGCACGCCGCTGTGGCTAATGCCGCGATGAAAGCCGGTAAAGATGTTTACTGCGAAAAACCACAGACACTGACCGTCCGCGAAGGCCGCGTGCTCGTTGAGACCGCTCGGCACCACGGCCGAGTTTTCCAGACTGGCACGCAGCAACGCTCCAATAAATCCTTCCGCAAAGCTGCCGAGATCGTGCGCAATGGCTGGATCGGCGACATCAAATTGATCCGCACGCGGCTCGGCGAGTTCGCTCCCGCAGCGCAACTACCCGAAGAGCCCGTTCCGGCTGATTTCAACTATGAGCGTTGGCTTGGGCCCACACCTTGGCGCCCCTACAACGCGTTGCGCGTCAAAGGCGATTACGGCGGCGGCTGGCGCTGCTTTCTTGAATACGGTGGGCGCAAAAACGGCGACTGGGGTGCGCATCACTTCGACATTATCCAAAACGCCCTCGGTATGGATCACTCCGGTCCCGTTGAATTTATTCCCATCGGTCACGAAGGCTGCAAATATCAGACGCACGTCTACGCTAATGGCGTCCGGGTCGAGCGCTACGACGGTGAACCCGGACTGCGTGGTATGATTGAATTCCGGGGCACCAAAGGCACCGTCTGGGTCTCGCGTAACGACCTTTTCGGCTCCGACCCAGCTGAACTTATCGCGCGTCCGCTCCGCGGTGAAGACATTCACCTGTACGCCAGCGAGGAACATCATACCGATTTCTTCAACTGCATCCGCTCCCGCCAGCGACCCATCTCCGAC
>Ga0214919_10007352_pt1 | contig 14888 bp, 15 predicted proteins | sample LL1503_MetaG_FD_177994 | JGI IMG/M metagenome (GOLD analysis project Ga0214919, IMG submission 177994) | Freshwater microbial communities from Lake Lanier, Atlanta, Georgia, United States - LL-1503 | ecosystem: Environmental > Aquatic > Freshwater > Lake | place: USA: Georgia | collected... | reverse complement strand
ATGTTGCTTTCGCAAATCCAATATCCATTCTAGTTGTTGTTGCAACCCTATTAGACTCAAATTGTTCATTGTGATGATAAATGTCAAACTGTTTCTATATGGAATCTCTGTTAAGAATCTTGTGACATAGCCGTGGAGTCTACGTGCATTTAGTCCATGTCTAATGTATTCGGCATGTTCTGGGTTGCCGGTATCAATACTCACATACTGCATGAAGTGTTCAATTTGTGTGGTACACAACTGTTTGACATAGCCCATGTACTTCTCGAAAAGTGCGGGTTCTACTGAGAAGTTGCTTGTGACATTTAGGTGTAAATCGGGCTTGGGTAGTGCCAACACGTAGTCAAATACCTTATAGGTATTCCGATCCAGCAAGGGCTCTCCACCGGTCATGCGAAAATGTTTTAGTTTGGGATATAGTGTAGGCCACCATTCCCAAAATGCATCTACATAAGGGTTATCATCGCGGGCAGGAATAGGCCTATTTCTACCAACAAAGTGACTAGGGTCATTATGAGTAGTGCTTGTTGGATAGCCTCCCCATCGATCCACTTCAGTTTGCCAGGTGCTACTGAATTGAGGACTACAATAACTGCAAGCAAGGTTACAGGCATGATTAAAATTAACTTCCACATAACTTGGTACAACATTGTCCTCTAGTCCCGTACTATTTACTATTGTTTCGTAATCTTCTGCGGCCCACGGCTCACCACTACGGTAATGTCTATCACTTAATTGCCCATGTGCTTCTATGTTCCAGCAGTAACTACATTCTGCAGGCTTTTCATTCTTTAACATAATAACACGTTGAGCTTTCTTATGCTCTGTGTTGTGTAATGCTCCGGGATTGTCTTTTAGTGCCGTGGCATCTATAGCGTGTAACGGTGGATGATAACAACTGTTGTTGAGACCAGTGGGCAAGTGTAGGCTTACTTGTTTCCATTTGGCCAGGCACAGCGCAGGACCTAAATTGTCGCGCATAAATTCGGCGCTGGCCATAAAATCGCTTTTGTTCATGAGGTTAACTCGATTGTTCGATTGTAAGATTTAGATACTAATAAGTTGTAGTTATGATCCAGTATGCTTTGCATACGCTGATACATATCGTGTAGCTCGTCTTTGGATCGGCTGGCAATAAAATCTATTAGTTCTATTATCTTTTGATAACGAGCCTTGCGTGTAAGTCCATCGTAATCCTCGCTCCAAAAATCGCTAAAAGTTTTGAAGCCCATTTGTCTCAGATAAATCAAATGATTAGCAGCCCCCATAATAATAAATGGCTTCTTCAATAACATGGGTCTAAACGTTTTTTCTGTAGGGTAGAAACTATTACCACTAGTAAACGTTTCGGAAACTATATCCACAAATATATCAGGATAAAACTCCAGCAGCTGGTTTGTAAACCCAGTGGTGTCTGTTGCTCCTGGAGTGTACCCATCAGTTGTTTCTATCATTAACGGCAACTGGTCTGCAACCGCGGCAAAGTCTTTGATGTGTTCAGGAGCCCAACGAAAGAATTCAGTGACTTCGAATAGTCGTCTAGAATCCTCGTTGTTGTAGTCGCCTCGCAAGTTGACTAATGACTCTTTACCGTGTCGTGATTTTAAGTAACTGGCCAGGCCAATCCTGTGCCATAGAGGTCTGCCATAATATGCACAAAATATCTTATTTTTGTTCCATATATGATACTTAGAATCAACAGGGTCTCGTACTGCAGCAAATTGTAATACTGGGCGTACTGTAATCTTGTATTTGTCGTGCGATTCTAACATATTTGCAGTTATTATCTCAACTTCTAAAAATTTAAAACTACTCAACAGTCTATACAACCCTATAATATTACAATCGCAACCTTCATTATTTAAAGATAACTGTATACGTTGTCCTTGGTGTTGTACCAAATAATCAATGAGCTCATCTCTATTCCAAATAAACTCGTTGGCGGGTATTATTGTAAACATTATTGTATTATAGTATCTATATATGGTATCATTGCCTGGGCAAACAATGTCTGCGCTTCGGGACTGGGATGGGGGAATTGGCCCGGATTATTGGATACTGTCCAAAAATTATTTTTTGTTGCAATATCCCACAAATAGGTGCTACACATCAATGATTGATCTAACTGTTTATTTAAATGTTCAAACCTGGGCAATGTTGTAAAATGTCTAGTAAAACAAAATAGGTAAGGTATGTTATTGACTTTTAAATAACTTTGTAGACTGATTATTTTTATTAGTCTGTGGTACGACTGTTCTGCTGCCCCAGAGTATCGATAGTAATCCTCAAATGCCGATTTTAACATTCCACGCTCGTGATTTTTAACATACCCACAACTAAAAATCCAATCTTGTTCTATGTAGTCTTGGTCGTTAACGGGAAATATCTTTTTACCTTTCCAATCATTATGTTCACTTTGATATTTGGACGTAAATATACTTTGGTTAAATAAATCTATATTTTTTACTTTGTAGTCAATACGATTGGATTCAGTCCATTGTATCATCACTAGGTCGTATTTTCGTTGACTAAGTTCGGCAATAGTTGTCTCGTGTATGTAAGTATTTCCCGAGCCTACCTGCGACAAGTTTACGATATCGGCACCATAATGATCTTGTAGCACATAGGGCCACGAACCGGGTCCGCGGCTCACTGATGACCCATTTACTAGTATGTTCATTTGTATAACTCTTTTAAAAGTTTACGGGATACTTTGCCCGCATTATTCTTAGGTATCTCGTTGACCTGTTGTAAAAATCTAGGGTTGCAAAGACGATTAATGGATGTCAATGTCGCCCTGACTTGTGCTGGAGTAGCATCGCCGGTATAGATACACATCATTCGATCTTCGCCAAATACCACAATCTCCTTGATGCCTGCTAATCTATTATATACTTTATTTTCTATACTTAATGGATCTAACTTGATGCCGTGCAATGTTAATCGATCTAGTTCGCGCCCTACTATTTTATAATAGCCTGCAGAGTCCTGTTCGGCCAAGTCTCCGGTATCAAACCAGTCTGTTGTGTAGCATTGTGTTCCACGCAACCATAAATGGCCGTCACGTATTTCTGCATCAACCCCATTGGGCAATCCAATTGTGCCTATACGTTGTTCACCGTACAAAGGATTAGTAAAGCAATGACTACAAGTCTCTGACATTCCAAATGATTCAATTACTGGTGCTTGGAATGCAGTTTTTAAATTACCAAATGCTTGATCTGGCAATGCAACACTAGCGGACCTAGCAAAGCGCAGATCCGGAAACACCTGACTACGTGCCATTACACCCAACAGGTCCGGGATGGCCGATATCCATGTTGGGCTAAAATTTATCGGTCGTTTTAAATCTGGGGGCCGTATATGACATACTTCCATACCAACATGTGCTGCGACTAAATTTAAAAGTTGTCCATGTCCGTGCCACAGAGGCATTATGCTTAAAAACCTATCGTTGTCTGTAAGTCGATAACTATCAACTACATTGTTGACCGCAGTTTGCGCCTGTTCTTTACTATAGCCATAAAATTTTGAATCTCCGGTAGTACCCGAAGTGTACATGACTATTTGTTCGTTGACATAATCGCCACCATCTCGATGCTGTTCTCCATCTGCGGTAATCAATAAACTCCAATCTAAATTGTCTAATAGATATTGTTTACGTTCAGTACCACTATCTGGATTAATAATGGCCATACTATACTCTGGGAATTGATTGAGATAATTCCACGGATCCAAGACAGATAACACTACTCGTTTCATAGTTATTCCCGTACCATTGGTCCAAGATTTTTAAAGTTTGCTCTATAATGATGTTTAAAGAATCTGCTTTCCGAAGAGTCCATATCTACAATTGGCAAACCTAATCGTGTGCGTATATGATCACCATAATGGTGTGCTTCGTCCACTGCATCTGTGTCGCGTAGGTCAGTATTCCAGATTTCCTGTAGTGCGTCAAAACTTTGTACTTGAGTATAATCCCAGTCGGTCAGCATGGTTTTGTATGTGCCGTGTCGAGCTCCTAAGATGGCCCAGGCACCGTTCTCATTATCTGCACCTACACTTTGCCAAATACACAAGTGGTCGTAGTTACGATTATGCACACGTTGATTAAATTCTTCTAGTGTGGGCCGAGCTCCGCGATCCAAGCACATCTTGACACCTTCACGGAATCCAGCACGCCAGGCTTGGAACGGTGTGGCGTCAGGATATGTTGTGCTATAGCAATCATTCATGCTCCAGTAGTTGGGATAGAAACAAAACTCCACATCATTTGCAGTAGTACCATCTGTGGCTTCATGTGTACGCATAGCATACACAAATTCTTTTGTCCAACAACTCATTCCACCATTGCCGTACAGTAGGCCATTGATGCTGTTGCGAGCTCGCCAACGGAACACACAGTTGTTGCTACGATCATCCAACTGAAGTTGTAAGTTAAAAAAAGCGGGATCAGGTATATTATCGCCGTCGATCAGCACAAATCGATCAGTATCGCTGGCATCAGCAGCCGCTTTGTGGGCTGCATCCGACCCTTTTACCCCATCAACACGTCGTGCCCAAGGCACCATGTTTTGAATTCGAATCCAAAATTCTTCTTTCTTAGGTTCATCATATGTTAAAAATATGCAGTCCAAATCTGCAACATCAATTAGTTCTTGTGTCATTTTATATAAGGCTGTATTAATTGTGCCCACGCTTGGTGTGCATTTATTCCTGGATGTATACCATCCTCGTCGTACCAATCATTTGCTTGAGTAATATCGTAAATGTTTTGTATGTTGTATATATTGTTTTTATCAAGCATGGTGTATAATTCAGGGCAACTGCGTAACTCTGTTTCGTAATCCATGTAGTACGAAAACAAATAAGGAATGTTCATTTGTTTTAGTATACTCTGCAGAGATATCATTTTGATCAGCAACCCTTGGACCAGTTGTGGTTGGTCCTGATAGTAGTACAGTTGATCAAACAATTTAGATTTTAATATAGTATCTTCCTGGTTAATAAACCCACACCCAAATACCCAATCTTGTTCTATGTAGTCTTGATCATTAACAGGCCATACCTTTTTACTGGGCCAGTCGTTGTGAGTTGATTGATATCTACTCGTGTACGCTGATCCCTTAAACTGGGCAATGTCATTGACTCGAACATCAATTCTGGTAATTCCTGACCACATCACAGCAACAAAATCATACGAACGTTTGCTTAACTCTGATATGGTGCTGTTGTGTATATATGTATTTCCAGCTCCAGCACAGGCTAGATTAGTTACATTAACTCCGTTAAGATGATAGGGCCAAGCAGTTGGCCCACGACTAAAACTACAACCATTTACTAAAAGGTCAATTGGGTCTGGCATAGTATTCTATATCGGGATAGTCTTCATCTTCTATTAATAGGCCGGCGTGTCCTGCAACTGTTGCGTACCCACTTGTACTCTTGTGTAATTGTACACGATATCGGGCGTCGTTGTCAATCTTTACCATTTGTCCCCGTACTACTCGATAATGGTAATAAAGATCATATTGTTCTCTTGGAACTACTACGTAATCACCGGGCTCGTGTTGTTGCATACTACAACGATAGATCGCACCGTCCTCGTCATAGTACACCCTGTATTCTAATTGTACAGGCACTATAGGTTTTAATAACCTGTAAAATTCTTCATCCCAAGACTCGTTGCTCATAATATTCTATTAGTTCCCGTGTGGCGTAGGTCTTGTCATAGTAATGTACCGGTTGGTATTGGTTTGTGTTGTTGATGCGTATGACATCGCCATCGCGTTCATGCATCACAGTCTCCAACCAACTTCGTGCATCGCTCCATCCGTTAAAACCCGGCTTCATGTGTACAAAGTTTAAAAAGTCCATTGACGGCATTGTGACTGCTTCTTTGCCCATCATCAGCGTGGCAATGGCATACACAACATCTGTTGTGGGCTCTTGATCCATTTGTTTAAAATTGCAAACAACCTCATCCCAGTGGTCAAATATCATAGCGGCAGCGCGAAAGAAGTCTGCGGCTGTTTGACTATATCTAAAATACATCAATCCGTTGTACACATCAGGAAGATTGTTGTCATCAAACAATTGTCTATACTTTCTTACTGTACCAGGTAGACTCAGATAAGTCAGTGCACCTGTGCTTAGGCATATATCCTTTAATCTAAATGCTGTCCACCAATGATCAATCGTGCGTGTAAACAGTAGATCGCTTTCTAGTTTGATGGTTTCTTTAAAAGGTGTACTGTTGAACACAGACACTTCTATGCTAAAAGGATTTACTGTATCGTAGTTCACAGGAATGATGTAGTCAAAAACTCGCCGATGCCGTTCTTCTATCGTCTCTTCGGTCAAACGATCTACTATGACTGCATAACTGTTATGAGTCTGCGTGGCTTTGACATTTAGGGCCTGTAGGTATGCCAGTTCTAGATAGTTGACAGAGTCGCTGTTAATTGCCAGTGTTAAAAATCCTTGTTGTTCTTTATGTTGTGCCACAGACTGCCTCCACTACCTGTTCAAAGTCTCTGCTTTGTAAATACTCTTTATCCATGACATGTATGTTTTGATAAGGTAGTACTGCCGCACGGTCCGCATGGTAAACTCTAACTTGTGTGTCAGTTAACATAATACGTGAAATCTTGTCTTCTATGGTCAACATGGGCCAAGGTATACCTTGCGATTCATTCGAGTTGTACCCATTAATAATGTTATTAGCAATGGCAAATGCATAGTCGTTTCTGTAATTGCCTTCGCGTATGTTGTATACGGCACGGTAGTAGCGGTAGTTGCGTTGTATCTTTGCCACTAGTTCAAATAACATTTGACTCTTTAGAGTCTTGCGAAACAAAACGACTGTGGCCCATATATAAGACAGACTGGTCTCTCCCATTTGTTCATATACTGCACCTGCATAGTTAGTGTTATGATGCATTAACTTATAATCAAAGTCTGTAGCAAACAACATATTGAGACTATCATCTAAAATCAGGTAGTCGGTGTCTACTAGGACGGTTTCATCGTAGGGACTGAGTTGATACGCATAGTGCCTGCCAAAGTTACGCCACTGTACCCCACCTTCGCGCCAGTTGTCACCTTGTGCGTCAATATACACAATATTGTCGTACTTGAATTTAGGTTGTGCAGAGTTGTCAGTTATTAGCGTAACAGGCAGGCCTAGGTTCTTTTGTGCCAAAAGACTTGTTTGATCTGCAATCCCGACATAATCAACTGTGTCGGTATTGATGGCAAAGACTACTATGCCCCTAGATTTTTCTGAGCTTTTTGAGTTCTGCATGTTCTTGATGCCAACGGTTCATTACTTTTTGATAGTGTTGTTGAGCCATAACTAGAAAAGCTTGCCGATCCACTTCTATGGGATTTTGATAAGTGTCTTCTAAATACAGTTCGTCAATGGGCCAACTTTGTACAAATGACAGTAGTTCGGGGGTGACTCGAAACAATCCACCATTATGGGCAAAGTGCAAGTCGGTTTGAATTTTTTCTCGCAGGATACGTCGATTGACTTGGTAGTCTGTGGCCTGCCGAATTTGAGTTGTGAGTTGATCTAAGTCCATTTATACAGTATAGTGTCTTACTGTATAAATGTCAACTCTATTTGGTTAAGCCAGTGTAACTGTGCCCCAACTGCTAGTTAGGTTAGTTGTTTCTGGATATACTACAGCTAGATAGTTGTTGACCGTGATGTTGATGGCATCTTCTGTTGTTGCAGTATCTGTTCTAGTACCTGTGCCTGGTGGGTTAGCAGGAGGGGAAGGATATGTGCTTTGTGCTGCACTGTACAGGGTTAACTGGAATGTAACGATTGTGCCAACGTCGGCATTGCTTCCTTGTACGCCGTTTGACTTGACATCTAACTGGACATAGTCTCCGGTGTAAGGGCTTGTTGTTGAAGTAATCTTACATAATGTTTGGAAACTGGTTGTTAAGTTGTAATAACCAATAGAGGTACTATTGGTGTTTACTGTTCCGCCTGCACCAGTCCTGCCGCCGCCTGATGCTGCTTTAAATGCAGGATATGATACAAAATTGGTGCTGGCCAGTGTTACTAAGTCAGCGCCACGTGTTGTGCCGCCACCGTTTGTTGAACTACCAATAACAAAGTTAATTTGCCCGCCGGCGTTAAAGAAATAACGTGCTGCATCTGCTGATGCAAATGTCGCTGTACGGGTAATAGTAAATGTTTGAGCAGAAACATCGTTTGCAGATGTCTTGTTATCTGCATTATTGGCTTGGTTTGTTGTTGTACCTTGACTTGCTGCAGTCAATCTAGCACTATATGCGCTACTAATACTTGTGCTAACTGCGGACAAGTAAGTGATCAATGAGCCAGCAGTTGGTGCGCTAAGACCTGTGCCTGATCCTGTTTGGTGTGTGCAAATACTGTTTAGTGTGTTAACTGCGCTTGCCCATTGTGTGGCAGTGACCAGTCCACCCTGACTGACTGCGCCCAAGGCAGTTTGCCCGTATCCGCAGTTTCCATTACCTGTTGACCAAATACTATTAATAGCACCTGCATTAGCGGCAGTTGTACCTAAAAATGTAGCATAATCGCTTGCTTGTATTAATCCGCCTTGTGCGTATGACATATCCGTTTTTCCTTAAGAATTTAGTTTTACCACGGCCTCGACTACCCCCGGGCCCGGTGTTGTTTTGTTTTCTAACGCTCTACCAATTACATTCCATGCAGTGATTTCACTGCGTTTGCCAGCTCTTGCAAGCCCATTACCTGCACTTACAAGACGATCACCTTTATGTATTGTGCCTGTTACTCTAACGGGTACTCGTCCTTGGACTGCTACAGGTGGATGTGTTGTATCGGAGCCAGCCCCAGAATTCATTAAATAGGCTGCATTAGTACTTATGACGCCAAACACATCTTCGCTTAAATCTATGCCTACAGCGGTTATTTCTGCTGCACCACCTAGCTCTACCACTGTTCCCGGGGCATATTCGTCGTCGGCTTCAAATCGCTCGGCCAAGTCAGCATACTGTGCATGAACCGCAGTTCCGTATATATTGTTCCACCATTTGGTAGTAGATCCCAAATTATATGTTAAATTTGCATCGGGGATCATACTTTGTGTTATTGATGTTAAATCAATTGTGGCTCCTGACGGGAAGGCAATATTTCCAGTAAAAGCAACATTACCACTGAATACTGCAGAAGCGGCATTGATATTCCCGCTAGTAACAAAGTTGGCAGCTCGAATGTTTCCACTTGTCGTAACTGTTGTTGCTGTTATGGCCCCGGATGTAATAACTCCAGTGGAAATATTACCAATTAAGGCATTTCCTGCAACTTGTAATCCTGTTGCTAGATTTAACCCAGGTACAATAGTTGTTAATCCCGAGATCGCAATCGCTGGATTAAAACTTGTATTATCTGTGCTAAAAACCCCTCCAAATTTGTTGTTGACTGTTACGTTACCTACATAATGTGTAGTTGATCCATCACTGACGTTGTTTGCAGCAAGAGCAGTAACTGCTGCGCCTGGTGACAAATAAGGACCCACGTTGATCCAAGTACTACCACTGTAAACACTGAACTGACTGGTAGTTGTATTCCACCAAAAATCGCCAGTCACTGGGGAAATAGGGGCAGTTGCTCCCGTTTGACTACTGGATATAATTTTCCAATTTGTGCCTTGCCAAACACTTAGGTGCTTGTTTGTGCTGTCCCACCAAAGTTGGCCTATTAGGGGGTTACTTGGGGCATTCTGGCTAGAAAAATTTTCTAGCAATTTAATGAAATTTTCGTTTACAGATATACCGTATCCAGCATAATTTCTTCCAATTAAGTCTATGCTAGTGGTGGTTGTGTCGCGAGCACCATCTGCCAATGTTAAAAGTGCAGCGCCATTTGTTAAAACTATGCTATATGACATATCTGATTTTCTATTTTATTAGTTATTTATGCATTTTACTGGGGAGTGTATGTTACTGTGACCGATCGCGTATCTGACCCCGAAGTATCTGCAACCCAAAGATAAACAAACTCGTTTATCCCGGGAGTCGGGATTACCCAGGGGCCTTTTCCGTACGGAAAACTTCCGTTTGAGTATGGGTTACTGTCGGATGATCGTGACGTTCTGCCACTGTTTATGTCTGATAACATTGCTAATGTAACAAAAGTCGACTGCGATATACTAGTAGCTGCATGTTGGATTATTGCGTACCCAATTGAAAAATTGCCATTAACCCCTGCGCTAAACTTATCTAGGTAAATGTTATCTGCGTACGGTACATCGGCTAGGGTAAATCCCCAGTTTTTTAATTCTGATTCTGTAATGTTGGTACCCGTGCATCTAAAGCCCAGTGCTCTGTTCCAAGCAAAACTAGTATCACCGGTACTAGTGGCTTTCCAGTTACGAGTAACTGGTGCATAATTAAGAGATACTCCGCCGACGCCAATACTATTGGGTTGCAGCCCGGGTGTGCCTGTTTGCCCACTACCGCTAGCAACTACACCAGTGCTAGTTACCGTAACGATAGTTGGGCTAGCGTATGTTATAGTTCCGGCCAGGCCGCCGCCCCAAGTTATGACTACTCCGCCGTCGCTACCGCTTTCAGCACGAAGGTTGTTGCTATCTGCACCATTGGCTCCAATTCCATACGGTCCAAACGTATTCGAGCCGTCGACTAATACTACACCGTTATTTCCGCCTTGGCCGCCAGTGACAAATCCAGAGGATGACGACCCAGAAGATCCACTTACTCCATTTGAACTGCCACCTGCTCCACCTGCTCCACCTGCCATGTCTATCTCCGGTTAAGTTGCTATTACTGTTGTGTTGCGACCCAGGCCTTATATGCATTAATAATAGGACCATGTTGGTCAATTGGTACTGCATCAATGCCTTCTGCTACATATTTAACCAATGGTAGGTCAGGTGCAATGCGCCGGTATAAATTAATATTTGAACGTAGTTCCTGAAATATCTGCTCTTGATGTGCAGAATCCAAGCTCATAAAATTCAATGATAGTTCGGTTACTGAGTACATAATTTCTCCTTTGATGGTCTCATTACTTCTGTGGCAAAATTGCAGTCACGTACGGCATCAAGCAAATCAGAAGGTTTAATTTTTTTAAAATTGTCAGCAAACAAATTCTTACCAATTAAATCTAACCCGTATGCTGCAAACTCACTGCACATCCATTGTTTAGGATCTTTCCACTGCTTTTTAGTTCTTGGAATTAATACATTAAACGGTGCCAATGCTGTATAGTCGTAAGGCTTACCAATTTGGCTATACGCCCAATCGCGTATGATCTTTTCTTCTTTATTTGTTATATCTAAATCAAAGTGTATCTCGTTACGGTAGTTGGTTCGAGTCATGATGATGTGGCCGTTTTCCATTGCTGGGTAAATGCTCATGCCATCTGAAAATACCAGCTCACAATGACTTGCTGGGCTCCAGGTATAAAGCCTGCACAAGATTGAAAAAGGCAATAAATTTGACGAGAATTTTATCTTCATGCTCTTTTTCCAAATATTAGTTTTCGTATACTAGACTTAAACCACCATTGTGCAATTGGCTCAAGGCTACTTCTGTTATTAACAGCCCAACTCATTGCACGACCAAGCATACGACTCTTGAAATTATCATTTTCTAATACGTATGTTGCTAACTTGTATGTATATAAAAAGAAACGTTGGCGGGCCGCTGGACTTACTGTTGAGTTAGTCTCGTTCCAAATGTGATCTTGGTATGCCTCTTGACTCAACAGTCCTTTATAAACCAGTACAAAAGTGCCGCCATTCTTAACAATATTGTTAACTCTAATACCATTGGCATAGTGACTTTCGCCTGTTTCTAATATCAAGTTATACACAAGAACGTCTTGTGACAATTTGATTTTGTTTTCTACATTAACAATGTGTACATCACCAAGCCACGGTGCTTGTTCTGCACATAAGGTGCTAATGGCGCATAGTTCATCGTCGTCATTGTACCATGGATGTTCTTCTGTGATATAAGGCATTTCGTCATCGTGTAAGGCAAACACCCACTTGGTGACATCGTGCGCTCGAGTCTTGACCCCGATTACTTTTACTGGTTTGTTAGTTAGTGCTTCTAGCACATAGTCGCCAACTCGAATACTACTGATTTTCTTCTCTGTACCATCGGCCATCTTGATCAGTGTATGTGGTAGGAAGCAGCCACCACCACCACCACCACCACCATCATTACTATCCTGACCACCGCTGTCTCCACTAGAGTAACCGCCATCCCCATAACTTACTGCACCACTGTTGTATGCGGCACCACCACCACCACCCGGAGCAGCGGTGACTGTTCCAAAACTACCAGTGACTGTGGTTGCCACTCCACTGTCACCTGCTGCAGGATCTAACAATGTTCTAGTGTTCCACACAGATGATCCGTTGGGATCTTTTATTAGTACCGCAATGCCAGCCGGGCCACCGTAATTTGTGGCGTTAAGGGTCAACTTACGGTTACCACTGTGTAAGTATACATTGACCGTTGTACTTGATTGGAAACTACCGGTAGTTGCTACTAGTATTTCATCTATGTAAAAATCTATATTGTTGTCGGCTTGTACTGAAATTTCATAATAACCGGTCACCGGAGCAACAAATAACCTACGCGATGACATTACTTGATTTGTTGGAGTCACACCGTCGGGGTGAGTCCATACTGCATACGAATTCATAAATCCGCTCCAGGCACCATTGGATACTGTGTAGTACGGGGCATTTGAATACGAATTTTTATCGCCACCACCACCAACTGTTATAGTTAGTACTTCTCCAGGAGTCACTGTGAGTTCTGTGCTCTTTTGGTAAGCGCCGGATCCGCCGCCACCGCCGGATCCACCTTCAAGTACCCCAGTGAGTCCTGGGCCACCTGCGCCACCAGCACCAACTGCAAACACGTCGATTCGACGTACATGGTCAGGTACTGTCCATGTGTATGTGCCGCCCGATTCAAATACCTGTCGGCCATTGGGCTTTACAACTGATATAATAATCGGAACTGCCAACGTTGGTGCATCGATTGAATTAGTAGAAAGCGTCAATGTATCAGAATATGTTCCAACTGCTAAATTAGCAGCCGTTACTGTTGCCGCGGCACTGTTTCCCGAGAAGGTGTTAAAATTATACCCTATTACAGACGGGACTGTGGAAATTGTTGCTCGACCTTGGCCAATGCTGTTGCTGTAAATATCTAAGTTAGCACCGTTACCTGCGTTTTTAATTGTTATTGTTGTGGATGCAGGGGTCTCTAAATAGTAACTTGTTAACCTTATTGGGTTAGGCGATACAGTTACCCCACTGTAATCGGGTCGGACTTGGACCGACACTGGAATTACATTGGCCACTTGCCCAAGTACTCCGGTATCAGAATAAACTAAAATGTTACCAGTAGTAGTACCCACAGTTAGTCCTTTGACTCTAACACCAATTGTTGCGGATTCTGTTGGAAGTAATGTCAACGGCAAGTTTGGAACTGTCAAGGTACTTTCGTATCTGGCAGTGTCATTTGGTACAACAGCAGTAATAACTAAATCATAATCGCCAGTGTTTGTTATCGTTACTGGAGTCGGGGCAATATTGGGATCACCATCGGCATCGTTGTCGGGCTGAGTATGATATTGATATGGGTTAAACGATAAAGAGTTACTGCTTAAGAAAGGAATGCCTTGTGGTGTCGGGTAAACACTCTCCCAAGTAGAACTATCAACCTTTAAGTTGCCGCGTATAATCGGATGCCAGGTGCCGTCGGCATTTTTTACCCAAGCGTGTCTAACTGGACTCCAATATCCACTACCAGGGCCATTTTTAATCCAAGTGACACCCTTACCATTCTTTACGGTGTATGTCATCTATTAGACCTGGAACCAGAAGTCCCCAACACTGCCGAAGCTGTTGTCAGGAGCAACTGTGCTTATATATCGTTTGCTGCCTTGCCATGGAGCAAAGGTGCTGGTTGCTATTGCAGTATTTGTAAATGCCGTTGTGGCAATTTGAGTGTTTACTGTACCTTGTGAGGCAGTAGGGGCAAACGGGGTTCCTGTTAGTGTTGGGCTTGAATCAAATACAAAACGGCCTTGTCCTGTGGCGCCGCCGCTGGTTTGACCATATACTGTTACATTACCGTTGACCACTAGATCTTGACCAATTGTGGCGAGTGCGCCATTTACATTCAAATTGTAATTGACATTGGTGCTACCATCAGCTCCCCAAATTGCAAATGCTCGTGTGCTTGTTCCGCTGACTGTGGGCCATAAACTGATGTTACCACCATTTACACTATTGTAGTATCTTGCAGCGCCGTTAGGTGCGCTGTCAATTGCAATGTTTCCGTTGGCAACAATAATGTTACTGGTAAATGTAGGAACAATGTCTGTACGTGCATAATTTGCAGCCACTACATTGCCCAACATCTTACTGTTAGTAGCACTTCCGACGAACTGGAATTCGTTAGCAACTCCTGTAGCCAAAGTAATACCTGGATTGATTGTGCTAAATCCTGTAATAGGGTTTGCTGGACTAATAGTAAATGCGGGATCATAACTGTTAATTGCTGACACTTGTCCTTGGTTGTAGAACTTAGTGACTGTATGTGTTCCGCCAAGCGTGTCCAACACTGTCTCTACAATAGCACCGCTCTTACCATCAGGGTACTTGTAACTCGGACCGACAAGAGTCCAATCAGTGCCGTTGTATATGCTGAGTTGACGATTGGTTTGATCCCACCATTGACTACCTGTTAGTGAAATTGAAGGTGCAGTATTTGAAACAAACACCGGATTAACTGGGACAAAAGTAGACCCAGTATAAATTTTTAATTTACCAAGGGTAGTATCGTACCATAGTTCGCCCTTCAAT
>Ga0214919_10007351_pt1 | contig 14888 bp, 12 predicted proteins | sample LL1503_MetaG_FD_177994 | JGI IMG/M metagenome (GOLD analysis project Ga0214919, IMG submission 177994) | Freshwater microbial communities from Lake Lanier, Atlanta, Georgia, United States - LL-1503 | ecosystem: Environmental > Aquatic > Freshwater > Lake | place: USA: Georgia | collected... | reverse complement strand
CGCACTGAACTAGCGCATAAATCTATACAGCCGTGAGTTCTTGACTGGCTAGCATCTAACCATGCCAAGATTCGGTCAAGTACTCACAGCAATGGTCACACCGTTTGACAAAAACGGAGAACTCGATCTCGACGGTGTCCGTCGTCTCGCAAAGTGGTTGCAAGACAACGGCAACGATGGCCTTGTTGTGGGTGGCACAACAGGCGAAGCATCAACTCTCACGGACGATGAAAAACTCTCGTTATTTAGCGCGACTGTTGAAGCAGTGACGATTCCAGTTATTGCTGGAACAGTCACGAACGACACGCGTCATTCAATACACCTAACGAAACAGGCTTCAAAACTCGGTATTTCTGGAGTGCTCGCGGTTGGCCCTTATTACAACCGGCCATCTCAAGCGGGAATTTTTGCGCATATGACAGCAGTTTGTGCTGCGACAACTCTTCCGGTCGTTGTTTACGACATTCCGGTGCGTACTGGTCGAAAGATTTCAACTGCAACACTCGCCAAGCTTGCAAACGAAGTAAAAAATGTTGCCGCGTTGAAAGATGCGAGTGGCAACCCGGCCGAGACCGCAATGTTGATGACCCAAGTGCCAAAAAGTTTTGAACTTCTCAGCGGTGATGATGGTTTGACTTTGCCGCTAATGGCGATTGGTGCAGTCGGTGTGATCGGCGTCGCAACTCATTGGACAGGTGTTGATCATCAAGAGATGTTTAAAAAATGGAATGCTGGAGATATCGCAGGTGCTCGAGCGGTGAACGCTCGAATGTTAGAAAGTTTCGCGTTTGAAACTGGCGACGAAAATCCAAATCCATTGCCAAGTAAAGCGATGATGAACCATCTTGGTATATCGGTTGGAGATGCGCGATTGCCGATGGGGCCACCACCAAGTGGTCTTGCCGAGCGGGCAGCAAAAGTGTTTGGTAATTTGCAAGCGGCGCGTGCTGCCGCAAGTCGCTAACAGATTAATTAATGTCAAAACCAGTTCGCATCTCGTTTCTTGGCGGGCTCGGCGAAATAGGCCGCAACTGCATGGCGATTGAGCAAGATAAAAAAATCTTGCTGATTGATTGCGGATTGATGTTTCCAAAAGCCGAGCACGGCGATGACATTGATGTGATAATTCCTGACTTCACGTGGTTGCTTCAAAATAAAGAGCGAATTGTTGGATGTGTTGCAACACATGGTCATGAAGATCACGTGGGTGCATTGCAATATTTGTTGCGCGATGCTTCGTTTCCGTTATACGGTTCGGCACTGACTTTAGGTTTGGCGCGAAACCGAATTGCTGAAGCACGGTTGACTGAGAAAACTAAGTTCATCGAAGTTGATGACAACGATCGAGTCAAGATTGGTCCATTTGAAGTCGAGTTCATACCAGTAACGCATTCTGTTCCGCATGCTCACGCAATCGCTTTGCATACAGCGCAAGGCGTGATTGTTCATTCGGGCGATTTCAAACTAGATCTGACACCAGTTGATGCTCGTCGCACCGATCTTGCACGGCTTGGTTCGCTTTCGTCAAATGAGGGTATTCGGCTGTTGATGCTTGACTCAACAAATGCAGGTGAGCGAGGCCACGCACCGAGCGAATCAGATGTCGGCGTGGTGTTGCGACAACTATTTAACGACCATCGCAGCAAGAGGATTATCACCGCAAGTTTTGCGAGCCATATTCATAGAGTGCAACAAATTGCTAACGCGGCTATTGAGTCTGGTCGTGTTGTCGTGCCATTAGGGAGATCAATGATCAATAACATTCGTCTCGCACGAGATCTAAAAGTTTTGACCATTCCAGAAAAAAGTTTGGTTAGTTCTGAGTCGCTCGGTAAATATGACGACGAAGAAATCTGCATCATTTCAACTGGGTCACAAGGCGAAGCGATGTCAGCGCTGACTTTGTTAGCCAAGGGCGACAGCCGCTATGTAAAAGTAGGAGAGAACGACACGGTTGTGTTCTCTAGCCACGCGATTCCGGGCAACGAACACAATGTAAACAAAGTGATCGATGCATTGTTGCGTCGCGGTGCCACTGTTGTGCATTCGGGTATCGCCGATGTACACGCGACGGGTCACGCACAGGCTGAAGATCTAAAAATGTATTTGAACATTACTGAACCTGAATGGTTTATCCCGATTCATGGTGAGTATCGCCACATGGTTGCCAATACCGAGTTGGCAAAAATCATGGGAGTCGCGCCAAGCAAAGTTTTGTTATGCGAAGACGGTGATGTCGTTGAAATCACAGACAAGAATCTCGACTTTGATGGTCGTATACCAGCAGAGTTTGTTGTGCCAGTAAAACTACAGCGTGGTAGCAAGAGCAAAAAGGCCAAGCGTTAGTAAGCAAGCAGAAGGATCAGTCTTGTTAGTCCCTGACCGAGAGATGTCCGATTGGTAATGTTATTTCGTGGCAAAAGCAGCGAAATCTAAATCTTCGCAATCTAAATCATCACGGTCTAAAACGTCGCAGTCTAAAACGTCATCTGGTGCAAAGCGAAAATCACCGCGCTCAGCGTCACATTTGAGCACGTATCGAGAACATGAAACAGATGACGAACCGATGAAGTATTACTACAAGTCGGAGCATCCGCCAATGTTTGGTGGTTTGTTTGCGGGTCGTTCAAACGAATTTGGTGGCCTGGGCTTAATGGCCTTTGGGATTTTGCTTGTTTTGTCGGTTTATATCGAGTCGGCTGGTCCGGTTGGTAAAGCTTTAGACAGCGCGCTGCTGTTTTTGATTGGTGGTGGACGGTATTTTTTGCCAGTCCTTAGTTTTGGGCTTGGAATCGTTCTGGCAATTCAAAAAGACTGGCAGATTCGATCTCGTAATGTAATTGGTTGGGCGTTATTTTTTGGTGTGCTACTTGGTCTTGGACATATTTATTCGAGTGATTCTGCAAAAAATCCTGGTGGAGGGATCGGATGGCTGTTTAGCGAGCCAATAACCAGTTCATTTTCTGACACTGGGGCAACCGCATTGCTAGCGATCTTGCTCGTTGGTTCAGCGATGCTGATCACCGGTAAATCTGTGATTGAGTTATGCGTTTTAATTTGGAGATTTATCGTTGGAGCAAACTCTTATGTTGCACAAAAAAGCAAAATCCAAAACGATTTACACGGCGCAAACGAATCGGATATATCTTTTGACAATCCTGAAGATTTCGATGGTGAGTCGGCGCAATTATTTGATTTTGCGCTAGATCCAGATAATGCAAATTTAGATGACGAAGATGTTGTAGAAACCGAAATAGTTGAAGAAAAACCAAAGCGCGGTCGCAAGCGACGCGAAAAGGCAAAAGCAAAACTCGCACCAGTTAAGGGTGAGTTGCAGGAAATACCGCTCGGACCATCTGGGCAGCCAAGTGTTTGGACGCTTCCAGAAATGGAATTTCTTTCATTAACAACAAATAAAAAAGCAAACGAGCAAACAATTCGAGATCGTGGCGACCAACTTGTCGCTGCACTAGCATCGCATGGTGTCGAGACTGTACTCGTCGGTTACACCCGCGGGCCAACTGTTACGCGCTACGAACTCTCACTAGGCGACGGTGTAAAAGTTGCGAAAGTTACTTCGTTGTCGCGCGATATCGCTTACACAATGGCTGCAACTGATGTGCGAATTCTTGCACCAATACCTGGCCGTTCGGCGATCGGCATTGAGGTGCCTAATGAACTTCGAGAACTTGTTTCAATTGGAGACCTTTTAGTTTCGCAAGAAGCGCGCACAGCAAATCATCCACTTGATGTTGCTGTCGGCAAAGATATTTCTGGTCGCTCGGTTTTCTTAAATATTTCAACGACACCCCACTTATTAATTGCGGGCGCGACAGGTGCGGGTAAGTCAAGCGCGATTAACTGCATCATCACATCGGTATTGATGCGAGCAACGCCTGATCAAGTCAAGATGATTCTTATTGACCCGAAACAAGTTGAGATGGGGCAGTATGCGCGCTTGCCACATTTGTTGACCGCCCCGGTAACGAACCCGAAAAAAGCCGCAAACGCACTTGGCTGGGCAGTTAAAGAAATGGAGCGACGATACGACGTTCTAGTTGAAGCTGGTTTCCGTGATATTGCTGGTTACAACGCTGCGTATGATCGCGGCGAAATGACGGTTGAGTCAGGTCAACCTGCGGATAAAAAGTTTGAGCGGATTCCGTATGTTTTGATTGTTGTTGATGAGTTAAACGATTTGATGATGGTGGCTGCACGCGATGTTGAAGATTGCATCACGCGAATTGCGCAAAAAGCACGCGCAGTCGGAATCCATTTAATTGTTGCAACACAGCGACCGAGCGTGAACGTAATAACTGGTGTAATTAAAGCCAATATTCCGGCGCGTATGGCATTTGCCGTTTCAAGTCTTACTGATAGTCGCGTAATTTTAGATCAGCCTGGTGCCGAAAAATTGATTGGTATGGGTGACATGTTGATGTTGCCAGGTAATACTTCAGTTTCGCAACGATTGCAATCAGCATGGGTCAGCGAAAACGAAGTAAAAAAAGTTGTCGGACACTGGCGTCGACAAGCCCCAGAAGTTGCCTATGTTTCTGGTGTTGAAGGCGAAGCCAATGCCTCGGGTAGTGCGTCTGTATTTGGAGGAAGCAGTGGCGACGAAGGTGATGATGAATTAATGCGTCAAGCGATGGACCTAGTTGTTCGTGCTCAACAAGGCAGCACCTCAATGTTGCAGCGCAAACTTAAAGTTGGTTTTGCGCGTGCAGGTCGTCTTATGGACATGCTTGAACAACGTGGCGTAGTTGCCGCAAGTGAGGGCTCAAGGCCCCGCGAAGTATTGATGAGCGTCGAAGAACTAGAACTGATTCAAAAGGCGAGTTAATACGTATATTTCATTTAGATAGCATTACAACCCGTGGCACAGCGTTTTTATCTTGAGTCGCTTGGATGTCCAAAGAATGATGTTGACTCAGACAAAATAATCGGCACGTTGATGCTCGATGGCCTTGAACGAACTGATGATGCGAGTCTGGCTGATCTTGTTGTTGTCAACACTTGTGCGTTTATCGAAGACGCGCGAAGAGAATCGATTGACACAGTGTTGGCGCTTTCGAAACAGCGCAAAGATGGCGCACGCGTCGTTGTAACGGGTTGCATGGCCGAGCGATACGGGTCTGAACTTGCCGAGTCGCTGCCTGAGGCCGACCACATCGCAGGTTTCGGAGTGCCGATAACACTTACTAAAAAATCGTTGGCGGTGTCTGGCGAGCAGATACCATCATTTGATTTGTTGAACTTGCCGCGACCAAAGTCGAGTTCGCCATGGGCATACATAAAGATCGCCGAAGGTTGTGACCGCAACTGCGGTTTCTGTGCGATACCGAGTTTTCGCGGACCACAACGCAGCCGTGATTTTGATTCAATTCTTGCCGAGGTTGAACAACTTGGTGCCAAAGAAATTGTTTTGGTAGCCCAAGATCTTGCCAGTTATGGCAAAGATCGACCCGAAGAACTTGGCGCAGGCTCAATTGTTGAATTAGTTAATCGTGTTGCCAGCAAAGTGCAACGCACGAGACTGCTCTACTTATACCCGAGCGATTTAAGTGATGCTTTGATTGATGCGATTTGTGCAACTGGCGTGCCGTATTTTGACCTTTCGTTACAACATGTTTCTAAACCGCACTTGCGTCGAATGCGCCGTTGGGGTGACGGCACGCGCTTTTTGAATCGCATCGAAGATATTCGCAAGCGCGAGCCGCAAGCAGCGATGCGAAGTAATTTCATAGTTGGTTACCCGGGCGAAACCGAAGAAGATCACGACGAGTTGTTGGCATTCATTGAAGATGCGCAACTTGATTGGTGTGGTTTCTTTGGGTTTAGTCCAGAAGAGGGCACTTATGCCTTGAATTTGCCCGATCATGTAGAGAAATCACTAATGAACGAGCGCCTTAGCGAATTACGCGAAATGCAAGATGCGATTACAGCGCGTCGTCGGGATGACTTAATTGGTGAAACACTAGAAGTGCTCGTAGATTCGCCTGGGATAGGCAGGAGCCATCGAGAAGCCCCAGAAATTGACGGAGTAATTCATGTCAGCGAGACTCTAAGCGTGGGAAGTTTTGTGAAAGTCGAAATCGCTGATGCTCTCGGTCCAGATCTAATGGCAGTTGGCGCCGCGCCAGATGCAGCGAGTAGGTAGATCTTGCCAGTAGATCCAAATGCATTAGCAACTTGGGCGAATGCGGTTACTGTTTCGCGTATTTTGGTATCGCCGCTTTTATTTACGGTCGTGTCGCTTGATAACACAGGTTCGTGGCTTGCAGCGTGGCTTTGGTTCGCGCTGTGTGTCAGTGATGTTCTAGACGGATATTTGGCACGTCGACATGGTGCGACTAAGAGTGGTGCGTTTCTTGACCCTCTTGCCGACAAGGTGCTCGTGCTTGGTGCAATGTTCACACTCGTTAATCGTGGAATGTTTTCGATTTGGCCAGTTGTGATTATTGCAATTCGTGAAGTAATCGTCAGCGTCTATCGCGTCGTCGTTGGTGCAAAAGGCGTCTCAGTGCCAGCGAGTCGAATCGCCAAAGTTAAAACACTGAGCCAGCAAGTATCGGTTGGCTTCGCGCTCGCACCATTTAGCGCCCGCGATATGACATACGCATGGAAGATCTCATTGTGGCTAGCGGTCTCGCTGACAATAATCAGTGGAGCACAGTATGCGGTGCGCGCGTTTAAGCCGGGCATGATTTTGCGGCGGGTCACGAAATAATGCGTTGCAGTGTTGTTGCTATTGGCACCGAACTTTTACTGGGGCAAATTGTTGACACGAATTCGTCGTGGCTGGGAGAGCAACTTGCTGCTGCGGGAATCGATTCTTTATTTCAAGTAAAAGTTGGCGACAATCTTGGTCGAATCGTCGCTACTTTGAAATCGACTCTTGAACAAACAGACGCAGTAATTATTTGTGGTGGCCTTGGGCCAACCCACGACGACATAACTCGCGAAGCTATCGCCGAGATAATGGGTGTCGAGTTAGAAATGAATGACGAAGTTGCGTTGGTAATCGAGCAGATGTTCACTGCGCGCAATCGCCGAATGCCTGAAAATAATTTGCGCCAAGCAATGGTGCCGCGTGGAGCAAAAATTATTGAGCAACGTCGAGGTACTGCACCAGGTTTGATCTGCCCAGTCGGTGACAAAGTTATGTATGCCGTTCCTGGTGTGCCGTTTGAACTTTATGAAATGTTTGAGCGAGCAATTCTGCCAGATTTGTTGGCTCGAAGCGGCGAAGCATCTGTAATCAAGAGCCGTGTTTTAAGAACTTGGGGCGACAGCGAGAGCGGGCTTAATGAGCGACTTGTCGGAGTGATCAGCGAACTTGAGAAAGTCGGTAATCCGACGTTGGCGTTTTTGGCGAGCGGCTGGGAAGGCATAAAGGTTCGTCTGACTGCAAAGGCGAATACGCAGCAAGATGCGATGAATCTGATTGATGTTTGGGATGCAAAAGTTAGAAGTGAAGTTGGTGACATCGTGTTCGGTGTGGACGCCGAAACAATGGAGTTTGTAGTTTTGGATATCTTGCGTAAAAAAAACCTCACTCTTGCGGTTGCCGAATCGGTTACTGGTGGTCTGGTATCTGGACGTCTTACTGCAGTGCCTGGCGCAAGTGATGTGTTTCGAGGGGCTGTTGTCAGTTACGCAAGTGAAGTTAAATATGACGTTCTCGGAATCACCAATGAAATTGTTGTGAGTGAGGCAGCCGCTAAAGAAATGGCAGCGGGTGTTAGAAAAGCTTTGGGTAGCGATATAGGGCTTTCTCTTACTGGAGTTGCTGGTCCAGATGAGCAGCAGGGCGTAAAAGTTGGCACGCTTTGTGTTGGTGTGGCGATGCCTGGCGGTTCAACAAAGTCAATGACCATGCATCTACCGATTGGCCGAGAGCAGATGCGGCAGTTGTCGGTTATTAGCGCGCTTAACTTTCTCAGAAATGAACTAACTCAGTAAATAGCTTTCTTTATATTCTGTAAACCTCAAGACCAATCAACATAAGCGTTCTCAGGCGGTTGCTGCGAGAAGTGTTAATGTCTACAAAGCCAATTGGCGAAAACTAAACAAGGGGAGAACACATGAAAAGAAGTAAATTTTCAGCTCTCGCTTTCTCACTAGCAGCGGTACTTGGTGTCGCAGCGTGTGGTGGTAGCGACAGCGCAACAACAGATACAGCAGCGCCTGCAGAAACTGCAGCGCCAGCAGCAGCGGCTGATTACAGCAACTTAAAAGTTGCTGTTGTTTACATCGGCGTTCCTGGTGATGCTGGTTGGACATACCAGCACGATCAAGGAATCGCAGAACTTGAAGCCGAACTCGGGATTACCGTAACTCGTCTCGAGAACATTCCTGAAGGTGCCGATGCGACAGCTACCTACGACAAACTCGCGCGAGATGGTTACAACTTAATTTTCGGAACATCGTTTGGCTACATGGATCCAATGCTTGAAACTGCAGGAAAGTACCCAGATGTTTGCTTTGAGCACGCAACTGGTTACAAGACTGCACCGAACATGGGAACTTTCTTCGGCGCTGCTGAAGAAGCTCGTTACCTTTCTGGTATTGCAGCAGGAGCAGCGTCAAAGAGTGGAAAATTGGGCTACGTCGCGGCGTTCCCGATCCCGGAAGTTGTTCGTGGAATCAACGCGTTCACACTTGGTGTACGTTCAGTGAATCCAAAAGCAACTGTTCAAGTTTCGTGGACATCAACTTGGTTTGATCCAGCTAAAGAAAAAGAAGCAGCACAGTCATTGTTGCAAGCAGGCGCGGATGTTCTTGGTATGCACCAAGACTCAACAGCAACTGGTGAAGCAGCAAAAGAAGCTGGTGCAAAGTGGGTCGGCTATAACTCAGATACAAAAGCTGGAGACTTCCCAGACACTTGGTTGACAGCTCCAATTTGGGACTGGGGTCCTTATTACATCGCAGCCGCTAAGTCACTTGCTGGTGGAACCTGTCTTGCAGGCGATGCTGGTCAGTACTACGGCAACATGAAAGACGGCACTGTAAAACTTGGTGCCTTTGGTTCGTCGGTTAGTGCAGAGACACAAGCAACTATTGCTACGAAAGCAGCAGCAATAATTGATGGTTCGTTCGCACCTTTCACTGGACCAATCAAAGACAATGAAGGCAAAGAACAAATCGCTGCGGGTGTAGTTGCACCGCTTGGTGATTTGCTCGGTCAGATGTACTTCGTAGAAGGTGTTATCGGCTCGACCAAGGGCTGATAAGTCGGACTGGTAAATAATTATGAATGCCTCCTCGGAGGCGACGCAGGGGTCGTATCGTGAAAACGGTGCGGCCCCTTCTGCGTTGTCGGCACAAAATGTAACAAAGAGGTTTCCTGGTGTAATTGCAAATCTGCTCGTCAACTTTGATGTTGCGCGGGGCGAAGTGCACACGTTATTGGGCGAGAATGGTGCAGGCAAAAGTACTCTCGCATCAATTTTGAGCGGTTTGTATCGTCCGGACGAAGGTTCGGTTTTGCGAAACGGTAAAGAAGTTCGGCTGTCAAGCCCGCGCAGTGGATTAAGTCACGGAATCGCAATGGTGCATCAGCACTTTCGCTTAGTAGATCGTTTTACCGTTGCTGAAAATGTCGTTCTAGGTAGCAAAGGGCTTTCATTCGTATTGCAACCAAAAGACATTGAAGCCAAAGTTTCTGAAGTGAGTGAAAAGTTTGGTTTGCCATTAGACCCGCGAGCAGTCGTCGGTGAATTATCCGCAGGGCAAAGGCAACGAGTTGAAATTGTCAAGGCGCTTTATCACGGCGCCGAAGTGTTATTGCTCGACGAGCCGACGGCATTGCTTGCGCCGCCAGAAGTAGTAAAACTATTTGAAACAGTTCGCGCGATGACTAGCGCTGGTAAATCAGTTGTTTTTGTAAGTCACAAACTTGGTGAAGTTGTAGATATTTCTGATCGCATCACAGTTATGCGCGATGGCAAAGTTACTGGCTCAGTCAAACGCGGTGAAGCAAATGCAAGTCGGCTCGCAGAACTAATGGTCGGGCGAGAGATTACTCTTGCCCCGCGTCGCGGCACTTCAAATTCAGGCGATGTCTTGCTTTCGGTTTCGCAAGTTCATTTATCGCACGATCAATCGCAAAATCAGTCGAATCAGCCGAATCAGCCGAATATTCTCTCGGATATAAATCTGAGAGTTCGATCGGGCGAAATTTTGGGTATTGCTGGAGTTTCAGGAAACGGCCAACGTGATCTCGCCGAAGTGATATCTGGTTTGCGGCAACCTAATCAAGGCGCCGTAACCGTATGTGGCTTACCGACAGTCGGTCTTGGTGCCCGAGCAACTCGACAGGCCGGTTTGGCGTATGTGCCCGAAGATCGACTTGGCACAGGTCTAGCGCCGTCGCTTTCAATAGTTGACAATCTTTTACTGACTCGCGATCGCGGTTTTCTAGTTGACCGCAAAAGTGCGTTGATAGAAGCACAAGAATTCATTACCAAATTAGAGATCAAGACACCGGGCCCACTGACCCCGACGCGAAAACTTTCGGGTGGAAACGCTCAAAAAGTTTTACTTGCTCGTGAATTATTTTCTACAGAAGATTTATCACGCGTATTAATCGTCTGTTCACCAACTCGAGGTCTCGACGTTGGCGCCGTCGAATCGGTACATGCGTTGCTTGATCAAGCGCGAAAGAACGGTAAAGCAATTCTGTTAATTAGTGAAGATCTAGATGAGGTTATGACCCTGGCCGATCGGGTGCTCGTGTTATATCGCGGATCAATAGTTCTCGAAGCAAAAGGCGTGGCAGAAGATTTTGAAAGAGTTGGTCGAGCAATGGCTGGAATTTCGGCATGATAATTGGCAAAGCCCGCATTCAACTTGAGGCACGACTAACTGCACCGCGTTGGCTCGTTGTTGTCGTGCCCGTGTTTTCGGTGTTGTTCGCACTTGTTGTCGGTGGAGTGTTCTTACTAATTACTGGTCATCCACCAATTCGCACGTATCGCGATTTGCTAGATAACGGCTACACGAGTTTTTATGGCATCACAGACACGCTTGGTTTGGCGACCCCGCTTATCTGTACTGGTTTGGCTGCTGCGTTTGCCTTTCGAATGAATCTCTACAACATCGGTCAAGAAGGTCAGTTATATCTGGGCATGGTCGGTGGGGCATGGGCAGGCATCGCGCTCGCGCCGCATTTGAATCAGTTCATTGCTGTGCCAGTTGTGCTTGTTACTGGTGCGCTGTTTGGTGCAGTGTGGGTATTAGTGCCCGCACTATTACGCGCACGAATGGGCACAAGCGAAATTGTCAGTACGTTATTGCTAAATTATGTGGCACTTAATTTAATTAATTATTTTATTTATGGCTCGCGCGGTTTTTTTAGAGATCCATCAACTCCGTTTCCGCAAGGGCGACCTATTAGTGAGAGTGCAAGATTTGATTCGTTCGGCACCACAAATACATATCCGACTTTAATTATTTCGATCATTCTCGCAGTATTTTTATTTTGGTTTGTGCGTCGCTCAAATTACGGATACGAGACTTCGGTATTCGCCGATTCTCCACAGACGGCTCGATATGCCGGCATGAACAGCATCTGGTTAACGAGTTCTGTGCTGCTTTTTTCTGGCGCGCTCGCAGGATTAGGCGGAGCAATGTATGTTGTCGGCCCAGCAGGCAAAGTTGATCCGGGTTTATTGCAAACCGGTCTTGGCTATGCCGGCATCGTGGTGGCCGCTCTTGCGCGGTACAACTTCGTCGCCGTGATCATTACTGCAGTTCTATTTGCTGGTCTTCGCGTGGGTGGCTCTGCGTTACAGGCTTCGTCAGATCCGGTGCCGATTGCTATCGCAGTTGTGCTGCAAGGAGCAGTGTTGCTGTTCGCGCTCGGTGGCGAAATTTTTAGGCGTAACAGAGTAGTGATAACACGAGTTGCGCAAAATGTGAAAGTCTCAGTATGAACTCAAATGTTTGGCTATTGACATTTGCCGATGCGATAAGCATTGCAACGACGCTTATTTTGGCGTCACTGGGCGCAATGATCACCGAAAGATCGGGCGTGATCAATCTCGGTGTTGAGGGATATTTATTAATGGGTGCCGTCACTGGTTTTGTGGTTGCAGATTCCACGGGCCAATTGTGGCTTGCGCTTGGGTCTTCAATAGTTGTTGGTGCGGCGATGGCGCTGGTACATGCAACATTGACAGTCACATTGCGCGCCAACCAAATTGTTTCTGGTTTAGCGATGGTGATTTTTGGTACAGGGCTTTCTCAGTTCATCGGCAAACCAATCGAAGGCAAGTCGCGTCCGGTAGTGATTGACAAAATCGATTTCGGCGTGTTGTCTGATCTTCCAATTATTGGCCCGGTAATTTTTGGGCATGATCCGATTACATATGCGACTTGGTTGTTGGCATTGGTGATCTCGCTATATCTACATCGGACTCGGCCTGGTTTGATTCTTCGGGCGACAGGTGATGCGCCTGCGACTGTTGACGCTCAAGGAGTTTCAGTTAAGCGAATTCGGTATGTGCACACGGTTGTAGGTGGCGCACTAATGGGACTAGGCGGTGGCTGGTATATGTTCGCGCGTGCCGCAGCATGGAACCAATCGGCGACGACAAACGGCATCGGCTGGATAGCACTCGCGCTCGTCGTATTCGCATCGTGGAGACCACTGCGTGCGATTGCTGGTGCGGTCTTATTTGGTTTTTGTTTGCAGGTGCCGTTTACACTGCAGGGTCAACAAATAAATATTTTGCCATCAGAAATTGTTTCGATGTTTCCATATTTGATGACACTTGTAGTTTTGGTTGCACTGTCCACACCGCGGGCGCGACGCCTGTTGGGCGCGCCGAAAATGCTGGGTCAGCCATTTGTTAGAGACGAGCGATAGCCTTAATTAGTTAGTTACACCCGAGTAACAACGAGAAAAGCAATCAGGCTTATTGTGGCAAACATTCTTGTGATAGGTGCCGGTGGGGTTGGTGGCGGTATGGCCTCAATCGCCGAAACTCGTAGTTTCTTTGATTCGTTTATATTGGCTGATATTAATTCGGGTCGTGGTGATGAGATCATCGCCAAACTTGAAGATCCTGGTCGATTCTCGTCGGCCAAAGTTGACGCCCGCAGCAAGACAGACATTGTCGCTCTGGCTCAAAGGGTCAAAGCCGATGTAATCGTCAACGCCTGTGATCCGCGTTTGAATGAGTCGATTTTCGAAGCTGCTTTTGAAGCTGGCTGTACTTACCTCGATATGGCGATGAATTTAAGTAAGCCACACCCAACTAACCCGTATGAAGAAGTGGGTGAGCCACTTGGTAAAGATCAAATTTCGTCAGATGAGCGCTGGAAAGAAAAAGGTTTGCTTGCCCTCGTCGGAATGGGTGTCGAGCCTGGCCTAAGCAATGTGTTTGCGCGATATGCATCCGATCATCTTTTTGACACGATCGATGAAATCGGCGTGCGTGACGGTTCGAACTTATCTATCGACGGTTTAGACTTCGCACCGACATTTTCGATTTGGACAACAATTGAAGAAACTCTGAACCCACCTGTTGTTTGGGAGCGTAAGCGAGGCCTGTTTACAACTGATTGTTTTAGTGAGCCTGAAATCTTTCACTTTCCAGCCGGTATTGGTGCATATGAATGCGTGAACGTAGAACACGAAGAAGTAATCATGATTCCGCGTGAAATTGATTGCAATCGTGTCACATTTAAATACAGTCTGGGTGCAGAATTTATTGACTGGCTCAAAACTTTTGCCTACTTAGGTCTTGACAGTAATGAAAAAATTCGCGTTGGTGATGTTTCGGTTTCACCGCGAGATGTGTTGGCCGCGGTACTACCTAATCCTGCAAAACTTGGTCACTTGATGCACGGTCGAACATGTGCAGGCACTTGGGTCAAGGGCACATACGACGGTAAGCCACGCGAAGTTTATTTGTATCACGTGGCCGACAATGAAACGACAATGCGTGACTGGGGATCGCAAGCAGTGTTGTGGCAAACTGCGATGTGTCCGGTCGTTGCTCTTGAGTTGCTTGCAAACGGAAGCTGGAAGGGAACTGGCGTGCGTGGACCAGAAGCGTTTGATGCGGTGCCATTTTTGAATCTGCTTGGCGAATACAACACGCACCACGGAATCATGGAAATGGGACCAGGATTGTGGCCGAGTCCAAAGCCGACTGGTCAGCCTGGTTGGGATCGCCCCGTTAAGCGAGCGATCGTGCCCGGCTATTAGTCAGTCGTTGATTTACTAATTATTTTCTAGTTATTTTCCGGCGAGAATTTTAATAACCGGCGCAAAACTATTGACGTCTTCGCCGCCGACAATGATGTAGGACAATCCCCAACGCTCACGGCGCGCAATTAAGTCTTCTGCAATCTTTGCAGGTGGCCCCATTAGAGCGAACGGCGAATCTGCAACCATCTTTGGATCAACTTTCAACATGTTTGCAGTGCCGTTAATTGCTTCGTCGGCGCTATCGCGAATATTGACTAAGAAAGTGCGAATGTTAAGTTCAATATTTTGCATTCGAGTACCAGCAGCAGTTTGCACAATTTCGATTTTTTCGGAAACTGCTTCGGCAGTCATGTGACTAATTGTTTCGGCGTTGACTGTGCCGTCTTTCAATGATGGATTAATCCCGACAATGTCGGCAAGTTGTGCGGCAAGTTTGAGAACTCTCGGTCCACCGCCACCAATCAATATTGGTGGACAAGGTCTTTGTACTGGCAACGGCGCAGAAACATAATCAGTGATTTTGTAATGTGTGCCCGTAAATGAAAACTTTTCACCGGTCATTGCGCGCTTGATGATCTCAAGTCCTTCGAGAAAGCGATCAATACGTACGCCAGGCTTGTCGTAAACCATGCCAGATTGTTCGTAGTCAGTAGCCATC
>Ga0214919_10007350_pt1 | contig 14890 bp, 14 predicted proteins | sample LL1503_MetaG_FD_177994 | JGI IMG/M metagenome (GOLD analysis project Ga0214919, IMG submission 177994) | Freshwater microbial communities from Lake Lanier, Atlanta, Georgia, United States - LL-1503 | ecosystem: Environmental > Aquatic > Freshwater > Lake | place: USA: Georgia | collected... | reverse complement strand
TGGTTTACAAACCATTCTCTCGGCACGCGCGCAGCACTTCCAGATTGAGCCTAATTTTTGCTCGCCAGCCAGAGGTGCTGGCTCCACCGGTTTGCATTTTCACCAACACTTCGGAGAAGTGTCGGTAGCGAAGCGCATGGCCATGGAATACGCGCACGATGAATTCGAAGTCCCCAGCAATACGATAGTCCGTCTTAAATAAGCCCACTCGCTGAAGCACCTCTTTGCGCAAAAACAGCGCAGGATGGGCAGGCATCCAGCCCCAAGCTAATCGAGACGGATGGAAATATTCAGAGCGATAGCGTCTCACCATGCGCTTAGGATTTCTTTCATGGAAAAAGCCGACATCTCCCATTAGGGCATCGAGGTTGAGATCCCGCATCTGAAAAGCAACCCTGGAGAGCATATTGATCGTCTGCATTTAGGAAACAAACAATATCACCAGTGGCCTGAGCTAAACCCTTGTTCATTGCATCGTAAATGCCATTGTCGGGCTCGCTCACTAAATACGCTAAACGCGAGCGGAAACGATTCAAAATTTCTATGGTGCCATCGGTCGATGCTCCGTCAACGACTATGTGCTCTATAGCTGACCAATCTTGGGCGGCAACAGATTGAAGGGATCGCTCAATTGTTCTAGCGCTGTTGTAGCAAACGGTAATAACAGATATTCTCATTTGGCTGTGTGCCGTTCAACGACAAAATCCCCTATAACAAGAACGTCCATTTTAGTTCGCAAGAAACAATTCAGCGCTTCTTCTGGTCGGCATATAATTGGCTCATTCTCGTTGAACGACGTATTCAGCAGGATCGGCACTCCCGTCATCTCTCCAAAGGTTTTGATGAGCCTGTAGTAGCGGACGTTCTGTGCCTCAGTTATGGTCTGTAACCGACCAGATCCGTTCACATGAGTTACCGCCGGTATTTCACTACGACGCGCTTCGAGAATCTGGAATACCTGAAGCATGAATGGCACATCGCAATCGATCTCGAACCAGTCTTTAACGTGTTCGCGCAGTATCGACGGGGCGAAGGGACGAAAAGACTCGCGTCGTTTGATCTTTAAGTTAAGAATTTCTTTCATATCAGCACGGCGTGGATCGCAGAGAATGCTGCGATTCCCTAGCGCGCGCGGCCCCCATTCCATGCGGCCCTGGAACCAGCCGATAACTTTTCCTTTGGTAATAGCGCTAGCAGTATGGCTGCAAAGCATGGATACGTCAGGGACATGGCTAACGCTACAGGATTGCCCTTCGAGATCCTCGCTGCGCTTCTTCAGCAGCGCAGAGATATCATCGCTTGAAAACTCCGGGCCCCAATAGGCGTGTTCCATTTCGAAGCTGCGGGGCTGGTCTAGCTCTTGATGCCAGACAGCAAATGCAGCACCAATTGCGCCCCCAGCATCCCCTGCAGCTGACTGAACATAGATTTCTCTAAAGCCAGTCGATTCCAGTATCTTGCCATTTGCGACAGAGTTCATCGCACAGCCGCCTGCAAGCGCTAGCGCCGGAAGACTGGTTTTTCGCTTTACGTGATTCAAAATATGAAATAAAGCCTTCTCATACATAGCCTGTGCCGAGGCGGCGATGTCCCAATGATGCGCTTCAAGTGGCTGTTGCCTACTTCGTGCAGGTCCAAAAAGTTCCTCCAATGCTGCTGAGAATACTTTTGCGATGGTTGGCTCTCCGTTCTCCCAGACCATCGAGACACCCTCGGAATGGTGCAGGAAGTAAGCAAGATCAAGTTCGAAACGACCCTCTGGCAAGAGGCGCACTACTCGACTCATCTTATCAACCTCAGTCGGTTGACCATAGGGTGCCAGTCCCATGACTTTGTATTCGTCTCCGTAATTCGGGAACCCAAGATATTGAGTGACTGCGAGGTAGAAGAGGCCAAGCGAATGAGGAAAATAGATACTGTCAGCCGTCTTGATCCTATTATCTCGACCTGTGCCCCACATTACACTTGCGAAGTCGCCGAAGCCGTCGACCGAAACCACGGCAGCTTCGCTGAAAGGAGACACGAAGAAGGCGCTCGCGAGATGCGCAAGGTGGTGTTCTACATTGTCGATACGGGCGCGGATCATATTGGGCGATACGCCAAGAGATAATGCGATGTCTTCGCGAACATTATTTACTTTGGCCGCATTCTTAAGTCGATCGGCGATCGCCGCCAAATTTGGCCTGCTGGCAAAGGCGAAAAGAGCCTTGCGTATGGCGTTCGCATTGGGATTGCGATTAATAGCGATGCGGTCCACTTCCGATATTGCGATTCCGCCAGCATCAAGGCAATAGCGAATCGATTCAGTTGGTAGGCCAGCCCAATGCTTGATTCGGCGAAAGCGTTCTTCTTCAGCCGCTGCAACGAGTTTGCCGTCAACAATTAGGCATGCTGACGAGTCGCCATGAAAGGCATTTAATCCCATAATAATCATACGTCTCCTTCACTACTCGTTTTTTCCGCAGAATGAAATAAACCCCAGCCCGAGTGATGACTCAAATAAAAAAAGCCGCGGAAATTTGCGTGATGACAAAGCAACACCCATCAACTGTATCGCCATTTAATTAAGACAGTATTGCGACTTTTGCAGAAAGGTCGAAGGCTTTAACAGATAGCTTATCGAACAAAAAGATAGAGCCCGATATACTGCTATCCAAATCACGTTAGGCCTGCAATAACATGCCGAGTATTGATCATAATAATTATACTCCTAGCGTATTTATCGGCACGATGCTCTGGTTGACAGGGACAGAAATAGACAGTATCAATTTAACCACCGTTCTCAATGATTGGACCTTGATCCAATCTGTTAAAGAGTGAAAATCAGCCTCATAGTAGCAGCAACGTCCTACACCGGTCTGATTGGTCACTACAATTTAGACTACATGATTTGCAGTGGCTACAAGTTCAAAGTCACCTTGAAAAACTCGAATTTATCCAGTTTGTGCAAGTACCCATATTCAATGTTAAAACTTCATCATAATCAAGAAAAAGGGCCGGACGACTCATGAAAAAGCCCACTTTACTCTTTTCAATCAGGAATAAAACTATGCACATAATTATGCTTCATACTTGACTTCTGTTGGTCTTTGTAGAGCATGCAATTACCAATTACCAATAAGTCAATATCGGTGCCCATGAAGCATCGGAAAGCATCTCCCGGTGTATTCACTATGGGCTCTCCTCTGACATTAAACGATGTATTTACCAGTATCGGACAGCCAGTTTGCGATTTGAATTCAGTAATCAATGCGTGATACAAAGGGTTTGTCTCCGCGTGCACAGTCTGTATCCGCGCCGAGTAGTCCACATGGGTAACCGCCGGAATTTCAGATCGTTGGATTTTCAACTTGGCGATCCCTGATAGTGCCCCCTCACCCTCGCTTATTGGCAGACGCCTATTTTTGGCGACATTTGCCACCATGAGCATGTAAGGGCTGTCCACATCTATCTCGAACCAATCTGAGATGTCTTCTCTCAAAATACTTGGCGCAAAGGGGCGAAATGATTCCCGGAACTTTATTTTCAGATTCAACTGCTTCTGGGCATGTGGGGATCGTGGATCCGCGATGATGGATCTCGCACCTAGTGCTCGGGGACCAAACTCCATTCGTCCTTGGTGCCATCCAATAGCCTTCCCCTCTGCTAAGGCAAATGCGGTTTTAGAGATGAGTTCATGGTCGGCAACGATTGCATATACAGCACCAACTTCCTGAAGGCTGCGTTCAATATCAGATTGCGAATAGGCAGGCCCAAGGTAGGCACCTTTCATGGTATCTGTTGAATTGGCCACCCTGGGTTTATTCAGCATAAGGTAATAAGCAGCTAATGCGGCTCCAATTGCTCCCCCCGCATCACCGGCAGCTGGTTGAATCCAGATCTGATCGAAAATCTTCTCGCGGTGAAGCTTCCCATTGGCTACGCAATTAAGTGCTACGCCCCCAGCCAAGCATAGGTTTTTTTGCCCGCTGGATCTGCGGATATCGCGGGCCATTTTGATCACCACCTCCTCCGTCACCATCTGAATCGATGCGGCTATATCCATTTCTCTCTGAGTCAAGGGTGATTCACTGATTCTAGGAGCCCCGCCGAACAGAGCGTTGAATCGTGAATTGGTCATGGTCAGACCTGTGCAATAGTCAAAGTAGCTCATGTCGAGTTGAAATGAGCCGTCGTCCTTGATATGTATCAGGTGATCCTTGATCAGTTGCGCATATTTCGGCTCCCCATAGGGCGCGAGACCCATGAGCTTATATTCGCCAGAATTGACCTTGAAGCCCGTGTAGTAAGTAAACGCGGAATAAAGCAAACCAAGCGAATGCGGGAAACAGATCTCTTTTTGGACGGAAATAGTATTCCCAGAGCCTATGGCCAGCGAAGTAGTAGTCCACTCGCCGACGCCATCCATGGTTAATACAGCAGCATCCTGGAATGGAGAAGGAAAGAATGCAGAGGCCGCGTGACTCAGGTGATGCTCGGAAAAGCGCAGACGAGTGGACCAATCTATCTCCTTTCCCAGTTCCGTCTCCAGTGCCTCAATGATGAGCGTCTTCTGAAACAGCTTGTCTTTTAGCCACACTGGCAAAGATCTAGCAAAGCTTGTAAATCCTCGTGGCGCAAAAGCCAGATAAGTTTCAAAGATACGTTCAAACTTCGGGAACGGTTTGTCATAGAAAACGACGAAATCCAATTTCTCCGCGCCAATGCCGGCCTCTTGAAGACAATACCTGATTGCATGTTTGGGAAAATCGGAATCATGTTTTATTCGGGTGAATCGCTCTTCCTGAGCCGCTGCGATGATAGCGCCGTCAGCGACCAAGCAGGCAGCAGAGTCATGGTAATAAGCCGAGATACCGAGGATATTCATGAGTCAGAACAGTGTATAGATAAAGGGAGCGATTACTGAACCTTGTGCTGCGATCAGGAGACTTCCAATCAGCACAAGTACCAGAATGACTGGCGCCAACCAGAGCTTTTTTCTGGCACGCAGGAAGCGCAAAAGCTCTTTAATAAAGTCCATGGCAATCTCAATACTGATTTTTAAAGGATTCTGAAGTAACTTCTGCCTGTTCACGAGGAACCCAACAAGATCCACCTTGCAGCTTACGTAAGCGTAACTCATCGCGTCCAAACAAACGCATTAACACACCGATCGGAGTCAACAAGAAAAAGAAAATAACCAGCAACACCACTGGGCTGACAACACGTCCTAGTACCTCTCCCAATAGAAACCAAGCGCGGTTTAAAGGGCGCAGAATTTTGGGTGCAGCGAAAGTCACTGTCAGCAATAAAGCTCCAGAAAGCAGAAAAATCAACCATCGGCTTGATCCCTGACTGGTCAGAAAAACGTACAGGCCAGCGCAGGCTAAAACGGCCGACGAAAAAACCCCAAAAGCGCGTTCTGAAGGCATCAAATTCATAATTCGACATCCATATTATTTTAATCTTCTAATTTAATCATATTTCCGACCTGGGCGTTGCCATTGACCGGCCGACTAATAAAAAACAAGATTTGATTTCTAATGCCTTCTTTAGTTTGTCGATCATTTTTATTCTCTGTGAGGTAGACCACTTTAGCACCCTGCTTTTCATATAAATCACCAAGGGAGGAAAAGTCGAAACATATGCAAAGTTCAACACAAGGATACAGATACAAATCATCAATGAGTACAATTTTAGAGTCAAGACGCTTTTTGTATTGCGCCAAAGGAGAGTCTGGATGTGGTCTGACAAAAATGAGCGAGTCAACTACTGTTTCCGCCAAATAGTTGGCAAGCTCGCATTCCTGCTCTAGATGAACACGCTGTCCGATGATCATGACTCTGACTGCGGCCCGATCATCTAAGCCAGGCGCCCTCTGAATCATCCATCCATCTGAGCAAATAAAACTGGGATTGCAATCTTTTGCTATTACCAAGCTTCGATAATTGTGCTCAGACTCCTTGTCGAACAAAACAATCTTGTCGATGTTCTTCAAACGCGTCGGGAGGCTTGCTGGATTTCTAAATCCAGCATGATTCGACGGGTCACATAGCAAACCGTGCTGGACAATAATCTTTTTTGCACTGGTCGGCAATTGGTCGACAAGAACAGCCCATCGGTCACTGTCGTTGCTGATCCAGACAGAAGTTAATCCACCTGCGCTTCGATGCAGGACAGACCAAGTCATGAACCATCCGAAAGCGGCATAGACTTGGAAAGCTGTTCCAGGTATTTGACTGGATTGTCTTAAGAGGAGTAGTGCTCGTGCTGCGAACAGAAACGCACCAGCGATATCAGATAGGACTATGTAATCGGCAATACTGCCAATCGAATTTGGCGGAGGGCAAGATCGTTCCAGCTTCTTCGATACGCAAACATGCACCCCCTCAAAACCACAGCTCCTAGAAAAAAGAAACGATGTCTTTGATGTTGCAAAAAAAACATCTCCCGTGATCCTTGTTTTGCGCAACCTAACGTGCCTGAGCGTCAAAGCCACCTGAAGCAACAGTAATGCCGGGTACAACAACAGGGACCAAAGCGCCGATGACAAATACGCAACGCAGGCAAGCGACCTAGGGAACTTCTTCGCTACATATGTAAGCTTTTCCAGCCGGGGAATGATTAAATTGGTGTACCGACTGACTGGATATTTATGAAATACATAACGGTCACGATTCATCTCGTTGGCAACTGCACCAACGAATATTCTCACTGGGTCTATTTCCTCTGTTTTACAGTTAGACACTATTGCACTCATATTGACTCAGTTGTGCGATGCCATGGACGGCGTCACGCGTTTCAATGCACTGGCAATTAGATTTGTACAACGCGGTAGCGGATGCACCCAATCCCTGAAGTCAGTATTCTTGCAACCGACTACAGTCGGGTTATAAGATCCGACAATAGGAATCCCATTAGTGCTGGCAAATTTGCGGTAGGTTGTCTCGGCTAGGAGGAAGCCACGGCTGTCGTTTTCCGACTTCCATTTTTCGTATGAAAATGGATGCACCGGAACCAGTACATAGGTCACTGCGGTGCCGTTGCGGACGTAGAAATCGGTAAGCTGCTTCAGCAGTTCTAGCGCATTACCGTCAATCGACTTCAGAGGCACCAGCCCATCATCAATCGTTCTGACGATGTTCTCGACTTTTCCCGAATCGTAATTTTCAACTAGGGGCCAAGGAATACTGCCATCGCTGCAGAATATATAGTTGGCTTGGTTCCCGTCTGGTAGACACAGCGGCTTAGCTTCAATGTTCGGAGCCGCAGATCCCCCCTTGGCCTGCAACAGAACTTTCAGGCTTTGCTGAAAATACGCAGGCGATAACATCTCCTTTACTATCGGGATGTATCTCAGATAGCGACTCGGGTCAAGAATATCATTGCAGTTGAACGAGTTCTTGTAATAAATCGCGGCAGGGCTATCGCACTTTACTTGGACTGAAAAACTCTCAGCGTTGTATTGCTGCGTCCCGACGCTAACAGCCACTCCTTTGCCATCGGCATGCACCATTTCCACAGTAATGGCGTCGCCAACTTTGGCTTCGAGTTGTTTGGTTACAAACGTTCTCGGCTGATGCGGCGCTGGTGATCCCTGAAGGTTATCCATGTAATTGCCCTCGTCCACCGGTACGCCATTTTGCAAAACTCGCCACGCCCAATAGTAAGTACCCTCGGTTATCCAACCGTCAAAGCTAATTTGCAGCGGACCCGCGATAGGCAGTTTTCCGATAGCTACCGCCTGATAGTTCCCCGCCACGACGCCGCCGGCGATGACATCCACCATAGGTACTCGCAGCAAGTTCTTGCGATTACCGGCCAAGTTCTTATACACCTTTGCGCTACCTTCGGGTAAACCGAAGCCGAAGTGTTCAACCGCTTGCACAAATGCGTCCGGATAGAACAGTTGGACAAGTCTCGTGTAGCTGTTGGCCTGCTCTATCATCCACGGATCAAGAGCGACATACAGGTTTTTAGGCAACTGCTTGCTGCGCAAGACGCGAAGGTAACTGAAAACCAGCAGGTCTTCCAGAGTGGCGGCATTCACTGCATCCACAAAGTGCAGCCCGTCATCGAACGCCTTCGTTGAGAAATATCGCACCCGCGAGCTACCGAAAATGACGCTCCGATCAGTCTTTACCCTCTGCTCAAGGAGCATTTGCCTCGATATCCGCTCGTTAAAGCCAAGTTTCTCCCTAGGCACGACTGCCTGCAGATCGGCCAGCAATATTCCGGCAATACGCGCCTCGTCACTTTGGCGGGCATCAGGCTTGAGAAGGTGTACCGGGTCGGTAATCAGGTTTATCCCAAGGATGATGCAGACTATCGACGTACACATAAAAGCCAGTTTTTTTATCATTTCCTAGCGCTCAGAATTGGAAATAAATAAATGCTGAGCGGCCAAAATTCCCCGCGACAAGTGTGACCAACAACAGAACATACAAAGCAATAACTTTGAACCGCCCGCGAATCGTATCACTAACGACAGTACCGGTAGAGCTCCGACTGACGAGATACTCCGTCAAGAACATGAATAATGCAGCACCGAAACCGATAGCCAAGCTGGTGGAATTAGGAGTTATCGCATTACCCCCTGGAATAATCGCGGCCGACGGCCAGTACAAGGCCATCGTCTCCAAAATATACAGTCCATCGCTAACGCTTTTAGCCCGAAAGAAAACCCAGCCAACCATGACAATGCACATCGTCACCATCCACTGCATGATGGATACCAATCGAAATTGCACAGGTTCACCAGATCGTGTGATTCCGCTCACTTTTTCAATAACCAAAAAAAGGAGGTGTATCAAAGCCCAGGCGATGAAAGAGAAATTCGCACCATGCCAAATGCCACTGATCAGAAACACCGCAGTAAGGCCGATGTACATGCGCACGACACCTCTACGAGCGCCACCAATCGGCAGGTAGACATAATCACGAAACCACGTCGACAGCGAGATATGCCAGCGTCGCCAGAAATTAGTTATCGAAGTAGCGAAATACGGGTTGTTAAAATTTAGCGATAGTCGGATTCCCATCATTCGCGCCGCGCCGGTGGCGATATCCGTGTAACCCGAGAAATCACAATAAATTTGAATCGTGAATGCAAGTACCGCAACAGCCAAGGATGACGCACTGAAGTTCTGCGGATCTGCAAATACGGGATCAACAATGGAGGTGAGGTTGTCCGCTATGACAAGTTTCTTAAAAAATCCCCAGACCATCAGTGAAAAGCCAGCGTGCAGGTCGGTATCGGTGGCGTGAAAGTTTTTTTTAAGCTGCGGCAACAAGGTGGTAACCCGCTCGATCGGGCCTGCCACCAGCTGGGGGAAGAAAGATTTGAAGTTGGCGAAATACAGCAGGTTCCTCTCGCAACGGGCCCGGCGAAAATAAACGTCGACGATATAGCTGATGGCTTGCAGTGTGTAGAACGAAATGCCTAGGGGCAGCACCTGTGAATAGGTTTCGACATAGCTTGTGGGATCGCAACGGCTGCTGGACAACCTCATCAAGCAGACAATGAATGCCTGATATTTAAAATAAATCAGCGGCGCGATGACCAACATGACTGAGGCGGCAAGAAATACCAGCGTCCCCTGCCGCCTTTCCCTAAAGTGTTCGATCAGTATCCCAGCGATGTAACTGGTGGCAATTACATAAACCATGAAAAACGAATGCTGGATGCCGAGTACTTGCAGAAAAAGGATGTTCCCCGCAAGCAGGATAGACAGTTTTAGCCAGCCATCTGTCCAGCGCAAAAGCAGCAGGATGGCAGGGAAAAACAATGCGAACTGCAGGCTGTTAAAAGACATTAGGTACCCTTTGGCTCCCGCAACCAAGCATATGGTTTAATTATTCTGAGCCACGACTTCAGGTTAATTTCCTACTCGTCGCGCAACAATAACGTATTGCGTTCGGACGATACCATCAGGAAGAACGTCTAAATATTTTGGTAACGAATCCGTGTACCTATCCCTAACAATTTCGGGAAAGAAACCACATTTTCTGATGACTGCCAAGAACTCAGAAAATGAGAACTGCCAGATTGGATAGTTGTCAGTTGCACCATTATGGTTGCAAATATCACGCTTGGTATTTTCACCAAAGAATGATCGAATCACTACAACATTGGATGTTGTATTTAGCATTCTCTGGAGAAATCCGATCCAGCTATCAATATGTTCAATTGTAGCGGAGCAGACGGTGATGTCCGTGTGTTTTACTTCATCCAACTTGGCGAAGTCACCGACAAAGACATTTTTTCTAAGTTCGGGAAAGTATTCCAATCCGAGGTCGACATAGTTTTGATCGAGTTCGTAGCCGTGGTAATCGAAAGGCCCCCCCCTTTTCTTGATCTCTTTGTAGAACTGAAATGCTTGACATCCAATGTCCTTGACACTGACTGACTTATCCGATTCTCCTTGGAGTATGTCTAGGAATTGAGACACCCACACCAGATCAACATTTTCTAGTCGATGGCGGATCATGGGAAGATAGTTTGGGCCTTGGGTATGTAGCCACGAGGACTGGTTTGATAATTCCGGCTTAAGGTTATTCATAGTATTTTCACTTCACAGGATTTAGACTACTGGTTATCAATAAGTTACTCAGCTCCAGACCAAGGCGGTCTATAAAGCTTACTTTAACCGACCGCGCAGCGAGAACAGTGTTGTGCTGCGACTTAAAGAATCTTTCGTTGGCTTTAATCAATGCAGAAATGAAGTCATCATAGTTAGTAATGTGGCAAATGCCCTCAAGCTTTGAATTGAACCACAGGTTATATTTATAGAAATCATAGTCAATTACATCGACTCCTGCATAGCGGGCCCAACGCGCAGTGCTAGAGCAATCCACCACATACAAATCCGCAGCGGCAATCAACTCTTCAAGGGGAAGATCCACAAATTTCCCCCCCTTTTTTTCTATAAACACAACGTCGGCATGATCTGTTAGTGGGTGTAACGAATAAATTAAATTGCAGTCAAGGTACCTAGCGAGTGCTGACGACCATTTGTCAATAAGAGTTCGATAGCTTTTAAATTCAAGGTCGACGGATCTTTGCGATACCTTATTGGGTGACACCGACGCCACCACAAACGGCTTGTCAGGGGCGAATCCAAAACTGGAGCATAACTGTGCCCGCATCCGATCCCGCTGGCACAGGATCTCATCAAGGCTATCCATGTAGGGAGCGCCAACCACCACCAACTGATTGGGTGGAGCACCACTCTTCAGGAATAATTGCCTGTCTTCATCTGTTTCCAGGAAGATCCTGTCGCACCTGCTGTTGTTGTATCCCCAAGGATTGGGTGGCGCTAGGTTGAGCTGCTCGATCGCATAGACGGTTGCGGGAGCTACGAGCAACATCGCCTGATTTTCGTGGGTATAGACCCAAGCCGGAAATTTTTTTGCAACTTCCCGAGCGGCACGCGAGCGGATGACATGGTTGGGATGCCCGAGTCGGTCCTTGGCCAGAGTCACCGAGTCCGCTCGGTCATACGGTATGACCACACTCGGAATCCCCAGACTCCTAGCCGCTTGAACAAAGGCCGTGGTTGGGTAGTAGGCCGAATCCTTCGCCAGGATAAGGAGATCCGGTGTACGCACCGCAAAGAAACGGCCGGCGGCATCTATGTATCCCCTGAGTCGTCTTTCTTCACGCGTTTTCCCAATCCTCAAATAGTATTCAGATATCCATGGGATTTCAAACCAAAATGACTGAAAGGCTAAGGCATTAGCCCTAAGCCCGTTATAGAGTGTGGGGTGTTTCGAGCGTAGAAATTGTTTAACCTTTTGATACACCTTGCGTACGGCGTTTTTTATGCCATACCGTAAGAGCCAAGGAATAAATCGCGCGAACAACCATGGGATAAAAAGTCTGGCCCGAATTAACGGAACAACTAAGCGCAGATACGGTCGACTGATTTTTTGCTCGCGCCACCACTGAAGTAACCGAGCATAAGATCTATTGAGGATTGGCATCGGTTCGTTGCGAGCATAAGATCTATTGAGGATTGGCATCGGTTCGTTGTAAGTGTACTCATCATAAAACTGCCCCTCAGAACTGGCGTAATGACTAATACCGATGGCATCACAATCGGCCACTAAGGGGCTGTCTTTGGCTAGCTTGTGCAGCAGCAAGAAACTACACTCCCAATTTCCTGAGGCCGCAAGTATCCTTGCGGCACGATAGAGGAATGCAGTTTCGGATTCTGAGAAGCTGACCAACAGAAGGCGGCTCTTGTTAGACAAGGCCTCGTCGTGGCCCTGAGGGCAGTGATGGGAAATTGGCACGTTAGGTCCAGTGCAATCTCGGGCTGACACATCCCGGTGGAACCAGCCCATAGTCGGACCGCGCACTGTTGCCTTCCAAAGGGTCGATGACCTGGAAATAGAGTGCCTCGTTCTCCGTGAGATAGCAGTTGCGCGGTGCGAGCGAGGACAGGGATGTGTTTACCGAATACCGACCTTCATTCACCGTATTACCCTCCAGCCAGCCGGTGGAGGTATAAAGCCCCGGCTCACGAGGGGTATGGCCCCATGCAGTCCGGTTTTCGATGGATGTGAAAAGAACATTGCCCGCCGCATTAACCAGCTGGAATTCAGGCAGAACAGTCCGCCCTGGTTGCAGGATTTCAAAGCAGATTTCAACACCAAACCGTTGTCGGATATCGACAATTTCAAGCGGCTCACGCTCAGCATTAACGATGCGAACTGAAAGAAGCCTGACCAAGCCCTCCGCACAGGGGGCTAGCGCGGTTTGCCATATCTTGGTCGCCCGGGTATGCACGGTGTTCCCTAGGTAAAGCCCGGTAATCTGCTCGACCGAGCCGCTGGCGGCGATAGAGCCACCGGCGATAAATAGGGCTCGATCGCAGAGTCTGGCGACTGTACTCGTGCTATGACTGACTAGGACGACCGTTCGCCCATTTTTCACCACGCTTTCCATCTTTTGCATGGACTTCTGCGAAAACTCCGCATCGCCGACCGACAGCACTTCGTCAAGTAAAAGGATATCTGGATCCAAGTGAGCCGCCACAGAAAATGCGAGCCGAACGGTCATGCCACTGGAGTAGCGCTTGACCGGGGTGTCGATAAATCGCTCGACACCTGAAAAATCGACAATTTCATCGAAAATCTTGTCAATCTTAGAGCGTTGCATACCTAAAATCGAACCGTTAAGGTAAACGTTCTCGCGGCCTGTAAGTTCACCGTTGAAGCCTGTGCCAACCTCCAACAGACTTGACATCGTTCCCTGATATCGAAATTCACCGGATGTCGGTGTGATGATGCGGGAAAGAATTTTCAAGAGAGTACTTTTACCCGCTCCGTTCGCGCCCATAATGCCGAGCATTTCACCTCTACGCACATCAAAAGACACGTCCTTCAATGCCCAAATTACGTCATGCTCGGAAACTTTGTCGTCGAAATTCGAGAGTCTACGAATTTTCTTAAACCGCTGCACTGGCTGCGTTATGAAATTCAGCCAGCGAGCCTTTCCGGACAATTCGCTCTTGGGACGGGAACCGATACGGTACCGTTTGGACAGGCCAGTGGCCTGCAATATCACTTGCTGATCAGCCATGGTTCATCCCACATCCGCAAACTTGGCTTCTGCCGCTTTGAAATAGATTACACCGAGCACCAAGCTGCAAAAGGCGACTGCCGCCGAAATTGCTACTAGATCCCAAGGCATAGGGCGTGTGGCCAGCAACGCAGAGCGAAAACCCTCGATCACACCAACCATTGGATTTAATCCGTAAAAGTACCGGTATTCGGCAGGCACCAAGCTAACGGGATATACAACCGGAGACGCGTACATGAGCGCCATAGTCACATAGCCCATGATGTGCAGGACATCGCGAAAATGTACCGCCACAGCAGCAGCGAGCATTCCGAATCCAAGTACGGCAATCATCATTATCAGAATCAAAAACGGTAAGAAAAGAACGTTGATGTTGAAAGACGCACTTGAGAACGCCAACAAAATCATCAACAAACTAAAGGAGATGAGGAAATCAAAAAACTTATCGAACAATGCTGCAATTGGAAGTATCAGACGCGGAAAATATATTTTTTGAAGGAAAGAGCCAGCACCGTAGACCGAGGATGAGACCGCATTGAGCGCCTGTGAAAAAAACAGCCATGGAACAACACCCGTTAGAGCAAACAACGCATAGGGGGCACCGTCGGAATCAATGCGTACGAGCTTGCCAAATACCACAGTATAAATCAGTACTTGGGAGAGCATCGGAAACAAGGACCAAGCCACTCCGAGTGCGGATTGCGCGTAGCGAACCTTGATGTCACGCCATATCCACAGCATGAGCATTTCCCGTGCGTCCCACAACTCTCGGAACGAAGCCATCGAAAGTTGGCTGGACTTCGCGTTAATGACGGTTAACTTCTTCATTGCTTAAACCACATAGCCTGCCATTTCACTGTAAATTTTTGCGTGGACAAGTTGCGCCTCGACAGAGCAAAAATGACTTTCGTCTTGGCTGAGGAATGCCTGGGTTTGTCGGTAGAGACCCGGCTTGAACCGTATGTCAAGTTCGTCATCCAGCAGCACCTTCTCCACTGCGACGGATGCGAGCGAGGTAACCTGCAACTGTTCCATGGGCCGGAAAATAAGTCGCCGTTTAGGGGTGAGAACCTCCACCGACCATCTTCCTGGCGCCTGCCAATCTGCGTGGTAGGAGAACATGACATCCTTGTCTGTGATACCTGCTCCAGCGTACCGGGCCGCTGCCTTATGCCACGCCATGCTCCCAGAATGCCACCCCTTCCATTCCCGGGGCAGCCCGCAAAGGTGAAACGCGAGATCGATAACGTGCGACGAATTGGCAATGACCCAAGCGTTCTTAACTTCCGCTGGTAGGGGCATGGGCTCGATCTGGTGGGACCA
>Ga0214919_10007348_pt1 | contig 14894 bp, 15 predicted proteins | sample LL1503_MetaG_FD_177994 | JGI IMG/M metagenome (GOLD analysis project Ga0214919, IMG submission 177994) | Freshwater microbial communities from Lake Lanier, Atlanta, Georgia, United States - LL-1503 | ecosystem: Environmental > Aquatic > Freshwater > Lake | place: USA: Georgia | collected... | reverse complement strand
TCATCATCATCATCATCATCATCATCATCATCATCATCATCATCATCATCATCATCATCATCATCATCATCATCATCATCATCATCATCATCATCATCATCATCATCATCATCATCATCATCATCATATTCGTCATCGTATTCATCGTCATCGTCATCTAAATCATCATATTCTTCGTCTTTTATTTTATTATATTTTTCTAATTTAAATAAAATTTCATTTGAAATTTTATTTAAGTTATTTTTATTTGCAAAAATTAAATCCATTATTTCCTCTCTTTCAAAAAACATAAATTATTATATGAAAATAAAAAACAAAGGAAACATATGTTTCCTTTGTTTATATATTAATTAAATAAAATTATTAACTTGGAAATAATTTAGATACAACTTTTTCATAAATTGTTTTTACCCAAGTTGGCTGAGGAAGTAAATTCCAACCAACAATCAGCCCTGCTGCAAACCAAAACATTTCGCTGAACATAAAAGTTCCTTTCTAAAGATTAAACTCTTTTTAATGAATTACAAACCTTATAAGAACTGTTGTTACAGCTATTATAAGAAATAGAACAAGCAGGTTTTTCTGGCAATGGTTCTGGACTAGGGGTTGGACACCCATAAGGACAACATCCAGAATTATTAGCTGGCTTCCAGCATTTCCCATATTCAGGTTGGTCTTCAATAGTACAATTATTGATAAAGCCAAAATCGCCAAAACAAGCATGTCTTCTCGTCAAATTCTTTGTTTTTTTATCTATAAACCAACTTTGTTTAACATTTCCAATGTCTTTTTTATTGACCAAATATTTAACGAAGTCTACGACTTCATTTTTAGACTCTTCTTCATCATGATTTACAGATAAAACATTTAAAATGCCATTCTTTGGTTTAAAAGAATCAGCAGGAACTTGAACATTTATGTTTTCAAATCCACAAATATTATCAATTCCAACATCAAGACAAGATAAAGAAATAATTTTTTCTTCTTTGTGAAGAAGATTGTTTTCTTCATAGTTCATAATTTTCAACTTATCATCATTTAAATTTTCAACCATAGAAGCAGAAACTAAATTTCTTTTTGTGAAAACTTTAGTTAAAATAGTTTTATATGCACCAGCATATTTAGAAAGATCATATGCTAAATATGTTTTAGATATAGCAATAAAAAACTTTCCTGTAGCAGGAGTATTTTTTATTGCATTAAAAAGAAATTCAGTAGATAAATCTCTAGCTTTAATCAATCCAGCTTTATTTTTTCCAAATAATTCAAAAAATTCAGTTAATAATTCATAAAAAGTACCAGTGAATACTTCTGAAAAACTATGAACTTCTTGGATAAGTCCATTTCCACTATATGGCAATGTACTAGGATTTACATAAGAATAAGAGTTATAAGCATCTCTTAATGCATTTCCAATATTTAAAGATATGCCAAATTGTTCTGCTAAATCAGACACGAGATTTTCTTTTCTTAAATCACTTCCTGTTACAGTTAAAACTTTATTTAAAATAAGATCGTAATTTAATGATGTCAAAATAGCAATCATGTCACCAAAAGATTCATGGAATGCACCGATTTCAAATGCAGCTGAATTCCAGAAATCTGGTCTTATTGCATCTAATATTGCATGTCCAAGTTCATGAGTTACAACATCGGCAGAATCACAAGTATATATTCTTTTGTTTGAATTGCCGTTAAAATAAAAAAAACTTAATGTGCGTCTATCATAATAAGCATTTGCATCGTTTCCTGCTCTTGGCAACACAGTTAAATTTTTTGTAGCTGCCCAGTTTTTTACATTTACTGGGAAATATTTTTTCATAAACCCTAAAGAACTATTAATATTAGCATAAACATTTTCACTTTGCCATCCTAATGTATTGACAGCATTTCCTGTAGAGGTTAAGTTTTTAACCGTGAAATTAGAAAATGTAGGAGGATTTAAAACAATTTTTATTTTTAAATCTGGCAAAGTTGGATCTTGCAGATACTGAATAGTTGGTTTATTGTTTAATATAAAAACAGAACCTTTGTTTTTATAGAAAAAACTAACTATGAAGTTTAATATGCCTTTTATAAAATCTAACATAGATATACTCCTTTTTTTGTGAAATTGTTCTTCCATTAATATGTATTAGAAAGGCAAATAATAATTATGGAAATTGAAAATAAAATAAAAGAACAACGAACAGCAGAAGCTGTAAAAAAAGACTTCATGGGATCACAAGGAAAACTCGCAATGATTTGTAAAGCTTTTGGAAGTCCTATTATTTATGATAATTCAGTGTTTGAAGAAGCAAACACATTAGATATAGATGATGGTTTTTATGATAAAGATGATAGCGAAATAAAAACATTTGAAGAAGATCATGTTTCTTATGAATTAGGATACTGGTACGATGGGATGAATTTAGGAAATGGATTAGAAATTAAATTTTTATTTTACGAATCAGAAATTAAACTTTATTACAAGAGCTATTTAAAATATCATGAAATTTCAAATAACTTAATTACTTACAATGCAGATGGAGACTGGGAAAAGCCAATTGAAGATTTACATTATAATGCCAAGAGAAAAATAATAGAAAAAAATAAAAAAATAATCGAAGAAAATCAGTTTGTAAAAGAAAAAAACAAAGAAAAACTTATTAATGAAATAAGAAAAAATTGGGGCAGCGATTTTGTGTAATCTTCTGAAAACTAAGGAGCAGGTGTTGTTGTTGTTGTTGTTGTTGTTGTTGTTGTTGTAGCTGGATATATTAAATCATCAGATGTTAAAATATAAGGTATTTCACAAACTCCAATAACATTTCCTTCTCCATCATATTCATAAATAATTTTCTTACACATTTGACCAGCAACAGCACCAGTATGATAAACTAATTGATAATAAATATCAGAAGATTCATACATGTAAACTGTTTTAGTAAATGTATAAAGATGAGATGCACTAGCAAGAAGCTTCCAATCAGGAGTTGGATTATTAGGATCAAATCCAGCATTAGTAATAACTAATGCATCATCAGGATCAGAAGGATCTAAATAAATTATTCTTTGAGATCCATAATTTAAATATTGAAAAATATTTTTAACTGCATATTGCTGGAAAAGATCTGGAAGCTCTTTAACTGGGGCATGTTTATTTATAGCTAAAGGAAAACATGCACTTGTATTAGAAATGTAACACCTAAAGAACATTCTATCTTTAGCAATTATTGAAACTGTACTTTTAGTATCACTTGCAGCAAATTTAATAGTTTTAGCAGTAAAATATTGACTAAAATTAGTGTTGGAATTTAAAGATGCAACAACTTCTGCAGCTGTAATAGCATTTATGTCTGATCCTGTTATATCAACAGTAAAAGAGCCAAAATGAAGAACATCTGGATCAATTGCAATATTAAAAACTAAGCTGTATCCTCCAGATAAATCATACGGCTCAAGATTATATGCAGTTATATAGTTAGATTTATTTCTATTAGCTCCTATTCCATAAGAAATAGTATACTGAGGTCCAAGACCAAATAAAGAGCCATTAAATGTAAATTCAAACGGATTTTGAAAAAATGCCATAATTTCTGCTTTCTTATATTTTAACTAATATAGTTTTCTTAATTTTATTTATAAAAAATCATAGATTTTTCAAAAAATATAATTGAAATTATTGAATCAATTAATTGTTTTAAGCATCCGTTTAATTTCATCTGCATCTTCTCTACTGTTAGCAATTTGACTTTCTAAGAATATTTCAACCCACAATCCATTATGATCTTTTAATTCTTGTGCTTCTTTAATTCTTCTTGAATAATTATAAATTACTTCAATTTCCATTTTTAAAGCATAATCTAATATTTTGTAAGGATCTTCAAAGATATCAAACTGATTGTGTGAAAAATCATCAATTTTACCATCTAAACCTAATATTAAATTTTGAAATTGCTCAACATGCTTCATTTCACTAGCAGCTTCTTCTAGTAGAAATTCCTTTATTTCAATTCTATTTAATCCTATAATTGTACTTGCATTTGTCAAATAGAATAACATATGCTTTCGTTCGTTTTTTAAATCTTCTTTTAAATTTTCAACAAGAGTTTCTAAATTCATAAACTATTCCTTAAATTATCGTATGAAATATTATAAATAAATTTGTTATTAAAAACAAGGGCTTATTTAATGTCTAATTATAAAAGTTATTACACGAAAAAATACAATCAATCTTTTTATTATTTTGATAATTTGCAATTTGAAATTCCGCCAGATGAAACAATAGCAGACCTAAATAATTATGATGCCAATAGACAACAGGACGAAATACTTAAATGCACTAGAAGTTTTTCATATTTTTGTCATAAATTTGTAAAAATATTACATCCAACTAGAGGATTAATTCCTTTTATTATGTTTAAGTATCAAAAAAAATGCATAGAAAATTATGAGAAAAAAAGATTTAATATTATTAGTAAGTTTCGTCAGGGAGGCTTAACTACAACTACTTTGCTTTGGGGAATGTGGCGTTGCATGTTTCAGTTAGATCAACAAGTAATGTTATTATCAAAAACAGATCGTGAAGCAACCATCATTGGTATGATGGTTGATAGAGCAGCTGAAAATCTACCCAATTGGTTAAAATCAAAAAAAGAAGGAAAGTGGAACGATCATTTAAAACAATTTCAAGAAACTGGTGGAAACTTGATGTTTTATTCACCAGAAGCTGCCCGTGGTAAAGCAACAACTTTACTTATAATTGACGAAGCAGCATTTATACCTGACATGGATACACACTGGAAAGCTATGTGGCCAGTGCTTAGCACAGGTGGAAGTTGCGTTATAATTTCTACTGTTAATGGTGTAGGTAATTGGTATGAAGAAACTTACAGTGCTGCTAAAGATAATCAAAATTTATTTAATGTTATAGATTTAGATTACTGGGAGCATCCCGATTACAATGATGATAATAACCCAAATTGGGCAAAAGAACAAAAATCTCAACTTGGAGAAAGAGGATTTCTACAAGAAGTATTAAGAGTATTTTTAGGCTCTGGTGAAACTTATATTTCATCTGCAAAGCTTACAGAAATTGATAAAGAAACAAAATTAAGAGATCCAATAAAAAAATTAATGCCACAATTTGCAAATAGAAACGATGAATTCGATGGAGAGGAACAAAAAGGTGCTTTGTGGATTTGGAAAGAGCCTCAAAATGGCCAAGAATACATCATAGGAATAGATTCTGCTGAAGGCATAGGAGAACATGGAGATAGCTCATGCATTCAAGTAATAAATCAAAATACATTAGAACAAGTTGCTGAATTTTACAGTAACAACATTGCTACACATGATTTTGCACAAGTATGCAAAGAAATTGGATCGTTTTATAATAGCGGTCTTCTAGTAATAGAAAATATGTCAACTGGCGGTGCAATTGTAAATGCTTTACAACATGATTTATATTATGATAATTTATATTATGATAATCTTACTAAAACAAATATGCAGCCAGGTATTAAAATTACCATTAAAAACAGAACACTAATTTTACAAAATTTACAACAAAAAATTTATAATGATCAAGTAAGAATAAACTCTAGAAGATTAGCAAAAGAAATTAAAACCTTTGAATACAATACTGTTTCAAAAAAAGCACAAGCACAAAAAGGAAAACATGATGATGCCATAATGGCAATGGCAATTGCATTGTATGCCAGAGAACAATTTTTAAGAGACATGCCATCGTTATCATCAAGTTCAATAAAAGAAAGCAATGTAAGCAATGTAATAAAAAATCAAACTATAGAAGAGCTAAGAAATGAATTAAGACTTTCTTTATCAAGTGATAATTTTGGCTATAATAATTATAATCAAAACCAAGATAATTCAAAAAAATCTATATTAGATGAAGAAGCAAAAGTATTTATGAAAGAAAAGTATAGAAAAAATGATACGCTAATGAAGGAGTTCGGATGGTAATTTCATTTAAAGATATTTTGTCAAAAAAAGAAATAAAACCAAATATAAAAATAAAAATCAATGAATATAAGAAATCCCTTAAAAATAATTTTTTATCTTCAGAATGGATTAAATCTTGTATTAAAAATGAAGAATTTATAAGTTATAACTTGGTAAAATTATCTTTAAAAGAGATAGCTTTATTTAATAAAAACAAAAACAAATCACAATCTGAATTTATGACAGAATGCAGGAAATTCTATAAGGAAAATTGCATTCCAGAGTTTTTAAAGTTGTTTTACAATGAAGAAAATATAATTGAATTTTTTGAAAATTATAAAGATTACTTGCTAAATGAAACTTTAAAAAACGCAAACATTATTAAGTTTTTGTTATCTGAAATGCTTTGTAATTTAATTGAAAACACTTCTTTTGAAATACAGCCAAATGATTTCGATGCTTATTTACCAAATCAAAAATTTAAAATAACTTCCTTTGATAATGAATTCTTTTTTGAAATAAACAAATTAAATAAAACTATAACATTAGAAAAATGTAATCAAAATCAATATGTAGAATACTTTGAAAAAAGAAATAAAAATAAAGAACTTGTTAAGCTGTTTCTAAAAAAAGAAGAATGCAAAGATTTAGAAAAAATTAAAAGAAATTCACTTTTTTTGAAAAAACAATATATTCCTTATAACGAATTTTATTTAAAGCCATCTAAGAATTGTTTTGCAATTAAATGCCAGTTAAATGAAATTGTACATGGTGACAAAAAAGCATTTTGCATTTTTGAAAATGAAATCTTAATTCATGATTTAATGTGAGGATGAAATGAAAAAAAATACAGATAAATTAAAAAACTATATTAAATTAGCAATTCAAAATGCTCCTGATGATTTTGTTTTTGAAAATATAAAACCATTATTAAGATCAGCACTTGCAATTGTAGATAGGGCTGAAAAGAAAAGAGAAAACAGAGAAATTCAAAATCAACAAGCTAATATTAATGCTTATAATATTAATATACAGCAATATAACAATGCTATAAATACCATAGATAAAATGATAAAAGAACAAGAAAAAAATATTAATAATATAAAAGCTAGCAAAGATATATCTGGCCAAGATGAAATACTTAATGGCTAAATTATTTTTAAAAACTTCTTTTCATTACAATCTTGAATAAATGCATAATATCTTTCAAAGCAATTTTCTGATATTCCAGAATTTTCAAGTTTTATTGGATGTTTTAAATCAATTTTTGGATAAAAATTATATTTTTGATTTAAATAATTACTTAAATTTTCAAGACTTGACATGCCTTCAATAAAAATTATTGAATTAGGTGTTTTTTCCATCATTTCACAAATTCTTCTAAGCCTAAAGCAATAATATCTTCTTGCTGATTCTTCTTCTAGACCTGTGCTTTCTATAATTTTCTTAATAGTAGATATTCCATTGCCAAGATAATAAATAAATTCTACATTTTTATTTTTATATAACTCTTTACAGCTTATTTGATAATTAAAAAGTAAAACATCTAAATATATTTTATCTTTTTTTGGCCAATTATGATTTTTATTAAATAAATAACCACATACTGGATCATCGTAGTCACTAGCTCTTTTTGTAATCTTTCTAGTGAAGCCATTGATTCTTGTTGTTTTTAATAAGTTATTGTAAAGATCAACAATATTGCAACCATGATGGCTGATCAATAAAATTGCCCTCTTTTGTAATAAATTTAAACTAATCATTATAACTATAATAATAAAGATTGCGTAAACATTTAGAGGAATTATATGCCTTCACCAATTTGGGCTAATTTTTACAAGACATTTACATATGCGTTTTCTGATGATCCAATATCCAAAAAAATATCTACAAGAGATATTGTTGGTGCTGGTATTCAAAATCCAGATTCTGTTCCATCTATTTCTCCAGACGGAGGTTTTTATGGTACACAAGACCAAAGATTAGTTAGATTTAGAGAAAGTAATGACTTCATTGATCTATCTACCATTTCAAACAGAATGAGCAGATATAAAGAATATGAACGATTAAGAAGCATGCCTGAAATTGAATCGGTATTAAATGTTTACGCAGACGAAGCATGTTTGGCTGGTAACACCAAAATATCAACTCCATTTGGTGAAAAAACCATCAAAGAATTATGCGAAACAAAAAAAGATCAAAAGTTTTTAGTGTATTGCTATGATTTTGAAAATAAAGATTATACTTTAGGATGGGCATATGATGTAAGGATAACGAAGAAAGCAGAAACAGTAAAAGTTTACTTTGATAACGGAGAATATATCGAATGTACTGCCGATCATAAAATTTTACTGAGGGATGGAAGCTGGAAACAAGCAGGAGATTTAAAATACCTCGATCAATTAATGCCATTTTATAGAATCAAAGCAAATCAAGAACTAACAAAATCAAAGATTAATCAATTTCCAAGAATTTATACACATTCAAAAGGATGGATTCACGAAAGACAATTTATAGATGAATTTAAAGCTGAAAAAGATTTAGATAAATACGCCAAAATTAACGAAACAACAAAACTAATAAGTATGGGATTGAAATGCAAAGATGTTGCTACCATAACAAAAGTAGACTGGAGAACAACCAAGTATAGAATGAGTAAAAATGGTTTTTCTATAAAAGAAATGAAGTTTTTAAAAACCTACAAAGATAGAAGAACTGTTATTACAGTTGAAAAAGGATCACATCAAGATGTTTATGATATGACTGTTGAAAAACATCATAATTTTGCAACTAATTCAATCATTGTTCATAATTGCCAAAGAGACAACGAAGGCAATGTATTTCAACTTAGCTGTGATAACCAAGATGTAAAATCAGAACTTGAATTTTTGTTCTATCATCGCAGTATGTTAAACATGAATCGTAGAATTTGGGGAGATTTTAAAAATTTATTAGTATTTGGAGATTTATTTTACGAGATTATTATAAACGAAGAAAACCCAACTGAAGGCATTCACAAGGCAGCTAGATTACCAGCTGATTCCATGTATAGAATTGAAACAACAAAAGGAAAAGTAGTTGAATTTCAACAAAGTAAAGAAGGCCCAGATTATAATTCACTGCTTAGCTCTCCTGTAGTAGATTCTCCAGATGCACAAATGCTTAATTCTACAGCAATAAGATTTGCTCCAGAACAAATAATTCATGTTAGAATTGGCGAAGACAGAAAAAGCTTTTATCCTTATGGTGTTTCTATTATTGAACCAGCTAGAGGACCAGCACAACAAGTAAAATTGTGTGAAGATGCAATGCTTGTTTATAGATTAAGTAGAGCACCTGAAAGAAGAGTATTTTATATTGATGTTGGTACTTTACCTCCTTTCAAAGCTGAATCTTTTATTGAAAGAATGAAAGATCAGTTTCGCAAAAGAAAAACTACTATGCGTGGCTTATCAAATACTGGACCAAATAGTGTTGATGAAAGATGGCATGCACCTGCACAAGATGAAGACTATTGGTTGCCAGTTAGACCAAATACAAATACAAGAATTGAAACTTTGCCAGGTGCACAAAATCTTGGAGAAGTAGATGATTGCTTGTATTTTAGAAACAAACTATTTGTCGCATTGAATTTTCCTAAAAATTATTTTAATGTCGAAGATGTAAATATAACTAAAATTTCATTAAGTGCCCAAGATGTAAGGTTTGCAAGGCTTATAGAAAGATTTCAATCTTGCATGGAAGATGGCTTATGGGAGATGGCTGATAGACATTTAAGGCTTAAAGGCTTCCCTAAAGAAGCTTATGCAGACCTTACAATTAAAATGACTGCTCCAAGTGACTGGAGAGAATTAAGCAGAGCAGATGTAATGGCAGCTAGAATTACAAATGCCACATCATTAAAAAGTTCTCTCATGCTTTCTGATTATGACATTCTTAATAAATGGATGAAATACAGCAATGAAGAAACTCAAGAAATCATTGCGAGAATGAAAATTCAAAAACTAGAAGATGCAAAAATGCAAATTCTTACTCAGAATCCTCAGTTACTTGGCGTTGGCATTCCTGCTGAAGAATCAGAAAAAGAAAATCCTGAAATAGGTGCAGTTCAAGGAGGTCCAAATACGCTTCTTGCTCCACCTGAAGAGAATCCTATTCCAGAAGCAGGAGGCGAAATACCACCAACTGAAGCTGGAGCAACTACAGCAGCAAAATCTAATGGAATGCCTTTACCTGAACCATCAGAAAAAGATTTAGAAAAATATGATATGAATATTGAAGATTATGCTTCTGAACAAGATAATCAAGATATTGATTATTCAGAAGAAAGTTAATTTAAATTATTTAATCAGTATAAAACCTAAATATTTTATTAAATATTTAGGTTTTTGCCTACTAAGTCTTCTTTGAATTTATTTGGATTATCAAATACAAAACCTAAAGTATCAATTTCAAGATTATATCTTTTAGCTACAGCGTCTATCATTTTATTATTAGTGTAATATTTTCTATAATCATCATGAATTGTACTGTTTACCTTTTCAAGATTTTCAATTAATTTTAAATCTATATCTAAATGTTTAAAAAGTATTTCTAAATGATCTTTTAAATTCCAAATATTAACATAAAAATTAATTAATAAATTTTTTGTTTTATGATCAGCAATATAAATCATATGTCCATCTCTGCCAAAAAATCTATTTTCATCAATATAAGCATACTTATCACCATTTTCATCAATATATCTCATTATAAATTCTTCAAAAGACATGTCTAAATTTAAAGAATAAACATTTTTTCTTATTATTGAATAAAAATAAATTGAAACAAGTCTATCCCATGTATTTCTTATACAAGTCCATCTATAAAGATCTGGTCTTTCTATTTTATTGGTATTTCCAAATACATGTGGATTTATAATGAATTCTTTTGTAAAAATTTTTTCTATAGATGAACCAGCACATTTTGGAATATGAACAAAAGCAAATTTATATTTCTCGTTAATCATTTTATTATTATATAGGAGAGTTAACTTGTTTTAAAAAATCATAGCCAGCATAATATCCCAGAGGAGTATTGGTTTTTTTCATTCCCAAATCTTGCTTTGGTTTATCTAAAAACTTAATTTTGAATAAGTTTTTCAATTCTTCATCATCTTCAATGTTTTTGGAAAGAAATTCTTTCATTTTCTTGGGATTTTTAATTGTAAAAATTTTAGAAGCTTGCACTAGATCATCAATTTCAGTTGTATAATCTTGATCTATGTCAATTTGATAAGCTTCTTTAATCTTTATAAATTTTTCAAAAGAAAGCATATTTTTTCCTTTAAATTTCAAAAGTAACGCATACATAACTATGTAATATGTGAGCTTTGAAAAAAGTTCATAATTTTTATTTTTTATTTTGCTTTTTAAAAAGCGTGTCTGTTTTATATATAGATAAAGCAGAAGATTGTGACTCAATCTAAAAAAAGTCAAAATTTTGAAGTGCTTCAATAAAATATTTTGTTGAAACCTAATTAGGGAGTAAAAAATGAAGAGAAAACTAATAGATGTTAATGTTATCAATGAGCTAGAAAAAAAATCCATAAATGCTGCAATGAAAGAAATTAATGAATCTTGCGATGTTTTAGCTAAGAAGCTAAAATTAGATTCATTGAGTGTTCATTGTATGAATGAAAGTGAAGTAACTTTTGTTACTCCAGAAAAAACTTACATTCATGCCACTTATACCTTGGACAACAAAAATCTTTTGTTGGAAAATATCAAGGAATTAGTTGTAAATGAAGATTCCGAAAAAGCAGCAAATAATAAATTTATTTCAAATATGCTAGAAGCAATCTTGGAAGACAAATCTGATGTTGCAAATGAAATGTTTGAAAACTATGTAAATATGCCTCTCACTAAGAGAGTTTTCAAAGAAAACATAAATGCAAAGAAAGTAAAGTCTAAGAATATCAATGAAAGTAAAAGATTTAATTCTGAATACTCCAGTGTATCTGGATTATTTAAAAAATCCAAAATTGAAGAATTTAAAGCTGTTTCTGAAAATGTTCAAGAATTTTTGAACTATAAAAAGGGAAGCCCATTATTCAACAAGGTTTCAGCTAAATATGACGAAAATAATAATATTTCTGCTGTTAAAATGCCTCGTTTGAAAATTAGAAACGAAGGAAAGATCCTTTCTTTTGCTTGGAAAACTCCAAATGCACAAGTTACTTACCAAAGAACAAAAGCAAAAGGCGTAATCAAAGAAAATAATTTCTTGAGAGCAATCAATGATCTTCGCAAAGCTAATGCAATTTCTGATTCTCAAGAAGTAGAAGTTACTCTTGAAAATATTGTTGGTGCATGGCCAAGCATTGTTTACCTTACTCATTCAGAATTAGCAAGCATGATTAAGGAAGCACTCCAAGCATCCGAAAGCAATAACTATGATGATAATACCTGCTTATTCATGGCAGAGGGAATTTTAAGAACTGCTCATCATGCTTATTCTGAAAGCGTAGAAAAAGTATTCAATATTGCAAACATTGAATCTAATGAAAGCTTTGAAGCTTATCAAGAAGCTTGCGAAAAACTTTTCCCAGTTCTTGATGAACAACACCAAAAAGAAGTTCAATCTTTTATAGATGTTTATAAAATGCTAGATGAAACCTTGAATGTTGTTGCAAGAAATAATGGCGACAAAGTAGTAAAAGCTAAAATTTCTGAAGCTTTAGAAGCTTTGAATTCTATAATTTCTGGCGAAACAGAATTAAATTACAATACCTTGGAAGAAAGCAATAATGTCATCAAATCATTGACTGAAGCTTTTAACATTCCAATGGCAAGTAATACTATTGGTAGTTATGATAAGCCACATACATCTTTAGGTGGTGATCATCCTATTCTTGCTAAAAAAGCTAAAATTGATGCCTTCCCAAGCAAGTTTAATGGAGATTACAAAGGTGCTGTAACTTCAGATGGTAGTAAGATTGGCGTAGATGATTCAGCTAAGTCTGCATATACTGCAAGTGGCAAAGACATCTTCCCAAGCTTAAGCAATCCTTATGTGCAAAAAGATGTTATTCCTCAAGTAAATGATAAAGATCCAAATACTTTAGAAGGTGATAACTTAGCTACTAATCAAGGCAATGATACTTGGCCAAACTTGACCAATCCTTATATTCCAAAAAATGGAATGACCTTGGACCAAAGCTTCATGCACTTAAATGCAAGTGACAAAAACTAAATAATTAAGGAGGTATTATGAGTATGTTATTAATAGATTCCTGCCTTAATAGTAATGTTAGCCTTACACTTAACGAAAGTGCAAACGGAGTTGTAAAATTCCGTGGCAAATTCCAAGCGTGTAATGAAGCCAATAAAAATGGCAGAATGTATCCAGAACAAGTTTTGAAAAATAATGTAGAAACTTTAAATGATATTATTAAAGCTAGAGGTTTAGTGGGTGAGTTAGATCATCCCACTGATTCTATTGTTCACTTCGAACATGCTTCTCACTTGATTACTAAATTATGGTGGGAAGGTAATTCTTTAATGGGAGAAGGAGAAATCCTTAGTACTCCCTATGGACGAACTCTTCGAGCACTTCTCAACGATGGTGTGAGAGTAGGCATCAGCAGCCGTGGCGTTGGAAATGGCAAAACTAACGAAAGTGGTGTATTAGTTATTAGCGAAGGCTATAAACTTATCACTTTTGATATTGTTGCTGATCCAAGTACCAATGGTGCTTTCCAAGAAAAAATCGTTGCAACAAAGGAAAGTTTAGAAAACTTTCCTGAAAATAATTCCACTATTTTACAAAAAAATAACAATACAAGCATACATAAAGTAAATAAAGACGCTTTAGTTGCTTGCATTGGCGGAATTATTAAATCACATACTTCCAGCTTAAAAGAGAGGTTAGGATAATGGATAAAATTACTGAATCATTGAAGAATTTGATCCCACAAGATCAATTAAACGAAGTTGCCTCGGCTGTTAAGGAAATGTTATCCTCAGCTAAGGGAGAACTTGAAAAAGAATACAACACCAATTTGGAAGAAGCTTATAAACATCTTACTTCTGATTTGGAAAAAGCTGAAAAGACTGCCTACCATGGCTATCAAGAAGCTTATGAAATCATTACCGATCTTCGCAATCGCCTAGAATCGCAAAAAGATGAATTCAATGCTTCTCTTGAAGAAGGCTATGAAGAAGCATATCAAATGCTCCTTAATGAACGCAGCAAAAATAAGGATATCGAAACTTCTTTATACGAAGAATACGATTCCAAATTAGCTGAAATGAAAAACTATATCGTAGAAAAGGTAGATCAGTTCCTTCAACAAAAGGGTGCTGAAATCTACGAACAAGCAAGGAAAGACATCGTTAGCGATCCTTCCTTGGTCGAACACAAAGTTGTTCTTAGTAAAATCGTTGATATTACTTCCGATTATATGAAGAATGAAGATGTTTCTTTTGTTACTACTAATAAAATCAATGAAGCTTCCAAGCACATTGAAGAACTTCGTAGTCAATTAAGAATTTTAGAAGCTCGTAGCATTAGACTTTCTACTGAAAATACCAAACTTAACGAAACCGTTAAGAAGTTTAACCACATGGTAAATGAATCTAGAGTCGCTGCTCCTGCTTTGAAAAGTAAAAAAGCTCAAGTTATTTCTGAGCAGAATGAAAGAGTTGAAAAAGTAAAGAATGCATCGGGGAGAGGACATATTGACACCGAAAATGTTCAGGTTATTGCGGAATATAACTCTGGAAAAGGTGCGAATAACGAATTATTAGTTCTTTCTGGTGTTAAGAAAAGTAACTAACTTTAATTGAAAGGTTTTAAACAATGAACGCAAATGCTAAATTTTTAACTGAAAGTAAGGAACTTGTTTCCCGCTGGGGTACCACTGGTATTCTTAACGGAATCACTGATCCTAATGTCCGATCTGCCAC
>Ga0214919_10007346_pt1 | contig 14896 bp, 14 predicted proteins | sample LL1503_MetaG_FD_177994 | JGI IMG/M metagenome (GOLD analysis project Ga0214919, IMG submission 177994) | Freshwater microbial communities from Lake Lanier, Atlanta, Georgia, United States - LL-1503 | ecosystem: Environmental > Aquatic > Freshwater > Lake | place: USA: Georgia | collected... | reverse complement strand
TGGCGAAGTTCGCCATGACGCCATAAGTAAGTGCGACTATCACCGACGTTGGCGACAACGATCTGATTGTCGGACGCATTTGTGACAGCAAGACCAGTGAGTGTCGTGCCCATGCCCGTCTTTGAAGCATCATGCATTGCTTCCATAAAAATCGCGGTGTTCGCTGTCGAAATTGCGTCAGCCAACAAACCTGGCGATGAGACACGAACTTTGGGATCGGTGTAGACCTCTTGAAGAATACGAACGGCGATTTCACTTGCAACTTCGCCGGCACTGTGACCGCCCATTCCGTCGGCAACAAAGTACAAACCTTCAATGGTGACGAAATCGTCCTCATTGCCGTCGCGTACTTGACCCACGTGCGTGGCTGCACCACATGTCGCCTTGATCATTTTGTGGCCTCAATGATGACTGAACCGATTTGCACGCGGTCACCAATTTTGAGATTGACACTCTGATCAATTCTTTGGTTATTGACGAACGTCCCATTTGTTGACGAGAGATCCTCAACAAAGGTGCGGCCATCACCACAGACGAAACGTGCGTGATGGGTACTCGCGAACTCATCGTCGTCAAGACACATGTCATTGTCGGTGGCACGGCCAACTGTGAAAGGCTGTGCGGCAGTGAAAGTGAATCCTCGAAGTGGTGCGGGAGAAATCACTTTCATACGGGCAACACGATACGGGCGTGAAACCTTGACTGCGCCGACAGGTGAGTCTGATGTGACTGTTTTCGGTGCACCAGACCCTTGAGCTGACCTATTGACTGCGGGAATTCGCACCTCATTCCAGACTGCCCACAACACGCGTGCAAAGAAAAGATAGAGCGCGAGCAGGAGAACTATCTTGAGGACTCCGAGCAGCTGATCAGTCATATTTGGTAACCGCGAAACGGCTTACTGGGCCTCGTAACGAATGGAATGACTTCCGACCGAAATAATGTCGCCGTCGCGAAGTGCCCGTTCGAACGTAATAGTGACACCGTTGACTTTGGTGCCGTTGGTTGAACCCAAATCGTTGACGGCAAACCCACCTGCCAAAGCTTTGATTTCCGCGTGACGACGACTCACATTGGAATCATCAAAAGCAATATCGCATTCGGCAAGACGACCGATGACGAGAGTGGATTTACCAAGAGAGATTTTACGGTCATCAGGCAAAATGACGCGAGCGATAACTTCGCTTGCACCGGCTTTGACAACTGACGAGTCAATGTCAATACGACCGGTACCAACCGATTGATCAATCTCAATCGTGACCACGACCGGACCACGTAGGTGATAGTTCTCGTCGGCACAGTATTCCTTGACGGCTTCGGCAAGTTCGGTGATGAGAGCCGATTCAATGTCAGCCAATGCCGCCTGATCGTCGGGGGCAAGTCGGACCACAAAATGGTTAGGCACGACGCGGCGGCCTTTCATATCAACAGTTCGGTTGCTGTCTATTTCTTTAATGAGTCGTCGACCGATCTCGATCGGTCGGACATTGCTTTTAAATGCACGGCTGAACACACCCTCGACCATACGCCCTAAACCATCCTCAAAAGATTGCAGACCCACAAATTCTCCTAGAGAGAAACGTTTAGTTGATTGCCTCAGGGTATCGGGGGGTTGGGGGGATGGCGAGAGCGTCGGTACCCTACAAGGTGTTACTCGGGCGAGTGGCGAAATGGCAGACGCGCTAGCTTCAGGTGCTAGTGATCGTAAGATCGTGGGGGTTCAAGTCCCCCCTCGCCCACCACTTGTATTGGGCAAAACTGCCCGTCGTCGCCAACGAAGTCGTGCGCTACCGTGAAGGTTGTGACGAGCGATATTTATATTTTGGGCGGCTATCAAACCGATTTCGCCCGGAACTATGTCAAGCAAGGTCTTGAGGTCAGCGACATCGTCTCTGAAGTGCTCACCCAAACTTGGGTTGACTCGCAGATTGAACCAACCGATGTTGAGACAATTCATGTCGCGAATGCCTTCGGCCAGTTATTCAATGGTCAGGGCCAACTAGGTGGAATGCCGGCCACTGTCGAGCCCCAACTCTGGGGGATTCCGTCATCACGTCACGAGGCTGCTTGCGCATCGGGTGGAATCGCAATTTTGGCCGCAATGGCCGATATCGAAGCTGGCCGTTACGAGTGTGCATTAGTTGTCGGCGTCGAACAAGAACGCAATGTTCCTGGCGATCAAGCGGCAATCAATTTGGGTGCTGCGGCATGGATTGGTCACGAGGGCCAAGGGGTCGTTCATATGTGGCCGCACATGTTCAGTTTGTTGGCCGATGAATACGACACTCGCTACGGAATCGATAGTCAACATCTATCGGCAATTGCTGAATTGAATTTTCGTAACGCGAAAACTAACCCGAATGCTCAGACTCGTGCGTGGTCACATACACCCGAATCTTTTGCTGACGATGATGTGGCGAACCCTATAGTTGTCGGTCGCATTCGTCGATCTGATTGCAGTCAATTAACCGACGGCGGAGTTGGATTGGTGCTGGCTAGTCGTGCCAAAGCCGAAGAGTGGGCGTCGCGTCGAGGACTCACTATTGAATCAGTCCCGCGCATCGTCGGTTGGGGACACCGAACCGTTGGACTTCCGTTATCCGAGAAACTTCAGCGATCGGCTCACGACGAATATGTGATGCCCCATGTGCGCCGAGCAATCACGGATGCGTTTTCTCGTGCAGGCATTGCTGATGTTGCAGCAATTGATGGAATAGAAACCCATGATTGCTTCACTCCGTCTGAATACATGGCGATTGATCACTTCGGAATAACTGCGCCGGGTGAAAGTTGGAAGGCCATTGAAGATGGCAGACTTGAACGTGATGGCAGCATCCCGATGAATCCCTCTGGTGGTCTCATTGGTGGAGGGCACCCAGTTGGAGCAACCGGAGTGCGAATGGTTCTTGATGCTTCGCGTCAAGTGACAGGCAGCGCTGGAGATAATCAAGTTGACGGTGCACGTACATTTGCAACACTCAATATTGGCGGATCAACAACAACGACCGTCAGTTTTGTTGTAGCGGTCTGACAAAAGTTCAACGCGGGGGATCACGATGTCATCATCAATAGTCAACACCATTCATTCAACCTTGCCCGTTGACGATGATCACCCGTATCGCACCGGAGCATGGCGACCGAATCACCGCGAATGGAGTGCCGATGATCTTGTAGTCGAAGGAGAAATTCCGACCGACCTCAACGGCATCTATTTGCGCAATACCGAAAACCCCATTCATCCGTCCATTGGTATGTACCACCCATTTGATGGCGACGGAATGTTGCATCAGATTTCATTTGCGAACGGCAAAGCCAGTTATCGCAATCGTTTCGTTCGTACCGACGGCATGCAAATGGAGCAGGAAGCCGGTGAACCCTTATGGACCGGCTTTTATGATCTTGCGCAAAACTCAAAGCGTGAAGACGGCTGGGGCGCACGTGGTCGAATGAAAGATAGTTCGAGCACCGATGTCATTGTTCATAACGGAATTGCGTTAACGAGTTTTTGGCAATGTGGGGATGTCTATCAAATGGACCCGATGACACTTGCCGACATGGGTAAGGCCGAGTGGGTCAATCAATTTCCAAGCCCCACCGGAGTTTCAGCGCACACGAAACTTGATGAAGCCACTGGCGAGTTGCTCATTTTTGGTTACAGCACATCTGAACCATTTATGCATTACGGCGTTGTTGATGCGCAAGGGAAATTGGTTCACGCGATTGATGTTCCGTTACCCGGACCACGTTTGCCACACGACATGGCATTTAGCGAGAACTATGCCATCTTGAATGACCTTCCATTATTTTGGGATCCGGCCATGATTGAACTTGGTGCGCACGTGCCGCGCTTTTACCGAGACATTCCCACGCGCTTTGCAGTTGTGCCACGTCGGGGCAACTCCGAAGACATCAAGTGGTTTGAAGCTGATCCCACATATGTTTTGCATTGGATTAATGCCTACGAAGAAGGCGACTGGCTGATCTTGGATGGATTCTTCCAACATGACCCGATGCCTGCCAAGCGCGAAGGTACCCCTAAACCGTTGTCGCTCTATCGCTCAGTTGATCTTGATCGCTTACAAACACGACCTCACCGTTGGCGCTTCAACTTGGTAACTGGCGAAACTAAAGAAGAATCGCTGTCTGATCGAGTCATGGAATTCGGAATGATCAACCCACAGATTGCTGGCAAGAACTATCGCTACACCTACAACATGACTGGCAAGCCGGGATGGTTTTTGTTTGATGGTCTTGTGAAACAAGATGTTTTAACCGGAACTGAAGAGCGTTACTACTTTGGTGAAGGTGTCTTTGGCAGTGAGACCCCGTTTGCGCCTCGTACTGGAGCAACTGCCGAAGATGATGGCTACTTGTTGACTTTTATTACTGACATGAATCGCGATTGCAGTGAATGCCTGATCTTTGATGCGACTCGTCTCACTGATGGACCGATAGCTCGAGTGCGTTTACCCGAGCGCATTTCGTCGGGAACTCACTCGTGCTGGACGCCCGCCGAGGCACTCGCGTCGCGCCAATAGAGTTTCCCCTACTGACAACGAAGTGATTCTGACGTAAGTTGGCCTTGACATAGTTTTAGATGGGGGTCTACATATGGAAACAGTTGTTCAGGTTGCGCAGGGGCAGTTGCGAGGTTCGGTCGAAAACGGGCTTCACATATTTAAGGGAGTTCCGTATGCGGCATCTATTGACGGGCCGAATCGATTTCGTGCGCCGCAACCTCGTGAATCTTGGTCGGGTGTTCGTGAAGCCACCACGATTGGTTTGATTTCGCGTCAAGCACCATTGCCTCCACCCTTTGGTACTCCATTGCCTGAGGCAGGTGCAGATTGTTTGAACCTCAATGTTTGGAGTCCCGATGTCACTGGCTCATTGCCGGTGTATGTGTGGATCCACGGTGGTGCGTTTTACGGCGGAAGTGGTGTCGAGGCGGTTTACGACGGTGCGTCATTTGCTCGCAACGGAGTTGTGTGTGTGACGATCAACTATCGCTTGGGTACACAAGGTTTCTTGCACCTTGCTGATCACTTTCCAGAATTCGCAGAATCGGGCAATGCCGGACTCCTTGATCAGATCGCGGCCTTGAAGTGGGTGCAACAAAACATTGCAGCATTCGGTGGTGACCCAACACGTGTCACGATCGCTGGTGAATCTGCCGGTGGTATGAGTGTGTCATCGTTGCTGGCCTCATCACATGCAAAGGGGTTATTCATACAAGCGATTCCACAAAGTGGTGCTGGACATAATGGCATCAGTGCCAAGACTGCAACGGTGATTGCCGGTGAAGTCTTGCGTCGTCTAGATGTGAAGCCAGGAGACAGTGCGGCACTTGCCAAAGTTTCTGATGAGCGTTTGTTTGAAGTGCAACTTGAAGTCATGGCCTTGGCGCAAACGCGTGACCCCGAAATTTTCGGCGAGGCCGCCGCTTCAACGATGCCGTTTCAACCCACATACGACACTCCAATCTTGCCGAAGCAACCGATTGAACTCATTGAGGCAGGATCCGCAGCAGGTATCAAAGTTCTCACTGGCACCACCATGCAAGAGTCACTGGTTTTTGTGGTGGCGATGGCCGACATGTTTGGTGAAGAGATGCTCGAAGCCTTGGTGACCGCAACGTTTGGTTCGGCTGAAAAAGGTCAGGCTGCTCTCGAGAAATATCGCGCGAATCGACCAGGCGCGTTGCCATTTCAAATCACGGCAGCAGTAGAAACTGACCGCATGTTCATTGTGCCGTGTCGTCGACTTGCCGATGCACAACTCAAACACTCACCAGATGTGTGGACATACCGTTTTGATTGGGCGACCCCGGTGTACGACGGCGCACTTGGCGCGTGTCACGCACTCGAGTTGGTGTTCGTGTTTAACAACCTTGATGATCCCGCAGCGGCGTATATGTGTGGCGATAATGCCCCGCAAAGTGTGGCTGATGCGATGCACCAGGCGTGGGTGGCATTTGTAAAAAATGGCAATCCGCAACATGCAGGACTGCCCGAGTGGCCGCGACACAACACAAATGATCGACCGATGTTGCAGTTCAATACAACTTCAACGCTTGGTCACAATTTGTGTGCTGATGAACTGGCTTTGTGGGATGGTGTTTTCTAAGACATCGCTTTGATGCGTTGACGAAGTTGTACAAAAACCTCTTCGCCCACGATCGCAGTTAATTCTTCGGCCAAACTTTCAATGACTGGTTGTTCACCCACGTAGGCCTCTGGTTCTTCGGTGCAGACCCAGGCCATTTTGTCGCTGTGTTCACCCCAGTCTGATTTCTTCCAACCACGAACGGTGGCGACTTCGACATCGTCATCACGCATCACCCAATCAACTTTGATCGGGAGTTGCCAACACACTGAGGGTTTCCATTCGATGGGCGACTCGTTATAAGCGAGTGCTCCGAGATGTAACGCACAACCTTCGCCGCCCGCGAAGCCGTTGCGATTATGAAAAATGCAGGCACCGTCTACAACTCGCGTTGCATTGTTTTGCTCATCCCGAAAAATTCCACCTGCTTGGGCTTCGGCGTGAAACTGAAAAATCTCTGGAGTCAAAGTCGCTGCCATCGCGGCAAGGTTCATTGCTTCATCGACTCCGTCGAGTTCGGCGCCAAGTGAACAGCAACCGTGACCCGTCACCGAGTCGCGAGTGTTGCCGATACCCAGGCACCCACGGCCCCAAATACATGTCCAGTTTGAAGTGATGAACGAACGCTCAAAACGCCAGATCGTGTCACCGGCATCAACCTCGTCAAAGAGTTGCCCATCAGACATGTGTTCAGGTTAAGGCGACAGGAGTAATCCTTAGTCAATCTGGTGGCGAAAAGAGCCGGAAAAGTAGTCATTTTCGCCACCAGAAAAACCAAGAAGATGGGTATCAACACATAATGTTTCGGAATGGCTGATTTGTCCGGCAAAGTCTTTGTTATCACTGGTGGAAACTCGGGCATAGGTCTTGGTATGGCCGAAGGAATTGCGGCAGCTGGAGGTTCGCTTGCAATTTGGGGCAGACGTCCAGAAAAGAACGATGAAGCAGTTGCCACTCTTCAAGTTCACGGAGTGACTGCTCGGGGATATGTGTGCGACGTTGGTGACGAACAACAAATCGTTCACACTATGGCTCGAACTGTTTCTGATTTTGGACGACTCGATGGTTGCATCGCTAATGCTGGTCGATCGGGCACGGGAACACCATTCATTGAGATGACAATGAAAGAGTGGCGCGCCATTATGTCGGTCAATCTTGATTCGGTATTTGTGACGATGCGTGAAGCTGCCAAAGTTTTAGTCGCTCAGGGAACAGGTGGAAGTTTGGCTGCAGTGTCATCAACTTCGGCGATCCATGGTGCTGCTGGCAATGAAGCGTACGGAACTTCAAAGACCGCAATTAATGGATTAGTTCGAGCACTCGCGGTTGGCTTGGCGCGCCATCAGATTCGCGTCAACTCATTGGTTCCGGGCTGGACGAAAACCGAACTCGCCGGACCTGCTTTTGCGAACGAAAAGTTTCGTGATGCCACCACACGACGAACTCCCGTGCGACGTTGGGCAGAACCAAGCGAATTCCGAGATATCGGTGTGTTCTTGGCTGACCCGTCATTGACGTATCACACTGGTCAGGAAGTTGTCGTTGATGGTGGTTACACGGTTTTCTAGGAATCATCTCTGAATGGCACACCCTTACGCCACACTGTTGATGTGAGTACATCAACACCAGTCGATCGCGAGTTCGCCGAAGAACATATGAACATCGTGTTGGGTCGGCTCGCTGGTCCCGATGCACGTCCTCGTGGTGATCAAGTTGATGCCGTACATGCGGTTCTGCAATCGGCATCCCGAGTATTGGTTGTTCAAGCCACAGGTTGGGGCAAGTCGGCGGTCTATTGGGCAGCTACTCATGCATTGCGCCATTCAGGTTCGGGACCAACCTTGGTGGTGTCGCCGCTATTAGCGCTCATGCGTGATCAGGTCGCAGCAGCTGAACGCGCTGGTCTGGTTGCGGCCACAGTGAACTCAACCAACTTTGATGAATGGGATGCAGTTTTTCGTCAACTCGACAACGACACGCTTGATGTGTTGTTGGTATCGCCAGAACGACTCGGCAACCCGCGCTTCGCCGCGCGACTTGGTGACCTGTTAGCTCGGGTCGGGCTAATTGTGATCGACGAAGCACATTGCATCAGCGACTGGGGTTTTGATTTCCGTCCCGATTATCAACGCTTAGCCCGCGCACTGTTGTCAACACCAACCGCTTCGGTGTTAGCGACTACGGCCACAGCTAATGAACGCGTCACAAAAGACGTGAGTCATCAACTTGGTGCGCATACCGTGACCTATCGAGGAACGTTGGCGCGTACCTCACTTACATTGTCCGTTGTTCCTGGCCTCAGTCCGCTTGAACGGTACGCATGGATTGCTGATGCACTTGAACAACTTCCCGGATCTGGAATTATCTATGTCCTCACAGTGGCTGAAGCCAACAAACTTGCAGCTTTTTTATCTTCGTGTGGATACAACGTTGATGCCTATACCGGACAACTTGAAGGAGACTCACGTATCGCGATTGAAGACCGACTGCGTCATAACGAAATCAAAGCAGTCGTGGCAACATCCGCACTCGGAATGGGATATGACAAACCAGATCTTGGCTTCTGTGTTCATGTGGGTTCGCCGTCAACTCCGGTTGCGTATTACCAACAAGTTGGACGTGCTGGCCGTGCAGTGGCCCACGCCGATGGAGTGTTGTTGCCATCCGATGCTGATGAACGAATCTGGGAATACTTTGCAACAGCCTCAATTCCTGAAGCACCTACCGCTCACAAAGTTTTGGCAATACTCAATGATCAACCGCGAACCTTGCTCGAGATCGAATCCGAAACGGGCGTTCGACGAGGACGACTTGAAGCATTGCTCAAAATTTTGGCGGTCGAAGGTGTCGTAGAAAAAATCGGTACGGCGTGGGTCTCGACAGGCAAAGAGTATGTTCACGATGTCGAAAAGTGGGACGGCCTCAAACAAGTGCGTTCGCACGAAGCTGACATCATGCGCAAGTATGCACACGGTCAAGGTTGCCTTATGGCGTACTTACAAATGTCACTTGATGATCCCGAACCAGTTGCATGTGGTCGTTGTTCGGTGTGTACATCAAAGTTGCCATACCCAGGAAATGCGCCATCACACGAGAAGTTGATGCTGGCTCGAGCCTTTATGCGTGGCAATGACGCCGAGATTGAACCTCGAAAGAAATGGCCAAGTGGTGTGAGTCGAAAAGGCAACATCGTTGCGCTCAATTCGGGACGCGCTGTTGCATTTGCCGATGACCCAGGTTGGTCAGTCGAGTTAGGTGAATTAGCACGATCACGACCTGGCGAGATACCTCAATCAATGCTTGATGGAGCAGTGGCGACACTCAAACGTTGGTCAAAGGTGTGGGAAATGCGACCCACGTCGGTTGTTGCGTTACCCGCCGCCGATATGCGATCAAATATTCAATTGGCTCAGCACATTGCGCAAATTGGCAAGTTGCCATTGATTGATGTATTTAGTTGGACTGGTTCGGGACCCCCAGATGATGCGGCATCGACCCCAGTTGTCGCACATCTTGAAAAGGCGATCCACATGAAGACCGATTTTGATTTACCCCGAGGTCCGGTTCTTTTAGTGTCAACCGAGGTCCGCACTCGCTGGACAGCCACAGTTGCTGGTGCGCTTCTACGAGATAGTGGCGCTTCCGGAGTCTTGTTACTGGCTCTTCACCAACGCCCCTAATTCATGACTATGTCAACTAAGGTCGGAACTACTTAATAACCAGTTCATTCATTGGAGCCATTATGAAAATTGCTGATCTCTTCTCAATTCAGGGCAAAGTTGCCGTCGTCACCGGTGGATCACGCGGTATCGGCGAAATGATCGCGGCCGGATTCTTGATTAATGGTGCCAAGGTCTACATCAGCTCGCGAAAAAAAGAGCAGTGTGACGCGACGGCTATGCGCTTGTCCGAAACTTATGGAGCCGAATGCATTTCAATTCCGGCGAACCTGTCAGAGCTCAGTGGAATCGAATCCTTAGTTGCCGAGTTGACTAAGCGCGAAGATCACATTGACATCTTGGTGAATAACGCTGGCGTGTCGTGGGGTGCACCACTTGACGATTTCCCCGAAGCAGGTTGGGACAAAGTGTTTGATACCAACGTCAAAGGTGTGTTCTTCTTGACGCAAAAAATGTTGCCCTTGCTCGAAGCGAAAGCAACAAACGAAGATCCATCGCGAGTCATCAATATCGGTTCAATTGATGGAATTCGTACTCCAATGTTTGACACCCATTCGTACGGGCCGTCTAAGGCAGCATTGCACTCGCTCACGAGTCAGATGGCTGCCAAATTGGTGAAGCGCAAGATTTTGGTCAACGCAATTGCTCCCGGACCTTTCCCCACGTGGATGCTCAGTACCGGTGTCGGAGGCGGCGGCGACGTTGAAGGAACCGACTGGGATGCTGTTGGCCGCACCAATCCGCGCAAGCGGGTCGGCACACCCGAAGACATCGCTGGTTTGGCGATCTTCTTGAGTTCACGGGCTGGTGCTTTCACCGTCGGTGAAGTCATCAAGTGCGACGGCGGAATTGTTATCTCGTAATTATCTTAAATTCGATCGAGCGTCCCGCCATCAAATAGTGGCGTCACTCCAAAATCGGCAATATCTCGATTCATCTCTTCATCAAGTGGTCGACTGAGGTCACTTTGAGCTGCTTCAAGAATGAGTGGCAACAATGTGGCATCACTGGTGGTATTGAGAAAGAGATCGGGTTGTGACAACACGTACCGAACTGCACGTTGAATGGCGTCCGAGTCGGAGAGCGGTTCATACCAACTGCGATGCCCTTCAGTTCCGTCATCCCAGCGACGCCGAGCCACGGCCTTGATGGTTTGAGTTGCAATATTTCGCCTACGACATACTTCGCGTAGTGCAGCGACGTCCTCGAGATATTGAGGAATCGAAAGCAACGAGTGGTTATACGGAAACAGAACGGCGTCAAAATCGAATTCCGCCAAACTGCGCAAGTGCATGGAAGGAATTCGTAAGCCATGACCGGTCACGCCAATGAATCGAACCAAACCTTCGGCACGGGCTTGGTTTAGGGCCGCAACAGCACCACCTTTGTTGAATGCGGTCTGCCATTCATCGGGTTCAACCAAATTGTGCAGCTGAATGAGATCAATCTGGTCAACGCCCGTGCGTTCAAGCGATCGTTCAAGTTCGGCACGGGCCACTGAGCCAATCCGCTCGTGTGTTTTTGTCGCAAGGAAAACCTCTGAACGATGATCAACAAGCCATGGCTTGAGGTGGTCTTCAGCTGCCCCGTACATGGCGGCAGTATCAATGTGGTTCACACCATAAGAAGCGACGAGATCAAGTGTTTTGATGGCACGCGCCTCGCTCATGCCCCCTAGTGCAGCCGCACCAAAGATGACTCGACTTGAACGATGACCGGTTTGACCAAATTGTGCGAAAGGCAACATGCCCATGACGGTAGTTCTTTACTCTCGTCGCTAAAGACTTCTCGCGTTGGAACGAACTAGTCTGACAAGAGGTCAACAGGGGGAGTCGGATATGTCGCAGTCCACATACGTAGATGTTTTGATCGTCGGTGCCGGAATTTCAGGAATCGGCATGGCCTATCACCTGCAAGACCAGTGCCCCGACCGCACGTACACGATCCTCGAAGGTCGACCCAGCATGGGTGGCACCTGGGATCTCTTCCGTTATCCAGGTGTTCGCTCCGACAGTGACATGCACACTCTTGGATACAGCTTCAAGCCTTGGAAGGAAGCAAAGTCAATCGCCGACGGTCCATCAATTTTGAATTACCTGCGCGAGACCGCGAGCGAAAACGGAATTGATAAAAAGATTCAGTTCAATCGTTTAGTTACCCATGCTTCATGGTCAACTGAGACAGCAACGTGGACCGTGACGGCAACCCATAAAGAAACCAACGAGACGCTCACGTACACCTGCGGCTTTTTGTCCATGTGTTCGGGTTACTACAGCTACAAAGAGGGCTACACACCAGAGTTCCCCGGAATTGAAAACTTCACCGGTCAAGTGATTCATCCGCAGAAGTGGCCAGACAATCTCGATTACACCGGCAAGCGTGTTGTGGTGATCGGATCTGGTGCAACTGCTGTGACCGTGGTGCCAGCGATGGCTAGGAAAGCCGCGCATGTCACTATGTTGCAGCGCTCGCCAACCTATGTGGTGTCGCGACCCGACCATGATGCAATCGCCGACAAACTCCGCAAAATCTTGCCCGAGAAAACTGCTTACGCAATTACTCGCGCCAAGAACATTGCGTTAACCAAGTTCTTCTATAACCGTACGCGTACTCAGCCAGAAAAGATCAAAACACAAATCTTGGGAGGAGTTCGCAAGGCTCTTGGCCCCGATTACGACGTTGATACGCACTTCACGCCTACCTACAACCCGTGGGATCAACGTATGTGCTTGATTCCAAATGGTGATCTCTTCACTTCAATTAATCTCGGCAAGGCCTCGGTTGTCACCGATCACATTGAGCGCATCACCGAGACCGGGATTTTGCTGAAGTCTGGTGCGACGCTTGAAGCCGACATCATCGTGACCGCCACTGGACTCAATCTCGTCACATTGGGCGAAATCGAATTCACAGTTGACGGTAACGAAATTGACTTCGCACAAACTTGGACCTACAAAGGCTTGGCGTATTCAGATGTGCCGAACCTGGTATCAACCTTTGGTTACATCAATGCCTCGTGGACACTCCGTGCCGATGTGGTGAGTAATTACACCTGTCGTTTGTTGAATCACATGAAGAAAACGGGGACGCAGCAAGCAACACCACGATTGCGCGCTCAAGACCAAGGTATGGCCGCTCGTCCATGGATCGATGATTTCTCAGCGGGCTACATGCAACGCATGATGCACCTGATGCCCAAGCAAGGCGACCATGCTCCGTGGATCAATCCACAACTCATCGCAGTTGACAAACAAATGATTGTGAAGTCACCGATTGACGACGGAGCTATGCAGTTCACGAAAGCCAAAGCCCTCGTTTAACAGTTACGCCGCGACGTCTGGTGTCCAGCCTGGCGCGGCGAAAACATAACGTAAGCGCTCATTGAAGTTGTCGGCTTGAGCGACATCTTTCGCAATCTGGGCGAGTTCGCCGTAGGCCATCTTGACGGGATTATTAGTGCGGATGTTTTTGGTGAGACCGTATTGCAATTGACGAATTTCTGGTTCGAAGGTCTTGAACATGCGGTCCCAAATAATCAAAATGCCGGCGTAGTTCTTGTCGATGTACTGCTTGTTGGCGCCGTGGTGCACACGATGATGCGATGGTGTGTTGAAGATCTTTTCAACCCAATCAGGTAAACGATCAATCGCTTCAGTATGAATCCAGTACTGATACAACAAGTTCAATTGACGAGCCTTTACGAATGTCGAGTAACGGAAACCGAGCAGGGGCATGGGCCAATACACCCACGTGGTGAGGTAGCCATTCCACGATTGACGCAAAGCAGTTGACAGGTTGTAGCGACGCCCCGAGTGATGTGCGGCATGGTCAGCCCAGAACAACCGAATCTGGTGCATCCAGCGGTGATTCCAGTAGTACAAGAAATCCCAGGTGATCATCGCTGCGAAAAATGAGCCACGCCGTGAACCAAAATTTGAGAGGCGATGACGGAACAAGAAACCGTGGATTTTGCGGTAGGTGCCATCGAGTGCGAAGCCCATCAAGATTGATCCAACTAACAGACCAATGCTTCCTGCGGTGTCATTCTTTTCGTAACCAAGTGGAACGAGTGGATCAGGAACTGGATTTCCGTCATCAACTGGCGCGACTGCGTCAACATCAACGAGTTCGCGCAACTGGCGCTTCTGTAATACCCGATGTTCCCAGACCATGGTGGCGGCAAAGATCGGCAACGTCATTTTGTCAATGAAGTCAATCTTCCGTTTTGTTACACCCATGGTTGAAGGTTACGCCTGTCGCTGTAGTACACAACAACGGGGTTTAGAACAATCCGGCGGGATCTCCGAGCGTAATTGTCATGATGATGGAGTAGATCAAAATCAACGCACCAACACTTGCTAACGCCACTTGGATCTTTTGCTGGCGAACCAAGCTGGCGACACCAAAGAGGAAGAGTGAAAGTGTCACAATGACTTCGAGTAGGGCAAATTTGTCGCCTTCGGTGTCAGACTTCTCGGCATTGTCAAAACTCTGCTGTGCTTCGGCATCAATCGACTTTGCTGACACCAGGGCTTCGTCGGTCCATTCGGGATTCTCGTCAACGAAAGGTGAGTCTGGCGCGGACTCCTCGGGCTGATCGAGCCACCAGTCGACGGCTTTTGCAAGATCGGGGGACATCAGAGTTTCATGGATATATGACGCAGTCGTGTCGTCGTGGGAAATCAGTGATTTTGTGTATTCAACGAAGAGCAATTCGTCCTGATTCTCGATCGCGATTGCCCGATTAAATTCTTGTGAGGCGTTATCAAAAAGGCGAATACCTTGGCTGTACGACTTTTGAACAGAGTCGCCTAATTCGTTACCTTGGTAGGCCGTCCAGGCTGTAATCACTGCAGCGAGACCAAGCATGATGGCAATGAGTTGTTCAAGACGATCCTTAAATACGCCTTCGGAATTGATCTGATCTGCGGTTGATATGTCGCTCACTATTTCAGTATGACAGAGAACTGCGACTATTTAGTAACTCTGAATAACATTCAATTTTCAGGCCGCTTGGCCCGCTTCATGTCAGCTTTTTGGCCAAACGTACGGTGGCCAGTTTGGTGGGCTCGGCCAGTCCAGTCATGGCAATAGCGTAGTCGGGCGAGGCA
>Ga0214919_10007345_pt1 | contig 14897 bp, 15 predicted proteins | sample LL1503_MetaG_FD_177994 | JGI IMG/M metagenome (GOLD analysis project Ga0214919, IMG submission 177994) | Freshwater microbial communities from Lake Lanier, Atlanta, Georgia, United States - LL-1503 | ecosystem: Environmental > Aquatic > Freshwater > Lake | place: USA: Georgia | collected... | reverse complement strand
GCTGCCCCTACCCTCCGCGGGCATCAGGCCTTGAGCCCGGTCGCGAAGCTGATGCCGAGCGAGTCGGCCACGGCGCGCAGGATCTCGACCTCGCGGGGTTCGGCGCGCCCGTCGCTGAGGACGGCGACGCCGCAGGCGCGCACGAAATTCCGGCGAGCCGGCACCGTCAGTTTCAGCAGGGCGGCCAAGGAGGCGTCGACCTGGGCGAGGTCGATCGCGGCGGCGGGCAGCAAGGGGTCGAGGTCGACCTCCAGCGCGGCCATGGCCTTGTCATAGGCTTCCTGATGACCTTGCTCCGACTCGCTGGAGGCATACACGACGGCGGCAAGGACCAGCCCATAATGCTGGTTCACGGTGAGCGCCGGTCCCGCGACGGCCACGGGGGGCATCTCGAGGTAGCGGCGGACGGCCCCTTGGACGAGCAGGCCGACCAACCCGTCGTCGGTCGCGGTCCCGAACCGGGCGAGCGCGTCGCGGAAGGCGGCGCGCTGCGTCGGCGAGAGGACGCGCAAGGCCGGCAGGGCGAGGTCGAGGGCGGGCACGCGGAACCCCGCGGGGAGGGAGCGAAGCGTCGGCTGCAGCCGGCGAGCCTCCATCGCGACTTCACCGCCGGCCAAGGTCACGATCGAGGCGAGCTGGCTTTCGCGCGTGACGGGATCGGAGGCTAGCACGCAGGCGAAGACGAAGCCCATGGCGCCGATCGGCTCGGCCACGGCGGCCCGCAGCTCTTCCGGGAAACGACCGTGGAACTGCACGGCCTCCTGGATCTCCAGGTTCGTCGGCATGCGGGCCGGGGCGGCCGCCGCGACGGGGGCGGAGACCGACCCGCCGCTCAACCGGGAAACCCCAGCCTCCGCGGCCGGTTCGGCGGCGACGGGCGGCGCCGCAAGCACCACTTGTCCGGCGTTGGCCGGATCGATGCGGCGGATGCGTTCCTCCAGGGGCGGGTGCGTGGAGAAAAGGCTGTCCCAGAAACCCGGCGTCGAACTGAAGAACATATGCTGCGCTTCGGACTTCGCGAAGCCGAGGTCGAGCCCCGCGCCACCCTCCTCGTCCTCGGTCTCGAAACGGTCCCGGGGGATGCGCGCGGCCCGGGGCGCGGTGGTGCCCCGCGCGACCTTCTTGAGCGCGCCGGACAGGCCGAGCGGGTTGCGCGTGAACTGCACGGCGGAGGCGTCGGCGAGGTATTCGCGCTGACGGGAGATCGCGGCCTGGATGACACGGGAGAAGAAGACCCCGCCGAGGCCGAAGACGATGACCACCGCGCCGGCGACCATCATCGGGACGCCGACCTTGGAGCTGTCCCGTCCGCGGGGAGCGATTCGGATGAGCAGGTAGCCCAACTGGGTCAACGCGAGCAAACCGGCGACGGCCCCGATGAGGCGCAGGTTCATACGCATGTCACCGTTGCCGATGTGGCTGAACTCATGCGCGACGACGCCCTGGAGCTCGTCGCGCGTGAGCAGGTCGAGCGCCCCGCGCGTCACCCCGATGACCGCGTCCTTGGGGTCGTTGCCGGCGGCGAAGGCGTTGATGCCGGGGTCCTCGAGCACGTAGCAGGCGGGCACCGGCAGGCCGGAGGCGATGGCCATCTCCTCGACGACGTTGAGCAGGCGCTGTTCGCCCGGGCTGGCGCCCCGGCCGCGGATCGGCCGACCGCCGAGCCCGAGGGCCACGCTGGCGCCGCCGGCGGACAAGGCGCTGATGCGCAGCAGACTGCCGCCCACGATGACCAGCAGGGCGACGCCGGCGGTGCCGAAGAAGAGCCCGGGCTGCCACCATTCCAACGCGCCGCCCCGCGTCGCCTTGCCCATCCCGACGACCGCGACCGCGTAAAGTCCGCCGACCAGCGTGAGGACGGCGACCACGAGCAGGACCACGAGCTTCGTGGTCCGGGACCGGGCGTCATCCTGCGCCCGGAAGAAGTTCATCGTGGCGGCCATGGGCCGACGGCGATCAGGCGGCGGGAGCCGCGGGGAAAAGACGCTGGTAGGCCGCCTCGACCATCAAGGAATGGATCGGCAGCGTCGCGAGCAGACCGATGCCGCAGGCGAGGATGCCGAGCTGCGAGATGAGGTTGGCCACGAAGAGCAGGAGGAAGGCCCAGCCCCAGTGGGCGGTCACCGCTTGACGGCTCATCTCCAGGCATTCCCAGAAATTGCCGCGGCGGTCGGCCAGCAAGCCCCAGCTCATCGTCCAGGCGATCGCCAGGTAATAGCCGGGGAAGAAGCAGCACAGGAAGCCGACCACGAGGAAGGGCGCCATCGCCAGCAGCATGAGGAACGCGGCGCCCAAGTCGTCGAACCCGCTGAACAGGTCACCGAAACCGGCCGGCTCGCCCCGCAGGGCCTTCGCGTTGAAGCGGCTGATGCCGACCGCCAAGGGCGGGACCGTGACCAGGAGGAAGCAAAGCAGCACGAAGACGAGGTGCACCAGCACGATGTTCCAGAAATCGCGCTTGAGGGCGCCGAGCGACGCGTCGAGGCAGGCGCCGATGTCGAAGGGCGACCGGGCGGCGCGGGCCCGCTGGACGCGGCCCAGCTGCTCGGGATTGAGGGTGGCGAAGAGTCCCATGGGAAGCGGTCGCGGCTCAGAACTTCACCGAGGGCGCGGCGCGCTCGGCCTCGCTCTCGACCTTGAAGAAGTCGGCGGGGACGAAACCGAAGGTGTTGGCGACGAACACCTGGGGGAAGGTCTCGCGGCCGTTGTTGTAGGCGAGCACGGCGTCGTTGTAGGCCTGGCGGGCGAAGGCGATGCGGTTCTCGGTGGAGGTGAGCTCCTCCATCAGGGCGCGCATCTGGGCATCGGCCTTGAGCTGCGGGTAGTTCTCGGAGACGACCATCAGGCGGCCGAGGGCGCCGCTCAGGCCGGACTCGGCCTGAAGGACGTCGCGCATCGCGGCGGGGTCGCCGGGATTGCCGGCGAAGCGCACGTTGGCCTGGGTGGCCTTGGCGCGGGCCTCGATGACGGCGGTCAAGGTGCCGCTCTCGTGGGCCAGGTAGCCCTTGGCGGTCTCCACGAGGTTCGGGATCAGGTCATGCCGGCGCTTGAGCTGGACGTCGACCTGGGCGAAGGCGTTGCGGAAGGCGTTCCGCAACGTCACGAGGCCGTTGTACATGCCGACGACCGTGACGGCCAGCACGAGCAGGACGACGAGGATGATGCCGAAGACGACGAGGAAGATGGATCCCATAGTGGGACTCATTAAGAATGCCCCCCGGCGGGACGCAAGGCGGGAGGGACCGGCCGGCGTGATAAACCGGGGGCGGATTTACCACCGAAACCACCCGAGAAAGGGCTCAGGACAGGGCTTCGAGCTTGCGGCAGACCTCGTCGATGAGGAACGCCGGCGTCGAGGCGCCGGCGGTCACGCCGACCGTGCCGAAACGGCCGAGCGCCGCAAGGTCGAGTTCCGCCGCGGTCTCCACGTGGAAGCACGGCAGCCCCTGCATCTCGACGAGCTTGGCGAGCTTGACGGTGTTGGCGGAGTGGCGCCCACCGATCACGACGATGGCCTCGCACCCCTGCCGATGCAGTTCCACGACGTCGGACTGGCGATCCTTGGTCGCCCCGCAGATGGTGTCGAAGACGAGGGCGGCCGGGAACCGGCGGCGCAGGTGCGCGGCCAGCCGCTCGAACTCGTCGGTGAACATCGTGGACTGCGAGACCATGCAGACCTTGTCGCCCAGCTCCGGCAACGCGTCGATGTCGGCCGGACCGGAGATGACGTGGCCCTGCCCTTCCGCGTAGCCCAGGAGGCCGATGACCTCGGGGTGCCGCGGGTCGCCGAAGATGACGGTGCGGAAACCCTTCTTGGCGTGGAGACGGACCTTGCCGGCGATGATGCCGACGTCGGGGCACGTGGCGTCGCGGAACTCCATGCCGAGGGACTTCAGGTACTGACGGCGCTCGGGGGAGATGCCGTGCGCCCGCACGACCATGACCGCGTCGGCATCGGTGGCCTTCGAGACGGCCAGCCGGTCCTGGCTGCGGTAATCGCCGACCTCGCGGATACCCTCGGCCGTCAGGACCTCCATCATCTGGCGGTTATGGATCAAGGGACCGTCGGTGTAGACGGGGTGGCGACCCTTCTGGGCATACTCGCGGGCGATGTCGATGGCGCGCTCGACACCCCAGCAGAACCCGGCGGACTTGGCACGGAGGACCTTCACGGCTCCAAGGTGGGCGGAAGCCGGGGCGATTCAAGCAAAGTCGGGCTTACTTGGCCGGCACGCCCCAGACCTCGGCCTCGATGTAGTCGTTGGACGGCGAAGCCGAATTGCCCTTGGAGTGGAAGCGCACGTAACGGCCCTTGACCCCGGCCACCGGGATCACGCGCCCTTCGTTGGACTCGTAATAGACATAGTCCTTGCCCTTCCCGAGACCCAGCTCGCCCTCGGCGTCGCTGTTGTAGACGGTGGTCACGCCCTGCTTGAAATCAGGGTCGTCGGAGATCTGCACGACGACGGAGAAATAGACGCGGCGCTCGCGGTGAAAATGCCACAGGGCGATGGCATGGATCTCGGACGTCTTGGGCAGCTCGACCTGGAGCCACTGGTGGCCGCGGGGCAACTCGACCTCGAAGCCCTCTTCGCCGCCCTTGTCGCCATCGGTGAGGAAGGAGAAGTCGCCGGCGGCGGCCTCCTTCGCGCTCGCGGTCACGGGGCAACCGAGGGCGAGGTTCTTCGCCTCGGCCGGCACCTTCGGCAGGACGCGGGGGCCTTTCGCCGGCGGTTCGAGGTTATCGATCTTCATGGGCTTCGGCGTCCCCAGGGCGACGGACTTCGGGAGCACGAGCGGCAGGGGTTTGTCCTCGGCGAGGGCGGCGAGGGGCAAGGCAAGGAAGCAGAGGAAGAGGCGCATGGGGTGAAGGCTTAAGACTGCGGAAAACGGCCCAGGTTTCAAGCCCGAGGCGCCTCCAGGGTACGAACCCGGCGCTGCGTGAGGGGGAAGCGCAACGTCACGGTGGTACCGACGTCGGGGGTGCTCTGGATATCCACCGTCCCGCCGTGGGCGCGCATGATCTTGAGGAGGATGAGCATGCCGAGACCGCCGCCGGAAGCCTTGGTCGTGTAATAGGCGTCGAAGACGCGGGTCAGTTTTTCCGCGGGGATGCCCACCCCCGTGTCGCGGATGGCCAGCACCGCCCACTCGTCGTCGGAGGACAGGCGGACGAACAGGTCGCCGCCGCGATCCATCGCCTCGAGGGCGTTCTTGGTGACATTGAAGATGGCCTGCTTGACCTGGTTGCGGTCGGCGAGGACGGCCGGCAGCGTCCCGGGCAGGTCCACCTGCACGCGCACGCCCAGCTGCTCCATCTGGTCGCGCAGCAACGCCATGGCCTCGGCCACCACCGCGACGAGGTCGGTCTCGGCGAGGTTCGGCGGAGTGGGGCGGATGGCGCCGAGGAAGTCGCGCACGATGCCGTCGAGCCGTTTGATCTCACCCTGGCAGACCTCGGCGGCCTGGCGGACCTTCTGCGCGGCCGGCGAGTCGCCGAGCTTCTCCGCCTCGCGGCGCAGGAGCTGCAGGTGGATGCCGATCGCGTTGAGGGGGTTGCCGACCTCATGGGCGACCCCGGCGGCGAGGGCCATGATGGAATCGATGCGTTCGCTCTCCACGCGGTCCTCGGTCTGCGTCCGCTCGGCGGTGACGTCGCTCAGGACGGCGACGCGGCGGGTCCGCTCGGCGACGCGCGCGAGGTGCAGGCGGAGCAGGCGCGGCTCGGGGTAGCGCACCTCGAGCTCGCGGGTCATGCCCTCGACGTCGGGCGGCAGGTCCAGCGCGGCGGCGATGTCGGGCGAGAAGCGCCGGAGCTCGGCGCCGTTGACTTCGGCGGGATCGGCCCCGAGCAGCCCGACGGCGGCGGCGTTGGCATATTCGACGGAGCCATCCTGGGCCAGCACGAGCACCCCTTCGCGGAGCGTGTCCAGCACGGTCTCCATGAGGTCGCGCTCGCGCTCGAGGCGGCGCGCGAGGATCGCGAGGTTCTGGGCGTCGAGGCCTTCCAGGCGGCCGAGCACGCGGTCGAGGGAACTGGGGCGGCGGCGCGACATGGTCAGCGGGCGAGCGTCGCCCGAAGGGCGGCGAGACGGGTGATGAGCGCCGTCGCGACGGCGGTCTTCGCGCCGGGGCCGAGAACCTCGCGGAAACCGTCGCGCCCGAGCAGGATGAGCCGGTTCTGGTCGGAACCGAAGGCCCCGTGCGGTCCGGCGACGGAATTGGCGGCGATGAGGTCGACCCCCTTGCGGTCGAGCTTCGCCAAGGCATGGGCCTCGACGTTCTCGGTCTCGGCCGCGAAGCCGACGAGCAGCTGATCCGGCCGGCGGCGACGGGCGAGCGTGGCGAGGATATCCTCGGTCGGCTCGAATTCCACGGTCAGGCCTTCGCCGGTCTTCTTCAGTTTCTGCGGGTGGCTGAGCTTGGGGCGCCAGTCGCTGACCGCCGCGGTCATGATCAGGACGTCGCACGGTCCGAACAAGGCGTCGGCCTGCCGAAGCATCTCCGCGGCCGAGACCACCGGGTAGACCATGACCCCGTCCGGTTCAGGCAAGGCGACCGGTCCCGAGACCAGGTCGACCGTCCAGCCCGCGTCGCGGGCGGCGGCCGCCAAGGCGTAGCCCATCTTCCCCGTGGAGGGGTTGCTGACATACCGGACCGGATCGAGGAACTCTCGGGTCGGGCCGGCGGTGATGAGGCAGCGGAGGGACAAGGGAAAGAAGCGGTTGGGAGACGGCGGTTAGCGGTTGGCGGTTAGGCCGAACACTTAAGACACCTTGGCCGAGGATGGGGGGGGAAACAATCCCGAAGGGCTGGAGCTGGCGCAGAAGAGTTGATTGGTTGATCTGTTGGCCAGTTGGCCAGGGCGTACCGGTTGACACTAACAAAGGAAGGACCAGCCCCCTCCCCGTGCCAAACCTCCCCCTGACTCTCCCTCATCCCTCCCCTTCTCTGGCCAACCGTTCAACGGATCAACAGAGAGCCCTCCCCTCCTTGCCTTCCGCGCTCCCCCCTCTCACATTCCGCGCATGGATATCTACCTGGCCACCGGCAACGCGCACAAAGCGGAGGAGTTCGGACGCATGTTCGCCAAGGCCGGCTTGGACGTGAAGGTGCGTTCCGCCAAGGAGCTCGGCGGCATGCCCGTGGTCGAGGAGATCACCGGCACCTTCCACGGCAATTGCCGCCTCAAGGCCAACGCCCTGCGCCCGCTGGCCCCGCGCAAGGCCTGGGTGCTCGCCGATGACAGCGGACTCTGCTGCGACGCGCTCCAAGGCGGCCCCGGCGTCGACTCCGCGGTCTACGCCGGCGAAGGCGCCACCGACGCCCAGAACCGGGCCAAGCTGCTCGAGGCCATGAAGAAAGCCCCGCCCCACAAGCGCGGCGCCCGCTTCGAATGCCACCTCATCCTCCTCGGGCCCAACCAGGAAGTCGGCAAATTCGTCGGCCAATGCTGGGGCAAGATCCTCGAGGCCGAGGTCGGCACCGAAGGGTTCGGCTACGACAGCCTCTTCGTCCCGGCGAACCATGAGAAGACCTTCGGACAGCTCTCCCCGCGCGAGAAGGACAAGATCAGCCACCGCGCCAAGGCCTTCGTCCAGCTCGTCGCCTGGATGAAGGAGAACGGCCTGGTCTGAGCGGCGCGTCCGCCGCCCGGCGGCCTCGCTACTGCGTTCTTTTAGGCTAGTCTCGGAGAAGCGCCGGGGTAGGGTCGGCGCATGACCGCCCCCGCGCTGCCGAAGCTCAAGACCTACGCCTACGCGGACATCCGGCCGGTGGCGGCGATGACGAAGACCTTCCTGGTCCTCTACGGCATCGCGATCCTGGCCTGCATGGTCGCGACCTTGCTGCAGTGGGAGTTGCTGACCCAGGCGGTCATCACCCCGGAGGATGCCGAGGCCAACGATGGCTTGATGCGGCTGACGACCTACCTGCGCATCGGCACCTATATCCTGGTGGGCATCAGCGTGATGGTCTGGACCTACCGGGCGCACGTGAACGCCCGCTCCCACGGCGTCTTCGGCCTGACGAGCGAACCCGGTATCTACGCCTTCTCCTACCTCATCCCCTTCGCCAACTTCGTGCTCCCTTTCCAAGGGATGAAGGAACTCTGGGCGCACTGCTTCGCCGTCACCGGGGCCAGGAAGTCGGGCACACCCGCGCTCCTGGGCTGCTGGTGGGCAGCCTGGTTGCTGTCCTTGATCCTCGGAGTCTACGTCAACAAGGTGCTCAAAGCGAAGGACATCCCGGGCTTGATCTACGGCACCCAGATCATCCTGGTGTTCCTGGCCTGTTCCCTCGCCGCGGGCATCCTGCTCTGGGTCATCGTCTCGCGGATCAGCGCGCACCAGGCGGAGCGCCAGGCGCAAGGCGGGGTGACGCGCACCGAAGGCGTCGCCGCCAACAACTGACCCCCATCCGCCAACCGCTTAAAAAAACACGGCTTCCGACAAGGCCTCCGGCGTGCCCATGAGGGCGACGCGCTGGGCGACCGGGGCCGACTGACGGCTGCGGCTGAAGGTGATGATCGCGCGGGTGCCTTGGTCGGCGTGCTCCCAGGAGAAGCTAGCGCCGTCGACGTAGGTCCATTCGGCGGTGAGATTATCACCGGGGGGCGGCTTGGGGGAGGAGGTGAAGGCGGCGTCGAGGTGGGACCGTGAAAGGCCGGCGCAATGCGTGAGGCAGCCCTTCATCCACGCGAGGAGGCCGGCGGCCTCGCCCGCCAGGCCCGCGCCATGCGAGACGGTGACGTTGCGCAGGCCGCGCACGAGGTCGGCCGGCGCGTGCGCCGCGAGGTACTGGCCCAAGGCCTGGCGGACCGGCAGGCAGCGCGCGACGGCGAGGTCGCGGACGCCCTTCGGGTTGGGGAAAGGCAGCGCGAAGAAGGCATCGCCCACGAGCGAGCGGTCGGCGACGACGCGCCGGCAACGCGCGCTCCAGCCGAGCCAGGGCGCGAACTCCGCGGGGGTGACGCCATGGGCCCAGACGTTGGTCGGGAGGTCGCCTTCCAGCCAGGTGGAGACGAGGGATTCCAGTTCGGCGGTCGGGGTGCCGTGCGCGAGCATCAAGGCCTCGCAGCAGCGCTTGCCGCGGCGGGACGGGTCGATGAAGCAGAGCACGTTGACCTTCGCCTCGAGCGGGGCGACGGCTTCGGCCGCGGGGCGCGCGGCGAGCACCACGAGACGGCACGGGTAGCGCTGCGCGAAGCGGATCGCCTCGTCGAACCGCGCCTGGGCGTCGGCCGGGCTCACGCCCGCCCCGAACATCAGGACCAAGTTCATCTGCGAGGCGCGCGCGGCTTCCTCGCCCTCCTCGGCCCAGGCCTTGTCGAGCGAGGGCAGGACGGCGGCGATCTTCACCGGGTTGCCCGGGAGTGCGTCGATCAGCGGGTGGGCCATGATCAGCGGCCGGCGTTGCGCCAGGCCTGGCCGTGCGCGGCCAGGAGGGCGTCGCCGCCCGCGGGGCCCCAAGAACCGGCGGCGTAGGTCTCGACCCCGTCGCGGCCCAGCTTCTGCCAGGACTGCAGAAGCGGGGTGAAGAGACGCCAGGAGGCCTCCGTCTCGTCGCCGCGGATGAAGAGCGTGCGGTCGCCGACGATCCCGTCGAGGATCAGGCGCTCGTAGGCCTCGGGCGTATTGGACCCGTAGGTGGTGGCGTAGCGGAAACTCAGGCGGACCGGCTGGGTGCGGGGCTCGAGGCCCGGGACCTTCGAGTTGAGCACGAGCGTCGTGCCTTCGTCGGGCTGGATCTGGATGACCAGGCGGTTCGGCGCCAGGTCGTAACGGGCGTCGCCCGCGAAGAGACCGGACTCCGGCTGCTTGAACTGGATGGCGATCTCGGAGACGCGGCGCGCGAGGCGCTTGCCGGAGCGCATGTAGAAAGGCACGCCGGACCAGCGGCTGTTCTCGATGGAGAGGCGCAGGGCGCAGAACGTCTCCGTCGCGGAGGTCGCGGGGATGTCCTTCTCCGCGAGGTAGCCGGGGACCTTCTCGCCGCCGGACAGGCCTTCGGCATACTGCGCGCGCACGGCGTCGCCGTTCGCGCCTAGGCGCAGGGGCTGGATCGACTCGAGCAGCTTGACCTTCTCGTCGCGGATGTGCTCGGCGGACAGGGAGCGGGGCTGATCCATCGCGACGAGCGCGAGGAGCTGCATCGTGTGGTTCTGCAGCATGTCGCGCGTCGCGCCGCTGCCGTCGTAGTAACCGCCGCGGGTGCCGACGCCAAGCTCCTCGGCGACGGTGATCTGGACGTGGTCGACGTGGCGGCGGTTCCAGAGGGGCTCGAAGATCGGGTTGGCGAACCGGAGGACGAGGAGGTCCTGCACCGTCTCCTTGCCGAGGTAGTGGTCGATGCGGAAGATCTGGGACTCGCGGAAATTCCGGGCGGCGACGGCGTTGAGGTGGACGGCCGAGGCGAGGTCCTTGCCGAAGGGCTTCTCGATGATGACCTTGCTCTCGAGGTCGGTGCCGAGGCCACGGGCCGCCAGGCCGGACTGGCCGAGGTTCTCGAGGATGGCCTCGAAGACGGTCGGCGGCGTCGAGACATAGAAGACCAGTTGGAGGGGGCGGCCGGCCTTGCGCTCGGCCGCGGCGATCTGCTCCTTGAGGGCGGCGAAGGCGGCGGGGTCGTCATAGCCCCCCGCCTGGTAGGACGTGTTGTCCTCGATGCGCTTCCAGATGTCGGGGCGGAAATCGCGGCGCGAGAACTTCTTGATGTCGGCGGCGGCCTGGGTGCGGAACTCCGCGTCGGGGATCGGCTTGCGCCCGAAACCGACCAGGTGGAAGTCGGCCGGCAGCAGGCTGTCCACGGCGAGGTTGTAGAGCGCGGGGAGGAGCTTGCGGGCAGCCAGGTCGCCGGAGGCGCCGAAGATGACCACGCAGGTGGGCTGGGCGCCGCGGTGCTTGCTGAGGCCGGAGAGGAACGGATGACGGTCGGTTTCGGACATCGGTATTCAAAAACGGCGAGGCCCGAAGAGGGGCTCGCCGCGGTGTTGGAGGATGCGGACGGAGCCATCGTTGCAAACCAGAACTTCCGCGATATCGAAGCGCCAATGGGGCGCGCCCCCGATTTCCCGCATCCAGGCCTTCGCGGCCCGTCGTAAAGCGGTCTTTTTGCGCTCGTCGACCGCGGCGTGCCCTTGGCCGCCGTGCTCCGCCGTCCGCGTCTTGACCTCGACGAAGACGAGCACCTTGCCCTCGAGCATGACCAAGTCGATCTCGTCCGCCCCGGCTCGCCAATTCATCGCCAGTTGGATCGCCCCCGCCCGCCGGTAATGCGCGGCGGCCCAGCGCTCGCCGCGGGCCCCCAAGGAGGACCGGCGTTCCCACCAAAGTCGCAGGGCCGACCAGAATCCGCTCAATTTCATCCCTAAAACAGCGAAAGGGGGCCGGCGAAAGCCAGCCCGTAGAGGAGGGGTTCTTGACCTGGGGAACAGCCCCCGCCTATCTCTGTCATAAGCCCCCTACCCTATGCGTCTCCTCACCCTCCTCGCCCTCGCGTTGGTCGCCACCCTCAAGGCCGACCCCATCCCCGAAGAACTCCGCCAGAACGGCTGGTTCGTCGGCTGCCAGGCCTACACCTTCAACCGCTTCTCCGCGTTCGAGGCCATCGCCAAGACCAAGGAAGCCGGCGGCAACCTGATCGAGTTCTACCCGGGCCAGGTCCTCAAGCCCGGCTCCAAGGACAAGGTCCACCACACCATGTCCCCCGAGGCCATGGCCGAGCTGCAGGCCGAGCTGAAGCGCCAAGGCGTCCGGGCCGTGAACTACGGCGTCGTCGGCGCCGGCAACCCCGAGGAAGTGAACAAGATCATGGCCTTCGCCAAGAAGATGGGCCTCTACGCCGTCTGCACCGAGTCCACCGAGCAGATCGCCGCCTGGGAGAAGGCCGCCATCGAGACCGACATCAAGGTCGCCTTCCACGAGCACGGCGGCTCGATGAGCAACCCGAAGTACAAGGTCTGGAACCCCCTCTACATCCTCGGCGTCGTCGAAAGCCGCGACAAGCGCGTCGGCGCCTGCGCCGACATCGGCCACTGGGCCACGTCCAACCTGAAGTCCGTCGAGTGCCTCCGCATCCTCAGCGGCCGCATCATCAGCGTGCACCTGAAGGACAAGGAGAAGTTCGGCCCGTCCCCCGTCGTCGTCGCCGGCAAGGGCGTGGTCGACGTCGCCGCCTGCCTCGAGGAACTCAAGAAGCAGAAGTTCGACGGCCACATCTCGATCGAGCACGAAGCCGACTGGAACGACAGCGTCCCGCAGGTGAAGGCCAACATCGAGTTCGTCAAGGCCCACGCCAAGTAAGCGAGCCGGCGAGTTCGCCACCAAGCCCCTGGAAACAGGGGCTTTTTGTTGGTGAGGGATGAGGAGTTGATCGGTTGATCCGTTGATTGGTTGGCCGGAGGCAAAGGCTGCCTCCTCGCCAGCGTACCAGCTAACTCTCGTCTTTTACTCCGACCCTCCGGCCCACGGGCAACGGATCAACTATCCTCACCCCTCCGGCGTGAAGCCCAGGACGACGTCCCAGCGTGCGGCGAGTTCGCCGGCCTTCGACCCCTTGAGCGGGCTGAAGTCGAGGGTCACGCTATCGCGCTGCGCCGGATCCTTGATGGCCTTATAAACCATGTCGTTGGCGTTGAGCTCGTGGCCCTTGATGTAGCATTGGGTGATCAACTCCTTCTTCCCCTTCAGGCGGACGGCGAGGTGGATGTGGGGCGTACGCGGCTGATAGGCCACGGGCTTGATCGTGCGGAAGAGGTATTCACCGTTGGAGCCGGTCAGGAAGCGGCCGAATCCTTGGAAGTTGCCGTCGCGCTTGGCGGCGTTACCGGTCCGGCTATGGATATAGGCTCCGTTGTTGTCCGCCTGCCAGATCTCGACCAGCGCGTTGCGGACCGGGTCGCCGTGCTCGTCGAGGATGCGGCCGCTGAGCCAGGTGACCTCGCCGACCGCGGGGGTGACGCCGTTGTTGACGATGATCAGGTCGTTGTCCGTATCGAGCGGCAGCTTGTCCGGGTAGAACGGCCCTTCGGTCTGCTTCGGCGTGCGCGTCAGGGCCTCGGCGAAGGCGCCGGGGACGGCGAACATCGCCGCGCCGAGGGCGACCTTCCGGAGGAAATCACGACGGGCCTGGAGATTCGCGGGCAAGGGAGGTAGGGGCATGGACGGCGGGGTTAGGTAAGGTTTAGGGCGGGAGGCCGAAGGACGCAAGCCCGCGGACGAGCAGGACGCTCGTCCCTGCCGAATTGCAGAGATATCTTAGGGCCAGGGTCAGGGTCAGGGCCAGGCGACAGGAGAGCTGGCACGCTGGCAAGGGGGCAAGGGGGCACGTGGGCAAGGGCGTAGCGTTTGCCTCGGGCTAACCAGTCAACCGATCAACAGGTCAACTCAACCTGGTAGGGCTGACCGTCCTCGGTCGGCCGCCGGGATGGCGGTACACGAGATGTGGGGCCTTTGGCTAGGGCGAGGGCCTGGTCCAGCAGTAGATTCTCCTCGGTTTCGCCTTGGCGGGACGGTTCCCGCCTACTTCATCATGCATCTGATCTATCTGGATGAGAGCGGCGATCCGGGCCTGCGGAACTCTCCGACGAAGCATTATATTTTGGCCGGGTTCGCCGTGGCGGCGGAAGATTGGCACAAGGTCCACGAGCGCTTCGCTCTTTTCCGGGAATGGGCTTTTCTGACCCACGGCCTACCCCGCGAGCGGGAAATCCATGCCTCGGAGTTCCTCGGCGCCGCCGCCATGCATGGAGGCCTTTCACGACCTATTCGATTGCTGATTGCGCGACGCCTGATCGCCATGCTGACCCTTGGTCAAGAGCTTCGCTTCTTCGGTTGGGTTGCATCCAAGGAGCAAGGCGACCCATTGGAGCGCATCGGATTACGTTGCCTTCGGGACCTGGAGTCATGGGCGTCGGCAGGTTATTTTGGCGACACCCCGACGCTCTTCGTCATCCATGACTGCATGCCCCGGCGGCCTTCCGCTTGGGTGCAGCCGGGAGGATGCCGGGTCATCGAATCGCCGATGGGCATGGATTCACACCTTTCCGTCTGCCTGCAGGTAGCGGACTTGGTCGCTTATCTGCTCAAGCAATCCCGAACCCCGAATCGTTACATCAGGGAGCAGGGCGCCCAGAACTTGGTCAAGAAACTCAACGAGCAGTCGCTAGGCTGGATTGACGTCTAAAAAGCGAGGCCGCCTTGCGGCGGCCCCCTGGTGGCATCATAGGGCATCCCGGTGGATACGTTCTGATACACCTCTAAGTGTCGGAGCAGTTCACTGACTGGCAAGTAAACAAGAATGAGTAGATTAACTTAGGTCGAAAGGAAGCAGGGTAAATGCTGACGGTCACTCTGGCATCTAGGCAAGGCATGCAATGAAGGGGCTAAATTAGTGCCAGTGGTGCCTGCCTCGCGGCAACCGCTGCGCTTCGGGCCCAAGGGTCAAGCCTACCTGGTAGGGCTGACCGTCCTCGGTCGGCTGCCGGGATAGGGTCTGGCTTCAGCATGCGAAGCATGAGGGTACCTGCCCTCATGCCGGGTTCGGCCCTCACAAGCGGTCAGGCGCGCCATCGCGTCGCGAGGCGAAGCCAGACCCCTTGTTTTGACCGCGGACGCGCGGGACGCTCGTCCCTACCTAATGCCACCTACTCCCTAATCCCTACTACCTACTTCCTACTCCCCACTCCCTCCCTCCGCCTCCCCTCCCTTATTGCATACCCCTTCCCCGCCCCCTAACTTCCGGACGTCCATGTCCAAGGAGACCGACCTCGAGGAAATCCAGCACCTGCGCCGACTGATCGCGCGGCATGAGGACCTGTATCGCCGCCAGCACGCCCCGGAGATCTCGGACTTCGAGTTCGACGAGTTGGTGGCCCGTCTGCGCAAGCTGGAGGGCAA
>Ga0214919_10007343_pt1 | contig 14900 bp, 5 predicted proteins | sample LL1503_MetaG_FD_177994 | JGI IMG/M metagenome (GOLD analysis project Ga0214919, IMG submission 177994) | Freshwater microbial communities from Lake Lanier, Atlanta, Georgia, United States - LL-1503 | ecosystem: Environmental > Aquatic > Freshwater > Lake | place: USA: Georgia | collected 2015-03-15 | reverse complement strand
TTTAACAGTAATGCGCATCAGATGCTCCGTAGGAGCAGCTGATAAGGAATACGGATGTGACATTAAGAAATGGCCACGTGCTAAAAAGCGCCACCCAAAGAACTGACCACCTTGTGCTCCTAGTTTGTGCACATTACGGCCCTTCATAATCACCGAGATAACCCCAGGACCCTCAACAATAACTTTTTCTACACGCAGGTTTACTTTAAGTGATCTCACCAGTGGCACACCAAAGCGCCAATACACAATTGAAAATGCCATCAAGACATAGAGCGCTGTCCAGTAAGCACGGTTAAGTGGATGACCAATAAACATCTGTCCGTTTATTACTTGGTGCATAAAGGATGCTGCAACGGCAATGTAGGTGTAAACATGGATGATCCACCATGTCTCATAGCTCATCTTTGCTCGAGCCTTTTTATAAGAAGTAACCCCAGCTAAAATCATTAAGATAAATCCAGCCAGGGCAAACCACATCCACTCAAAAGAGTTGAGCATTCTCCAGAGCTCTTTATAGAGCGGGATTGAATCTTGTCCAGCAAAAGATAAAACAATAAAAAGAACATGCGCACCAATGCCATATAAAGACCATGGTCCTAAGTTGCGGTGCCAAGTAACCAATCGATCATGGCCCACACCCCGCTCCACCCAAGGAATACGTGCCACTAAAAAGATGCCAACAATTGCTAGATACGTGCCTACTAATGCAGAAAGACGAGAAAAAGAAGCAAGGGATGCGTAAACAGAAGTGAAATCACTTTTGCGTACAGTCGTTAACTGCAAAGCCAGAGTTAAACCAAGACCTGCGCCTAGTAGAAGCGCTGCCCAGTCGGTGCCCGCCGATGAGTGCTTATAGATGCGCGTTGGCTGGGTCATAGGGCTTATTAGACCCCTAATTGCTGAGAACTGCCTGTATGCGGGCTGGGTTCTAACCCAGTTCCTCTGACAGAATTGCCTGCATGGAACGGCTACGCGCAGGTGGCATGGGCATTGTCTATGGTCCTAGTTCGCCAGATTCATATAGCGGTAGCTATCTTGCAGAGGGCAATTTCTAATTTGCTCTCAATGCTTTTAGTAAATCGGGGATTGCATTGGACTTGAGCCACTCTTCAAAACTAACTCCGAAGGCTTTTTCGAATGCTGTCAGGAAATCCACATCAGAGGACGCAGAAATGATTTCTTTGAATTGAGCGAAAGCTACCGGTTCAAAGTCCTTTGCCATAGTTGCAATTAGCAGCTGTCCGATTACCGCATCAATTGTGTCTGATGCCGATGAAAATAGCAGCATTGGGTTTTCTATATTCAGCTTCGCTAACCAGGCATCTTCGGTAAGGGCTAATAATTCCTTTTCGGCAGCAATAACTTGATGAAGTTGCTCGATTTCTTGTGGAGCAAAACTCTCTTGAATTATTGACAATAAAGAGACTAAATTTTCAGTACCCTGCTTGGCTAATTCTTTTAGCTTTGTTTCAAGTGCAAGATTTGCTTTAGCACGGCTGATTGATCCAGCTAAATCGCTCATATCGATATCGGAACTACCAGGTGTGGTAGCAACGTGTGGGATGACAAAGACTCTACGAGTCGTTAGCTCTCCAGCAAAAGCTTCAAAATCTGCATCACTTACTTTTGAGAGAGGTGTACCCACTTGGGCGCTTAAGCGAACATAACCTCTTGATGAAAGACCAGAGACTATATACTTTGCAGGATCGGTTGTATCTTGAACAACTGTTGCTCCTATTTGATCTACTGTCAGTGTTAAAGGAAAATCTGCATCGTAGTTATCAATAGTTACCGTAAATGATGAACAGTTAGCAACAATATTTTCGCTTTCTAGTGAACCATTTGCGCAAGGAGTTACAGCTAATACTGGCTGATATGCAAATTCATAGGCACCAAGATCAACTAGGCCTGTTCCACTTCTACGGTCAAAACCGGCTTGGTCTTGGGATATTTGAGCAAGCTGCCGAGTAGAAATCTCGGAATCGCAAGTACTTGAAGCACAGCGCAATTTAATTTGGTTATAGAGATCCACCAGAGATTGAACTGTAATCTTATCGAGAGAGAAACTGCCCCAACTTGTCCGTTGAATCCCTTGGGCTGATGGCGCTAACTTGATATCAATTAAGCCATCGCCAATCGTGAAAGTCAGGGCCTTCTCAAGCGCGGCACATTCACCACCTGGATTCACATCTCCAACCATCATCTGGGTAAAGGTGATGTTGGTTGTGTCAGTGAACTGACAAACAGCGGTGTTGATCACTGCGCCGGTGTCACCCAAGAAAAGTGTATTTGCTACATTCATGGGCGTACTTCCAGCATAGTAAAGAGTCAGGCCCGTCGAGGAATTATTAGTCCCAGTTATTTTGTTATCTACAAAAGTGTCACTTATGAGGTTGATTCCAAGTTCATCATAAATTGCAGCACCCAATCCAACCGATTGATTTTCCTGAAAAGTTGAGTTAATAATGAGAGGAACAGAATCTAAGCTTCCAGTTGGACTGTTTTGTGCATAGATTGCACCACCTGCTATTCCTGAGGTATTTCCAGTAAAAGAAGAGCCAGAGATAGAGGCCAAAGTCGGCTGATCTAAGTAAATTGCTCCACCATAAGAAGCCGCTTGATTACCCATAAATGCGCCTTGATCTATATCTACCCCGCCACTAAAGATTCCTCCACCAGAAACTCCGGCTGTGTTAGAGTAAAAAAGCAGGTTGGCGTAGTTTTTGGCTGAAACTACTCGTGACTCTGTTGAATAAGTTGTAGTTCCATTTGTACAAGGTAGCCAGGGTTCTTGTGGGCATGTAAAAGGCCGTAGCTCCTTGCTGGGAGAGATATAAATCGCACCACCACTTCCGGTCGCAGAGTTTGCATAAAAATTGGTAATCTTGTTGGCATCGACAACAAGGATTACTTGTTCATCTGAATTGATTGCTCCGCCATTACCACTTGTAGCACTATTGGTTTTGAATGCTGAATTCGTATTCAGAATTATGCCAGAACTTCCTGCAATAGCGGTCGGTGTGAAAGTGGTCTGTCCCCCAACTACATCGCTAAGAGTTCCTTGAACCATGGTGCTATTTAGCGCCCCACCGCTAGCAGCTGAATTATTAATAAAATTTGAGATTGAAGAATTACCGCTTCCGATTTCAATCACACCATTAGCCGAAATCGCACCTCCAGACACTGAAGCCGTATTTGCGGTTGCAGTTACAGATCCTGTAATCACCACGTTACTTGATGAACCAAGTGAAGCTGGATCAAATGAAAAAGTCTGAGTCGCAATAGCGCCCCCATTACCTCCGGATGCACTGTTTGAAATCGCAGTTAGATCGCCGTTGATTGTTACTGTTCCAGCAGCATAAACACCACCACCGCTAGATCCTGCGGCGTTATTGCTCATTAGAACTGTTCCAAGGGTTACATCTCCCTTAACAGCGCTTCCACTCCCACCATTGGAATTGCCTTCTGCATAAATAGCACCCCCAGATCCTCCTGCCGTGTTGTTACTCAAAACATTCACATTATTTGAGTTTGCAATAGTTGAAATCACTGTCTTAGCATCAATGGCCCCACCGTTTGCAGTAGCCGTATTGTGGGTTAGAGTCGAATCGGACATGTTTACATTTTGATATGAATAGATTGCGCCACCATTGGCATCTGAAGTATTGCCTGAGAGAGTTGCACTACTTAAAGTCACATTTGCATCGGCCAAGATTGCACCGCCGGAACCAGATGAACTATTTTCTGAAACAGTACTACCCTCAATTAGTACGGGTCCGTTACTCATGATGGCCCCGCCGGGGCCGTTTGTAACACGGTTTCCATTCACCTGAGTGTTCATTGAAGAAACAGTAGGGTTACCTAAAATTTGTACTTCTGTCGAGGGGCTATTAGCCAAGATTGCACCACCCGCCGCTACCGCAGTATTTCCAGATATTTCTGATCCGCCGTAAATTTCAACATAGGCGCCACTTGCTTGAATTGCCCCACCGGATCCACGTGCGGTGTTATCAGATACCGAAGAGTTATCAGCTGAAATAGAACCACTGGTGATGACTCCACCACCATTTCCGTAAGCAAAATTGGTATCAACATTGCTATTTATCAGCCGGACATCACCTCCCGAGCTAATTGCGCCCCCATCGCGCACCGCAGTATTGAGAGTTATATCTGAATTGGTCACAGTGACAGATCCACTTGTAGAGATTGCACCGCCATCGCCATCGACCGGCCCACCGTTTGCAGAGTTATCTGTAATTGTCGATCCCGTGACCGTGACATTGCCTACGGCGCTGATGGCTCCTCCGGCACCAGTTGCTTGATTATTTGAAATCGTAGAGTCTGTAACTGTGACGGTGCCGCCTGAAGTAATTGCACCACCTGAGTAAGCACTATTGCTCGCCCCAGTGATGCTTGAATTCACTACAGTTACGGAACTGCTGGCTTGGATGCGTACGGTGTCTAAATTTGCATTTGTGACTGTGATTGAATCACCAGCAGATATAGTTTGAGTTACACCGGATGCCGATGGTGTTGTTGGATTAGTTGAAGCAATAGTTACTTTATCCGTACCACCCAATGAACCATCAATCCTGAGTTGAGTGATGCTTACTGCAACATTCACCCCTGAGTTCAGTTCAATTCTGGTTGCCCCACCGAGTGAAAAGGTAACTGTTCTTACAGAATCACCAGAATCTGTATGGGGAGTAATTAGCGCATCGCGCAGCGTTCCAGCACCAGAGTCCTCAACGGATGTGACCACCCACTCGTCAGCGCGCGCCGCCCCTGCTCCAAAAATTAAGCAGGCAACAACCAAGACCGCTATCCAGGTTGCTCGTGCAGACTCACGCAACGATTTCTCCGATTCGTTTCGCTAACTCAATATGGAAAGTCTAAAGTGCTTGAATCCAATCCGCTAGATGAGCTTGGCATTACTTGGAGAAGTAAGCCTTGTTGTCGATGCCATATAAAGACCAAGGCCCTAAGTTGCGGTGCCAGGTAACCAATCGATCATGGCCCACACCCCGCTCCACCCATGGAATACGTGCCACTAAAAAGATGCCAATGATTGCTACCTATGTACCCACTAATGCAGAAAGGCGAGAGAAAGAAGCAAGAGATGCATAAAGGGAAGTGAGATCACTTTTGCGCACTGTCGTTAACTGCAGCGCCAGAGTTAAACCAAGGCCTGCGCCAAGCAAAAGTGCTGCCCAGTCGGTGCCAGCCGATGAATGCTTATAGATACGCGTTGGCTGGGTCATAGGGCTTATTAGACCCCTAATTGCTGAGAACTGCCTGTATGCAGGCTGGGTTCTAACCCGGTTCCTCTGACAGAATTGCCTGTATGGAACGACTACGCGCAGGCGACCCCGAGCAAATTGGGCCATGGCAGATTGTTAATCGCCTTGGTGCAGGTGGCATGGGCATCGTCTATATGGGCACAAATGGCACACGCGCTGCCGCAATCAAAATTGTTCGTGATTTTCTCTTGGAAGATCCCTCGTCACGCACACGCTTGGCACGAGAAGTCACATCATTAAAGAAGGTAAAAAGTAAATACGTAGCTGAAATAGTCGGCGCCGATATTGACGCAAACCCTGCGTGGATTGCAACTAATTATGTAGATGGTCCGAGTCTAAAAACCCTCGTAGAAAATGAAGGTCCCCTAAGTGAATTGCAATGGTTTGAGCTCGCGACTGGCTTAATGTCAGGACTGGCAGGGGTCCACTCTGTTGGAGTTATCCACCGCGATGTTAAACCTTCCAATGTTTTAATGTCAGCAACGGGCCCTCGATTAATTGACTTTGGAATCTCATTCTCTTCTGATGCAACTGCACTTACTCGCACAGGAATGGTTGCAGGAACACCAACCTGGTTTGCTCCTGAACAATTTCAAAATACTAAAATCACAACAGCAGTTGATAACTTTGCTGCAGGGTCTATTCTCTTTTTCGCTGCAACTGGTACCAGTCCATGGGGTAATGAAGATACATCGGTTGCAAACACGATGAATCAGATTTTGAATAAGGATCCAGACCTAAAGCTTTTGACTGAAAATCAACGAATAATCATCGGCCAACTACTTGATAAAAACCCCAAGAACCGAATCAGTGCCCAGGATTGTGCAGGGCTGATTGAAGGTATTCGCGAATCGGCTGGGTTAACCCATGTTCAGAACGCACAAGGTATAAGTGGTTTAAAGAAGAAAATTGCTATTGCGGCAGCTGTTGTGATTGCCCTGGGAGTTTTTGCCTTTACTCAAATTTCTGGCAATAGTGAGTCTTCGACACCGGTGGCTACGCCATCACCAACTGTGACTCCAGATCCCATGTGGGCTGCATATATTGTGGGCGATCCAACTCCACAAACAGGCACTGGTAAAACCTTCTCGTTTTACCTATGCGATCAAGCAGTTATAGATACTTCGCTAAAATTAAAAGAGCTAACAAACCCGCCTGCCACACCATCACCGACTGCAAAGGTTATTTCTGGAGATGCTCGGTGCGGTAGTGAGTTCGACACAATAGTGGTAACTGGTCCTGTTAACTTTGATAAAGAAAAGCGAAGCTACGTATTAGCTGGCTCCACTCGTGCTGGGTTTCTTATTCAATACGAATTTGATATCACGAAGAAGCAGAATTAAAACGAATATATGAGAAAAATTCTAAGTACTGCTCTGGGCTTTTCTTTACTTTTATTGTCAATAGTCTTGTTGCCCTTTTCTGCAAATGCTGATGGACAAAACCAGGTTGCATCACACCTTGATTGGCGGGGAGTGAATTTAAGCCCCACAAGTTCGATCTCTCAATCATTTACTCCACTCTCAGTTCCTACACCTAGTCAAGGACAAGTTGATTGGGCCCTCAATATTGGTAACTCAACTTCTGCTTTGTCTGCATCATTCATATTGCTCAATAACGGAAGCGTTGTTTGGCAGTTTTTTGATGTCCCAATGGGTTCGCGTGTCATGGATGTTGAAACAGCACGATGTCAATTGCAATCAGGAAATGCTTTTGGAACACCAAACTCTGCCCGCTCTACTTGTAATGCAGCATTGCAAGATGTAGCCGGTGAAACTTACACATTCACTCTTAAATATTGGGATAATGGTGCAACTAAGTGGTGGCAGGCTGCAGTAACTGTCCAAAGTACGGGACAAATTATTCAATTAGGTCGACTTGAAAACAATGCAACTACTGATGTGATGAACACAAGCACAAACATGAGCGCTTATAACCAAACTTCGTTTTACAAAGTTCCTCTCCCAGCATGTAGCAATGTCCCAAATTATTCAATCATTTATGGTGCTCTGAAAAACTCAGGCAATACACAACCAACGATTTCTAATACTCGAGATAGCACTGCGTGCCCTGGGATTGGCACTTACGACTTGAGCACCCCTGGCAAGTATCAACTCAATATTGGATCAAAAACCGGTACTACCGCAACACCAAAAAATGAAGTTAGAAAGCCTCGTTCACTTGAACAGATTCCAAGGCCGGCAAGCTTATTGCTCGGAATCCACGCCGTTACATATGCCGGATATTTTAATGACGACTCGTCATGGATCTACTCACCAATTGCAAGAGACAGTATCAAATCCCGACAAGTTTATGAAGTCTTGCCATCATTTACGGATGAACCGTTTTCGTCCCTTGGGGTTATGACTGCCATGTATAGCGGTTACATAATTCCCGACTTATCAGGTATATGGAAATTTAGAATTAGGTCAGATGATGCTGCATATCTTTGGTTTGGTAACGAATCGATTGTAAATTACTCTGGTTCAACTTTTGGGGCTCAGTTAAGAATTCCTGGAACGCATGAACCTACAACAAAAGAATTCTCGATTACTTTAGAAAAAGACAAAGTTTATCCAATACGTATTTACTACGGTAATGCAGGCTCATTTGGAACTTTTGAATTTTCACTTCTGCCGCCTGGTTTTACTGTGTATCAAAAAGATACCACTGGGCTATTCTTCCACTCAGAACCTAACTACTGCACGAGCTGGGGGATCGAAATGGCCCTTATGGCTAAATTAGGCTATGAGAAATACGAATACAGTTCATTATGCGGAACTCCAGCCAGTGAATTAAAACCTGGAACTGTGGGTGGTAGCTCAACGGGCTCTTCAAATTCAGGATCAACCAGTAACGCCACAACGAGTGTTAAAAGAACTACAGTAAACAAACCAACATTTTCTCTCATTAATATTGTGGGCAACAAACTTAACGTTTCTGTCAATCTTGGTAATGCTGGCAGTAGCCGTCCTGATTCTGTTTATCTTGTGGCACCAAAACTAGGAATTTTAGATGCAGATAAGCTATTTGGGAAAGTTTCTGGTTCAAAGGCATCATGGAGCATTGATTTCGACAAACTCTTATCTGGCACGGCTATTCCACTAAAAATCGTAGGCGTGAAAAATGGGGTTGAATCTGATCCAGTAGAGCAAAGCTTTAATGCTCCAGGAGCCGCTAATTTAATTGCTAATAAATCTGTCCCTTTGGCTCCTAAGAATGTGAAATCTAGAGTCGTTGGAACTTCAGCTGTAATAACAACAGAATCAACTATAAAGGCTGGTGCGCTGGCCACCTCCGCTTATATCTTTGGTGTAGCACTGGGAATTCCCGCATCACAGGCAATCTTGGGTGAAGTTATTGGTACAAAAGTATTGTTCGAAGTTCCTCTTAAGACATCTATGGCCGGAAAGAGTTACCCATTTACTGTTTATTTGGCAAATGAAGCGGGTAAATCTGAACCCGTACAAGGAAAGTTATCAGTGCCATCTGCACCAAAGATTCCATCTGGAGTAATTAATATTCCTTCACAAACTAAAGCCCCGAAGACAATCTTTTGTATTAAGGGATCTCAGACTCGAACATTTGCTGCAAAGAGTTGCCCCCCAGGATGGAAGAGCGCATGAAGAAATTCAGGATTTCACTCTTATTGCTATCTCAAGTTTTTTTTATATCGATAGTCTCACTAACCCCACTCCAAATAGCCCAAGCTGATTCCTTCGCTACATGGGCTAACTCAACTTTCAAAGCAGACACAGCGTTTCTAAATGCTGAAAAATCAATTCAAATAGATATGACTCCGTTACAAACAGGTACAAAAATATGGCGATACTTAAATGTCAATTGGAAAAATGAAGATAAAACACATAGGTATGGCGGTCAAGCGGGAATTTCAACTCAATCGGGATATGACGCATTTACATTTGCGTTTTATGCAGCCGTAGACGTTCAGTTTTCTTCTTCTGGAGTTAATTCTGGATCCTGCAGTAAGAATGATCCATATGAATTTGCTGGAAAGAGTTATTTTCAAGCAATTTGTAGTACTCCTTTCCCAATCACCCAAGGACACACTTACAGAATCAAAATACTTAACGATTCTACATTCGGCTTCGGATGGTTCAAGGCAACTATTGATGACCTAGTTAATAAATCTCATGCAGAAATTGGAAGTATTAATATCGGAGACAAGAGCTTTACCTCCCCTCTTGAACTTGTTCAGTATGGAATGCACGATTCAACACCATCAGTTGGTGACTGCTCTAAGGTTGAAATCAATGACACTATTTTTTCCGCAGTGACAAGTGGGACTACGACCTTTAACACCTTCCTTGGGCAATCATCGGATGTGTGTGCGAAAGCAGTAGTTGTAGCGAATAAGTACTCCCTCGGTGGAAACGTCATAAAATTCGGTGGAACTAATCCTGCAGGTAGGAATCTAGAAGCAACTGCCGCTTTGAATACCGCTAGTAATAAAGTGAGAGTCCCAAGACTTACAGCAGCGGTTCCTCATCCGGCAGAAATAAACCCAGGTCTTATTCAAAATCGATACTCAACTTATTTTGCAGATTCCACAACGGCATTTGATGTTCCACCATCAACTTCCTCTCAGATTGTAGAAACCCTTCCGGAGTACACAACTACAAGTGGTCCCAAGGATGTTTATTCAATGCACTGGACTGGTTATTTTATCCCCGATTACTCAGGCACATGGAACTTCAGAATGACTTCTGATGATGCTGCTTACCTATACATTGGGGCTAATGCAGTCCTTAACTACACAAGAGATATTAACTCAGCACTAATTGATCTAGGCAGTGTTCATCCTGCAATGACAAAATCGGCAACGATTGATCTGATTAAGGATCAGATTTACCCTTTCCGGATTATGTATGGAAATGCCCTAGATGTTTCAGTGTTTAAACTTGAGTTCCAGGCACCAGGTTTTACCGACTTTCAAACTGATTATAAATCTTTATTCTGGCACTCAACTCCTGGGCCTTGTAGCAATTGGGGTATGGACTACATCTTTGTAGGAGATTTAGGTTATGAAAAAGCTCAGCTTCGTGTAGGCAATTCTCTCAAAGACTGCAAACGTAGCTATGGTAAAACAAATTTCACCCCTGTAACTGGATTAGACACTAGTTCAAGTGGTTCAGCTGCAACCAAAAAGACTATCGTTAACAAACCATCTTTCTCCCTAATCAATATCGTCGGAAATAAACTCAATATAAGCGTCAATCTTGGCTCTGCCGGAACAAGCAAGCCAGACTCTGTCTATCTTGTAGCGCCAAAACTGGGAATTCTTGATTCCAATAAACTCTTTGGCAAAGTCTCTGGTTCCAAAGCATCCTGGAGTATTGATTTCGACAAACTCTTATCTGGATCTGCAATTCCTCTTAAGGTTGTTGGTGTTAAAAATGGGGTTGAATCTGATCCCCTGGAACAAGATTTCAATGCTCCAGCAGCAGTGGAAAAGTTGCTCACAAATAAACTAGCCCCGCTAGCACCTAAGAATGTGAAAGCTAGAATTGTTGGCACCTCTGCACTTATTTCAGCAGAGGCAACTGTTAAAACTGGAGCTCTAGCAACACAGGCCTATGTTTTTGGGCCATCTATTGGCCTATCAAAGGCAAATGCAATTACCGGTGATATCGTGGGAAACAAGGTTCTTTTGGAAGTTCCCTTGAAAACCTCTATGGCCGGCAAGAAACTTCCAGTAACTATCTATCTATCTAATGAGGTCGGGGATTCACAGCCTGTCCAAACAACAATTGTCGTCCCTTCTGCTCCTAAAGTTCCATCAGGTGCTATAAAGCTGCCAACACAAACAAAAGCACCTAAGACAATCTTTTGTGTGAAGGGCTCACAGACGCGAACATTTGCGGCAAAGAGTTGCCCGCCGGGGTGGAAAACGGCTTAACGGCTACGTCGAACCTTTGCCAAAGTTATCCCCATGAAAAGTAGAGCAAATAAGCCAACAACTACTAGTGAATGCGTCGCATTACTAGCTGTTGATACCCATCGATCTTGTAAATCTAGATCACTTGTTAGGTTCAGTTGCACAATATCTACTGATGCCGATAGGGCATTTGTCGCCCAATAACTAGGTACTGCCATTGAAATCTGATTGATTATTCCCTTTGTTTCAAGTGGTAGTGCACCTGATAAGACCACCTGCACCATAGTCATACCCACCAGGGTTGGCATTGCCTGCTCACTAGAACTTAAAAAAGCTGAAATGACTAGACCTAAAAGCATTGAGCACAAGCCCAAAGACATGCAGATGAGAGTTATTTCTATTCTACTGGATGAAAGCAGTAAGCCAGCTTCTGGCATTGGCCGATTAAAGAGAACAATTGCCGTGAAAACTAGAATTTGTGCAAAAACGATGACACCTAAAACTATGACTTTAGAAGCTACATACGTCCTAGATCTAATCCCAACACTTTGTTCACGCTTTCTAACCGCACCTTCTTTGACTATCTCTTGAATGCTAGTTGATAAACCAACAAATATTGAGCCCAAAATTAAGACTAGAATTGTGCCTTGAGCAAATGGGTTGTAATTAAATCCTGATTTAGTGACAGTTCCTGGACCAAAACCGTAGCTACTGCCGGCGGCATAGGAAATGACTCCAATGATGACTGGAATTAAAGTTAATAGTGCTAAATAAAATCTATCTGATGCAATAACCCGAACGTATCGCGAAGCTAAAGTTGCAATTTGTTTAACACTTGACTGCCTACGCGCAAGCACATGGCCATCCTGAATCTCAGTGGATATCGCATCCTCATGCTTAGGAGCAGCGAGTAATAAGGCATCCGGAGTTGCTAAGAATCTAAAAACTTCCGCCCAGGATTTCTTTCCTAGCTTTGAAAACACTGTTGATGACGGCCCAGCGTAGGCAACTTTGCCCCCAGAGGCTAACAAAATGACATTGTCACAAAAATCTAAGTTATCAACTGAATGAGTAACTAAAACAACTGTTTGCCCATCATCGGCAAGGTTGCGCAAGGTCTCCATCACATGGGCATCTAAGCCGGGATCTAACCCTGAGGTTGGCTCGTCCAAAACTAGTAATTGGGGCGAAGTTAAAAGTTCAAGCCCAATACTTGCGCGCTTTCGCTGACCACCTGATAAGCGGTCGATTCTAAGATCTGCCCGTTCAGTAAGCTCTAACTTTTCCATCACATCAGCTACGCGTGCATCGCGCTCGGCTTTGGTTGTGTCGTTGGGTAGACGCAGTTGAGCGCCATAATTGAGGGCTTGGCGCACTGTTAATCGGGTGTGCAAAATATCAGCCTGTGGCACTGAACCAATTTGGCGGCTTAAGGATTGAAATTGGGTGTGTAGATCAACACCGCCAATAAAAATCTGCCCGTTTGTTGGTTTAGTGCGCCCAGTTAACACTCCTAGCAGCGTTGATTTACCCGCGCCAGATGGTCCAACGATGGCAGTTAATGTACGGGGACCAAGGGAGAAAGAAACATCGTTAAGAAGTAAGCGATCACCGATATTAAAGCTGATTTCCTTTGCAACTACCGGTGTCCCGTCAATGCCTTCAAGAATCTGTAGACCGTCTTGAGTAAATCTTCGTGCAAAGCCTGCTACCGAAATCACATCACCTGTTCTGAGCACTTCGCGCTTAATACGGATTCCATTTAGAAAAGTTCCGTTTGTCGACTTCAAATCAACAATTTCAAATCCCCCGGCACCATTCTGAACAATCTCAGCATGGGTACGAGAGACGTTAATGTCATCTATACGCCAATCACATTCTTCAGCACGTCCAATACGAATTTTCTGTTGCAAGCGAACGCGCCGTGGACCACCCTCGTCAGTTAAATACTCATCACCACGCATTTTGGTCATGCGGGTGGCTTCTATATCCTGAACCTGAAAGCTTCCCTTGGCGGTTTTAACAGTTGAGCTCGTAAGGGGAGTAAATACAGCCGAGAAATTACCTATCCCGCCCAAATCAACCGTAACGACTTTGACTAATGAATGGTTTTCAAACCTTTTGCCGTTAATAAAAGAGCCATTAGAGGAATCTAGATCTTTGAGTTGCCACACTTTGTTAGCAAATGACACTTGCATGTGTGCACGAGATAGGCGTGAATCATTAATTGGAACATCAGCTGATTGATCTCGCCCCAGCACATAGGCGCGATCTGGCTCTAATACAACAGAACCACCATCCCACTCAATTAAAAGCTTCATATGCCCATTTCACACTGCTATCCATAAATCTTCCAGCCTGGAGGACATGTCTTGGCTAGAAATGTACGCACGATAGAACCTTTGGAACACTTGATGGCATTTACGGCAGTTGTTTTTGAAGGTTTTGGCGTAACTGGCGGTTTTGTAACCTTGGGCTTCAATGTGGTTTTCACAGTTGCTTTAGGGGTTGGTGACGCCTTCGGCGTAATTTTTGGTGAAGGACTGACAGAAGCTTTAGATATGTACTTTGATAAATCAATTTCACCCCCGAGCTGAGGGGATGGCGTCAAACCTAGACCCCGTGACTCAATGAATACTTTCTGTATTCCTGCTTTACCCTCAAGTTTGGCAATCGGAATTTTAAAGACGCCAAAACTTGATTCCACAGCGCCAATCAATGGATTATTTGCCAGAATTCCTAACCCAGTTGAAACTAAGGCAACCGATGAAACTTTGGATCTAGTCTTTGCCGGTAAAGTAACTCGAATCTGAATCTCACTGCCTTGGAGAGAGACTGAAAAGTTTGTTGGGGTTTCAAGCTCTATTTTCGTAGAGTTCGTATTTGTGTTTATCGAAGTTCCTGTTGTTGCTGATGCACCGGCCACATGTATGAAAGGCGCAGAAAAAACTTCCCAGTCAGTTCCTGTTGAGACTTTCCATCTAAGAACTGTGGTGTCGGGAAGAGAAACAGCCTTGATCGGGCGGGTGGGGTGGACAGAATCACAATTTGTCGCCTTCTCCCAACTATCAAGATTTCCGACATCAACCCAGGACCCATTAGTAATATGCTGCAAAATGGCTATCTTAACTGGCGCGTGGCATCCATTGAGATCTTTCACAACATCAGAGACGATATTGGCTGTTCGCATGGCTGCTGGAATCAAACCTGCATTTTTCAAGCGTAGAGCTGTTTGCAGAGCCCAGGGAGATTGAATGCCATTTTCTCCAACTAGGGAAACTGAGGATTGCTGAGATACAAGGCTTGATGCTTGCGCTGGAATTGTGCCAAAACAGTTTGGGATTTGAAATGGTTCTCCATACTGTGAGTAACGTCCTTGATAGGCCCACCAACCTCTCACTTCAATATTGTTATTGCTACCGCCGCACTCATGGGCAGAAGTATCTAGATTCATGCGGAATTTAGGGGTATTACCCGCTAAATCAATCGAAGCGACAATCCCAACTGTGGAACTGATGGGCTCAGTAGTGCCAATCACAAAAGTATCCACCCCAACACAAGTGCCTTCGGGCAATCCATTTATGAGAAGGTCAACCGAGGTCTGGCGGTAATCACGGGCGTTAACTTTTAGTACCTTTGGCAGATTTTGTTGTTGGGTTATAGAACTGGCAGAGTTTTGTAATGCGCAATCTTTTGAAATT
>Ga0214919_10007342_pt1 | contig 14902 bp, 12 predicted proteins | sample LL1503_MetaG_FD_177994 | JGI IMG/M metagenome (GOLD analysis project Ga0214919, IMG submission 177994) | Freshwater microbial communities from Lake Lanier, Atlanta, Georgia, United States - LL-1503 | ecosystem: Environmental > Aquatic > Freshwater > Lake | place: USA: Georgia | collected... | reverse complement strand
TATATGCTAAATTCTGTCCTATTGTATAGTCTGCACCTGTTCCTGGTGTTAATGTACTTAAATTTATAGTATTCGATGATGAAGTTAAATATACATTTCCTGGACCAGTTGGACCTGTATAACCAGTATATCCAGTATAACCAGTATAACCAGTGTATCCAGTATAACCTGTATAGCCAGTGTATCCAGTATAGCCAGTGTAACCTGTATAGCCAGTGTAACCTGTAAAACCTGTATAACCAGTATAACCAGTGTATCCAGTATACCCTGTATATCCAGTGTATCCTGTATAACCAGTGTATCCAGTGTATCCAGTATAACCAGTGTATCCAGTATATCCAGTAGTTCCGGTATAACCAGTGTATCCAGTGTATCCAGTATGTCCAGTATAACCAGTATATCCAGTTACACCAGTATATCCAGTATATCCAGTATGTCCAGTATGTCCAGTATAACCAGTATATCCAGTTACACCAGTGTAGCCAGTATAGCCAGTATGTCCAGTATATCCAGTGTATCCAGTTACACCAGTATATCCAGTGTATCCAGTGTATCCAGTATAACCAGTGTATCCAGTATATCCAGTAGTTCCAGTATAACCAGTATATCCAGTATAACCAGTATCACCTTGAATACCAGGTGCTCCATCTAAATTTACTTGCCATTCATTATATGAAGTTGTTCCAACAATATTCGAAATTATAACACTAATATTACCATTTGTACTATTGTATGAATTTACAACAGATTCAAAATAATTTGTTCCATTAATACCAAATATTATTGATTGCCCAGCAGTATAATTGCGATTAGTATTTATAGTATAATTTTCAGTTTGACCTCCTGTTAAACCACTCAAATCAATAAAATTATATGAAACAGCACTATATGTATCACCTTGCTGACCTGTTGCTCCTGTTGCACCTGTTGCTCCTGTTGCACCATTTGCTCCATTTGCTCCTGTTGCTCCATTTGCTCCTGTTGCACCATTTGAACCATTTGCTCCATTTGCTCCTGTTGCTCCTGTTGCTCCATTTGCTCCATTTTCTCCTGTTGCTCCTGTTGCTCCATTTGCTCCATTTTCTCCTGTTGCTCCTGTTGCTCCATTTGCTCCATTTGCTCCTGTTGCACCATTTGCTCCATTTGCTCCTGTTGCTCCTGTTGCTCCATTTGAACCATCTGAACCTTTTTCACCTGTTGATCCAGTAGAACCCGTTTTACCTGTTTTACCTGTTTTACCTTGAATTCCTTGCTCACCTTTAGGACCGGTTGGTCCAGTTGGTCCAGTACTACCACTAATATTATCAACATATGAATATGAAATTTCGCTTGTTTCTTTATTATAAAAAAGAATATTATTATTTATTTCTTCTCTTATTGGTGCTATATACAAACCAGAATTTACAGCGTTTAATTCATTATCACTTCCATTTATTATAATACTATTATCATTTTGTATATGAGTTATACTATTATTACCAATAGATATAGAATTATTTCCTTGATTATTTGATAAAGAATTATTACCAATTGATATAACATTATTATTTTCTTGAACCAAATTATAATTCTTACCAATTACTATATTATTCATATCAATTTTATCACAACTTACAGTTCCATCATTTTGAATATATACATATTTAGTATCATTATTATTTGATACATAAATATTTCCTGCGCTATAAATATTTCCATAAGATGCTAAAAGTCCATTTGAATTTAAATTGTTAATATTTAAACTATCAAAAACAGCAGCACCTGATTGTATACTTACAGAACCTTTTACTAATACATTTTGATCAAATTGAACATTATCATCGAATATAACTTTACTATTTACATAAATTGCTTCTTCTGAATTTATTATATTTTCTTTAGAATTTTCTGAAGAAAATAGCGATAAATCTGAATTTTCTTTAGAATTTTCTTTAGAAAATAGCGATAAATCTGAATTTTCTTTAGAATTTTCTGAAGAAAATAACGATAAATCTGTATTTTCTTTAGAAAATAACGATAAATCTGTATTTAAAATTTTATCATTTACAGATTTTTTTTTATCCATATATAATAAACAGAGTTTTAATTTACACTAAATATATTTATTAAATATATTTAATAAATAATGAATAAAACTATAAATATACATAAACTATATAAAAATATTAACAAATCTACATTAAATTTATCAGTATAATATAAACCTATATTAAATTTATTATTTCTGTATAATTAAAATGCAATGCTATATCTAATGCAGATGATCCATAGCTATTTTTATGATACTTATTACAATCAAATTTTTGTAATATTTTTTTACAAATATCTATTTGTCCCATTGCACATGATAAAATTAATGATGTATCATTTTGATTATTAACATGACCTGGGTTAGAATATCCTGTATCTATCAATAAATGTGCAATATTCCAAAATTGTTTTGTTATTGATAATATTAATGCTGTATCATTTTCTTTATTAATAAACCCTATTAATTCTTTTGACCCATCTTTAATAATCTTAGATGCTAATGTTAACATTCCATTATTAATCGCCATTATTAAAGAACTACATTTTTCATTTGATATATGTTCAAAATTAGAATTTCCATTATCATATATTTTAATTGCAATATCTTCTCTACCACAATTTATTGCAAAAAATAATGGAATATCACCATTTGGATTAATATATGAAAATATATTTGTTGTTGATATTAATAATTTTTCTGCACAATATAAATAATTTTTGCTTAATGCTAAGATTAATGGAGTAGTTCCATATTCTGTAATAATATCATTATTTTTATTATTTATATCAACTAACATATTACTAATATTTTCATAATCTTTACTTAATGCTAATACAAGTGCAGTATTTCCTTCTCTATTAATTAATTCTGGTACACAATTATTTGTTTTTATAATTAATTCGGCAATGTCAGGAGAATCTTTACATATTGCTAATATTAAAGCACTAAAATTATGTTTATTTATATGGGCTGGTCTTGATTTTCCAGATAATATAATATATTTTGATATATTATGATAATGTATTTTTCTTTCTTCAAATTCTTTTTTACATTTTTCCATATCTATTTCTAATAATCTTTTTTTTTCTTCTTTTATTTTGATTATTTCTGTATCACTTCTTCTTACTCTATTTTTCATGTCATATTTTGCAAATTTTTGTTCTAATTTATATAAACTATCATTATTATTTTCTATGATATCAGGAACTTTTATAAATTCATATTCATCATTTATATCATCTTCTGGAATAGCATAATGAAAATTACCTAACATATTTATTGCTATAATTAAAGGAGTATCCCCGTGTCCATCAATAAATTCTATATCACATATAGGATTTTCAATTAATTTTTTAGCAACAGTATACATACCTAATCTTAAAGATACAGATAATGCTGTATCATTATGAGCATCAATATGATTTATATTATAATCTGTATAAATATCAATTATTTTATTTGCAACACTTTCTAAATTTTTTTTTATTGCCAATGTTAATGCACTATTTCTATGATTATCTATATGTGATACATTAGCTTTTTTTGTATCTAATATTGCTAATGCTAATTTTTCCATAGAATAATGGATTGACAATAATAATGCTGTATCACCTTCTTTATTAACTAATTCTGGATGTGATCTATTATCTAACTTTAAAAGAAGATAATGAGCTTCATTTTCTTTACCATGTGATATAAGGGATAATAATTGAGTATTTCCTTTAGCAAGATCTTTAGCGGAAAATGAATGGTTACTTAAATAATTTTCTATTTCTTTATCTAGCATATATTATAAAAAATATAAATATTTTTTATAATATAATCTCAAAATAGTGATTAAATATTTTTTGCAGTATATAGTAAATATATACCGTTTATGTAGTAAACTTATGCTAACGCTCCAGTTTAAGGTTATTTTCCGGAGTTTACGAAGGAAAATGTAATGAAGTAAAATATATATTAAGAAAAAGATTACACAAAAGAATCGGAATGAAATGAAGGTTCATCGCTATTTTATGGAACGTATGTAAAGAAAAATACATCAAATAATAATAAAATGTTTTGATTTTTATTATAATGGAAAATAGTTCTTTATCTATAAATTTGTTCTATATTGATTTTCTAAATCATTTTCCCAATTATTACAATTTAAAAATAGATTACAAAATATAAATTTTATTATATTAAATATATACATAATAATACTAAATATCATTAATATTGGACATAATACCAAATAACATATTAATATTATATTTTTATATATTTCATTTTTATGAAATAACTCATTATTTAATGAAATTGAATTTTCTTTCATGATTATTCCATAAATTTATCAGAGCAAAGCTTAGATAAAGAAACTATATTTCGAAGTTTACGAAAAAATATACAGAAAAGAATTGTAACTTTAATGTAGATTCGTTTCTATTTAAAAAGTAAAATACAAAATAATTGAAATGAAAAAAAAAATCATTTTTTATTATTATAAAGATACCATTTTTTCTTCATTAAATGGATATAAATGTTCATCTTCCGATATATATGTTATATTTTCAACAGTGTCTAAAAAATAAAGTGGCTTAGAATAATGGTATGTTTCAGGTAACATTAGTAAATGAGGATATAAAAAATATTTTTCTTTAGGATAATCGTAATTTATAATTTTAAAGAATGTGTTTTCAGAAACGAATATGGAAGAAGAAGATGCATTTAAGTTATTTTCTTTAACATTCATATCAGATAATAGTTTTTTATCTAAGAATAAATGTTCAGATAAATTCATTTTATTATTTAATAATATATATAATGGTTTTATATATATTCCAGTTATACCTAAATCATGTCTATATCTACAACATTCAATAACTCCATAAAAAGTTGTTTCTATATCTTCTAAATTATAATTATTTTTATAATAAATACCAGTATATTTTATATATTGACCATCACTAATATTTATTTCACTATTATCATCTTTTATTAAATATCTTTTGTTATTTTTATCTATAATTTTCATATTATATATGGATATATAAATATATGATAAATTTATCCGCATATAAATGTAAGTTTACAATGAATTTATCGAAATATAATGTATTTTCTTTCACATTCGTTCCAGAAAATAGTTCTTTATCTACGCATAAATGCTCCGATAAATTCATTGTAGATAAAGAACTATTTTCTGAAGTTTACGAAAGAAAATATAATGTAGATAAAGAACTATTTTCTGAAGTTTACGAAAAAAAATATAATGTAGATAAAGAACTATTTTCTGAAGTTTACGAAAGAAAATATAATGTAGATAAAGAACTATTTTCTGAAGTTTACGAAAGAAAATATAATGTAGATAAAGAACTATTTTCCGAAGTTTACGAAAGAAAATATAATGTAGATAAAGAACTATTTTCTGAAGTTTACGAAAGAAAATATAATGTAGATAAAGAACTATTTTCTGAAGTTTACGAAAGAAAATACAATGAATTAGATTTATCTATATTGAAATATTAAATAAAAGTTTTTTAATAATTTTTATTAAATATCAAATCATTTTTAACTAATGCATGATCCAAAACTTCGTAAATATTAGATACAGTATAAACTTCCATTTCATTTCTAAATATTCTAGCATTATTAAAATTGTTAGTAATATTATTCTTTGTTGGACTTGTACAATTCATTAATAATTTTGATTTAACCTTTTTCATTTCTTTAAATTCTTCATCTTCTTTTTTAAATATAATATCTAAATCTTTTTCATTATCAATAGGAACCAATACTTTTTTAACACCAGCATCAAAAGCTCCTTGTAATTTTGAGTATAATCCTCCTATTTCACATGAATTTCCCTGTAAATCTATTTCACCTGTCATTGCAATATCATTTTTAATTGGTATATTAGTTAATCTAGATATTATAGAAAGACATATAACAATTCCAGCAGATGGTCCATCTTTATTTGTTCCTCCATCACCACAATGAATATGTAATCCAAAACCATCTTTACTTTCATTTATTTTTGTTTTTATTTCATCTGGTATTATATTCCATGCAACAGTCATTGAGCATGTTACACTTTCTTTCATAACATCACCTAAGCTTCCTGTTAATTTTTCTAAACTAAATTTTTTATCAGAATATGTTTTCATTACTTGTATTACGGTTAATCCACCTAAACCAATATTTCCACTAACAGCATACAGGCCTAAACCAAGACCTATTTTTGGTATTTTATGTATTTTTTGGGGTGTAATAGGTGTTATTTTAGATAATATATCATTAATTAAGTTATCATTAATTATTATTGGATAATCTAATATTTCATTTTCATCTTCTATTTTTTTCAAATTAATTTCTCTTATGATATCATATAATATTTCATTTAGTTTTCTCATTCCAGCTTCATATGTGTATCTATTTATAATCTTTGTTAAAATATTATTATTAAAAAGAATTTCATTTACTGAAAATCCAACATTTAATAATATTTCTGGAATTATATAATCTTGACTAATTACTAATTTTTCATTTACTGATAAAGGTTTAATTGTTATTTCTTGAATTCTATCTCTCAATATTCTATCTATATTATCTCTATCATTATATGAAAAAATAAATAATATTTGCGACAAATCTATCGGAATACTTGAAAAATATCTATCATAAAATTCTTTATTTTGAGATTGATCAGTTATATGTGTTAATATAGATGCAATTTCTTTACCATGTTCAGTTTTACTGATTTTATCTAACTCGTCTATATAAATAATTGGATTCATGCATTTTGTTTCCATTAATATATCAACGATTTTCCCCCATGTTGAACCTAAATATGTATAGTGATGGCCTTCTAATATAGATCCATTAGTTGCACCACCAAGTGGTAAAAATGCAAATGGACGAGAATCACCATTTTCATCAAATAAACATTTAGCTAATCCATTTTTACATAATGTTGTTTTACCAACACCGGGTGGTCCACATAATCCAAAACATTGTCCTTTCGATATTCCATTCATCCATTGACCAATTATTCGTTTCATTTGTTTTTTAGCATCTATTTGTCCATATGTACATTTATCTAATATAGTATCAACTTTTTCCATATATGTTTTTTTTTTTAATTTAAAATCTTTCCATTCTTTCACAAAATTATTAATATCTTCAATTATTCTCAATATATATTTTTTAAAATTTAAATTATAATTATCATCGGTAATTTCATTATTAATTGATTGTACATTTAGCATTGATTCCAATTCATTTAATTTTTTTTCCATTGTTTTCCAGTTATTTTCATTAATAATGTTATTTTCAAATAATTCGTTTTTAATGATTTTGAAATGATTAAACTGTTTAATGCACTCTATAACAGTTGATTCGTTGGGCATATCTAAATCTTCTAAAAAAAATTCTTCTGTTGATAAATTAGAAATATTTTCATCTTCATTATTTAATAATCCTATTTTATTTTCAATAGTTATTTTTATTAATTCTAAATATTTAATATAATTAGAATAAGAATATTCACTTTTATTTATATTTGAATGATATTCATCTATTATTTGAATAATTACATTATATATGCATATATTTTTATTATTAAATTTTTCAACTTTATATTCTGATATTTTGATTGTAAATACCCCGATAAACTTTTCAATCTTTTCCTGAAATAGTTTAAAAAAATCTATTATTGGTTCTTTTTTATTTATATTAAATGGTATTTTTAAAAATCCATCAAGCCATTGTTGTGCTTTAATACTATTTTCTTTAGAACCATTTATTTCTTTTAATTTTTCCATTGCTTTTGATTTAACATTATCATTTACTTTTAGTGATAAAATTCTAGATTCATATGGTACATTATTTATATTAATATTTTCTAATTTTTTTTTATTATCTTCAAAATTTTCTTGAGATACTTTAAATATTTGTTGTATTTTCCAATGAAGGCTATTAAATAAAATATCAGATAAATATTGTGATTCTGATAAAAATGATTTGTCAGTTATTAAATCAAATATAATATGTGCAGTAAATTGGTATTCTTGTTCAGATATTAAAAATAAAATTATTATTCGTCTTTGTTTTTCAATATTTGATTTTATAAATTCTTTAATTAATGCAGATAATGATTTATTTTTATAGTTTAAAAATTCATTATAATCATTTTTTACAATATTTACTATTTCTTCAGGTGTATATAATATAAAATCACTTAATGAAATTTGTTCTAAATATTTTTCTTTAAAATCATTTGGAATATCTACATAATCTATTTTTTCTTGAATTAATTTTTTTTTTTCTTTAAATTCATATAAATCTTTAAAAATATTTAATGAATCTTTATTAAAATAACCATTTATGTATAAAAGTTTATTTTCATTTAATAAAATAATTAATGTTGCACCATTTATTTTTTCTACTAGTTGATTTGTCTTTGTTGATTCTAATAATTTAATAATCACTGGGTTATCGGTATTTTTTATTAAATATTTTTTCATAAATTTATCAATATCAGTTATAATTTTAGATGAAGTTGGAATAAAATTATCATTATATAAATTAAAAAGTTCTTTATAATAACTATTTTTATTTTCTAAAAAATCATTAGCATTTACATATATATCTAATATAGATTTACAACTATTTGAACCGATAGTTGAACATATTTCTTCTAATAAAACATTTATTTCATTAATACTATTTTCAATATTACTTTTGATAACTCTTTTTTTTTCAAGAATACATTCAAAATTATTTACTTTATTTTTGATATCATTTAGTTGAGACATATTTTCTATGTATAACTCTTGATTTACAAATTTATTTTTAAACAAAAATTCTATTTGTTTTATAAGTAATGTGATTTTATTATAAAATATAATTATATATTTGTAATTTTTATTTTTTTTATTATTTCCAACAAAATTGTTTTCCATTATATATATTATACATTTTTTTCATAGTTGTGAATATAAAATAAATATAATATATATTATATAAATATGGGCAAAAATAATAAAGAAATTAAAAAAAATACAAATAATAATACAAATAATAATACAAATAATGATCAAAATAATGAAAAAAATAATGAAAAAAATAATAAAAAAAACAATGATTTAAACAATGATGCAAACAATGATGCAAACAATGATGCAAACAATGATGCAAACAATGATGCAAACAATGATGCAAACAATGATGCAAACAATGATGCAAACAATGATGCAAATAATGATGCAAACAATGATGCAAACAATGATGCAAATAATGATGCAAACAATGATGCAAACAATGATGCAAACAATGATGCAAACAATGATGCAAATAATGATGCAAACAATGATGCAAACAATGATGCAAATAATGATGCAAATAATGATTCAAACAATCCTAAAACTACACCATTAATTATTATTATTGATATGGATAATATGGATGATATAGATGACAATATATTTGATGAAAATTTTAATGATGAAGATAATAATAAATTAGACGATGAAAAAAAAAGAAAAATAAATAATGATTTAAATATAGATATGAATAATAATTTGGATAATTTTTTTAAAAATTTATTTAGTGATAAAAATGAAAAAAATAATAGAAGTCCATTTAAAAATAAAAGACAAAAAAAAGAAAATATTGATGAATTTAAACAATATTTCAAAGAAGCTCCTGAATTATTACCAATAAATAAAGAAATTAAAACATTAAAAGATCTTATTGATTTGGGTAAAACATATGATCCATATGATACAAATCGATATGTAATAAATTTAAAATATTTAAATAAATGTGTTAGTGCTCTTGAAGAATTAGATGGAATGATTGGTATGACTAATATTAAATCAATGATTATCGATTTAATATTTTTTAGACTTCAAAATATAGATGATACAAACGATTCCAAAAATGATTTATGGCATTTAGTTATACAAGGAACTCCGGGTTCTGGTAAAACAGAAGTAGCTAAAATATTGGCTAAAATATATTATGGTTTAGGAATTGTGAAAAGAAAAGATTTAACTATTGTTAAAAGATCTGATTTAATTGGTAAATATTTAGGACATACGGCTAAAATGACACAGGAAGTTTTTGATAATGCTAAAGGAGGTGTATTATTTATTGATGAAGCATACAGTTTGGGTAATCCAGAAGGTAGAGATAGTTTTTCAAAGGAATGTATTGATACTATTAATCAAAATTTAACTGAAAATAGAGAAACTGTTGTATTTATTGCAGGATATAAAGATCAATTGAATGAATCATTTTTTAGTTATAATCCTGGTTTAAATAGAAGATTCAAAATGAGACTTACGGTTGATAAATATAATGCATCTGATTTAAGACAAATTTATTTAAAAAAATTAAAAGAGAATAATTGGAATATTTTAAATGATAATTTAGAAAAAGAAATATCCATAAAATTTTTTGAAAAAAATATACATATGTTTAAATATAATGGAGGTGATATGGAAAATTTATGGCATTTAACAAAAATTGTTCATGCAAGAAGAATATTTGGAAAATCAAATGATTTATTAAAAAAAATAACAATGGTTGATTTAGAAAATGCATTTAAATTATATTGTGAAAATGATGAAGTTAAAAGTAGAGATGAAACAGATATGCATAAATATATAATGAATACTATGTACTGCTAGTAGGGAACCTAGGTTTCCTTTTTTTAATGTTTTAATGTAAGTTCTTTTATATTTTTCAAAGTTTATAATAGCAGTATGTACAAATGATATCAATAAATATTATTTATTAATATATTAGTGTGTATTTTCCTTCGTAAACTCTGGAAAATAGTTCTTTATCTACGGATAAATCCTCCGATAAATTCATTGTAAAAATGAATATTTGAAAATATTATTTTTAGGTGGTTGTATCTATACAAAAAAATATGTAGTAACTGGAGCTTTAGTATAAGTTTAAGGTTATTTTCCGGAGTTTACGAAGGAAAATACATAGATTTGTTAATATTTTTTTACTTGATTTTTTTTAAAGTTATCAGATTTTTCTATTGGTTTAACACAATCTTTATTATAAAAATATAAACGATATGATGAAGTTATAATTCCAAATAATAACATTCCTTGTGCACAAATTGGATTAAATAAACAAGATTTATCTAAAAAAGTTTGTAATTTACGAAAATAGTATGGTATTATTAATTTTTTTTCTATATTATCCATACTTTTTTCCCATCCATCTTTATTTAATTTTTTTTTAATTTCAGTTAAAATATGAAAAGGTAATATATGTAATATATATATTAATGGAACAACAATATATACATTAATTTTAGATGTTCTTACATCAATAAATGCAAGAAGTACAAACCCCCATATTAATAAATGAATTAAACATACTATTATAAAAAATATATCATTAATATTCATATATAATTAATTTATAAAAAAAAAATGGACTAAATATTTTTAATATATAATTCATCTAAAAATAAATATTATTTATTATTATTATGTTACTGTTTAAAATATTGAAGAATTAAAAATGTACAATATAAATTTTTTACATTTTCTTTCAGGAAAATAACCTTAATCTTACATCTTTTACACCATTTGCTATTTAAAACGCCCATTATAAAAATAATAAACACAGATGCTGTGTAAAAATTTGGTTATAATCCATCGTAGGACGGATATGAAGTTTTAAGGTACAATATAGAATTATTTCGCATTTTAGCTTAATCTATTGTTATAGTAATAATTCAGTACCGTATAAAGAATAATTCATCATAGACTTCAAACTACTCATCATTAATTATTATATTTATTATAAATTAAAAGTACTTAAAAAGATAATAAATATAAAAATGAGCGTTTTAAACACCAATTTTTATAAAAATAAAATATATTTTTATTCAATATATAATGAATTTATTGTAGTATTTATGCGTAGATAAAGAACTATTTTCTAAAACAAATGTGAAAGAAAATATATCTATATAAATTCATTATAAATCTTTTAATACTATTTCATCCTCTTTTTTTTCAATAACATCTGAAAATTGAATTCCATCATTTTCTTGTGTGTTATTATTAATAATTTGTATATAATTATTATCTAATAAATGTGAGATTTCTGTATTATTATAAACAAATATAATATCTCCTTTATCTTTTTGAAATTCTCTAATTGATATTAAAATATATGTTCCAATACCAATTATTCCTTTTGAATATTTATTTTTTACACCTCTCGATAAATTTACAGGATAAATTTGTGGTTGTGTTCCTAATTCATTAATAATTTGACATAAATATCTACCATCTCCATTTACTTTTGTTATAATTGCAATATGTGAATCATCATCTTCTTCTGGAACTGGAATTTCTCTATTTTTTTTGAAACCTGAGCTATTTTTTTGTGATTTTGCTTTATTACCTCCTTTTGTATTTTTTGGCATCTTTATTATTTATTATGTATAATATATTTATGTATTATTATTTTAAGTTGATATTAAAAAGTTTATAAATAATTATTAAAAATAATATAAAAAATAATAATAATAATATTATTCTATTATTTTTTTCAATATCTTCTAAATTATTAAACTTTTCAATTAAATTATTATTAATAAATTGTATTTTACATTTTACTTTTTTACTACCATTTTCACAATTTATTATATTCTCAATATTTGATATATCATTATCATAAACATATTCATTTCCATATTTATTTTTACATGCATTATTAAATAATTTTTCTTCATAATATTTATTATTAATATTATTTATATCAACACAATCACTATAATTTATTAATTTTTTTTTTTCATTTTCATTAAATTCTTTTTTGCAAAAAGGATCAGTAGACATTAAACCATTACAATTATAAAGATATATTTCATTATTTTCGTTAGAATGTTCTATATATGAATTATTAGATAAGTTAATTTTATTTTTATTTTCATTTAATAAATATTGTATTTTATCACTATATTTATTAATATTATTATTATTAATTGTATAAATATCATAATCTTTATTTGAATTATTATTTTTTTTCATTATTTTTTTTTTAAAAAAATCGCATTTTTTAGGTTGGTCTAAATATATTAATGATTTGCAATTATCTTTTTCTTTAATACATTTAAATAAACATTCATCTTCATTTTGTACAATAGATTTATTTATTAAATTATCTGCAAAATAACCATTATTATTTATTTGTGTAAAATGAGATGAATATTTATTTGTATCTTCCATATTTTCAATATCAATAGTTGCTTTATTTTTAATATAAGTATTTCTATTCCAATGTTTAAAATCATTATTCATATTATTATCAAATTTATCTGAATTAAATAAATAACATTGGTTATGATCACCTTCATATTTAAATCCTTCATAATTATTATTAATTGCTTCATATAAACATTCTTCTTTGTTTAAGACTATTTTATTATTTTTGATTTTATTATTAACATCGTATTTATTTTTATCAAAAAAAATTAAAATATTATCTGTTTCCATATTATTTTATTTAGAAAAAATATATAATATTATTTATATATATATGTTAATTACAAATTATCAACAAACAGAAATTATAATAGGAACTACTCTTTTTCCTATGTTTTATTTTCTCTATTTATATTTTTTAAAAAAAGGAATAGTATATTGGGATATTATATGGTGTACATTTTCATTATTTATAATTTTATTATTTAAATATTTTTATATAAATTATAATCTAATTCAATCTCAAAATTTTATTTTAACATTATAGTTAGAAACTTAGGTTTATATACAAAGAATCGTAAAATAATGAAAGTTTCATCACTATTTTAGAATGAAAAATAAAATTTTAAATATATTTTATTAAAATATATTTAGTAAAATTTTTTTGTTGAAAGAGTATATACTAAATGGAATATATTAAAATTTTTATAATAGTACAAGTGATATTTTTGGCATTTCAATTAATTCCTTCATTTTCTTTAAATAGCTATCAATATTGTGAATTAATATTTGGTTCATTTTTCATAATAGTTTTCTTTGGTATCTTTGGAAGTATATTAACATTAGATTTTTTAAATCCTGATGGAGATTTATTAAATAATTCTGCATTTATTGCAATGTTTTATTCAATATGGTTCTATATTACAAAAAAATTAGCAAATACAATTAATAGTGATGTTAATGGCGTTATTTATTATTAATAAATTTTTATATTAAAAATCTAATATTATAATAGTAATGAAATTTTATTATTTATCATATTTACAAAAAATTGATATAACTATTACAACATTAATATTTTGTATATTTATTGGATTTTTAAGACCTTTAATTTTAAATACTGGATTAAATACAAGAAATATTATAGCATTTACATTAATATTTTTTGCATGGTATGGATGCACAGTACTTTTTAGTAATGCTTTTAATTATCAACAAATGTATAATAAATTAACAAATGTATAAATGTACAATGAATTTATTGAAGCATTTATGCTTAGATAAAGAACTATTTTCAGGAACAAATGTGAAAGAAAATTACAATGAATTTATCGAAGCATTTATGCGTTGATAAATACAAAAATGTTATTTTTAAATATTATTATGATTATATGTAGTAAACTGAAGCTTTAGTGTAAGTTTAAGGTTATTTTCTGGAGTTTACGAAAAAAAATACAGAAAATAACCGGAATAAACTGAAGATTAGTCGCTATTTTCCGGGTTTTCCTTCGTAAAATACAATGAATTTATCGGAGCATTTATGCGTAGATAAAGAACTATTTTCTGGAACGAATGTGAAAGAAAATACAATGAATTTATCGGAGCATTTATGCGTAGATAAAGAACTATTTTCTGGAAC